>WNGQ01006964.1_pt1 | contig 12505 bp, 9 predicted proteins | sample 5407661 | NCBI WGS metagenome assembly WNGQ01 (sample SAMN13153382, study PRJNA577476) | soil metagenome | isolation source: 60 cm soil or saprolite under Garry oak tree replicate 2 | place: USA:California | collected 2016-06-15
TTTACGCGCTGGGGCGCCGGGTCGAGCGGCGCACGGCCGACGCGGCCGCGCGGGCGGCGGCGGCGGAAAGCGAGCGGCTCCTGGCCGACGCGCGCCAGCGTGTGGTGCTGGCCGCGCGTGAAGAGCTGATGCAGGCGCGCGAGACATTCGAGCAGGAAGCCGCGCGCCGGCGCCGCGAGAGCGAGCGGCGCGAGCAGCTCGTCGAGCAGCGGCTGACGGGTCTGGAGGAGCGCGCCCGCGGGCTGGAGCAGCGCGGTCGCGCGCTGGACGAGCGCCAAGAGGCCCTCGCCGCCCAGGAGCTCGCGGTTCGCGCCCGGCTCGAGCACGTCGCCGGGCTCACGGCGCAGGAGGCCAAGCAGGAGCTGTTGCGCCACCTGGAGGACGAGGCGCGCAACGAGGCCGCGGCGCTCGCCCGCGACCTGAAGGAGCAGGCCCGTCGCAACGCGGACAAGGAAGCGAAGAAGATCCTCGCCCTCGCCATCCAGCGGCTCGCCCCGGAATCGACGGCCGAGACCACCGTGTCGACCGTCGCGCTGCCCTCCGACGAGATGAAGGGCCGGATCATCGGCCGCGAAGGCCGCAACATCCGCGCCTTCGAGGCCGCCACCGGCGTGGACGTGATCATCGACGACACGCCGGACACCGTCGTCGTGTCGTGCTTCGACCCGGTGCGGCGCGAAGTGGGACGCCTCGCGCTCGAGCGCCTCATCGCCGACGGGCGCATCCACCCGGGTCGCATCGAGGAGGTCGTCGAGAAAGCCCGGCTGGAGGTGGAAGCGTCGATCGTGGAGGCAGGGGAGCAAGCGGTGTACGAGACCGGCATCAAGGGCATGCACCCGGAGCTGGTGAAGCTGGTGGGCCGGATGCGCTATCGCACGTCGTACGGCCAGAACATCCTCGAGCACTCGAAGGAAGTCGCCTGGCTCGCCGGGATCATCGCCGCCGAGCTGAAGCTCGACCCGCAGCTCGCCAAGCGCGGCGCCCTGCTGCACGACGTGGGCAAGGTGCTCAGCCACGAGCACGACGGCACCCACGTGCAGCTGGGTGTGGAGGTGGCCACCAAGCACGGAGAGCACCCGACCGTGATCAACTGCATCGCGGCGCACCACGACGACGTGGCGCACGAGTCGCCCATCAGCGTGATCGTGCAGGCCGCCGACGCCGTCTCCGGGTCGCGCCCGGGCGCCCGGCGCGAGGCGTTCGAGACCTACGTGAAGCGGCTCACCCAGCTCGAGCAGCTCGCCGGCGAATTCGCCGGCGTCGAGAAAGTGTTCGCCATCCAGGCCGGGCGGGAAGTGCGCGTGGTCGTGACGCCGGGCGCGATCGACGACGGGAAGGCCGGCGAGCTCTCCGACCAGATCGCGCGCAAGATCGAGCGCGAGCTGCAATACCCGGGACAGATCAAGGTCGTCGTCATCCGCGAGACCCGCGCGGTGGACTTTGCCCGCTAAGCTCATCGACGGCACCGCCGTCGGTCGAGCGATGCGCGCGGAGCTCGAGGGCGAGCTGCGCGCGCTCGCCGCCCGCGGCGTCACGCCCGGCCTGGCGGCCGTCCTGGTCGGAGACAACCCCGCCTCCGCCACCTACGTGCACATGAAGGGCAAAGCCTGCGAGGAGACGGGGCTTTACCATGAGACCGTACGCCTCCCCAAGGAGACGACGCAGGCGGAGCTGCTGGCGCTGGTGGACCGTCTCAACGCGGACCAGAAGATCCACGGCATCCTGGTGCAGCTGCCGCTGCCCAAGCAGATCGACGCGCAGCAGGTGCTGCGTCGCGTGGCGCCCGCCAAGGACGTGGACGGCTTCCATCCCGAGAACGTCGGCAAGGTGTCGATCGGCGATCCCACGGGGTTCCGGCCCGCCACGCCGTTCGGCGTGCAACAGCTGCTGGTGCGCAGCGCGATCGACACGACCGGCAAGCACGCCGTGATCGTGGGCCGCTCCAACATCGTGGGCCGTCCCATGGCCGCCCTGCTGCTGCAGGACGGACCGGGCGGCAACGCCACCGTCACCGTGTGTCATTCGCGCACCCGCGAGATCAAGTCCGTCACCCGTCTCGCGGACATCCTGATCGTGGCGATGGGCAAGCCGGAGTTCGTCAGGGGCGACATGATCAAGCCCGGCGCCGTGGTGATCGACGTGGGCACGAATCGCGTGGACGACCCCGCCACGAAGACGGGCTACCGGCTCGTAGGCGACGTCAAGTTCGACGAGGCGAAGCAGGTGGCCGGAGCGATCACCCCGGTGCCGGGGGGCGTGGGGCCGATGACCATCACGATGCTGCTCTTCAACACCGTGCAGGCGGCTCGCCAATGGGCGAAATCTTAGACCTTTTCGCCGGCGTCTCCCCCGAGGGCGCCTGGACCGTCACGCAGCTGACGCGGCGCGCCCGCGCCGTGGTCGAGGCGGGCCTGGAGCCGCTGTGGGTGCGGGGCGAGGTGAGCGGATTCAAGGCGTGGCAGAGCGGGCACTGGTACTTCGCACTGCGCGACCGCACCGCGCAGCTGCGCTGCGTCATGTTTCAGAAGGACAATCGCCGGCTCCCCACGCCCCCCGCGGACGGCATGCAGGTGTTCGTGTTCGCCCGACCCACCATGTGGGAGGAGAAGGGGGAGTTCCGGCTCACCGTGCTCGACCTGCTGTCGACCGAGGCCGGCGGCTTGTGGCAGGTGGCGTTCGAGAAGGCCAAGGCGGCGCTCGCGAAGGACGGGCTGCTCGATCCGGCGCGCAAACGGCGTCTGCCCCCCTACCCGAGGCGCATCGCGGTCGTCACGAGCCCCGACGGAGCGGCGCTGCGCGACATCATCGCCGTGGCCACCCGGCGTTGGCCCCTCGCCGAGCTGCTCGTGGTCCCGACGCGCGTGCAGGGCGACGGGGCCGACGGCGAGATTCGCGGGGCGCTCGCCCTGGTGACGCGGCTCGAGGGGCTCGATCTCGTGATCATCGGGCGCGGCGGCGGCTCGCGCGAGGACCTGTGGACCTTCAATCACGAGCGCGTCGCCCGCGCCGTGGCGGCGCTGCCGGTGCCCGTGATCTCCGCCGTGGGGCACGAGACCGACGTCACGCTGTGCGACCTGGTGGCCGACCTGCGGGCGCCCACGCCCTCCGCGGCCGCCGAGGCCGCCACCCCCGACGCGGTCGAGGTCCTGGCCGAGCTGGAGCACCTCGGCGCGCGGCTGGCGCGCGGGCTCGCGGCACGCTCGGGACGGGTGGCCGAGCGCCTCGATCGCGGCTTCGATCGCCTGACGGCCGTGTTGGAGCGGCGGCTCGAGCGGCACCGGCAGACGCTCGCCGGCCTCGCCGGCCGCCTCGACGCGCTGTCCCCGCTCCGCATCCTGGAGCGCGGCTATGCGCTGGCGCGCGACGAGCAGGGCCGCGTGCTGAAGCGGGTGGCGCAGTTCACACCTGCGCTGTCGTTTCGCCTGCGCGTTACCGACGGCACGGTAGGCGCGCGGGTGACGGAGTCCTGATGGCGCGCGCCCGCGACCCCCTCAACTTCGCCGAGCAGCTCGAGCGACTGGAGGAGATCGTGCGCCGGCTGGAGGGTGAGGAGCTGGACCTGGACGCCGCCCTCAAGCTGTTCGAGGAGGGGGTCGAGCGTCTGCGGCAGGCGCGCGAGCGCCTCACCGCCGCCGAGGCGCAAGTGAAGCAGGTCCTCGCCGATCAGGCGGGCAATGTCCGGGTTGAAGACCTCGACGCCTGACGACGCGCTGGTGGCGTACCTCGCGGACGCCCGGGCCCGGGTGGACGCGGTGCTGGAGTCTTGGGGCGTGCGGGCGGGGGAGTGGTGGCCCGCCCCGGTGCCCGCGGCGATGCGGTACAGCCTGCTCTCGACCGGCAAGCGCCTGCGGCCGACGCTCGTCTTCGCCGCCGCCGAGGCGGTGGCGGGCGAAGCCGCCGCGGAGCGCGTGGCCGAGCTCGCGGCCGCGGTCGAAGTCGTCCATGCCTACTCGCTGGTGCACGACGATCTCCCCTGCATGGACAACGACGACCTGCGCCGCGGGCGGCCCACGACGCACCGCGCCTTCGACGTACCGACGGCGGTGGTGGCGGGCTATCACATGGTCGCCCTGGGCGCACGGGTGCTCGATGCGGGCCTCGCGGCGCTCGCGCCCGAGGCGCGCCGCGGGATCGCGCTCGAGCTGTTTCGCGCCGCCGGGGCCGGCGGGATGATCGGCGGGCAGGCGCTCGACCTCGAGGCCGAGGGCCGCCGGCTGCCCGCGACGGAGCTCGAGGACGTGCATCGCCGCAAGACGGGCGCGCTCATCTCGGCCGCCTGCGTCATCGGCGCCATCGCCGTGGGAGCGCCCGGCGCCATTTGCGAGGCGCTGCGGGGCTACGGCGCGGACGTGGGGCTCGCCTTTCAGATCTACGACGACGTGCTCGACGCGACCGCGACCTCCGACCAGCTGGGCAAGACCGCGGGCAAAGACGCGGCGGGCGGCAAATCGACGTTCGTGACGCTCCTGGGTGCGAAGGCGGCACGGGCCGAAGCGGAGCGGCTGGCGACGCGGGCGGTGGACCGCCTCGGGGAGGCGGGGTTAATTTCTCCTACGCTCGCGGCCCTGGCGCACTACATTGTTACGAGACCGAACTGAAGTGCGCGAGCGAACGCGGAACGCGGAACTCGGAACGCGGAACAGGCGAGCCGGACTCCGCTATGGCTGTTCCGCGTTCCGCGTTCCGACCTCCGCGTTACACGAGGTGTGATGGCGCTACTCGAGTCCATTCGCGGTCCGGAAGACGTCAGGCGACTCTCCAAGGAGCAGCTCCAGCCGCTCGCCGACGAGGTGCGCCGCCGCCTGATCGAGGTCGTCTCTCAGACGGGGGGGCACATCGGGGCCGGGCTCGGCGTCGTCGAGCTGACGGTCGCCCTGTGCTACTGCTTCGACTCGCCGCGCGATCGCATCGTGTGGGACGTCGGCCACCAGGGCTATCCCTGGAAGATCCTCACGGGTCGCAACGACCGCCTCCCGACGCTGCGCCAGCCCGGCGGCCTGTCCGGCTTTCTGCGACGCGACGAGAGTCCCCACGACCAGTTCGGCGCGGGCCACGCCGGGACGGGTCTCTCGGCGGCGTTCGGGATCGCCACGGCGCGGGATCTCAAGCGCGAGCAGTTCAAGGTCGTCGCGGTGGTGGGCGACGGCGCGCTCACCTGCGGGCTGCCGTACGAGGCGATGAACAACGCGGGCCACTCGGGTCGCGACATCATCATGGTGCTGAACGACAACGGTATGTCGATCGCGCCCAACGTCGGCGCCATCAATAAGTACCTCGGCTCCATCATCGCCAGTCCCATCACGGTGCGGATCCGCGAGCGCATGAAGGGGCTGATCGAGTCGGTGTCCCACGTGGTCGGCGGCCAGAAGCTGGTCGATTTCGCGAAGACGATGGAGGAGAGCATCAAGAACTTCTGGTCCCCCGGGATGCTGTTCGAAGAGCTCGGGTTCCGCTACTTCGGTCCGATCGACGGGCACAACATCGCCCAGCTCGTCCAGGCCTTCGAGATCGTGAAGACGCTCAGAGGCCCCCGCGTGGTCCACATCATCACCGAGAAGGGCAAAGGCTTCCCGCTGCCGCATCCCGACATCGAGAAGTATCACGCCCGCGCTCCCTACGACCCGGTCACGGGCGAGCTGCGGCCGGTCAAGGCCGGGCCGCCGCAGTGGACGGCGGTGTTCGGTGAAGCGCTGGCCCAGCTCGCCGGCGAGTACCCCCGGCTCGTGGCGATTACCGCCGCCATGCCCTCGGGCACGGGCACCGGCGTGTTCCAGAAAAAGTGGCCCGATCGCTTCTTCGACGTCGGGATCGCGGAAGCGCACGCCGTGACGTTCGCTGCCGGGCTCGCCACCCAGGGCATCCGCCCGGTGGTCGCGATCTACTCCACGTTCCTGCAGCGCGCCTACGACAGCATCATCCACGACGTGGCCATCCAGCGGCTGCCCGTGCTGTTCTGTCTCGACCGGGCCGGCATGGTCGGCGAGGACGGCCAGACGCACATGGGCCTGTACGACATCGCGTACCTGCTCGCGGTCCCGAACATGACGGTCACCGCGCCCAAGGACAGCGCCGAATTGATCGGGCTGCTGCGCTGCGCGCTGCAGCATGCCGACGGGCCGTTTTCGATCCGCTACCCGCGCGACCGGGCGCCGGGTGAGGCGCCCCCCGCCGCGGAGGTGGCGCCCGTTCCGTACGGCACCTGGGAGCTGCTGCGCAAGGGGCGGGAGTGCGCGCTGCTCGCGGTCGGCGCCATGTGCCAGCCGGCGCTGGCCGCCGCCGAGTCGCTCGCCGCCGATGGCCTCGACGTCAGCGTGGTGAACTGCCGGTTCATGAAGCCGGTGGACCGCGAGCTGCTGGACCATCTGCTGCGCGACCATCGCCTGCTCGTCACCGTGGAAGATGGGACCGTGACCAACGGGTTCGGCGCGCAGATGGCCGGCCTCGTCGCGACGGTCGCCCCCGAGGTCCGCGTCGCGGTGCTCGGCGCGCCCGACCGGATCTACGAGCACGCGCCGCGCGCCCAGCAGCTCGCGGAGGTGGGTCTCTCGGGCACCGCGATCGCCGCTCGCGTGCGCGCGCTCGCGGCGGAGGAATCGCCCGCGCACTCATGAACGTCGGGGTCGTCGGCAACCCGAGCTACCGCGATCTCAAGAGCATCCTCGCGCATCTCGCGCAGGTCGCGCCGCGGCTCGGACTCACCTTGTTCAGCGAGGAGCAGATCGCGGGGCTGTGGCCCGAGCCCGGGCCCGCCCCGCTGCACAGCGCGCCCCAGCTCGAGTGCCTCGTCACCCTGGGCGGCGACGGCACCCTGCTGCGCGGCGCGCGCAGCCTGAACGGGGCGCGTACCCCCATTCTCGGCGTGAACCTCGGGCGGGTGGGCTTTCTCACCACGGCCACCGCGCAGACCCTCGACTGGGCGCTCGACGTCCTGGTCAGGCGCGCGTACTCCACCGAGTCGCGCCTCGCCCTCGCGCCGTTCATCCTGGACAAGCAGGGCCGAAGCCGCCCCGAGCCGGTGATCCTGAACGACGCGGTCGTCCACAAGGGCGGCGTGGCGCGGGTCATCCGGCTGCGCGTCTCGGTCGACGGCGACGAGGTCGGCCAGTACTCGGCCGACGGCATCGTGGTCGCCACGCCCACCGGCTCGACCGCCTACGCCCTCTCGGCCGGCGGGCCGATCGTCGTCCCCGGGGTCGATGCCATCGTCGTCGCCGCCATCTGCCCGCATACGCTCGCCGTGCGCCCGCTGGTCGTGCCTTCCCAGGCCAGCGTGACCGTGGAGCCCATCCCCCCGTGGACGGAGGACGTGCTCGTGTCCTTCGATGGCCAGGTCGGCACCACGATGCACGCCGGTGAGCGGCTCGTGGTGAAGCGCTCCGAGCAGCCCGTGCTGCTGGTGCGGCTCGGACCGGAGGGCTTCTTCGCCCGCATGCGGAAGAAGCTGCAGTGGGGCGATCTCTCCGACCGCGAGCGCAAGTAGTGCTGACGGAGCTGCGCGTCCGCGACCTCGCCGTCATCGCCGACGTCACCCTGTCTCTCACTCCCGGCTTGAACGTCCTCACCGGCGAGACCGGGGCGGGGAAGTCGATGCTCGTGGACGCGCTCGCCTTGTTGCTCGGGGAACGGGCGTCGGCCGATGTCGTGCGAGCGGGCGCGTCGAAGACCGTCATCGAAGGCGCCTTTGAATTGTCCTCTACCGCCCTCTCCCGCCTTCTACCGCCCTTTACCGCCCTGGGGGTGGAGGCGGACGACGGTCGACTGGTACTGAAACGGGAGATCGGCGGGGAAGGGAGATCTCGCGCCTGGGTGAACGGCAGCCCGACCACGGTGGGCACCCTCACGCAGCTCGGCGCTTTGCTGGTCGACCTGCACGGCCAGCACGAGACGCAGTCGCTCCTCAAGTCCGACGCCCAGCGCGACATCCTCGACCTCTATGCCACGGCCGCCGTGGAGCGCGCCGCGGTGCGCGATGCGCACACGCGCTTACGCGAGCTCGAGCAACGGGAAGCGTCGTTGCTCGCCAAACGCGACGAGGTGCAACGCAAGGCCGACTACCTCCGCCACGTGGTGGACGAGATCGCGCGCGCCGCGCCGCGAGTGGGGGAGACAGAGGCGCTCGAAACGGAGGCGAAGCGGCTCGCGCACGCCGACGAGCTGGGCAGGCTGTCGCGTGAGCTGGAGCAGGCGCTCGAGACGGTGAACACGGCGGGCCTGGCCCGCGCAGCGAAGCTGTTCGCGAGCCTGGCGAAGCTCGATCCGTCGGTCGAGCCATGGCGGGCCATGGTGGACGGGGCGTTCGCCAACGTGGAGGAGCTGGCGCAGGCCGCGCGCGACTACGGGGCGGGTATCGAGGGCGATCCCGGCCGGCTCGCCACGGTGGAGCAGCGCCGCGATGCGCTGTTCCGCCTGACGCAGAAATACGGTCCGGCGCTGCCGGACGTGCTCGCCACGCGCGACCGCGCCGCCCGCGAGCTCGAGCTGCTCGACACGGCGGACCTGGATCTCCGCGACATCGCCGGGCAGCGCGCGAGCGCCGCGGCCGACTTCGCGCGCGCCTGCGCCGCGCTCAGTGCCAAACGGAAAGCGGGCGCAGGGCGGCTGGCCACGGCTGTCAATCAGCTGCTCCCGGCGCTGGGCATGCCGGGGGGCCGGTTTGGTGCGACGCTGCAACCGCGCACCGCGCACGGCGCACACGGGAGCGAGGACGTCGTCTTTGAGGTGGAGCTGAACGTCGGTCTCGAGTCCCGTCCCCTCGCCAAGGTCGCCTCGGGTGGCGAGCTGTCGCGTCTCATGCTGGCTCTGAAGGTGGTGCTGGCGGAGCACGACGCCGTGCCGACGCTCGTGTTCGACGAGGTGGACCAGGGGATCGGCGGGGAGGTGGGCGGGCGCGTGGGTGAGGCACTCGCGGCCGTCACGCGCGACGCGCACCGCCAGGCCCTCGTCATCACGCACCTTCCCCAGATCGCCGCGTACGCCCGCCACCAGCTGGTCGTGGCCAAGGGGGCGCGCGGCGGTGTGGCGACGAGCGACGTGCGGACGGTGGCGGGGGAGGCGCGGACCCGGGAGCTGGCGCGGATGCTGGGCGACCCCGACATGGCGAGCGCCCTCGGCCATGCGGCCGAGCTGCTCAGAAAAGCTTCCGCGACGTCCGCAGCACCAGCCGATACACCGTCGCGGCCGGCACGACGCCGCGGCCGCTGACCGTCTGCTCGATCGAAAAGCCGCCTTCCACCGTGGCGCCGTGGTAGGTCATCGCAAAACCGAGTCGCAGCTGTCGCTGCCCGGTGCCCTGGTCGAGCACGCTGGCGGACGCCGGCGCGCCCAGGCGGGTCGCCAGCGCGACCGAGTCCTGGGGTGACTGGAACGCGTAGTGGTCCGGTTGCTTGGTCCAGTAGCCCGCGGTGACGCCGGCGGCGAACTCGGACGCGAACCGGACCAGCGGCGCCACGTCCACGCCGACGTAGTCGCCCGGATCCCACCGCAGGCTCGCCGTGGCGGCCGCCGGAACCAGGAACGCCTCCGGGGGCGCCACCCGGCGCACGCGTACACCGGGGCGCTGCAGACCGGCGCGCACGGCCAGGTTCAGCCACAAGGGCCCCGCGATCAGCTCCTGGGTCAGTTGTCCTTCGAGATCGGTCTGATGATCGCCGATCGGCTGGGCGAGCAGATCGTCGGCCGAGTCGCGCGCGCCGGTGGGGAGGCGTACCAGTGCCTTCACGGCGGCGGCGTAATGCGCTCCCGCCAGGAGACGGTACTTCGCCGCGACCTCGACGTCGCCCAGGCCGTAGCGGAATCCGGTGCGGAAGGGAATGCGGTTGTACCCGAACCCGGTGACGGGGTCGACGATGGCTGCCTGCACCAGGGCGCCGGTCAGGGTGTCCGTCGGCAGCAGAAACGTGGTATCGAACCCAGCCACGCCGAACGCCGACATGTCCCGCCGGATGCGCGCCACCGCGCTGTCGATCCCGCGGCCCGCGGGCGACGAGTCGAGCGGCATGAAGGGCGATCCGACCGACGCGACGCCGTATACGGTGCCGTGTAGGGCGGCGAACACGGAGCGCCAGAACGCCAGACTGTCACGCGCCGCGCACGCGGCGTTGCCCCCGCAGCCGTACAGCCCCGCGTTGATGTTCTGCTCGAAGCGCGCCAGCGTCGTGTCGAACTGCGTGAAGAAGACCAGGTAGGCCGCGTCCGCGCCGCTGACGGTCAGCCGGGGGTTGAGCCCAAGATTGGCGCGCGTCGTCGAGAGATTCAGGGAGCTGCGCGTCGCGACCCGCACGATCGGTACCGTCAGGCTCACCGAGAGACGGTTTGTCACTCCGAGCTCGGCGGTGATCGGGTAGGTGCGGCGCTCCTGGCGTACGCTCAACAGGCCGGCCCCGAGGCTCGCCACGAAGCGCGGCAGCAACGGCTGCACATCGCCCGGGCCCATGACCTGCGGCCGAATGACGGGGACGAGGTCCCCGGTCACCGTCCGCACGTTCTGCTCGAGCGCTGCCAACGCGGGGATGTAGCGGCTGCCGACGGTATCTCCCGTGAGGCCGAAGCCGAGCCGGCGGCGTCCCGCATCGGTGAACTCGTCGTTCCACGTCATGATGCGGGGATCGAAGGTCACGCGCAGGATGCCGCGAGCCGGTACGTCGGTTCGCTCGACGGCCTGCGCAGCCAACATGGCCCCGCCCGTGAGGGCGGGGCCCACGAAAGCGGCGTCCAGGAGCGCCAAAACGAGATAGAAGGTTCGCATTGAGAAAACGGCACCCACCAGGAGGCGGATGCCGTGTTCGCTACCCCGGGGGACGCGGGCGGTTCGCTTCAGGGCGCCGGGATGGCCGAGCCGTACTTGGCATTGATCGCCTGTACGATGTGTCGCGCGATGATGAGGTGCGTCGAGGCGCTCCTTGCGTCGGGTTCAGTCGCAGGGAGTCGAGTGTCGGGTTCGGGTCGAGGTAGGCCCAGTTCTTCGCCGTCGCCTGGCCCGCAATGAACGCATTGTAGGCGGCCACCGTGGTCAGGAGCTTTCGCAGCTCCGCGGGCACAACCACCGCGGCCACCGTATCGGCGCAGTCGAGGTTGCGCGGCTGATTGTTGGGCGGCGAGGCGGCGGCGAGCAGGGCGCCTCCGTAAGGGAAGGGCACCAGAACGGAATCCCCTCGCGCCCCCGGGATGCCGGAAGCGATCGGGGCACAATTCGAGCTGACCGTGAACGCCGTGGGGAAGGTATCAGCACCCGGGACCAGCTTGTTCTTCAACGCGAAGTATGTCGCCCCGCTCGAGAAAAAGGGAATCGCAGTAACGTTTGCCACTCCGATCAGAATGGCGCCCGCGCCGCTGGCCCCCACCGAGTCGACGATTTCGCTGTACGTCGCCTGCAACGTCGCCACGGGTGTGATCAATGTCGAATCGCCGGCGTTGGCCGAACTGGTCGCCGCGCCCAGCACGTCGTTGTTGCCGGCCCACACGCTCACGAACGTCGGGTGCGCCGCCATCATGGCCTGTATCTGCGTGCGACCGCCCAGCATGAGCAGGGTGAGTGCGTTCGAGTTGGTCCCCGCCCCGGGCCCGTTCTTCACGAGGTCGAGGGCCTCCGCACCCGGCACGGCGACGTTGGTGAGGAACGGCGGGATGCTGGGGGCTCGGAAGAAACACGTCGCCCCCGTACCGCCGCCCAGCCGGTGCGGCACCCCGGTGGCGGTAAAGACCGTATCGATCGGCGGTGGGCAACCGGGCTTCGTGAGGCTCGGGTAGTAGAACGGCGAGCCCATCTTGCCCGCCACCAGGCCGACGTACGACTGCTGCTGCGTCGAGTCGTTGATCCCGCCCGACTGAAATCCGGCGGTGATGCTGTTCCCCATGGCCACGTAGCGCTGGAACATGGCGCCGCCCGTGTACTGGGGGACGGCCGGCGGGAACAGGTCTTCGTTGCTGCAGCCGGCGGCGGCAAGGACCAGTCCGGCGGCGAGCGACATGCGGCGGATCGTCATCGTCGGGCTCCCTTAGAACGCGTAGCTGAGCGACACCCCGAACAGGTGCGCGTGGAAGTCATACAGGCCGTTGTTCAACCCGGTCGTCGGCACCTGGTTGAAGATCGGCTCCCGGGTCCGGCCACGCCGATCGTCCTGCCGGATGTACTGATAGGCCAGGTCGGCGCTCAACGCCGCGGCGAGCTTCACCGTCGTGCCGACCGTGAACTCGTTGCGCTGTGCCTCCGGCAACAGCGGCGTGACGGTCTCCGCGGGGGCGGCGCCCCCGTGATGGAGATAGCCGCCGCGGAAGGTCCACTTCGCGTCCTTGGCCCACTCCGCCCCGAACCGGAACCCGCTCGTATTGTGGTAGTTCTCGAACAGCTGGCGGTTCAGCAGACCGGAGACGTCCTGGGGAAACGTGATGTCGAGCTCTTTGAACTGACTCCACCACGTGAGCTGGTAGTCGCCCAGCAGCGTCCAGCCGTTGGCGACTTTGTACGCCACACCGAGTCCGAGCTGCGAGGGGTTCTTGATGGTGGTCG
>WNGQ01005408.1_pt1 | contig 12504 bp, 11 predicted proteins | sample 5407661 | NCBI WGS metagenome assembly WNGQ01 (sample SAMN13153382, study PRJNA577476) | soil metagenome | isolation source: 60 cm soil or saprolite under Garry oak tree replicate 2 | place: USA:California | collected 2016-06-15
AGACGACATAGCCGCCGCCCGCCATCAGGAGCCCCGTGAAGGCGACCAGGATGGGCAAGGCGAGCAGGTCTTGAAGGCGGCCCGCGATGATGTTGGCGTTCCCGCCCGGGATGAAATACCCGTGCAGCGTATAGGTCAGGACCAGCAGCGGGATGACCGAGCAGAGGGCCAAGGCGAAGATGACCTTTTGCTTGATTCCTTGTCCCGCGAAGGCGACCTCGCGCTTGATCTCGTCCATGGACTCAGGCTCCCTGTTCCTCTCGTGACATGGGCACAGAAGGACTCGTGGGGAGCCGAGTAAGCGCGGTGCCAGTCGGGATTGAGCCCAACCTACTGAAAACTAAGCGTCCAGTTTCGAGTCAGCATGGCTCGGGTGACGTTTCTCGGAGCCCGGCTCTGTCAGCCTGACACTGAGCGTCACCATCGCCCCCGCGGGTAGGGGTGGCTTCCGCGGTTCGCCTCAGCGCTTGTACTTGGTCGGGGCCTTGCGCGCGGCGAAAAAGGCGGGCCGGGGCATGCGCCCGACCGGCACCTCGATGAGCACGGGGCGCTCGAGGCGGACGGCCTCCTTCACGAGGCGGCCGACGTCCGTCGGCTCCTTCGCTCGCATGCCGTGGACGCCGTAGGCGTCGGCCAGCTTCATGAAGTCGGGATTGTGCAGGGCCGCGCCGAAATTGCCGCCCCAGTCCTCGTCGAGGTCACGCGCGACGTTGCCGTAGGCGTCGTCGTTGAACACCACCGCGACCACGTTGATCTTGTGCTGCACGGCCGTGGCCAGCTCCTGAGCATTGAAGAGGAAGCCACCGTCGCCGATCACGGCCACCACGGGCTTCTCCGGGCGCGCGACCTTGGCGCCGAGAGCCACCGGATACTCGTAGCCGAGGTTGCCCGAATACGAGGAGGTGATATAGGTGCGCGGCGAATACGTCGGCCAGAAGGGACGCGAGTAGTAGCCGATCTGGGTCATGCCCGCGATGAGGATGGTGTCCTCCGGGCACCCCGACCGCAGGCTCCGGAGGATGGAGGTCTGCGGCTCCTGCGTCATGAGGGCGGCGATCTCGGCGCGCAGCGCCTCGCGCTCGGCCTTGCGGGAAGGGCGCGGCGCCGCGGCCGCGCGCAGCTTCTCAAGGAGCGCCTCGAGGGTCCGTCGCGCGTCGCCCACGAGCCCCACGGTGTTCTGGTGATTGCGCCCGATCTCCTCCGGGTCGACGTCGATCTGCACGATGCGCTGGCCCGCCGCGAAGGTCACGAGGGCAAGACGCGAGCCGATCACGAGGACCACGTCGGCGGCGTGAATGGCGGCGCGCAGCGGCGAGTCGCGCCAGAACGCGGCGCCCAGGGAGAGATCGGAGAGATCGCCGACGGCACCCTTGCCCTCCGGAGACGACGCCACGCCCGCCTGCAGATGCTCGGCCACGGCACGGAGCGCCTCGTGGGCGCCCGAGAGATTGGCGCCGCCTCCCGCGTAGATGATGGGGTTCTTCGCCGCGAGCAGAATCTCGACGGCGCGGGCGACGTCGCCGGCGGGAGCGGCGGCGCGCCCCGCCTCCGTGGCGGGGAGGAGATCGGCGTCCCCCTCCTCTTCCATGGTCTCGGGCGGCATCTCGAGCTCGACGGGCCGGGGTCGGCCCGTCCGGAGCTGGGTGAAGGCCTCGCGCACCGCGGCGGGGATCTCGGCGACCTGGAGGACGCGGCGCCGCCACTTCGTGATCGGCGCGATGCAGTCCTGCTGGTCGTTGACCTCGTGCAGCAGCCCCACGTTCTTGCCGATCTGCTCGCGCGGGATCTGTCCGGAAAGCATGAGGACGGGCGAGGAGGCGGAGTAGGCCGTGCTGAGGCCCGCCGTCGAGTTCAGCAGTCCGGGGCCCGGCACCACGAGGCCCGTGCCGACATCGCCGCCTGCCCGGGCATAGCCGTCCGCCATGTAGCTGGTGGCCTGCTCGTGGCGCGTGGTGATGAAGCGGATGCGCGGCTCGTCGCGGAGGGCGGCCATGACGCCGTAGAGCTGGACGCCGGGGAGGCCGAAGACGACGCGGATGCCTTCACGATAGAGGGACTGCACGAGCACTTCGCCGCCGGTCATCCGGGCCATGTCTCTCGCTCCTGCTCGAAGGGTGGAGTCGGCTCACGGCGCTTCGACGGCGCCGCATCGGATCAGGGCTTCGATGCGTTCCCGATCGTAGCCCAGAACCTCGGAGAGCACCAGCCGACTGTGCTCGCCCACGCGATACGGCGCCGGGCCCGCGGGATGGACGGGACGGCCGTCCCAGTGAAAGGGGCTCGCGGTCACGCGCACGCTCCCGCGCGTGGGATGGGGGACGGCGGGAAACGCCTCGCGTGCGAGGAGGTGCGGATGGGCGGTCACCTCGTGGGGCGTCAGCACGGGAGCGCAGGGAATGCGCGCGGCGGTGAGGACGCCGAGCGCCTCGTCCACGGATGTGAAGCGCTCGAGCCAGCCCCCGATCAGGTCGCGAAGCGCGGGCCAGTTCTCCCGGCGCGCGTCCGGCGTGGCGAAGCGCGGGTCCTCGAGGAGCCCCGGCTGCTCCATCAGGGTGGCCAGGCGCGGCAGGATCTCCACCGAGCCCGCCGTCTGGAGGGCGAGAAACCCGTCGCCGATCCGGTAGACGGGCATGCCCGGGCGCGGGGCCGTGATCTGATCGCCCCCGTTGAGCACGGCTCCGAAGGACACGTCGTCGGCCGCGACCAGCGCTTCCAGCATGGAGACGTCGAGCTGCGCGCCCGCGCCCGTTCGCGCGCGCCGCCACAGCGCGGCCAGGATGGCCCCGAAGGCGTGCGTGCCCGCGAGCACGTCGGCCGCCTGCAGGCTCGCGGCCCGTGGCGCGGGCAGCTCCCCCTGCTCGAGGTGCATGAGACCCGAGGCGGCCTGGACGATGTGGGCGAAGGCGGGGCGCTCGCGCCACGGTCCCGTCTGGCCGAAGCCGGAGATGGAGCAGTACACGAGGTCGGGTCGCGCGATCACCAGCGTCGAGTAGTCGCAGCCGAGCCGCGCGGCCACACCGGGCGCGAAGTTCTCCACGGCCACGTCGGCCACGCGCGCGAGGTCGAGGAGGATCCCGCGAGACTCCGTGCGGCCAAGATCGAGCCCGAGACTCTCCTTGCCGACGTTGATGCGGGTGAAGTACGTGCTCTGATCGTCCCGGCCTGGCTCGAGCTGCAAGTGCCCCTTGCGCATGTCATCGCCGCCGGGCGCCCGCTCGATCTTGATGACGCGCGCGCCGAGGTCGGCGAGGAGCCGTGTGCAGTACGGTCCGGCGAGCACGCGCGTGAAGTCGAGGACGACGAGGCCGGCGAGGGGAGCAGCCTGGTCACGCACCGACGGAGCATAGCACGAGGCTCCGTGGTTGACGGCGCGCGGCGGGCCCGCCTACACTCCTTTCCGCACGCCGGCGCCTCGGAGGCGAGAGAGTTCGGGGCAGGGAGGCAGGTCCCATGATCGAGTTCGCCGCATGATCGAATTCGTCTTATGATCGAATTCTTCAACCCACCCGACGCGCCCGCCCCCGGCGCCTTCTCGCGCGCGACGAGGGCGGCCGGGCTCATCTTCGTCTCGGGCACGGGCGCCGGCAACGACATCGGCGGCAAGGCGCGCGAGGGCACCGCCGCCGAGCAGACCCGCTGGGCCCTCGAGAACGTCGCGGCCATTCTCGCCGCCGCCGGCTCCTCGCTCGAGCGCGTGGTGCAGGTGACGCTTCTCATCCAGGATCCCGCCGACTACCACGAGATCAACGCCGAATACGTGAAGCACTTCCCGAACGGCCTGCCCGCCCGTCACACTGCGCGATTCGGCGTGCCCACCACGGCCAAGGTCGCCTTCGCATGCATCGCGCTCGCGTCCGAGGCGGCGAGGGCGCGTTGAAGCTCCCCGTGCCCGACAGTCATCCGGTGCCCGCCGAGATCGAGCGGCTCCGGTCGGCCCTCTCGCGCTTCCTCGAGGAGGAGGTGGGCCCGGCGGAGGATGCGGCGAGGATCGCCGACGAGGCCGACGCCTCCGCCGCGCTCGAGGGCTGGGTGCGCGCGCGCTCCGCCGCGCTCGGCCTCTATCGCGTGCTCCAGCCCGCCGATCTCGGCGGCGGGGGCGTGGGCGCTCTCGGCATGGTCGCCCTGCACGAAGCGGTGGGCCGCTCGGGCTGCGTGCTCGGGCACCTGGCCCTGGGTGGCGACGGCGGGCTCCTTCGCTTCTCGTCGGGCGCCCAGCGCGAGCGCTTCCTGGGCCCGGTGCTCCGCGGCGAGGCGACGGCGGCGCTGGCCTTCACCGATGCGCGCGAGGGCCCGCGCACCACGGCCCGAGGCCGCGGCGAGACCTTCCTCGTCTCCGGTGTGAAGGCCTTCGTCACGGGTGGCGCGCGGGCCGATCTCCTCCTCACCGTCGCGAAGGTGACGGAGCATCCGCGCGGTGTCACGGGCACCGCGCTCTTCGTGATCCCGCGCCGCACGCCGGGCGTGACGCTGCGCCGCGAGATCCGGACCCTCGACGGCGCCGTCCACGGCGAGTTTGCCCTCGACCAGGTCGAGGTGCCGGCTGCGGACATGATCGGGGACATCGGGCAGGGCCTGCCGCGCGCGCTCGAGAGCATTGCGATCCTGCGGCTGCGCGCGGCGGCGCTGGCCTGCGGCGCGGCGGGCTGGGCGCTCGCGCACGCGCTCGACGGGGCTCGGCGGCCGCATCGCACCGGCGCCCCTCTGGGCGAGCGGGAGCAGGTGCAGGCCATGCTCGGGGAGAGCGCGACCGAGCTCTACGCCGCCCGCGCCGCTGTCTACGCGACGGCCGCGCGGGCCGAGGCTTGCGAGGATATCGAGACGGAGGCGGCCATGGCCAAGGCGACCGCCACCGAGATGGCGGCCCGCGTGGTGGACAGGGCCATCCAGCTCTCCGGGGCCGCGGCCGTCGTGGAGGATCACCCGCTCGCCCGCCTCTACCGGCGCATTCGCCCCTGGCGCATCGCGGAGGGCACCACCGAGATCCTGCGGCTGACCGTCGCGCGACGTCTGCTCGCTCCCGAGGGCGAGCCCAGCACGTCGCGGACCGGGGCCGCCGCCGCCAACACGTCTTTGGAACGACCGACTGGAGGACCGACTGGCCATGCGTCCGAATAAGCTCCGAGAGCTGCTCCGTGCCGGGCGGCCGAGCCTGGGCACCCACATCCACTCCGCGTGGCCCGCGACCATCGAGCTGGCCGGGCACTCCGGCATGTTCGACTACGTCGAGTTCGCCGGCGAGTACGCGCCCTACGATCTCTTCGCGCTCGAGAACATGGCTCGCGCCGTCGACACCTTCCCGCACATGTCGGCCATGATGAAGGTCGAGCAGCAGCCGCGCACGTTCGTGGCCGTGCGGGCCATCGGCTCGGGCATCCAGAATCTGCTCTTCGCCGACCCGCGCACGCCCGCGGACGTGACGGAGTGCGTGCGCGCGGTGCGGGCGGAGGCGCCCGGGCACGGCGGCATCCACGGCGTGGGCATGCGGCGCGACGTCGGCTACGTCGTGGACGTCGGATCGCCCGCGTTCGTGCAGGCCCTCGAGGACGCGGTGATCGCCATCATGATCGAGAAGGCGCCTGCCGTGGACAACCTGGAGGCCCTCCTCGCCGTCAAGGGCGTGGACATGGTCCAGTTCGGCCCGGCCGACTACTCGATGAGCGTCGGACTCGCGGGGCAGTGGAGCCATCCGAAAGTGGTGGAAGCGGAGCGGCGCATGATCCGGACCGCGCTCGCCCTCGGGATCGCCCCGCGCGTCGAGATCTCGCATCCGGAGCAGGCCAAGCTCTACCTCGACCTGGGCGTCCGCCACTTCTGCATGGGCTGGGACGTCGAGATACTCTTCGAGTGGTTCAAGCGTGAGGGAGAGACCATGCGCAAGATCCTGGAGGGAAGCTAGCCATGCGCGCGTCGTTCTACGAAGGAGCCCGCCGGTTCAGGACGGGGACGGCGCCGGAGCCGAGTGCGGGCGCGGGCGAAGCGCTCTTGCACGTCAAGCGGGTCGGCATCTGCGGGACGGACCTGCACATCTTCCAGGGCCACCTCGACCACCGCGTGCCCAAGGGCGGCATCATCGGCCACGAGACCTTCGCGGAGATCGCGGAGGCTCCGGCACAGAGCGGCTTCGCCAAGGGCGACCGCGTCGTCGTGGAGCCCCTGCGCTTCTGCGGCACCTGCCGGGCCTGCCAGATGGGCGCGAGCTTTCTCTGCTACAAGCTCCAGGTGCTCGGGGTCGACGCGCCCGGAGGGATGCAGGAGCGCTGGGCGGTCAAGACGGATCGCCTCATCAAGGTGCCGGCCTCCCTGTCCGACGATGATGCCGCCGTGATGGAGCCGCTGGCCATCGCGACCCACGACGTCACTCGCGCGGAGGTCAAGAAGGGCGACGCCGTGCTCGTCTTCGGGGGAGGGCCCATCGGCGCCCTCATCGGCCTGGTCTCGCGCCATCGCGGCGCGCGGGTGGCCATCTCGGAAGTCAACCCTTTCCGCATCGAGCTGTTGCGTGGCCTCGGCCTCGAGGTGGTCGGTCCCGGCACCGACGTCGTCAAGTTCGCCAATGACTGGACGGGCGGCGAGGGCGTGGACGTGGCGTTCGAGGTCACGGGCAATGCCGCCGCCGTCCGCCTCATGACGGACGTCGTGCGCGTCTGGGGCACGGTGAGCGTGGTGGCCATTCACTCCGAGCCCATGATGGTGAACCTGTACCCGATGTTCGCCCGCGAGCTGACCATGCACGGCAGCCGGCTCTACACCCGCGCGGACTGGGAGGAGGCGATTCGCCTGGCGGCCTCCGGCGCGGTGCCCGTGGGCCCGCTCGTGAGCCGCAAGATTCCGCTCGAGGCCCTCCAGGAAGGCATGGAGCAGGCGCTCGCGGGCGGCCCCGTCATGAAGGTCCTCATCGATCTGACGGCGCGCTGAGCTCACCCGCGGTTGAGCGGCTCAGGCGTCTGGAGTAAACTGCCGCCATGCCCAAAGCCCGCGTGAACGGCGTCAATCTTTTCTACGAAGAGACGGGGCAAGGCGCGCCCCTCGTCTTCGTCCACGAGTTCGCCGGCGACTATGCGAGCTGGCACCTGCAGGTGCGGTTCCTGTCGCGGCGCTACCGGACCATCGCCTTCAACGCGCGAGGCTATCCGCCCTCGGACGTGCCCGAGGACCCCGCGGCGTATTCCCAGGAGCAGGCCGCCGAGGACATTCGCGGACTCCTGGACGCCCTCGGCATCGAACGCGCCCATATCTGCGGCTTGAGCATGGGCGGCTACGCGACGCTGCACTTCGGCCTGCGGCATCCCGGGCGCGCCCTCTCGCTCGTGGTGGCGGGGGCGGGGTACGGCAGCGTGGCGACCGAGCGCGAAAAGTTCCGGCGCGATGTCGAGGAGACGGCGCGGCGCTTCGAGCAGGACGGGATGGTCGCGGTGGCGGAGTTCTACACCAAGGGCCCCACGCGCGTCCAGTTCATGGACAAGGACCCCGTGGGCTGGCGCGAGTTCTACGACCAGTTCATCGCGCAGTCGGCCAAGGGCCACGCCCTGACCATGCGCGGCGTGCAGATGACGCGCCCCTCCGTGTACGAGCTCGAGGCGGCCATGGAGAAGCTGACCGTGCCCACCCTCGTCGTCACGGGCGACGAGGACGAGCCCTGCCTCGAGCCCGCGCTCTTCATGAAGCGCAAGATCCGCTCGTCCGGCCTCGTGGTCATGCCCAAGGCCGGCCATACCGTCAACCTCGAGGACCCCGACGCCTTCAACCGGATCGTCCTCGATTTCCTCACGGCCGTGGATGCCGGACGCTGGCCGCTGCGCAATCCCGCGTCCATCAGCGCCTCCGCCATCCTCCCCCCCGAGCCCGCCCGACAAGGAGCGCCGTCACGATGAGCCTGCCCCTCGAGCCCTACACCGTCATCGACCTCACGCGCGCGCGCTCGGGCCCGACCTGCGTCCGCCAGCTCGCCGACATGGGCGCCAAGGTCATCCAGATCTGGGCGCGCGAGGACACCGGGGGCGACTTTCCGCGGCGCGGCTTCGACTCGCTGAACCTCCACCGGAACAAGCGCTCCATGACCCTCGATCTCAAGTCGCCGCGCGGCATCGAGATCCTCAAGCGCCTGGTCGTCCAGGCCGATGTCGTCGTGGAGAACTTCCGCCCCGACGTCAAGCACCGGCTCGGCATCGACTACGACACGCTGTCGAAGCTCAACCCGCGGCTGATCTACGGCAGCATCTCGGGCTTCGGCCAGACGGGGCCGTACCGCGATCGGCCGGGCTATGACCAGATCGCGCAGGGCATGGGTGGGCTCATGTCGATCACGGGCCTCCCGGGCCAGGGTCCGGTGCGCGTGGGCATCCCCGTCGCGGACCTCACGGCCGGGATCTTCCTGGCCCAGGGCATCCTGGGGGCGCTCATCGAGCGCGAGCGCTCGGGCAAGGGGCAGTGGGTGCATACCTCGCTGCTCGAGGCCATGGTGACCATGCTCGATTTCCAGGCCGCGCGCTGGCTGATCGACGGGACGATTCCGCCCCAAGCCGGCAATGATCACCCGACCTCCATCCCCACGGGGGTCTTCAAGACAGCCGACGGCCACATCAACATCGCCGCCTCTGGCCAGCACATGTTCCGCCGACTCTGCGAGACGCTGGGCACGGAGACGCTGCTGGACGACGCGCGCTTCAAGACGGCGCCCGACCGGTCGAAGAACCGGGCGCCCCTCGCCGCCGAGCTCGACAAGGCCTTCGTCACCAAGACGAGCGCCGAATGGGTGGAGCTGCTCAACGCCAAGGGCGTGCCCTGCGGCCCCATCTTCAACGTCAAGGAGACCTTCGAGAACGAGCAGGTGCAGCACCTGGGGCTGGCCACCACGGTCAAGCACCGCGAGCTCGGGGAGATGCGCATCCAGCGTCCGCCCGTCACGCTGTCGCGGACGCCCAGCTCTGTCCGGACGGCGGCGCCGGACATCGGCGAGCACACCGAGGAGATCCTGGGCGAGCTCGGGTTCTCTCAGGCCGACATCGACACGCTTCGGCGGGAGAAGGTCGTCTAGCGCCATGACCTCGGCCGGCCCCTACGAGCCCGAGCAGGTCGCCGCGCTTCTGGAGAGCGCCGTGGCCACCATTCGCGCGGAGGTGGAGGCGCTCGCGAAGCCCCTGCACGTCTGGCACCCCGCCGAGGGCGAGTGGTCCATCAACGAGATCATCGGCCACCTGATCGAGGCCGAGCGGCGGGGTTTCGCGGGGCGTATCAAGATCCTTCTCGCCTCCAAGGATCCTCAGCTCGAAGGCTGGGACCAGAACGAGGTGGCGAGAGGTCGCCGCGACGACATGAAGCCCGCCGCCAAGCTCGTGGCCGAGCTCGAGCGCATGCGCGCGGAGAGCGTCAAGGTCGTGCGCGGCCTCGCTGCCGCCGACCTAAAGCGCGGGGGGCAGCATCCCAAGGTCGGGTGGCTTCGCGTGGAGGATCTCCTCCAGGAGTGGGTGCACCACGACCGGAACCACATCAAGCAGATCCTCTCCAACGTGCAGGCCTGGGCCTGGCCGCACATGGGCAACTCGCAGAAGTTCTCCGGAGAGTAGGGGCGGCGCCGACTCCGCGAGCCGGGCCGCCGAGTGCGCCGGGAAGGAGCAAAGCCATGGCCGAGCTCGATGCGGACGACGAGTATTCCAGCAGCGGCGATCCTGAAGAGCAGGCCATCAGTCCCGCTGTCTTCAACGACACGGTGGCCACCCTCGCCCCCGCCGATCCGGTCTTGCTGCGCGAGACGGCCTCGGTCGGCGAGGCGTGCCAGCGCATGGTCCAGGCGCGCCAGGCGGCGGTCCTCGTCGTGGACGCGGGCGGGAAGCTCGCGGGCATCTTCACCGAGCGCGATCTGCTGACGCGGGTGGTGGGGCGCGGGCTGGATCCCAAGGGGACCGCGCTCTCCGACGTGATGACGCCCAATCCCGAGGTGCTCTCGCTCCGCGACCGCGTCGCCTACGCCGTGCACTGCATGAGCGTGGCGGGCTACCGCACGGTGCCGCTGGTGGACGCCCAGCACAAGCCCGTGGGCATCGTCACGGTGAGCGATGTCATCCGCTGGCTCGCCAGCCTCTTCCCCGCCACCGTGCTCAACTTGCCCCCGGGCGGCGATCGCCTCAAGCGCCCCGGCCAGGTCGACTCCGGCTAGGCGCTGGCTGGTTCTTGTCCCGAACTTCTTCGCCATATGGCGGGAGGGGCTGGGGGGCACCCTCACTAGACCACGCTGACTCGCATCCCGCTATCTCCTCTCGTAAGGGGCCACGAGACTACAGTCTTCCGCTTCGTCAGCGCGCAGAAGATACGGGTCTGGCGAGGGTGCCCCCCAGCCCCTCCCTCACGCTGTGTCGACTCCACTTCAAGACAAGAGCCGGCGGGGGTTGCCGCGATTCAGCTGGCGGGAGCCGGGTGGGGCAGGGGGCACTTCCCCCGTGGACCCATATCTTCTGCGCGCTGCCGAAGGGAAGAACGAAATTCTCGTGGCCCCTTATGAGAGCAGGGAGCGGGATGCGAGTCAGTGTGGTCCGCGGGGGAAGTGCCCCCGGCCCCGCCCGGCGTGTCTGCCCGCTAGGAGGAGTTGAGCTCGCGGACGAGGGCGGCGAAGCGCGGATCGTCGAGCGAGGGCTGGAAGGACGGGTAGAGCTGGGTGCGGTCGCAGATGCCGTCGTAGCGCTCGCGGAGCTTCGCCCCGAGCGTCTCCCAGGTTGCGGTCACGGCAAAGTGGTCGAGGGCCTCGTCACTGATGAGATCGGCCATGCCCTTCCAGTCGCCCGCGAGGCTCTTCGCGTGGAGCTGCGGCACGAGATGGTCCAGGCCGTGGACGGCCAGCACCGCCTGGTAGGTGCGCGTGGAGGCGTAGAAGGCGATCTGCTGCTTCACCGCTTGCCTGTTCCGCTCGAGCTCTTCGGGCGTGTCGCCCAGCACCACCATGGTCGAGGCGCGGACGGTGAAGTCGCGCGTCGAGCGCCCGGACGCCCGCCGGCCCTCGGCCACGGCGGGGTGAATGACCTCGCGGAGATACTTCGCGCTGTGAAAGGAATGGATGTGGATGCCGTCGCCGAGCTCGCCGGCCAGACGGCACATGTACGGGTTGACGGCCGCGAGATAGATGGGAATCCGCGGGTGCTCGATCGGCCCCGGGTTGAAGAAGGGGGTCATCAGGTCGAAGCGATACGAGGCGCCCCGGAAGTCGAGCGGCGTGCCGTTCTGCCAGCACTCCCAGATGGCTCGCAGGGCGAGCACGACCTCGCGCAGCCGCGGTCCCGGTGGCTCCCAGCGGACGGCGAAACGCCGCTCGTTGTGCGCCTTGACCTGGGTGCCGAGGCCGAGGGCGAACCGACCCCCGGAGGCCTTCTGGAGGTCCCAGGCCGTGTGGGCCAGCACCATGGGGCTGCGCGGGAACGCAACGGCGATGGCGGTGCCGAGCTGCAGGCACTCGGTGTTCACCGCCGCCACCGCGAGGGGCAGGAAGGGGTCGTGCTTCGTCTCGGCGGACCAGAGGCAGCCGAAGCCCATGGCCTCCGCGCGGCGCGCCTCGTGGGCGACCGCGCGGAGATCGATGGCGTGGACGCCGAGATCGAGCCTCAGGCCCACCGGCTCCTCAATACTTGTAGATCGAGAAGTCGATCTCCTTCTCCGTGATGAACTCCAACAACACGGGGACGCCCTCCTCCGTCTTCTTGATGCCGCGCTGGATGGCGGGCACGATGTCGCCGGGCTCCGTCACGCGCTCGCCGTGGCCGCCGAAGGCCTTGGCCATGTCCGCGTAGTGCCCCGAGATGTCCGTGCTCCGGTACTTCTCCGTGGCCGTCTTCATGATGGGCAGCTCGATGGCCATGGAGAAGTTGTTGAGGAGCACGGAGAGGATGGGGATGCGCTCGCGCACCGCCGTCTCGAAGTCCATGCCCGTGAAGCCGATGGCCGCGTCGCCCCACACGTTGACGCAGAGCTTGTCGGGATGCGCGAGCTTGGCGCCCATGGCGAGGCCCAGGCCGTAGCCGAGCTGGGTGGTCTTGCCCCAGCCGATGTAGCTGAGCGGCTCCGTGCATTCCCAGAAGGGCGAGATCTGATCGCGGGGGCTGCCCGCGTCGTGGGTGATGATGGTCCGCGCGGGGTCCACGGTGTGCAGGAGATCGTTGATCACGCGATACGGCGAGAGCGGCTTGGCGCTCGAGGTCAGCTTGGGCATCCACTGTGCCATCCACTCGGCCTTGATCCGCTTGATCTCCGCGGCCACCGCCTGCGCGCGGCCGCGGGGCGTCCCTTTGAGGCGATCCTTGACTTCGAGGAGGAGCGCGTCGAGCGTGAGGGCGGCGTCGCCCACCAGCGCGCGGTCGACGGGCACGTCCTTGTTGATGTCGGCCGCGTCGAGCGTGGAGTGGATGATGACCTTGCCCTTGGGCATGGCCACCCCGTAGTTCGTCGTCGCGAAGCTGCAGCCGATGCCGAAGATCACGTCCGCGTTCTTCAGGAACTCGTGGAGCTGCTTGGACACCGAGCGGC
>WNGQ01005411.1_pt1 | contig 12503 bp, 8 predicted proteins | sample 5407661 | NCBI WGS metagenome assembly WNGQ01 (sample SAMN13153382, study PRJNA577476) | soil metagenome | isolation source: 60 cm soil or saprolite under Garry oak tree replicate 2 | place: USA:California | collected 2016-06-15
TGGCGCGGCGCCTGGGCTACAAATCGCAGAGCGCTCAGGTCACTCTGGCCGCGGGCGGCGTGACGCACGACTTCGTGCTCGCGGCGAACCCGCTGCAGCTCGGCGAAGTGGTGGTGACGGGCGCAGGCACCACGACCGAGACCGGCAAGCTCGGGAACGTGCGCAACAACGTCTCGTCCGACCTGATCCAGAAGGCGGGTGAGGTCAACATGGTCCAGGCCCTCGCCGCCAAGGCGCCGAACGTCACGGTGCTGCAGCAGTCGGGCGATCCCGGGGCCAGCTCGTTCATCAACATTCGTGGCATCAACTCCCTGCTCGGCGCGAACCAGCCGCTGTTCGTGGTGGACGGCGTGCCGATCGACAACTCGACGTTCTCTACGTCGAACTTCAACGCCCCGGACGATGGCGGTGGCACGCTCGCCCAGTTCGGTCAGACGGAAGGCACCGTGTCGTCGAACCGGGCCTCGGACCTGAACCCGAACGACATCGAGTCGGTGGAAATCCTGAAGGGGCCCTCGGCGAGCGCGATCTACGGCTCGCGGGCGGCGTTCGGGGTGGTGCTGATCACCACCAAGTCCGGCCGTCCCGGCCCGACCCATTTCAGCTTCCGGTCGTCCACGGCGTTCGATGATCTCAACCACACCTACCCGCTGCAGACCAGCTTCGGGCAGGGACTGTTCGGGGTCCACGCCGACACGACGCTCGGCGGGGGATGCGATACTCCCGGTACGAGCACGTGCGCGCGCTCGTGGGGGCCGCCGATTCCGGCGGGGGCGACGGTGTACGACCACGCGAACGAGATCTACCGCGTGGGTCGGACGCTCAGCAACGGCTTCTCGGTCTCGGGCGGCAACGATCGCACCACGTTCTACCTCTCGGGTGAGAACGCCTACCAGCAGGGCGTGATCCTCGGCCCGAACAACTACTTCTCGCGCAGCACGGTGCGGTTCAAGGGAAGCCACCGCATCATCGACAATCTGAAACTGGGCGCGGATCTGTCGTTCGCCGACACGCGCGGCAAGTATATCCAGCGCGGCAACAACACCAACGGCATCCAGCTGGGCGACCTGCGCACGCCACCCGACTTCAACAACTTCCCGTACGCTGTGCAGACGGGCGTCGGCCTCCAGCAGCGCTCGTTCCGGTTCCAGCATCCAACCGACGGGACGTTGTTCGACGAGCGGGCGTTCGATAATCCCCTCTGGACCATCTTCCAGCAGGACAACAGCTCCAAGCTGGGCCGGGTGTACGGCAACGTGAACGCCGAATACCTGCCGGTGTCGTGGCTCAAGGTGAACTACACCCTGGGCGCCGACCATTGGACCGATGAGCGGCTGGAAGGCTGCCCGGTCAGCTCGGCTTCTCCCTGCGTCGAGGGCCGCGTGATCGAGGGCAAGATCGTGAATTACACGATCGATCAGAACGTCACCGCGACGGCGAGCTACACCCTCACCCCCAGCTTCAGCGGCACGGTCACACTGGGCCAGAACCTCGACACCCGGAACCAGCGTCAGCTCGGCACCGTGGGCCGCGGGCTCGTGGCGCAGCTGCCGTTCAGGCTGTCGAACACCATCGCGCAGGACCTGCCGATCGACCAGGAGACGATCATCCACGACGTCGGGTGGTTCGGCCAGGCCACCCTCGATATGTGGAGCCAGCTCTACTTGAGCGGCGCACTGCGCAACGACGGCTCGTCCACCTTCGGTCGGGACAACCTGCGCGCCTGGTTCCCCAAGGGAAGCCTGGCGTGGGAGTTCACCAAGGCGATCGGCGAGCGGTCGTGGTTGTCCTACGGCAAGGCCCGGCTCGCCTACGGAGAAGCGGGCGTGGAGCCACAGCCGTACCTCACCTCGCTGACCTTCTCCAGCGGGCTGGTCGGCGGGATCTCCCAGGGCACCGGGAACACCCCGACGCAGAACGGGATCGGCGGCCTCGTCACCCGACAGGACTTGAAGCCGGCCACGACCCTGAAGCCGGAGCGGTCCAAGGAATTCGAGGCAGGATTGGATCTCGGATTCATCAAGGATCGGGCCGACGCGAGCATCACTTGGTACAACAAGAAGTCGCAGGACGTCATTCTGCTCAAGCCGGTTTCTCCCGCTGGGACGGGCTTCTTCCAGGAAGGCGCGAACGCCGCCACCATCCAGAACCGCGGCTGGGAAGTGTCGCTCAACCTGCGGCCGCTGCATCAGGCGGAGTACTCGTGGGAGATCGGGGTGCAGTGGGCGCGGAACCGGAACAAGGTCCTGTCGCTCGCCCCGGGAATCGACTTCATCGTGATCGGGGACTTCAATAACCAGGTAGCCATGCCGGGCCAGCCGCTCGGCGCGTTGCTCGGCACCGGGTTCCTGCGGTGCGGAGTGTCGGCCGACGCCAATCAGCCCGAGACGGGGGGACCGACCCTGGGCACCCTGTGCAGCGGCGCGCCACGCGGGGCGCTGTACATCGGGTCTGACGGGTTCCCGGCGCCGGATCCGGATCTGCGGATCATCCAGAACCCGGAGTACAAGTGGACCGGCAGCGTGCGGTCGTCGTTCCGCTACAAGAAGTTCCAGGTCTCCGGTCTGCTCGACGTGCGGCATGGTGGGCAGATCTGGAACGGCACGATGGGTGCCCTCTGGAGCTACGGCGTCCACAAGGACACGGAGCAGCGGGCCGCATGCGTCTCGGCGACCGTGTGCAGCGGGAACGAGAAGGTGTTCGGGCAGGGTGGGTGGTGGGACGGTCCGGTCGTCGGGCCGGGTGCCAATACCGCGGTGCCGATCGGGGAGAACTGGTACCGGTTCATCGCGGCCTGCCCCTTCATCGGAATCGACGAGCCCTGCATTCAGGACGGCGGGTTCGTGAAGCTGCGCGAGCTTTCGGTCAGCTACACGCTCGACCAGGCGTGGGTGCAGCGCGCGCTCGGGTTCTCGAGCATCGACATCCGGCTGTCCGGCCGCAACCTGCACACCTGGAGCAACTACACCGGTTACGATCCCGAGACCAACCTGGGCGGCGCGATTTCGGGCGCCACCGGCGCGAGCGGCGTGGATTACTTCAACAATCCGCAGACGCGCTCGTTCGCGATCTCGGTCACTCTCAACCACTAACCCCGAGGAGAACCGACATATGCGTCGTAACATCCATGTCGCGCTCGTCTCGCTGGGGCTCCTCGGGACGGCTGCGTGTGACAGCTTTCTGACCAACAGCTCGAACGACCCGAACCGCCCCACCGCTGCGTCGATCCGCCAGCTGTTCGTGGGCGTACAGGCGGCCCAGTTCGCGTTTCAAGAGGGCACCACGGCAATGCAGCTCTGCCTGTGGGTCCAGTCCTGCGGCGCCGCGAACGGGCGGTTCGTACAACAGGCCTACATCTACGTGTTTGGTGAGGGCACGGACATCGGTTCCGGCTTCGGCGATTGGCTCACGGTGTACGACGCCGGCGGCCTGATCGACATCAGGCAGGTCGAAGCCACCGCCTCGACAGCTGGGGACCGGGTCTGGCTCGGGATCGCGAAGATCTGGGAGGCGTTCGCGATCGGGACAGCCGCCGATCTGTGGGGGGACGTCCCCTACAGCAATGCTTTGACCAGCGGTCAGCCCAGTCTAGACGGACAGGCAGCTGTGTACGCGTCGCTTCAGACTTTGTTGGACGGGGCCATCGCGGACCTCGCCAGCGGGCTCGGTACCGGTCCCGGGGACGTGGATCTGATCTTTGGCGGGAGCCCGTCGAAGTGGATCGCCACGGCCAACACGCTTAAGGCGCGCTACTTCATGCACACAGCGGAGTCGGTCGGCGCGCCGGCGTACGCGGCCGCGCTCACCGCGGCAGCGAGCGGTATCGCGGACGCGTCGGGCGCGGGCGACTTCTCGGCGTTCCATTCGAGCGCCACGTCCGAGCGGAACATGTGGACTCAGTTCCAGACCAGCTCGGGGTTCGGGACCGACCTCTCATCAGGGAAGGCGCTCGTGGACTTCATGGTCAACCGCCGGGATCCGCGGTTATCGAGCTACTTCTGTAAGAACGTGACGGCGACGTGGAAGGGCCCAGACAGCACCTTCGTGCTGGGCCGGCGTGTGCTCGGCGGTGGCTTTGTTCAGGAGGTGACGACCGCTGGGACCGGGGGCGCCACGGCGCCCGCGTGGAACACGACGGTCGGTGGGACCACGAACGACGGCGCGGTCGTGTGGACAAACCGGGATCTGCCGTACGTCGGTGACGACCCGAACACGGCGCAACCCAACGTGTCGCGCTATAACTGCCTGCCGCCGCGATTCGCGGCGACAGCCCGGGTTCCGTACGTCACGTACGCCGAGAACGAGCTGATCCTCGCCGAGGCCAACGCCACCGCCAAGATCAACGGGGGCGGGGGCGGCAACGATGCCCTGGCGCTCACCCACCTGAACAACGTGCGGACGTGGGTCAATGCGACGTTCCCGCCGGCGGCTCCGCTCGTCGCTTTGCCACCGCTCGCCGCGATTGCAGGCGCCGGGCTGCGCGACTCGATCATGGTCGAGAAGTACATCGTGATGTTCCAGAACATGGAGTCGTACAGTGACTACCGGCGCGAGTGTATCCCGAACCTCACGCCGGCGGACAACAATCGGGGGTTCACCAACGTGCCGGGTCGTCTGTATTACCCGCTGCAGGAGCGGAATACGAATCCGAACATCCCGGATCCGAGTGTACAGAATTCGGCAAACGGGTTCCGGAACCCGCTGGACGTCCACGGATGCAAAGGCGACGGGCGGTAGCCGGACGGGGATGCAGTTTGCAGGTATGATCGAGGGGAACGGGCCGCGCTTCAGCCCCCCGTTCCCCTTGGTCGTTCCCGCCGACCCTGACGGGTCCGGGAGGTGGCATGGTTCGAACGGTGAGGTTGTTGGGCGCCGCGGCCCTGTTGGCGGCTTGTTACAACTACGAGCCGCTTCGGACGGCCGAGCTGGTGCCGTCCGCGTTTCTCGCGGTGACGCTCAGCGACGGCGGGTCGGAACAGCTGGCGCAGTACGTCGGCCCCAATGTGTTGGTGGTGCGGGGCCGGTTCCTGAGGACCACGGAGCGCGGGCTGGCGCTGTTAGTCGAGTCGGTCGAGGACCGGCGCGGTCAGACGTTCCCGTGGCAAGGCGAAATGGTGGTGGTCCCGGGTGAGTTCGTCCGCTCCCTGGAGGAGCGCCACGCGGCTCGGGGCAAGACGATGATGCTCGCCGGCGTGTCTCTCGCGGGTTTCGTCGCGGCGTACGCGGCGTTCGGACCCGGGGCCAGCGGCTCCGGGCCTGTGGGCGGCGGGTCCACATCCATGCCACGCTGAGGTGAACATTCGACAGCTGAATGGAGTACTGAGGCATATGCGCGCAACTATCGTGATCGCCACCGCCTGCGTAGCGGCGGGGTGTTACAACTACAACCCGCTGACGACGCCGAGCCCCGAGCCCCAGACGTACATCGCCGCCCGGCTCACCGACTCGGGCTCGGTCGAGCTGGCGCGTTACCTCGGCCCGGGCGTCTTCGTCGTGCGCGGGCGCTATCTGGGGGACGACGAGCGTGGCCTGCTCGTGTCCGTGTCGTCCGTGGAGATGACACGGGGGGATGAGGTCTCCTGGGCCGGGGAATCGGTGGTGCTTCCGACCAGCCAGATCGCGTCGCTCGAGGTGCGCCGCCTGGCCAAGGGGCGGAGCTGGCTGTTGGCGGGCCTGGGGCTGACCGGGCTCGTCGCGACGACCGCCGCGTTCACCTTGAACGGCAGCACCACGCCCATCAGCTCCAGCAGCAAGCGTCCCACCAAGCAGTAAAAGCACGGCGCCCCGGGCGTTTGTACGCCCGGGGCGCCGACCGCAGAGCCGCCCGCGGTAGGCGAGCTATTGCTTAGTTGCCGTAAACTCCCCGCGCAACGTCCCTCTGCTCTTAGTCGGCCGCGCCGGCAGGGTGATGCTCCAGGTCGCGACTCCGGACAGCGTGTTGCCCTGGATCACTCCGTACTGGAACTGGCGGTTGTTTGCCGCGAGGGAGAACGTGAGCTTGCCACTCCCGAGGTTGCCGTTCGCGATCTGGCCGGGCGCTGGGGCGTAGGCGGACGTGGTTACTACGTTCAGGCTGTCCGTCTGGGTGCAGGACCCGGTCGTTATGGTCCACGGCCCCGTGACGTGCGTGACCCCCTGGTCCTCCGTCAATGTGACCGTCCCGGTCGCGGTACACTCATCATCGACTTCACCCGTCTTGACCGAGACCACGCCCAGGACGACGCTCGTGTCGTTGTAGGTATTGTGCCCCGCCAGCGAGGTCCAGGTAATGTTCCAGGTCCCGTTGACGTCGGCTCCGGCGCTGGGCGAGGCCACCTGCTCGGTTCCGGTGAAGTCGTCGCTCGCGCAGCCCACGATTGCGAGTGCCACGAACAAGGCTATTCCACGCCGCATAGACCGCCCTCTCGGTGAGTGTTCGCAGGCACATTATCACACATTTCGAGGCCTCGCTAGATCAACCACGCGGCACTTTGTGTTCCATATTGGAACGTCCGGACGGTCTCAAAACACGCCGACGCTCGAGCGGCGCAGGTCCGTTTCCAGGGTCCACTCGATGTACTGACCGGGCTGCACGATGAGTCGCTCGGTGCGGGCGAAGGCATCGTTCCCGATCGCATCGCCGTACAGCTGAATCTCCCGGCCCAGGCCGAGCAGCCGCACGGGCAGGAAGAAGACAGCCGAAGAGGATCCCGTCACGGTGCCGACCCGGGTTTGCACGCCGTCGTGGACCACGTAGACAACGACGTCCAGATAGTTGTGGTTCGTCACGGTGAGGGCGATTTCGCCCTCGGCGACCTCGACTCCCGGCGGGCGGTCGGGCTTGCCGCGGTTGAAGATGAAACAGGAGGAGGTAGCGAGCAGCAGAGCAGCGAGGGCGCCATGGAGTCGAATCGGGCGGACACAGCGCGCGGGGGTCATGCGTGCGAACGTATCACGCAGCCGAAGGACGCGGAAGTCACACGCGGGGACACGGTTGGTTATGACCGTTTCCGGACAACCCTTTGTGGCGGGGTCGCGCTCGTTTGTCCCGTTTTGTAACGGATGCGAACTTGCGACTTCCGGTGAACGGCCGCACCTTAGCCGGGCCGTCCCACTAAGACCCTAGGAGAGCGGCATATGCGCCACACCTCGTCGGGCCGCTGTTGGTCTTGTCCTTCCGCCGTCACACCCGGAGCGCGCTGCAGATGTAGTCGCCGGTAGGCCGTCAGAGCTGGCCTACCGGATTCCTGCTCCACCGACGCACCGCGCCGCTCCGCGGGCGCTGCAGTGTGTGCCCCGCGCCGGCCGGATCCCGTTCAAAGACCCTTTGGATGAGGACACGGCTCCATGAACTCTTTTCGCATTCGCCCATTGCTCGGCATCGCGGCAGCGATCCTGCTGCTCGCGGGATTCGCTGCCGGGCCGGTGCAGGCCCAGCGCGGCAGTGTGACTGGGCAAGTCACGGACAAGTCGAACCAGCAGGCGGTGACCGGCGCCTCGGTGCTGGTCGTAGGAACCAACCTGCAGGGACGCACCAACCGCGAAGGGCGCTACACGATCACCAACGTGCCTGCCGGCCAGTATCAGGTGCAGGTCCGGCTGATCGGGTACGCGACCGCGACCAGTCCGGTGAGTGTCAGCGCCGGTCAGGCCGCCACCGCGGACTTTGCGCTCACCCCGGCGGCTGTGCCGCTGGACGTCGTCATCGTGTCGGCCACCGGACAAGAGCAGCTGAAGCGTGAGCTCGGGAATACGGTGGGCACGATCGACGCGGCGAAAATCGCGCAGGAGGCCTCGCCGGTCAACGCCGCCGATCTCCTGAATTCCCGGGTCCCGGGCGTTGAGGTGCTCCAGAGCGGCGGAACCACGGGCAGCGGCTCGCGCATCCGGATCCGTGGCGCCACCAGCCTATCGCTTCGGAACGAGCCGATCGTCGTCGTGGACGGGGTGCGCATCGACAACACCCCCAATGCCGACGGTGGCCTCGGCGTGGGCGGACAGGCTCCGTCACGTCTCAACGACCTCAACGGGGACGACATCGAGTCGATCGAGGTCGTGAAGGGGCCCTCCGCCGCGGCGTTGTACGGCACCGACGCGGCCAACGGCGTGATCCAGATCCGTACCAAGCAAGGGAAGCCCGGGCCGACCAGGTGGACCGCGTTTTCCGAAGGTGGTACGTTGAACGAGGAGACCAAGTGGCCGGCGAACTACGCCGCCCTCGACGGCGCCGGTAACCTCTGCCTGGTCTCTGATCAGGCTCAAAACCTCTGCACCATCGCCAGAGTCGACAGCTTCAACCCCCTGATGCAGAACTCGCCCTTCCGCCAAGGAGTCCGCCAGCACTACGGGTTGAGTGCCTCGGGGGGGAACGAGGTCACCACCTTCTATCTCTCGGGGGACTACCAGCGTGAGAAGGGCATCTACGAGTCGAACGATCTCAAGAAGACGAGCCTGCGGGCCAACATGCACAATACCGTCAGCCGGCTGCTCGACCTTTCGGCGAACGTGGGCTACGTCTCGAGTTTGCTGGCGCTGCCACAGAACGACAACAACGACCAGGGTATTCTTCCGAGCGGCCTGCTCGGGCTCCCCGCCTCCTTTTTCACGGACACGACCAACGGGGGGTACCTCTTTCTTACGCCGCAGCAGGCGAACCTGATCTCCACTACGCAGCGTGTCGAACGCTTCACCGGCGGCCTGACGCTCAATTTCCGCCCCGCGAGCTTTCTCACGATGCGCGGGACCGCGGGCTATGACGTCACGAATCAGAGCGACAACTCGCTGACGCCGCCCAACGTGATTCCGCTCGACCAGACGCGCCTGGACGGCAGCGCGTTCCAGTACCGCGCGCAGATCTTCTCCTATACGGCGAACTTCTCGACGCAGGCGTCGCTTCGCCTATCGTCCATCGTGACTTCCAACACGACCGTGGGCGTCCAGTACTACAAGAACGTGTTTGCACAGACGCGGGCGTCGGGGCGGAAGGTCGTCGCGGGATGTAGCGCGCTCGCCTGCGTGGTCACTCCGACCGTGGGTGATACGACCGCCCCGTTCGTGACGCTCGGCGGCTACGTCGAGGAGCAGGTCGGGGTCCGGGACCGGTTGTACCTCACCGGAGCGGTGCGCGCCGATAAGAACTCGGCGTTCGGGACGAACTTCAGCAACATCCTGTACCCGAAGCTCTCCGGCTCCTGGGTGCTCTCCGAGGAGCCGTTCTTCCCGCGCATCGGCTGGCTCTCGAGCCTGCGGGTGCGTGCGGCATGGGGCAAATCCGGCCGGGCGCCGGGTGTGCTCGACGCGCTGCAATTCTACCAGCCGGTGGCCGTCGCGGCGAGCGGCAGCGACGTGCCCGGCGTGACGATTGGCGGAGCGGGGAACACGAACCTCAAGCCGGAACAGACCCGGGAGATCGAGACCGGCTTCGACGCCGACCTGATCCACCAGCGGCTCCATTTCGAGGCCACGTATTACAACAAGACCTCGAAGGACGCGCTGGTCGCCGTTCCGGTCGCGCCCTCGCTCGGCTCGAGCTTCACGCGGCTCGACAACCTCGGAGAAGTCAGTAACAAAGGCCTTGAGCTCGTGCTGACGGCCCAGCTGGTGAACAGCCCGAACCTGACGTGGAGCGTCACGACGAGCGCGTGGGGCAATAAGAACCGGGTCCTGAAGACGGATTCCATCAACACGCCGATCATCTTCGGACTCGGTGGTGCCTCGCAGCGTCACCAGGTTGGATACGCCGCCGGCGGCTACTGGGGCACGCCCTACACGTTCCGGGACTTGAACGGAGACGGATTGATCAATCCCGACACCCTGAGTGGCGAGATCACCATCGGCAGTGCGGACGCGTTTCAGGGATCGTCCGTCCCGACGCGGGGCGCCACGCTTTCCACCGAGGTCAATTTCCTGAGCCATTTCCGCCTGTTCGGGCTGCTGGACGGCCGGTGGGGCAACAAGCTCGACAACTCCACCGAGTCATTCCGCTGCATCAACCCGTTCCTGCACTGCGCCGGGCTGAACCTGACCACGGCCTCGCTCAGCGACCAGGCGGCGGCGATCGCGAGTGCGTTTTACAACCTCGAGACCGGCTACTTCCAGGACGCCGGCTTTGTGAAGCTTCGGGAGGTATCGCTGACGTACTTCGCGCCGGCGGCGTGGGCCTCGCGCATCGGGGCCAGCTCGTTGAACCTGACCCTCACGGGTCGGAACCTCGCGACGTGGACCAACTACAAGGGCGCCGACCCGGAGCTCAACACCATTGGGCAGTTCAACTTCAGCGTCGCCGATTTCCTGACGCAGCCGCCCGTGCGCTATTTCCTGGCGCGCGTCAACGTGACTTTCTGAGCGAGGATACTGCCATGAAGGCTATGACCAAGCTGTTCGCGCTCGTGGGGGTCGCGCTGTTCGTGCCGCTGGCGAGCTGCAACGACCCACTGCGTGTGACCATTCCGGACATCGTTACTCCGGGCCAGCTGAACGACCCGGCGGCCCTTGCGACCCTGCGCGCCGGCGCGATCGGTGACTTCGCCGTCGCCTATACCGGTGATCACCCGGATGGATCGGGCGGCACGGGTGCCTCCGAGGGCGTGATCATGTACGGCGGCCTGCTCGCCGACGAGTGGATCAACTCCGAAACTTTTCCCACGCGCATCGAAGTCGACGGGCGCGCCATCCACACGACGAACGCCGACGTCGACCTGTGGTTTCGCAAGCTGCACCAATCCCGTCGTTCCGCCGAGATCGCCGCCGGGCGCTACGCCGTCGGCGCGCCGACCGACCCGGCGTATCCTGAGCTCCTGACCTTGGCGGGCCTCACGTACGTGTTTTTCGGCGAGACGTATTGCTCCGGTGTCCCGATGAGCCAACTGAACGCCGACGGAAGCTTTACGTACGGCACACCGCTGACGACGACACAGGTGTACGACACGGCGATCGCGCGGTTCGATTCTGCACTCGCCGTGTCGACCAGTGTCGCCCGCACCAACTTCGCCAACGTGGGCAAGGCTCGCGCACTGATTGATCGGGACACTTCGGACTTCGCGGCGGCGGCCGCGCTGGCCGCGACGGTGCCGACGGACTTCGTGTACCTCAACCAGCACTCCGAGAACACCGACCGGGAGAACAATGGCGTGTTCAACGGCAATACCGTTGATAAGCGCTATTCGGTGGCAGACGTAGAGGGGACTAACGGATTCCCGTGGCGGTCGGTCTCCGACCCACGGACTCCGTCAGTGCGGCCGCTCGTCGGGACGCCTCCCGCACCGGCCGTTGGTTTCGACCGGACGACACCACAATGGAACAATTTGCGCTACGGCAGTCGCGCGGCGTCCATCACGGTCGCAACCGGGGTCGAGGCACGGCTCATCCAAGCGGAAGCAGCACTCTACGCGCGTGACTTCGCCGGGTATTTCACCCAGTTGAACGAGCCACGGCTGAATCCTGCTGAGCGGACGTACTTCGACCCGACCGGCGTGGCACCCGCGATCGGCGCGCTTGCGGCGCTCGGGCCTGCCGATACGGTGGCGGCGGGCGGAGCCCTGAACCTGCTCTTCGCTGAGCGGGCGCGGTGGCTGTGGCTGACGGCACACCGGTTGAGCGATCTGCGGCGGTTGATCCGCCAGTACGGCCGCCTCACGAACACGGTGTTTCCAGTCGGCCCGTACTTCAAGGCCAGTTTCGACTACGGGCCCGACGTGAACATTCCGGTGCCGATCACGGAGCAGAACAACCCGAACTTCACGGGGTGTTTGGACCGGAATCCCTAAGGCGAGCGATAGCTGAGGATGCGAGGGGAGGGAGCGACCGTGCTCCCTCCCCATGGTTTGCTTACGACCGTCCGTCCTTGGTCTTGATCACGATGACGCCGCTCACGGCGTCGGTGCCGTAATACGTCGTGCCCTCCACGCCATCGTAGATGAGGATCGTGAGGATGGACTGCGCCTCGATGGTGTCGAGCGCGTGGAAGTCCGGCACGCGAACGCCATCGAGCATGATCATCGGTGCCTCATCGAGCACGAAGCTCGACCGGCCACGCCGACCCATGCCCGTGGGATGCCCGTTGCGGTCCTCCTGCAGCGTGAGCATCGGGGCGCCCTGCTTCAACGCCTGCCAGGCCGTTTGAGCGCCCCACTTCTCGATTTGCTCGGCGGTGATCAGGAACGTGCCGGGGGGGAGCCGCTCGGCGCCGTTCTTGTGAACCGCCGGGCCGCATCCGAGCAACACAACGACGAACGACGCGGCAAGCGCCTTCATGAGGGCCTCCCGTTTCAACCCTATACTCATGCCGCGCGCTACGAGCGTCAAGGTATCGCGCGTGCTCGGGCCCGAGTATCTTCTCGCGCGATGCTGCAACTCACGGCGCTGCTGCTCGTTGCTCAGATCCAGGTGCCGCCTCCGCGGGGCTACGTGAACGACTTCGCCGGCGTGCTCGACGCCGCGTCGGTCGCGCACATGGATGCGGTGATCGCCGAGGTGCGCGAAAAGACGCGCGGCGAGATCGCCGTGGTGACCCTCCCCGACATCGA
>WNGQ01006549.1_pt1 | contig 12500 bp, 9 predicted proteins | sample 5407661 | NCBI WGS metagenome assembly WNGQ01 (sample SAMN13153382, study PRJNA577476) | soil metagenome | isolation source: 60 cm soil or saprolite under Garry oak tree replicate 2 | place: USA:California | collected 2016-06-15
CCGACCACTTCGATATCGCTGCGGCCGGATTCCGCGATGGCGCGCAGGATGTTGCGGCCGATGCGGCCAAACCCGTTGATTGCGATCCGGACTGCCATCTGCGTCTCCTTCAATGACGGTTATCGTCCCCGCGAGGGCGTCACCCGCGAGGTCTTACGGCGGACGCCCGGTTCGGCCGGGCGGGAGTGGAAAATATAGGTCTCTGGTAGACCTTTTTCCCGCCAATCTCAACCCGCCAACCGCCTTCGTCGCCGATCCGCGGGCCTGGTCCTGGCTAGTCGGCAGCTTCACCCAATGCATGGGGGCATTTTGAAGCGCCGCGCCATGGGTTTGGGTTCCCAATAGGAGGCGGAACCCTTGAGACCGGAGTGCCCATTGATGCGATTTGCTCAATGTTCGCCATGCCCCGATAGCGAGCAAGGTTTCCGGTGCAGAAAAATTTCGCGATGTGCCGATAGGCGGCACGCCGCCGGCGCAAAAGACGGCTTTACTTCTTTGAGCTTGTCCATCGTTCCTGCGCAACGTCGGTCCATGACGTGCCAAGCGGTCGCATCGTGATCCATGTCTCCACGAGCTTGCCGTCCTCAATGCGATAGCTTTGCATTCCGGCCCGGCTCTGTTTCTCGCCGGTCTTTGGGTCTGGCCACCGGAAGGAAAAGCGGAACCACGCGCGGTCATCGGTGAACGAGTGGTCGTATACGACGACGCGGATACCTGGGCGGCCACTATGAACGCTCGCAAGTTCCTCCGCATAGGCCTCCCGAGTGACGGTCCGGTCGCCGTTTTCATCGTGCCGGATGTAGTTGGCCCCTACGCAACTCTGTATCAAGTCGTATTGGCCCTCGTGCCAAACCCGTTCCCATCGGTCGAATAATTCGCGCATCGTAGCGTCAGGCATCAAAGAAGTCCTTACGGGTCGCGGGCTGAGTGAAGTGGTTGACGCAAGCTCGCCCTGACAATGGGTAGCAAGTTGGTGGCCACCGATCTACTGACCATTTCCGTTCCGGGTCATTCGCGACCGGGTTGAGCCGACAGTAGGGCAAGCCATGTGCGCTGTGCCCTGAAGGCGGAAGTAGCGCCGGATGAGGGGGCGCTGCGACATCGATAGACTGTAACCCCTCACCCGATTTGCCACGCAAATCGACCTCTCCCAACGGGAGAGGAGAACCTCCGCTGCCGAACCAGATCAACCTAATCTCATCGTGCTCTAGTGAGAGCCGGCGATACCGGCGGACGATCCGAGCGCCGGCGCGAGGACGGGTGGTTGCCCGACCGTTACCCTGACGGCCATGCCGCCGCGACCAGCGCCAGCAGGTCCGCGCCGTAATGTTCGAGCTTCTTGTCGCCGATGCCGGGAATGTCACGAAGTTGTGCGAGCGTCGTCGGACGTGCCGTCGCGATACCGTCGATCGTGGTAACGCCACGCCCGCAAGATCGCGGGCAGGGTCGAATCGCCGGTTTCGCCCGGCCCGGCGGCCGGCCGCGGGATGATATCGCCTCGCCTTGATCTGGTCCGGCTGGCGCGAACGGCGGAGTTCGCCGTCGCCTCGCGCAGCATGATTTCGGTCTCGCCTTTCAATACGCCGCGCGAGGTCTCCGTCAGCTTCAGCGCGCCGAAGGCTTCACTGTCGGGCGCGAGATGGCCCATCGCCACCAGCTGGCGCAGGGCGGCGCGCCATTGCTTCTCATTGAGGTCGCGGCCCACACCGAACACGGACAGTTTGTCGTGTCCGAACTGCTTGACGCGCTCCGTGGTACGGCCGACCAGGACATCAATCAGGTGCATCGCCCCAAACCGCTGCCCGGTACGATAGGCGCAGGACAACAGCTTTTGCGCGATCACCTTGCCGTCCCGGACACGCGGCGGCGACAGGCAGTTGTCGCAATTGCCGCATTTGGCGGTCGTCGGGTTCTCGCCGAAATATCCGAGCAGGCGGCTACGCCGGCAATCGGCGGTTTCGGCCAACCCGACCAGCGCGTCGAGCTTGCGGATCGACACCCGCTTGAACGCTTCGGCGCCGTTCGACTCGTCGATCATCCGGCGCTGTTGCACGATGTCGGACAGCCCATACGCCATCCAGGCGGTCGAAGGCTTGCCGTCACGGCCACCGCGCCCGGTCTCCTGATAATAGGCCTCGATGCTCTTCGGCAGATCGAGGTGCGCAACGAAGCGCACATCGGGCTTGTCGATGCCCATGCCGAACGCGACCGTGGCGACGATCACGATGCCGTCCTCGTTGATGAAGCGATCCTGATTGCGGGCGCGCATGTTGGCGTCGAGCCCGGCGTGATAGGGCAGCGCTGCCATGCCGGCCTTGGCCAGCGCGGCTGCGGTGTCCTCGACCTTGGCGCGCGACAGGCAGTAGACGATGCCGGCGTCGCCGGCGTGGCGTTCTCTGATGAAGGCCTGGAGCTGGGCCGGCGCGTTCTGCTTGTCGACGATTTCATATCTGATATTGGGGCGATCGAAACTCGCGACGAACTGCGGCGCATCGGCAAGCCCGAGCCGTTCGACGATCTCCCGGCGGGTGAGGTCATCGGCGGTCGCGGTCAGCGCGATGCGCGGCACGTCGGGAAAGCGCTCGGATATGACCGACAGGCCGACATACTCGGGGCGAAAGTCATGCCCCCATTGCGACACGCAATGCGCCTCGTCGATGGCAAACAGGGCGATCCGCGCGCGGTCGAGCAAAGCGAGGCAGCGCGGGGTCACGAGCCGCTCCGGCGCGATGTAGAGCAGATCGAGATCGCCGGCGATGAGCCTCTTCTCGATCGCGTTGGCTTCGTCCCACGACAGCGTGGAATTCAAGACCGCCGCCTTGACGCCGGCCTCGAGCAATCCTGCGACCTGGTCGCGCATCAGCGCGATCAGCGGCGAGACCACGACGCCGCAACCCTTCCGCAACAATGACGGCAATTGATAGCACAGCGACTTGCCGCCGCCGGTCGGCATCAGCACGAGGCAATTGCCGCCGTCCGTCACATGCCTGACGATCGCCTCCTGCGCGCCGCGAAAGCCGGGCAGACCGAATACCGAATTGAGCAGGGCCAGCGCGTCGGGAGCCATCTCGGAGGTGGCGTCAGGAACGGGGGCCGTGGCGGGGACGGGCATGCGGATCGGATGGTCCGGTCGGGGCTGGGCTAATCAGTCTTCAGGAGGCGTACCAGGATCGATGGAATAGCAGCCGCAGGCGTGTCAATGATGATGAGGTCGATTCAGGGCAATCGGGGCAAGATTTCTGTGAGATAAGGCCGGGCGCGCGGGACGGATGATCCGCGCGCAAGCCGCATCGCCCGCGTGATCGGCTTTACCCGATACCCTTCATGGCCCCGGTGGCCAAGTGAGTGCGGGCGGATTGTTCTTCGTGCAGGGCCGCACGAGCGCAGATAACGCGGTGGCGGCTTGATCGAGGATGCGGTCGCGTTCAAATAAATCCCGGGTCAGCTGACCGAGGCGCAGACGAAAGAACTGCCGCAATTGTCCAAGCCGCAGGGAACAAGCTCGATCGACGGTGAATGGAAGCAGGCGGTCTCGTACTTGCCGCTTCGTCGATCAAAGTGAACTTCTCCCCGCAACCTCCTTCGACCGCGCGCACATCCTTCTGGACGTCAATCTAGCGCACGATTTTGATATCCGGGCCCTTTGGCTTAGGTAGCGGCTGCGCCTGCGTTGCCGCCACACATTCATATTGCGGCCACTTCGGCAATTTCTCATCGAGATTCACTTCGCGCCATTTCGGATGCCCGTTGGCATCCAACCAGCTCTTGTTCTCGCGGATAATTTTGGCCACCTTGGCCACATTTTGGCACTGCTCGCCGGCGTAGCTGAACGTTATCAGAACGGCTTTGACCGCTACCGTTTTCACGTCGGATTCCTGCCATTTGTATGTGCCCGCCGGGATGACTGCCATGAGATAGCTGTCGAGGGCTTTGTCGTCCAACTCGATGAGCTGGAATTTATCATCGGCCGTTGTGTTCTCCGAGAAGAGCGTTGCCGGCGCGCCAGCCACATAGAACATTGCATCAATTTGGCCCTTGCGCAGTGCATCCAGTGCTTCCTTGCCTCCGAGAAATACCTCTTGCGAGGGCGTGATCCCGGTCTGGAAGAAAATCGTCTTTGCGGTCAGGTACGTGCCGCTTCTTTGAGGACCGATGGCAACACGTTTGCCCTGCAAGTCCTGCAGCGTTTTCAAGGAAAGATCACCGAGGACATGGACCTCCTCCTTGTAAAGCGGATAAACGGCAGCAAGCTTGGCGGCGATAGCTTTCAGGTCATGGTCGTCAGAAATGTCACGGATATACTCGAGCACGTCCGACTGCACGATACCGAGTTGGACACCGCGCTTCTTGCGAACGTCGAATACGTTCTGGATAGAGCCGGCCGATTCGAGAACCTGCAAAGAGATGCCGCTCGGTTCGACGATCTTCTTGATGTCCTCTCCAATCTTGATGTAGGTGCCAGCCACACCGCCTGTGACGATTCCCATCTGCTGCTCCGGCGCCCCGAGAGACATGGCAAGCACAATGGCCGAAACAAGAATTTTCATCACTCATTACCTCCCGTAATAACTCAACTGCGTCGGCCGAATTGCCGGGGCCTACGACCTGACGGCTGCGTCAAGGGAGTTACGGCGGTTTCGGAGGAGATAGTTGTGGCAACTTTGAGGAGATAATTACGGCGAGTCTGCGGCGCAAAAGCTGAAAATTCAACTTCCGGCAGCGCTGCGATGATCGGCGCAGTCTCTGCCGAAAGTGGTGTGCCCAAGCCGTACCAGCGGTTGGCGGCGCGGTCCTCGGCGGAGCCGCGGAACCGAAGCGTCGGCCGACGGATTCTAAACCCGTTTCAGGGCGGCGTTCACGGCGGCCTCCGCCGTAATCCCGAATTTCTTGTAGAGCTCCTTGGCCGGCGCGCTGGCGCCGAAGGAATGCATGCCGACAAATTCGCCATCGCTGCCGATCACGGCATCCCAGCCCCAGCGCACCGCCGCCTCGATCGCGATCTTGACCGGGGCGTGTCCGATGATGGCCTGGCGTCGGTCCGCCGGCTGCGCCAGCAGCAGTTCGAGCGAGGGCACCGAGACCACCCGCGTCGAGATGCCACGCTCGGCGAGCTGCTTCTGGGCCGCGACCGCGATCTCGACCTCGGAGCCGGAGGCGAACAGCGACACCTTGGCCTCGCCTTGCGCTGCGACCAGTTCGTACCCGCCGTTTCCGCAGGGACTGTCGTCGGGAGCAGTGGTGCGCAGTTGCGGCAGGTTCTGGCGGGTGAGCGCCAGCACCGTCGGCCCGTCGATGCGGTTGAGCGCGAGCTCCCAGCATTCCGCCACCTCGACCGCATCGCAGGGGCGGAACACGCGCATGTTGGGAATCGCGCGCAGCGCGGCGAGATGTTCGACCGGCTGGTGGGTCGGGCCGTCTTCGCCGAGCCCGATGGAATCGTGCGTCATCACGTAGACCACGCCGGTCCCCATCAGCGCGGCCAGCCGCATCGCCGGTCGCGCATAATCGGTGAATACCAGGAAGGTCGCGCCGTTCGGTGCAAAGCCGCCATGCAGGAAGATGCCGTTCAAGGCCGCCGCCATGCCGTGCTCGCGGACGCCATAATGGATGAAGCGCCCCTTCGGCGTCTTGGCCGAGAACGCCACCGCCGATTTCGTCTTGTTGTTGTTGGAGCCGGTGAGATCGGCCGAACCCGCCACGAACTCGAATGGCATCGCGGCAGCGATGGCCTCGATCGCGGCTTCCGACGATTTTCGCGTGGCGGCATTCAAGGGCGTGGCGAGCAATGCCCTCTTGTGCGCCTTGAGCGCTTTCGCAAGCGAAGCCGGCCGCTCGTGGCGCACGCGCCGCTCGAATTCGCTGCGCTTGCGCGGGCCGAGTTCAGCGAACCGCGCCTCCCACTCCTTGCGGAGAGCGGCGCCACGGTGGCCGGCCTCGCGCCAGGCAGCGAGGACATCGTCGGGCACCGAAAAGGCGTCCAGCGAAATCCCGAGTTTTTCCTTGGCGGCCTTGAGTTCGTCCGCGCCCAGCGCCTCGCCATGCGCCTTGGCGGTGCCGGCCTTGTTCGGCGCGCCGAAGCCGATCGTGGTGCGGCAGGCGATCAGCGACGGCCTGTTGGATTTCTGCGCGCGCGTGATGGCGGCAGCGATCGCCGCGCGATCTTGACCGTCGATCAACTCGGCTGCCCACCCCGCGGATTTGAACCGCTTCACCTGATCGACCGAATCGGCGATTGAGGTGGGGCCGTCGATCGAGATACCGTTGTCGTCGTAGAGCACGATCAGCTTGCTGAGCTTCCAGTGCCCGGCCAAGGCGATCGCTTCCTGCGAGACGCCCTCCATCAAATCGCCATCGGAGGCGAGCACATAGGTATGATGATCCACGATCTTCTTGCCGAATTCCGCGCCCAGCATTTTCTCGGCCAGCGCCATGCCGACCGAGGTCGCGATGCCCTGGCCGAGCGGTCCGGTGGTGGTCTCGATACCCTTGGTATGGAAATTCTCCGGATGGCCCGGGGTCAAGGATCCCAGCTGACGAAACTGCTTGATCTGCTCGATCGTCATGTCCGGACTGCCGGTGAGATAGAGCAGCGCATACAAAAGCATCGAGCCGTGTCCGGCCGACAGCACGAAGCGGTCGCGGTCGGGCCATGCCGGCATGCCGGCGTCGAACTTGAGGAATTGCGTGAACAGCACGGTTGCGACATCGGCGGCGCCCATCGGCAGGCCGGGATGACCGGATTTCGCTTTCTCGACGGCATCCATCGCGAGCCCGCGGATGGCATTGGCCATACGAGAATGTTCGACCTGCGTCATGGTGAGAATCCGTTTGAAATTGAGCTGCTTGTTCGCGCCGCGCTCAGGCTGCGCGGGCCAGGAGGGCCAGCGGACGTCAGCGCTGGATACCATCTCGGTTCCCCGAGTCAAAGCCAACAAACGCGACTTGCCCTCGAAAGTTGCTTAGTAGTGTATAGCTCAGCCACGGCGTTGCGTCGGTTGCGCTTGCCACGTAAATTTCTGGTTTCATATTATTGCCGAACCCCGCGGTTTTAATTGAGCGGCCCGGCTGACGGAAGGCCTCCAGCGACCCGCATGAGCGACCATCCAGCAAGAGATATCGGCCATGCCGAACCCGTTTCCGCCGACATCGACGCGGCGACGCGGCGCTTGATGGCGGCGCTCGACGCGCTCGAACGCGCGGTAGAGCGGCGCCGCGAGGCCGACCGCGACGAGGACGAGTTGGCGACCCGGATTCAGGCGCTGGGCGCCGATCGCTCGCGGCTCGCCGACGAGCTCGACGGATCGCTGGTGAAGACGCGTCGTCTCGAGCGCACCAATCGCGAGATCGCGGAACGGCTGGATGCGGCGATCGGCAGCATCCGCGGGGTTCTCGGTGTCGGAGAGCAAACATGAGCCACATCAACGTCACCATCAACGGCCGGCAATACCGCATGGCCTGCGAGGAAGGGCAGGAGGTGCGGCTGTTGAAGCTCGCCGAGAGTCTGGAATCGCGGATCCAGAGCCTGCGCGGCAAGTTCGGCGAGATCGGCGACGCGCGCCTCACCGTGATGGCCGCATTGACGGTTTGCGACGAATTGGTCGATGCCGGCCTGCGCATCAAGAGCCTCGAGGAGGAGCTTGGTGGCTTGCGCAATGTTCGCGTCGCGGCCGTCGATCGCGCCCGGGAGACCCAGACCGCGGTCGCCAATGCGCTCAATGCCGCGGCCGAGCGGATCGAGCGAACCACCCAGGTGCTCAATCGGACCGTCGGCGGCGGCGTCGCGATCGGCTGATGCATCTGCGTGCTGGCGGTGCGGCTGCATCGTTGCTACATAGGGCGTGCGAGGCTGTGTCGCGCGTCAGAAGTCATATATCCCCGGGGCCTTATCGATCCTTTAGGGAACTGTCCCTGGCCGGGTCCGTGGACTCGGTCATATGGTGCCCACCTACTTTCGTAGGGAACTCCGGGATCGAGCACTTCAACGGCGATCATGGCTTCGCACTTTTGTTTTTTTATTTGTCTATCATCGAAGACAATCCCCCGTCATACCCCGCGAAAGCGGGGTATCCAGTACGCCGTGGCTTCGCGGTTCTATCGCAAGTGCTCTGGAATACTGGATCACCCCGCTTTCGCGGGTGATGACGGCAGAACATGATGCTGGATGCCGTCCCTGCCGACAGATCGATCAAAGGCCGAACTCCGCGCCACCGCCCTTGCAGCGCGCGATGCGCTCAGTGTCGACCAGCGCGCCACCGCTGCGCAAGCCATTGCGCGGCGCGGGCTGCCGATCGAAATCGCGCCCGGCACCGTCGTCGCCGGTTATGCGCCGATCCGCAGCGAGTTCGATCCGATGCCGTTGCTCGAGAGCCTCGCCGATGCTGGCGCGCGGCTGGCTCTGCCCGTGATCGTGGGGAGCGACAGCGCGCTTGCGTTTCGCAGCTTCTCGCTCCGCGAGGCACTGGTGCGCGGGCCGCTCGGGATCCTGCAGCCCGCCACGAGGTCGGCGGAGCTCGTCCCCGACGTCCTGCTCGTTCCCTTGGCTGCCTTCGACCGGTCCGGTCACCGGATCGGCTTTGGCGGTGGCTATTACGACCGGACCATCAGCACCCTGCGCGAGTTCAAGCGGGCGGTCGCGATCGGGATCGCTTTCGCAGTGCAGGAAATCGAAGCCGTCCCGGTGCTGCCGCACGACGCGGGGCTGGATTTTGTGCTAACGGAGCGTGACACCTTCGACTTCCGGAGCAAGTAGCTTTGCGCATTCTGTTCGTCGGCGACGTGGTTGGCAGGGCGGGGCGCAGCGCCGTGGCGGAGCATCTGCCGGGCATGATCCGTGACTGGCGCCTCGATCTCGTCATCGTCAATGGCGAGAACGCGGCCGGCGGATTCGGCATCACGGAGGCGATCTATCTGGAGCTGATCGATGCCGGCGCCGATGCCATCACGCTCGGCAACCATGCCTGGGACCAGCGCGATGCGCTGGTGTTCATCGAACGCGCGCCGCGGCTGGTGCGGCCGGCGAATTTCCCGAAAGGCACGCCTGGTCGCGGCGCGGCCCTGGTCGACACCAAGAACGGCAAGCGCGCGCTCGTCGTCAACGCCTTGGGCCGCGTCTTCATGACGCCGTTCGACGATCCCTTCGCCGTGCTCGGCCGCGAACTCGAAGCCTGTCCGCTGCGCGAGGCGGCGGATGCGATCGTGGTCGATTTCCATTGCGAGGCGACCAGCGAGAAGCAGGCGATAGGCTTTTTCTGCGACGGCCGGGCGAGCCTCGTCGTCGGCACCCACACCCATGTGCCGACCGCCGATCACCAGATCCTGTCCGCCGGCACCGCCTACATGACCGATGCCGGCATGACCGGCGACTATGACTCGATCATCGGCATGCAGAAGGAAGAGCCGATGCGGCGCTTCACCTTAGGGATTCCGTCCGGCCGGTTCGAGCCGGCGGGCGGCCTTGCCACGCTCAGCGGCGTTGCCGTCGAGACCGACGATGCGACCGGACTTGCCTTGCGGATCGCGCCGGTCCGCATCGGCGGCCGGCTGGAGCCGGCGCTGCCGGCTTTCTGGAACGGTCACTGAATTCGCTCGGGAAGACATGCGATAGAGGTGAACCGAACCCGCTGACAGACCGATCCGATCAGGACTGATCGCGCGCTGCCGCGCTTTGCGCCGTGGTCGCTGATCACGGTGTCCGCGTTTTCCGGCCGCCAGCTCAGGCCTGGCGGAAGCCCATCCGGAACGCGCCCCAATGCCGGCCCTGGACGACGATCGGGGAGGACAGATCCTTCATCAGCACGAAATTGCCGCCGCCCATGTCGCGCCGGTAGGTCTGCAGCAGGAAGGGCTTGGTATTGGCCGCGACCTTCTTGACGGCGCGGTCGTTGAACAGCCGCTTGTTGCGGCAGTTGGCGTTGTTCCAGACCGGGTCCTTGCCCTGCGGCAGGCGGTAGTTCGGATTGTGGGTCGGCAGATAGCCGCCTTTCGCCCAGGCGACGCAGAACACGATGCGCGGATCCGACTTCTGGATCGGGTCCTGGATCGCCGGCAGGATCTTGTCGGTGAAGTCGACATAGTTGGTCATGTATTGCTTGGGGTCGGTGCCGGCGATCTCGCGGTAGTTCTCGTCCATCAGCTGCTGCAGCGAGATGTCGCCGCGCGCGATCGCGGCTTCGAAGGCGGAGGCAATCGTCTTCGCGGTATCGACGACGACGCGAACCAGCGGCGCGTCGGAGGTCTCGACGCCGCTGTCGACGATCATCGCGATCAATTCTTCCGAGACGTCGAGCAACTTCGCGATCTTGCCGTCGGCCTGCTTGAGATGCGTGGACGACAGGTCGACGCCCTTGGCGAGCGTGCGCAATTCCTCGATCACCGTGTCGCAATGGGCGAGGTTGGAGGTCGCGGCCTTCGCGACACCGTCGATCTCGGCGCCGACCCTGGTGAAACCGTCCTGGACGCGGGCAATGATGCTCTGGATCTGATGGGCGCCTTCGCCGGCGTTCTTGGCGCGCGCCGAAGCCTCGCTGCTCTCGTTGATGAGACCGCCCACCTGGCCGTCCAGGCCGCGAACGGTGTCGCCGATCTGATGGGTCGCCTGACGGGTTGCTTCCGCGAGATTCTTGACTTCGCTCGCGACCACCGCGAAGCCGCGTCCGGCCGCGCCGGCGCGCGCCGCCTCGATGGTCGCGTTCAAGGCCAGAAGGTTGGTCTGTTTTGCGATCGCCTCGATCGCGCCCGAGACCTTCGCGACATCCGCGAGCGCGTTGCCCACCGCGCCAAGCCGGGTTTCGATGCGGCCGACCGCCTCGATCAGTTCCGCGATATGCCTGACCGCGCCTTCGACCGCGCCGCGCGATTCGGTGATTTCGCCGACCGCGGCTGACGCCGCGGCATGGACCGCCTGCGACGCACTGGCGATGCCGTGATTGGCGGACACCATCGTCTCGGCGGTCTTTTGCAGATGTCCGAAACGTTGCGATTGGTCGCCGACCCGGCTCGCGACTTCCTGCACGTTGCCGGCGACGTCGGCGAGTTCGACGCCGAGGCCGCCGATGCGGTCGGCAAGGCGGTCGACCAGGCGCTCGGCGTCCGAGGGTCCAGCGGTCATTTCTCTAAGTCTTGCGGCTTGCGCGACCGGCATCGCTGCTTTCCTCCGGTTCGGGATTAAAACGATCGCGGCGGGCAAACACGAACGCCGCTCAAAGCTTGTAGGCGGTACGGAACCCACCCCAGTGCCGGCCACGGACCGCGACCGGCACGTCGATTTCACGCATCATCACGGTGTTGCCGTTGCCCATGTCGCGCGCATAACTCTGGATCAGATAAGGGCGGCGATTGCGGCCTGCGGCGAGCCCCGCGGGATCGTTGAAGATGCGGCGGGTGCGGCTGTTGGCGGTGTTCCAGGCGACGTCGCCGGGACGCTGCGGATGCGCGTAGATCCTGTTGTGGACCGGCAGGTAGCCGTTGCGGTCGATCATGACGCAGAACATCATGCGCGGATCCTTCGCCAGGAAGGCTTCCTGGAACGGCGGCAGCGCGCGGTCCGCCCAGTCCAGGATCTTGCTGCGGTGCTGCACCGGGTCGGTGCCGGGAAACTCGATGTAATTGTCGTCGAACATGTCGTCGATCGAGATGGCGCGGCTTGCGACCGCGTCCTCGAAGACCTTGGTCAGGGCGACGCCGGCGTCCATGGCACGCGTCACGAATTCGATGTTTTCGTCGCGCAACGCCCACAATTTGTCTTCGATCTTCTCGCGCAGCTCGGCATTTGGCGCATCGAACCGTGCCTTGACGCCGGCCTTCGCATGCTCGCCGATGCGGATGCGGCATTCGCCGATGTCCTGCAGCGACGCCTTGGCTGTGTCGTGCTGCTTGAGACTTGCGGCGTTGGGTCCGCCGATCAGGATGTCCTCGGCCGAAATCTCGTAGACCGGAGCGGTGATCTTGCCCCCTGACGACGACTGCACATCGATCGCAAGATGACAAGGCAGCGGCTGCTCCTTGCTCCGCTCCTGATGTTCGCTCCGACGCAACAGCACGGCGCAGCGCGACTTCAGTTTCCGCGCGGCCTCGGTGACGCTGGTGCCGGCGGTGGCGACGTCCTCGCCATGCGCCTCCGCCGCCTTGGTGGCGCTGTCGATCTCGGCCGTGCTGTCGCCGACGGAGATGATGAACTGCGAGGCGGACGCGGCGTTGCCGGATATCGCGCTGGTGGTCCGGTTCTGCTCCGCGACCGCGCCGTTGACGTGCTCGAAGACGGGCCGGATCGCCTCGATCGACTGCGAAATGCGATGCACCGCATCGGCCGAGCCGGCGGCGTCCTTTTGCAGCGCCTCGATCTTCCTGGTGATCTCCTCCGTGGCGCTCTGGGTCTGCACCGCGAGCGCCTTCACTTCGGTCGCAACCACCGCGAAGCCTTTTCCGGCAGCTCCGGCGCGCGCCGCCTCGATCGTGGAGTTGAGCGCGAGCAAGGTCGTTTGCCGCGCGATCTGCGCGATCAG
>WNGQ01025977.1_pt1 | contig 12498 bp, 9 predicted proteins | sample 5407661 | NCBI WGS metagenome assembly WNGQ01 (sample SAMN13153382, study PRJNA577476) | soil metagenome | isolation source: 60 cm soil or saprolite under Garry oak tree replicate 2 | place: USA:California | collected 2016-06-15
TTCTTTTATGTCCAAGCAAATGGCTTAGATAACTATCATAGGCTTCTTGTGCCAATTGAGCATCTCCCAGGCGCACCTCAAGACCCGTACGAATCACTTCATCTACCATATCAGGAGCGAGGACACTTTTCATAAGCTCAGGAGTAGTAAGCATAGCCTTTGAAATCTGAGTATCAATAGCACTGACTTGATTTTGGAAATGCTGGCCTAAAACTTCATGTAGTTTTTGTTCGGTTTCATTGCGAACAACCCACTCGTATACAAAGCCGATAACTACAACACTGAGGCAACTCCCTGCCAGAGAGTCCCAGGGAATGTACCTTAGAAGGTCAAATGGAGGTGGTACTTTGGTTTTTAACCAGAACGATATGATATAAAAAACGATCGTCAATAAAATCAAGGTTAGTAGGACCCGCCAGAGCTTCAGATGATAAATGGTTTGTACTGCTCGTAGCCAGCGGTATCCTCCTGGGGCAGATGATTGGTCATGTTCGCGGGGATTCTGGGAACTCATAACGTATAAAAGAGCCTTTACTTAGACGTTCACAATCTGTCATCGTAATACACTCATTAGCAAAGTCATCAGAATCGTCGAGGAAAGACGCGAGACAGACACGTGTCTTTAATTCCTTGATCGCTCTTAAACCTGCTTCCCTTTCTACTTTGGCCTCGATAAGAATATCCGATATAGCACGCTCTGGACGTACAAAACGAGAGAGATACTTGGCGAGAGGACTGACTATCAGATTGCGACAAAATGCTAACGACAAAAAATCTGAGATATCAGCGAGTTCTTGATCTGGTTGCCCTTTGGGCAGTTCTATACGGTCAAATTCCATACGCAAGCAATAATCCTCTACCTCTTTTAATTTTGCCCGTCCGCTGTTCAAAAGATACACGACACCTTCAAGTCCATATCGATGGTGTAACAACGTTGCCATCCTGGTAGCATCCATATAGAGTTCCCAGTACTGCCGCAACCCATAACTCAACCTGGTATACAGAAAGAGATTGGTTGTAACGTCCTTCCTCAGCATTTTTGAAGACAAATACATCGCGCCTATCAGTTCAGCCAGGCCTTCCTCCACGCCGCGCGCCAGTAAATGTGGATTGATCTTACCTAAAACAACATGAATAAGCTCATGCACAAGTATAAACTCAGAAAAGAATGGACGCAAGCGATTCTGCGCAAAATATATCCCTGGTTCAATGCCATAGAAATCAACATCTCCCTGATCCGCAACAAAGGCACTATATCCATGACCTTCATAGGGGGCAGGCAATTTTTCAACTATATTGAGTACTGGAGAATCGATCTTCACGCCAATGCTTAAAAGGTGATCTACGGCTCTATCTTTACATCTATGGAGTACCGTCTGAATATCCCACCGTCTATCAATTTCCTCAGTGATAGCATCGTCAAGTAATGCCTGTTCAACTTCAAAGAGATCATCAGCAAGCACAAGTCTGAAAGCTTCCTCTTCGCGTATCATTCCACGAACATGACTATATTCCTGCCGAAGTTGCTGCACTTTCATTAAAACAGGTGTGCGTTCATAAGGTAATGATTTGAGTTCTTCTGTAAACTGCCTGGCAAACTTCCACATATGACCGAAGGCTAGCAGTATCAATCGTGGATCGACATAGGCTAGCGCTACCCACTCAAATGTTATCCTACACAATTATTTCCCTTTGCGAGCCTGCTCCTGCATTCTCCACTGTCTTACTTATCATCATCCTCATCGGTGCCATCACCTCCAGACCCTGAAGTCCTTGTATTATAACAATCAATGCGAGTAAAAGTGTGAGGCATGATGACCCTCCTTGTGTTTCAATGGCAATGAAACCTACACTAGAGTATACCTGTCCCTACGAATATTTTCAATAGAAAGATGTATATGTACATCTCACTCTTAATGAAAACGTTTCTATCTCGCCTTGATTAGAAAATACATTCTAGCAAGCATTGGTTATACTTCAAAAATCGTTAGAAGTATTTATCTTACTAGCTTTTTAGACGTACAACAATAGGAAAAGTAAAATATGGGGATAATATGATCACCGCTCAGTGAATAATTTTCGCTTGGAACCAACCTACACGCTCTACTCCTATCCCCATTACAACTCAGCCCAATATCGATTATCCTATCCATAAACAGAAACTCCTTATGAAAGGTACATCGCATCTGAATTGGTCGATAGTCTCATCCATAATGGTACTAACCCTTTCTCTCGTAGTAGCACCAGATCGTCTCCATTGGTAGTAGAGGAGAAAACAAAAAGTGGCTGGTGTCCAACCGGGCACCAGCCATGTCACATGTCCAAGGGAGTTCTCCCTTTCCTTTAGTCGACTTCGCTTCGGATGTGGTAACTACACATTGGGCTACACTGTATTAGCGGTACAAAGACGGCTTCTCTCGATTTTTATCACGGTACAGTCACAAACAGCCAGATTTATCACCACATCCACCCGCATGACCTCCTGATCCGGCAAGAAGCTTTGGAAGACAGGAAATCCCAGAAGTCACTCGAACGGTAAGTGAACATAGCAATCCCCCAGTTGTCTCCAATCCTGAACAGATGTATAATCTGTCACGAAGGTAAAGGCATTATTTTTCCCCTTTACCTCACTGACACACGCCATAAAAGGATCGAATACATACCATGCTACTCACGTTACCATTAATACTATTTATTGTGATGACGGAACTATCGATAGGAGCCTTCGCCGTACTCTTCCTGCTCGACTGGCGCAACCAGGTCAAGCGCAGCTTCCTCGTCACCTACGCCATAATTTACCTCTTCCTGACCGGTCTCACCTATCTTTTCCAGCAGAACTATTCAACGCCGGCGCTGCTCAACACCTTCACCCTGCTCGATAAAGCCTGGACCGGCTACCTGCCACTGCCGCTGCTGCTATTCCTCCTGCTCATGCTCCCCTACACCATCTTGCTCTGGCTCGATAAAAAAGCGGGCGTCGATGGTAAAGCAAAGGAACCAACAGGCACTTCTCGCTTGCGCTTGTTGCGCCTCATCAGTTGCAGCCTGACCTTGCTGGCAGGCCTGATCACGCTCTTCGTGCTGGGGATGATCTATCGTCCACTGGCCTCCTCCGGCCTGGCAGGAGTGTTTATCGTCGGCAGTTTCTTCGCAGGCGCGCTCGCACTTGGTGGCGTCATGACAGCCATGTGGCTGGGACACTGGTACCTCGTCACACCTGCGCTTTCAGAAAAACCCTTGCAGTTCGCCACCACGCTGGTACTCCTGGGCGTACTGGCCCAGGTCATCTTCGCCTTTACCGGCACCCCAGCTACCGCAGCGCATTCGCAGGGCAATAGCGCCACGCCAACCGTGACCGCAACCTCCACCACCGCAGTCTCCCCAGCTACACCCACATCCAATCAACAGGCCAAGCCTGCGAATGTCCCGACCATCACACCACTCAGTACCGACGCTATCGGCTGGCTGCGTATCGTGGTCGCCTTTGTCATCCCCCTGATACTGCTTGCCTTCATCCTGAAACTCATCCGCGACCGCTCATTCCAGTCCGCAACAGGTATGCTCTACCTCGTGGTTGTACTGACATTGGCAGGTGAAGCTATGGCAAGGGGGTTGTTTCTCATCGGATTGCAATAAAGAAGAGTGAGATTCAGATTTTTGCGTGAGGGGCTGTAGCGTGGATGGGGCAAGCCCATCCACTACTATACACGATGAATCAGCCTGTGGAGCCGAAGTATAGTAGTGGATGGGCTTGCCCCATCCATATAAATCGCCCCATCCATGTAAAAACGGACTGGACCTCTTTACTCCTCTTTCGCCATACGCAGCGCTTTTTCGCGCTCCTTCAGTTCGCGGCGCAAGATTTTACCAGACGCAACTTTGGGAATAGCGTCGATGAACTCGATCAGGTGAATCTTTTTATAACCCGCCAGCTTGCCATTCGCGAAGGCCAGGATTTCTTCAGTCGTCACCCCTTCATGACCCTTGCGGATCACAACATAACCCTTAGGCAATTCGCCGGCCTCGTCATCAGGCACGCCGATCACAGCCGAGTCCATCACAGCTGGATGCTCCATCAACAGGGATTCCAGTTCCGCCGGGGCGATGCCGAAGCCCTTGTACTTAATCATCTCTTTCTTGCGATCCACAATATAGGTGTAGCCCTCCGCGTCTACATGCCCGATATCACCGGTATAGAGCCACCCATTGCGCAGGGCGCGCGCAGTCTCCTCAGGCGCTTTCAAGTAGCCCGCCATGATCTGTGGGCCGCGAAGAATAATCTCGCCGTCTTCGCCGGGAGGCAGTTCGCGCTCCCCCGTCTCGATATCGACGATTTTTTGCTCGGTATTATGCACAGGCAGGCCAACGCTATCCAGGCGTACCAGGCCGGGGTCTTTAGGCTGTGTATGAGTGAGCGGTGATGCCTCGGTCAACCCATAGCCCTGAACAACGAGGATGCCTGTTTTATCCTGCAGCTTGCGAGCAGGGTCCATCGGCAAGGGGGCCGCGCCACAGAACACGTACTTCACGCTTTTCATCTTGCCGAGATCAATCGGCGCATTCGCTAACGCCAGCACAATCGGCGGGACGGCGAAGTAGTAGGTGACGCCGTGCTTCTCGCACAGGTCCAGTGATTGCAGCAGATCAAAGCGTTCCATAATGACCTGCGTGCCTCCACAGGCCAGGAAACTCCCGGTCAGCATGACGCCGTAGATGTGGTAGAACGACAGGAAAATCAAACCGACATCAGTAATATTGGTCTGAAGCGAGGTAGTGAATTGGAGGTTGTTGCTTACCAGGTTGCGATGTGTGAGCATCGTGCCCTTGGGGAAGCCTGTGGTGCCGGAAGAGTAGGGCAATGCCACCAGGTCGTCGCCCTTAATATCCACCTGTGGAGGACGTGTTGGTGGTGACTCACGCAGCAGTTTGGCAAATGCAGTAGCACCCGGCACTCCATCGGGCACCCTATCACCCGTCACAATAACGTGCTTGAGTTTGGGGAGCGACTTCTGGCTAAGCACAATTTGCAACAGTGGCAGGAGTTCGCGTTGAATCAGGATGGCGTCAGCTTCAGAGTTCTCAAGCTGGTAGCCGATTTCACGCTCCTTATAAGCAGGGTTCATGGGACTCACCACTATACCCATCGTGGCCGCCGCGATAAAGGTGATCGTGTACTCAGGCCGGTTGAGCGTCAACAGGCAAATGCGATCGCCTTTGCGCAATCCCAGGCTATGCAACCCATTGGCGATACTATTCACCATCGAGACCACTTCCCGGTAAGTCAGGTAGAGGTCATGATAGATGATCGCCGCACGATCAGGATTGCGCACAGCCGCCATACGCAGCAGGTGATCGTAGGGAACATCGGGAAAATCAACAGGTGGACGAAATAACTCAGGTGCAACCATTTTTTCAGACATGCCAGGAGCCCTTTCTGACTCATCGTAGAGCAATTCAGATGGATTAACAAGGCGTTAGGCACACGTGGCGATCTAAACTTTGGGAAACCACGCTTGCTGTGAGTTGTAGCATATCGCAGTTGCGCTACAAGGTCAAGTATTTCAGCCATCAGAAGCCAGGGCGACCGCAAGGGCGCGCCCGTACCATACACGAAAGCGCTTTCTGCTTGATCTGCCCGTATAGGGTACGGGCGCACCCTTGCGGTCGCCCTGGAAGAAGTCAACTACAATCCCTTAACATACGCATGATACAATGGTCTTGATGAAAAAGACCAGGATAACGAGAAAGCTACAGCATGCCTGCTGACTGGGCCAACAAGCGACTTTTACCAGCATTTGAAGCACCCCACCACCTGGACGTGTACGATATACGGGATGCCGCCTATGATGTGCAGTTGAGCGTCACTACCATGACGGGGCTTGTAAACCGCCAGCAACCGCGCATTTACCTGCTCAGCAACGACGACGCGCACAAGCTATTGAATACGATATTGAACCATATCCCCTCCACGCTTGTCCCCATCAAAGCCGAGAGTGTGCTCGATGACTTGCTGCAAAAGCATCGCCATCATATCTCAGGCATGATTATCTATGATCCCGCGTTGCTCGACAGCGCCAATGTCGCGACCACACTGGCCGGTGTGCGCGATGCCATCGTTGTCTCGCCGCGGCAGGCGGAAGCATTGCAATCACCACCACACCAGCTGCCTGTCCTGGCCGACTTGCGTATCTACGGCTGGCAAAACCGTCTGCAAGTCTATCGCTGGGCCATACGCAATTTGCTGCCTGAGACTTCAGACAGGCTGGTGGCAGGCATGCATCCGCAGATCGCAGGTGGCTTACGCTCGTTCCTGGTCGCTACACGCGCGTTTGTCTACTGGCTCGATCCGCGCTTCCAGTTCCCGAATCCTCTAAACGGCTTGAGGACGGAACGCTGTTTGATGAAGCAAATTCTCCGTAGATATGCGCCAGGCACACCTCATTTTGGTTGGTTCATGTATGAAGGCCAGGGAGTCAAGCTGGCATCAAAAGCTGCTATGCCTGTCCTTCCCTCCGATTACTTCTTCAATCTTGAAGTCTGGACGGCTGTTCAACCCTCCCAACAGAAAGAACAGGCAGGCCAGCGCGGGAATATCGCAGCGGAAACAAGCACCACCACGACAGGCAGACAGGTGTCACCCAAAGTCTACGTTTCTTTCACCATAAGCGATGGAGACAATCTCCAATTCAACCAGCACCGCATGTACAGGTTCTGGCAAGACCCCGCTCGCGGGAGCATTCCCATCGGGTGGACGATCTCACCAGCGTTGATACAGGCTGCGCCAACCCTGGCAGCATATTATCTACAAACGGCAACCCCGGACGACGAACTGATCGCAGGCCCCAGTGGCGCGGGCTACATCTTGCCCCCGAAATGGCCCCAAAAGCACCTGCTGTCCTTCTTGCAGCTTACCGGAAGCCTCATGCAGCAAATGCGCTTGAGCATCATCGAAGTACTGGATGCGACTCCACCTCTCCTTCGGCCCTTCATCCACCACTCCTGGCCAAAGAAGTATGCCAGGGCATTATCGCCCTTTGGAATACAAGGCATACTCAAAGGTGATTCCTACCACCATACCGCCTGGAGCAGAATTCAGGATATCCCGGTGCTACAAAACCTGGGACTTTCCAACAGTAAAGAGATGACACTCCAGTTGATCAGAAAGAATACACCCCCGAATCTGCAACAACCCCAATTTATCAATGTATATATTCATGCCTGGTCGATGACGCCCTCGGACATCAAAGAAGTGATACAAACCCTTGGTAGTCAGTATGCAGTCGTAACGCCGGGGAATTGGCGCAATTTGGCAAGAGCCTGGTCAATATTCGTTGTGGGAGGGATAACAGTTGGGCCATGCTGATTGCTCCCTAGAGCTGTTGCACGAATGAAAGCACTCACATCAATATTATCCCCATTGACAATGCGTAAAGAGAATTTCTCGATGCGGTACAGGTAACGCTGGCCTTGAATGCTAGCATAATCCTGATCTATAAACGTAGTAGCACCAACGATATCGTCGTAAAAGTATTCCTCGGTTCCTTCAATTGGTGGCGCATGCTGCTTCAGTGCGCTTATACTAGACGTGAAAACGGCCAGGTAATGCTCATCGGCATAGAAATAGGTAAAAACATTCACGCTGAAACGCCATTTATGGTCCTTCCCCTCCTTCATGCATACCTCATTAGGTGAGTAATCATTCGCGACTGACGAACCAGGTAGGACAAAGCTCTGAATACGCAAATAAGGCTTTATAGCCCGCTTGCTCTCCAGGTGTAGCTTCTTGGACCCTCTGAAGGCCAGGGCGCGTCTATTATCCTCAAGCCAATCGTCATACTGCTGATCACTGGGGATATACCACAGTCTCCATCCAACAATAGCGCCCTGGATAAGAGCGATCAGCAAACAGAGGCCCGTAAAGATCCAAAATCCTGGACAAGCACTAAGAATAGCTAATCCACCAGAGATACAGATAATCCACACTGCTTTCTTGGGACAACGCTCCTCGGTGAAATAAAGCTTCATTTGTGCATTTGTAAATTGACGCACCGGGCGTGTTGCCCGTCCCTGTTTCCCCTGAGTACTGGTTTGCATATCATTAGGCCCTCATTTATCGCTTCTAACCTTGATGAAAGTGGTGACAACAACACAATAATCATTGCTATTGGTTCCTGATACTCTCTTTTGCTCCCTCTATATAAAGACGATTTTTCGATTAAAATATAAAATAGAATGCACGTTCTAGATTAGAAGTGTTGCTATTTTTTATTGAAAAACAGCGGCGGCTTAATGTGTTCATTGCTTTGTAGAACAAAAGAATGGCGCTCACCGGTGAGGGAAGGACTTCTTTCACCCACATTTTAGCTTGAAATCGCATTTTGTCTATCCTCCCCAAATCCCTTTTTCAGTTTCCTTGACAAAATGTTATTCCTCGTGGTAAAATAATTTTAGAAGACTAAAATATATTGTTTCTATTCATAAAATCAGAAGAGGTCTTATAATGTCACCGGAACTTCGTACCTTACCGATTCGCGCTATAGATTGCTTGAAGCTCTGTTACAAACTGCACGAGCGCGGCGAATCGATTACCACCTGGCGAATCGATTACCACCTCTGTCATGAAGGAACGCTTGCAGTTCCTTGAACCGACAGGGCAATTGAGTGATGCCACCGTGACCCAGCTCTTTAAGTGGCTGGCCGAGCGGGGCTACGTCTCCTATACCCCCTATCATGGCGTCGAACTGACCGAGCGGGGTCAGCTAATGGCAACTGAACTTGTGCGCCGCCATCGCTTGCTTGAACTCTTTCTGGTGCAGGTCATGGGCTTCCCCTTGGACGAGGTTGATGGAGAGGCGGAACAGATCGAGCATGCCATTTCGGACGAGTTTGTGGAACGCATGGATACGCTGCTAGGACATCCGACCGCGGACCCGCATGGTGATCCCATTCCTAACACTACCGGTGGAGTAGTGGTGCCAACGAGCCAGCCACTCTCGACAGTCTCTCCAGGGCAACAGGTCATCGTACAGAGGGTAAGCGATGACAATCCTGACCTGCTGCGCTACCTGACCTCACTGGGACTCATCCCGGGAGCTTTGGTGCAGGTAGAGGCCGTCGCCCCCTACGGCGGAGTCTACACGGTGCGTGTCGGAGCGCAGACTCACGCTGTCGGTGACATGGTAACGCAGTCTGTCCTCGTTCGTCCCGCGACACCGAATCCCGCGAACGAAGCAACTTCACCCTCAAAGCTGCCAGGAGAACGGTCATGAGAACGTATCCTCCACTGCCACTAGAGAACGCCTCGGAGCAAGAGGTAGCCTTTAAGATTCCTTCCCTAGAAGTCGGGACGCGGGCTGCCGCTCGCGCAGTGCTCGATGGGCGCAAAAAAGGATTGCTCGCCTTTCTGCCATTCCTGGGGCCAGCCTTTATCGCCAGCGTAGCCTATATTGACCCTGGCAATTTTGCTACCAACATCCAGGGGGGCAGCGCCTTTGGTTACAACCTGCTCTGGGTCATTGCCCTGGCCAATCTGATGGCCATGTTGCTGCAAACCATGTCGGCGAAACTTGGCCTGGCAACGGGGCGGAACCTGGCGGAACTGTCCCGGCAAGAGTTCCGCAAACCGGTGGTCTATGCCATGTGGATCGTCTCCGAGATTGCGGCCATGGCGACCGATCTCGCCGAGTTTCTTGGAGCCAGTATTGCCATCAACCTCCTGTTTGGCCTTCCCTTGCTCTATGCCACGCTCATCACGGGTGTCGCCACCTACCTGATCCTGACGCTGGAACGCCGCGGGTTCCGCCCTTTGGAGGCGGTAATCACAGCCCTGGTTGGGGTGATTGCGCTCTGTTACCTGATTGAGACATTCTTCTCCCATCCAAATTGGAGCCAGGTAGGCTTTCATACCGTTGTCCCCTGGCTGGGCGGGACGCAGAGCATCCTCTTCTCGGTGGGAATCATTGGCGCCACGGTCATGCCACATGTCATCTACCTGCACTCCTCGCTCACCCAACATAGAATCATCCCGCGCAGCGAAAAGGAAGCGCGGCGCATCTTCCGCTGGAGCATTCCCGACGTGGTGATTGCCATGGGCCTGGCCGGACTCGTCAATATGGCCATGCTCTACATGGCAGCAGCCACCTTCTTTGCGCATGGACAGAATAATGTGGCCGATATCAACACCGCCTTCCAGACCCTCACGCCCCTGCTTGGCGGCGCAGCCAGCCTGGTCTTCGCCATCTCGCTGCTGGCCTCCGGACTTTCCAGTTCCACTGTCGGCACGATGGCCGGCCAGGTCATCATGCAAGGCTTTGTAGGCTTCACCATTCCCATCTGGGTTCGGCGCGTGGTGACAATGCTCCCCGCTGTACTCATAGCCGCGATTGGCTTGAATCCAACTGGCACCCTGGTGATCAGCCAGGTTATCCTGAGTTTCGTCCTGCCTCTGCCCGTGATCACCCTTGTGATGTTCACGCGCCGTCGCGACCTGATGGGCACCCTGGTAAATAAGCCGCTCACCACCTGGGCCGCCATTGCTTGCAGCGCTCTCATTATCGGTCTCAATATCTGGCTGCTGTACTCGACCTTTGCCCCACTCTTTTCAGCCTAAGCCGGGAAGTCAGGCAGGAGGCCGAACGGATGTTGATGGGCTTGTTCTTAGGTTGATGCGGATTGGGCGACCCTCGCGGTCGCCCAGGAATTCAAATCGTCTTCCTAGCGATAATTCACAGATACTGCACCCTCTTGACATTGTAATGTTTTGCATTACAATTGAAGTGTGAAAGAGATTACAATGAGCAACAATAAAGCATACAATGGGCCAGAGTACCCCACAGAAGCGCATGGTTCCATTCCCGTCTTTAACAGCTACGAGGAAGAAGCTCATTTCTGGGATACACATAGCATCACCGATTTTGCAGCAGAAACTGAGCCAGTCAAGGTACGCTCGACAAGGGGCCTTTCTGCAAATGTACTACCTACTCATATTTCAAAACCTCCAACGGCCTCACGCGAACCGCGTTCCAGGCCACCAGCACCGCTGTGAGTAGCGCGAGCAGCGTAGGAGCAATGATCAGGCTCACCGTAACCTGGGGTTCCATGTTGAGCGTCAGGTTATTATTGAAGAAGAACTTGCTGCCTATTGTCACTCCACCGGCAGCCAGCAGCGTCGCGATGAACGAGCCGACTCCCCCGGTGATACCATTCTCAATCAGAACCTGGCTCAAAATCGCCCTGCTGGTGTAGCCGACCGATTTCAGAATACCCAGCTCGCGCCTGCGCTCCAGCATTGCCAGCGCTACAGAATTGGCAATGATAATCACCCCCGCGATCAGTGAGAGCGAGGCGATGGCGATGAGCACATCCATGAAACTGTTCACCGTTTGCAGGAAGGATACAGCCGAATCGCTCAGGTTTTGCACCGAAGCGTTAGGTACGATCCGGTTCAGTGTACTCAGCGCTGCATCAACCTGCGCGGGAGCGACTTTCATGTAGAACACGGTCGTATTCCCGGTAGTCGCCGAACGGAGCGCGTTCACAAGCGAGTTCGGCGCCAGCACTTTCCCCAACGTCTCGAAACTGGACGGTACCGAGATGATCCCGACAATCGTGACGGTCTTCATCGTCTTGCCATCAAGGCTGGTAAAGGCCACAGTATCGCCTACCTTGAGGTTCATCCCGGCCCAACCCTGGCTCGTCATGATCTGGCTGACGAGCACATTGTTGCTATTCGCATCGCTGGCATCCAGAGTGCGTCCTTTAATGATTTTCTGCGCGGGAACCGTGTGTGCCAGGTCGTAGCCCTCGATCCCGCCCAGCAGAGCGAGGTCTTGCTGTCGAACGTCCCCTGCAGGCAGCACCTGCTGCGAGGGACGACCGTTGATCGCCACCGGCAGGGAGGCGGTGAATGCATCTTCACGGCTCGCGCTAAGTCCCGCGATGCCGTTCAAGTGCGCCGAGAGGGTGTTCGTATCATTGCCTACCGTTGTCGCGACCAGGTTGTATGGCGAGTTCTGGGCCAGCGAGCTCGTGATCTGGGAACCGAGGTCCTGCCCGAAAGCTATGTCTATCCCGATGCCATAGACGCCGATAAACAGAGCCAGCAGAGTTGCCGTTGTGCGTGCGCGCCGCCGACCGAGGTTGCGCAGGGCCATTTTCACATTGACCTTCCAGCTTCGCGGCAGGAACGCGATTCCAATCCCCAGCAGCGAGACGGCCAGTATGAAGATGCCAAACACCGGCACGAACGAGTACACCAGCACCGAGACCGCTATACCCAGCAGTACCAGCAGCATGTGCGGAACACGCATACGTTCGGGAACGGGCAATTTGCTGATCGCGAAAACAATCAAGCTAAACAGGCCGCTTAGCAGCAAAAGGGCAGCGAACGCTCCATAGGTCACTACAACGCCAAGCACGATATTGTTGTTGAGCATCACAATCGCCAGTGCACAGAAGAGCAGTGAGAACAGCGCGAGCAGGAGGAGGGTCAACACCCGA
>WNGQ01025620.1_pt1 | contig 12496 bp, 11 predicted proteins | sample 5407661 | NCBI WGS metagenome assembly WNGQ01 (sample SAMN13153382, study PRJNA577476) | soil metagenome | isolation source: 60 cm soil or saprolite under Garry oak tree replicate 2 | place: USA:California | collected 2016-06-15
AAGCTGGCCAGTTCCTGCCTCTGCGGGTGGCTCTCATCCGTGATCTACGTCGCCAAGTTCCATGTGCGCGGCAAGACGAGGAGACCGATGAGGAGATTCGTAAGCCGGCATGGTGGCAGGCCGAGTGGAAAGCGGAACCAACGCCCGCCACGCCGACCACCGCCAAGCTGATTCCCATTGTCACCACTGCCGACACTGCCGACACCGTCGATGCTGTGGAATTAGCCCAGACCTACACACGGCGCTGGCCGGTTCAAGAAAATATTATTCGCGACTTTCTTTTGCCGCTTGGCCTGGATACCAATCACGGCTATGGCAAGACACCCATGGTGAACTCCGAGGTCACCAAGAAGCGTGCCGCGTTCGAGAAACGGTTGAGCACTGGCCCTCGAGTACTAACGGAACGGGATACAACGATAAGAACATTTTGCTCTTCTACTTTTCCTGCTCGTTTGCCTCTACAGGCGGATAGATTAGAAAAGACGCTGAGGTAGCCAGAGCGCTACAGAGAGTGACGGACTGAGTAAAGCATGATGAAGTTTTTTCTTGAGTGGCTTGAGAAGCCATTTTACATGCTTACCGTTGTATCTCGTTCCGTTAGTACTCGAGGGCCTACCATTGTTGTCGCCGTTCCCATTCTGGGTTGTTCACCCCATCGGAGCTAGTGAAACCCCAACGGAAAGCCGCTATGTCGAGTACAACCAGTATGATGAACAGGAAGAATAGGGTAAGCATCTCTTTCTCCTTCTCTCATAGAGAGCTATTTGTTTTTTCCGTCGGGGCAAAATTCATGTACCGATGTAGTTCTAGTATGACGAGGGTACGCCATGAAAACGTCCTGAACATCGCCATGAACGGGAAGTACCTCTACATCAGACCGCCGTGTTCACAGGAAGATCTTTCGTGAAGCACTGCTTGTTTGTTGACCTTGCACGATCCGGCATGGTACTCTACCTTCAGATGGAGGGGTCAGGACGCAGTGAACACCGACTCTTTCTCTTGGCGATAAAAGAGATAACTCACTCGGCCGTACGACAGCAACGCACAGAGGCGCTGCTCCGCGTTTGAGCAACTACTCGTCACGTCCGTTGTCCGATACTCAAGAGGATCTGCCATGAGTGTGTTACGTCTGGCCGTATTCGGCCCGCCCGAAGTGTTTCATGAAGGGAGCCGCCTCCCCTTTGCCTTGCGCAAGGCGCAGGCCTTGCTGCTCTACCTGGCCGTCGAAGGGGGCATGCATCCTCGCAGCAAGCTCGCTGCTTTGCTGTGGCCCGACAGCGAGCCAGCTGATGCGCGCAAGACCCTGCGCAACGCCATTACACTGTTGCGCCACCTGCTCACAGACGCCGACTCCCCTCCTTCCCAGCACAGCCATCTACTCGCTGAGCAGGATCTGCTTGGCCTGAACCCGCAGGCTCCGCTGGAGTTGGACCTGGATGTCGTGCAGCAGGCCTACAAAGAGGTTCAATGGCACTCCACGCTCCCCACACTTCCGCAGCGTGCCGCCCTGGTTGCCCACGTCCAGCACGCCCTCGCCCTGGTGCGTGGTCCCTTCCTTGACGGCTTCTGGTTGCGCGAGGAAACCAGCTTTGACCAATGGGTCCAGCAACAGCAGCAGCAGTGGCAGGTCCGCCTGCAACTCCTCTTCGATCGTCTCTCCTCCTGGCAGGAGGCTGCCGGGGAGCTGGAGCCGGCCCGCGTCACCCTCACGCGCTGGCTGGTCCTCGATCCGCTCGCGGAGGAGGCGTATCGGCGCCTCATGCGCATACACCTGGCGTTAGGCGATGCGACCACGGCCTTGCAGGTCTATGCCACTCTCCGCGAGCGGCTAGCCGAGCAGCTGCGGGTCAAGCCCTCGGCGGAAACCGTGGCCCTGGCTGAGCATATCCGCGCCAGCGCGACTCGCCGCGGAAGCCTCCCTGCCCGTCCCTCCACTACCACCACGGGGGGGAGCCGGTCGACAGGCGAGTTGGCGGCCCCCCTGGTCGGACGGGCCGCAGCTTTCACCCAGCTCGTCGCGAGCTTTCAGCAGGCGCGGCAGGGCCAGCCGCAGGCCGGGCTTGTGGTCGGAGAGGCGGGCATCGGTAAAACGCGGCTGGCCACGGAGTTTGTGGCCTGGGCCCGCGCCCAGGGCGCCGATGTGCTCAGTGGGCACGCCTTTGAGATGGGAGGGCGCCTGCCCTATCAGCCGCTGGTCGAAGCCCTGCGGCCGCGCCTGGAGGAAGAAAACGCGCCGGAGGACCTGCTGGAGGACCTGTGGCTGGCCGAGCTCTCGCGTCTGCTGCCCGAGCTGCGCGTGCGCTATCCTGATCTGCCGGCTCCCAGCGAGGATGAGCTGACCGCCAAGGGGCGTCTCTTCGAAGCGGTGGCGCGTCTGCTGGACGCCCTGGCCAGGTCTGCGCCGCTGGTGCTGCTGCTGGAGGACCTGCAGTGGCTCGATGGAGCCTCCCTCGACCTGCTGCGCTACCTGGGACGCTACTGGAAAGGGCATGGCACCAGGGTGCTGCTGTTGGGCACCGTACGCAGTGGAGAACTGGAGCTGAACCCGCAGCTTTCCGCGCAGCTGGCCGACCTGGGACGCGACCTGCCCCTCACGCGGGTGCCGTTGCAGCCGCTGAGCCAGGCAGAGACCATCCAGCTCGTTCAGGCCATCACAGGGGAGCAGCATGAGCACGGCCCGGCTCGGCCCTCGCGAGCCGGGTCAGGGGGATCGCCTGCGACGGAGACGCCGCTGGTTGCGCTGGGCGACGTCCTATTTGCGCAGACGGGTGGACAGCCGTTGTACCTGCTGGAGACGCTCAAGCTCTTCCGGGACCGGCAGTGGCTGGTGCCACGGCTGGGGGCGGATGGCACCTGGCGGCTGGAGCCGACCGTGGACATGGCCGCGGCTGTCGGGCAGGAGGAGTCCGGGCGCACGCTGTTACCGCCCTCGGTGCGGGCGATGATCCAGGCGCGCCTGGCGAAGCTTGCGCAGCCAGCGCGCCAGTTGGTGATGGCCAGTGCCGTGCTAGGGATCCGGGCGACTGCCCAGCACCTGTGGCAGATGGCCGAGGTGGGCATCCTGTCCGGGGGACAGGGAACGCAGGCCGGCATCGAGGCTCTGGAGGAGGCCGTCGGCAGTGGCATCCTGCGCGAGGAGGAAGTTGGGGCAGGCCGGCCAGGCAGCTATCACTTCGCCCATGACTTGGTCCGCGAGGTGGTCTACACCGAACTCGGCACGGCGCGGCGGCAGGTCTTGCACCAGCGCGCCTTGGCGAGGCTTTCTAGCGAGGGAGCACGGGCCTCCGAGCTGGCCTATCATGCACTGGCGGCCGGAGAGGCTGAGGAGGCCTATCGCTATAGCATACAGGCAGGAGATGAGGCGATGGAGGTCTTTGCCGTCGCAGACGCCATCGGGCACTACGAACAGGCGCGCGCCCTGCTGCAGGAGCACGAGCCTCTGCAGACCGGGCTTCCGGCCTCGGAGGTCGAACACCTCTACGCCCACCTGGGGCGGGCCTATACCAACCAGAACGCCTGCTCCCAGGCTCAAGAGGCCTATGAAGAGCTGGTCGCCTATGCGCAGCACAAGCCGCTGCCCGCGCTGGTCAGTCTGACCCTCAACCGCTTAGCGATCCTGGCGGTCCAACAGTCGCACGACAAGCCCAAGGTTCGAGCGCTCCTGGAGGAAGCCTGGCAGATGGCCGAGACCAGTCACGATCAGCGGGCGCTGGCGGAAACGGAGTGGAACCTGGCCCAGATCACAGCCATCGTGTGGGAGGACCCAAAGAGTGCCTTCCCGCATGGAGGGCATGCGCTGGAACTGGCACGAGGCATACAGGACACGGAACTGGAAGCCAGAAGTCTCTCCTTGCTTGGATGGATCCATCTGCTTGGGGGAGACTTTGAGGAAGCCGTCCACTGTGCGGAAGCGTCCCTAGCGCTGTATGCGCGACTTCACACCGAGCCTCTCGCTTCGAAGGAGCTGTCCCTTCCACACTTTCTGATTGGCGCTCCTCTCACACAACCCTTGACGAATCGTGCAGCAGAAGTCTGGTGCTGGGGGCTGTTGGCTTTGGCACAAGTGCAGGCTGGGCAGGTGCTGGGCAGCATTCACAGTGGCCGCAGGGCGCTCGCGCTCTCCAAAGAAATCAAGAACGTCTGGGCAGACATCAGCAGTACGAACGGCCTCACGTATGGATTGCTGGAGGCGGGGGCTTATGAAGAGGTGCTCGAGCTCATACAACACACCATGGCGCTGGCGCGGACCCTTCCTCCGACGATAAACTTCATGGCCCTTCTCACTGTTTTAGGGAGTACCTATCACGCCCTGCAGCAGTGGGAAGAGGCGCAGGGGGCCCTCGCAGAGGCAGAAGCCGGGGCCGAGAGGTTAGACCTCAGATCCTTGCGCGTGCCCGCCCTTTCGCGGCTCTGCATGCACTATGCCGAGGCCGGAGAGTGGGAAGCAGCCTACCGCTATGCCGTGCAAGCCATCGCCCTTCGCAAAATCTCTGATGCGGCATTGATCCCGCTGGATTTCTCCTCTCATTATGAAACGGAGGCCTTGCTGCGAGGGGGGGATGAGCATCAGGCGCGAGCGGAAGTGCAGCGACTGGGAGAACGTGTGGGAGCCAATCGGCGTTTCCGCCTGCCCTACCTGCAGTCGAGGGCGAGGCTTTCCGCGTGGGATGGAGAGAGCGAGCAGGCCATCGGCCACTTGCGCGAGGCAGCAGGGCTGGCAGCAGACCTCGGGTTGCCGGGCGAACGCTGGCAGATCCAGGCGGCGTTGGGGAGGGTGTATGAGGCAGCGGGCGATCCTGCGCAAGCGCGCACGGCCTTTGGTGAGGCAGCGAGGATCATCGGGGGGCTGGCAGAGGGCATCAAGGATGAGACACGGCGTGCGCGCTTTCTGGCTGGGCCACCGATCCAACAGGTAGTGCAGCAAGCCCACCGTCTCGCCACCCAGGTCCCGCAAGACCAAGCGGAGCAGGGCGGATCTTGAGGCGTCTGGTCCTGCAGGCTGACGAGCCATGGGGGGCCTCATGAGCCTACAGGGTGCACACAGGACGTCCGGTGTGACGATCCACCTCGTCCTCTTGCCATCCCAACAGAGAACGCATCAGGACATGAACACTCAAGCAGGGTGTCACGTCACTGTGAGGACTGACGCAGCTCCTATGGGAAGGCCAGCCACGTTCCAGCTCACGCTTCCCCTTCCAGGTGCGCAGACCCGGAACTGGCGTGACCCCCTGATCAAGCCGGTGGATGGGTGACGCAGACTCCGGTCGCCGAAAGCTCGCCAGCGGTGCCACGTTCCCTGCCCACCTTTCTCCAACCTCATCTGGTGGAGTTTGTTCACGGCTCTCTTTTTCCTTTCAAGCTCAGGCTGGAACGCATTTACGGTAGCCTGTACTAAGTCGCTCCAAGGCACAATTATGCCTGATGGGATAAGGCAATGCTTCAATCAAAAGTGGGCCATGTGAGAGAACCTTGGACAAGGTCACCCTTCTCTATCGCAGCCAATAGCCCATTAGGTGCGATATCTTGCCAATCAACGACAAAAACGCTACACTGAACCTCAGCAGAAGTATACTCTTTTTCCGCATTAGGTGCAATAACTGGTAAATGCCCTACGAAGTGAGCAGAGTTGGCCCACAACCCTGAAACATTGCCCTCAATCTTGAGCAGCAGGACACACGTTTCTGGAAAAACCGCTTCTCATCTGGCTTCCTTCACTGAGATTTTGTAAATTGGAGGGAGAAAAAGGAAGGTACCGATCCCGCGCGTCCCGGATCGGGTTCGCCAGTTCGCCAACCCATCCTTGACAGGATCATCTCTCTCCTTGTATAGTAGTGAAGTATTCACTCGTTTTTTTTTGGGAGGTTTTGACATCTATGCCAGTGTGCTGCTAACTCCATCCTGTTTCCTGTTCACACAGTGAAACAGACGTGACCATTCTTGCTTCCATCTCTCGCGTGTCTCTCATCAGGCATGAGCGCTCAGCCGTTTTGCGCCTGATTCCTGCTCGACGCTCCTCTGGCAAAGCCTGCGCGAGACGGCGGATAGTGATCACGCAAGCAGCGAGATGGTGCGAGAGAGATATGGAGAAGCATGCGGCAAAGAGGTGTCAGGCATGGAACTCCGGCGAACGCATCGCCGATGTTCCCCGATAGGCCACACCATCGGCAGATGGATGCCATCTTTTCCCCTGTCACGGCATCGCATGTTCGATCATGGTGCAAGCGATGAGCCTTTTCTTTCTTCTCCCTCTTTTCTCTCCCATTGTTTCCTTGCGTGTGTTGATATGATCGTGTTGTTTATTCTCGAAGACAAAAAGCAAGGAATACCTATCATGACAGAACATCAGCTTTCACTCCTCCCCTTCTACGCGGGTTGGGGTAGATACACTCAGCGTCTTGTCGCGGCCATCGCGCCCCTTACAGGAGAGCAGCTTGCCTTGCGCAACACACCGCAACACTGGTCGATTGGCATGTATGTGACGCATATTGTTGCAAATCGCGCCTGGTGGTTCCACGCACGGATGGGCGAGGGGAGCGACGATCTGACTTCCCTCGAATTATGGGCTTTGGGAGTCTGTGAGGCGGACGTGGATCCATGCCACCCAGCGGCAGAACTGGTTGCCGGACTTGAGAAGACCTGGCAGATGATCCAGAAGACGCTTGCCCGCCTGACCCCTGCTGATCTTGAGCAGGTCGTCCCGCCTCTTTCTGAGGCGGAACGCGTGCGTCACGCGAAACTGGTAGAGCCTGCGCTCCAGCCATTCGCCCAGATGTGGGTGGATAAGGCGGCTCTTTCTGGAGAAGTGAGACCCGCAGTTTCGCTCCAGCGGATCATCTGGGGTGTGCTCGAACATGACATCCATCACGGCAGCGAAATCTCCACCATTCTCGGCGTCCACGGCCTGCCAGTACTCGAGTTGGATTAAGAACAGGAACGTCTTCAGTTCCCCTCTCTCATAGGTAGAGAGGTTGCGCATGATGCGGTCGCTGAAGCTCCAAGGTCGCCCCTGGAGCTTCAGCGACCGCATCATGCTCAGCAGGGCCTTTGGCAGGGAGCAAGCTGCCCATCTAGACCAGGACACCTGAATGCTGCTATACTTGAGAAAAGAAGATGGAGCAGACCTCTCAAGAAGCAAGGACCGATCAATGGACAAGGAAGAGAAGCAAGCGGCCAAACGGCGCATGATGGAACTGATGCAAGCAGGATACCGTTGGCGGGAAGCAGCCACACAGGCAGGAATCCAGACCAGCCGCTCCACTGCGTATCGCTGGTGGCAAGCGTATCGAAAGCTCGGGGAACGCGCATTGCAAGATGGCAGACATGGGCACCCGACAAAAGCCCGTGAAACGGCGCTTGCCTGGCTTGAGTCCACAGAGAAGCAAGAGCCGCAGATGAGCAGTCGTGTAGTCCAAGCGCAACTGAAAGAGCGCTTCGGTCTGCTGATTAGTATCACTCATCTTAATCGCCTCAGAGCCGCACATGGTAGGGTTCAGCCAGCCAAGCGGGAGGGAAAAAAATCTGGCTCCCCACTCATCGTCTGACCCCGACTGGCAAGAGGGCGCTGCAGGGTTGCTCCTGGTTGCGGTAGCCCACGAAACAGGGTTGCTGGAGCGTTTGGAACAAGCCACCGCACCTTGTGCCACCACCTCATCTGGGTCCTGCATTCTCTCCAGCAGAACACGCAGCCAACTTTTGCTCACCTTATGGTTGCTCAATGCCGTTGGTCTGCGCCGCACGAGCGATTTGCGTAGTTACACGGGCGATGCCCTTGGATTGCTCACCGGGCGGAAGCGGGCCTATGGATACTTTCACGTCGAACGCTTTCTCGCCCATCTAGCCAAGAGCGGTGGCGCAGAGCGTTTCACCGAGGTGTTGGGAAAATGGACGGCTCGTCTCTGGCAGAACACCGCTGAAGAACCAGCGTGTTTCTACATCGATGGTCATCGTAAGCCTGTTTACACTCCTCACTTGATCCCACGAGGACTCATCGGTCGTTCCGGCAAGATCCTGGGATGCCGCGCGCTGGTGCTGCTTCATGACCAGCAGGGTCATCCTCGACTGGCCACAACCACACGTGGAGACGAGCACTTAACGAGTGGACTGCCTCAAATCCTGCAGCGCTATGAACAAGCGACTGAGCACAAGATGCAGACACGAGTCATTGTGGATCGTGAGGGAATGGCAGCCACCTTTCTGCGTGATCTTCAAGCAGGTGGCTACACGATGGTTACGCTCCTGAAAACCGATCAGTACCAAGACCTTAGCTCGTTTACCGAGGTGGGAGCTTTCGTCCCGCTAGAGTACGACCGACAAGGACAGGTGGCGCGAGAGGTCGCCCCAGCACGCTTCGCCCTGCCCTTGCCTGATCAGCCAGGGCAAGCACTTCCTTTGAGGGTCGCTCTCATTCGCGATTGGCGAAAGCCTGTGGCTCGTTGCCTCACGGAGGAAGAAGAGCAGGCCCAGGAGCGAGCCTGGAAGAAGAAGAGTGTGTGGCATGCGGACTGGAAGGCCGAGCCAACGCCTGCTACTCCCACCACAGCGAGGCTGATTCCTATTGTCACGACGGCAGAGACGGCTGATGCGGTCGAGCTGGCTCACACCTACACGCGTCGTTGGCCAGCGCAGGAGAATGTCAGCAAGGATTTTTTCCTGCCGTTGGGTTTGGATGTCAATCATGGCTTTGGCAAGACTCCCATCGTGAACTCAGAAGTGGCCAAGAAGTGTGCGGCTTTCGAGAAGCGATTGGGCAATGTGGAGCAGTGGGCCGTCAAAGCCCTTGAGCGTTCTCGCAAAGCTGGCAGGCTCTATGACCGGCTCTGGAAGCAAACGAAGGCGTATGGCGATGAGCGCTATCGGGAGCTGAATGACCATCAAGATGCACTGCGTGAACAAGGGATGGGATATACTCGACGGCAGGCACAGATCAAGCAGGAGAAAGCGCTCATTGACGCAGAACTGGAGCAGCGATGGCAGCGCGTGTGGCGCACTTACGACAAGAGCAGCCAGGAAAGGAAGAAGGCTGAACGCTACGCGCAAGAACAGTGTGATCTGTTACGAACCTTGGAGGATCTGGCAGCGACTGAGCGGACGATGTACGAGTTGGATAATCACAAAGATCAGATCATGACCGTCTTCAAGCTGGCTCTGGCCAATGCAGTGATGTGGACACGGGATCAGTATTTTCCCGCCTCCTACGCTCATGCCACCTGGGGTCGACTGGCTCCCTTCTTTCCTCTTGCTGGAATGGTCACTTCAAATCAGCATGCAGTTTCTGTTGCGTTACGTCCTTTCAATGATCGGCGCTACAACGCTGATCTGAGTGTCTTCTGTCAACGCGTCAACGAGAAGCAACCGCGTTTACCCGATGGTCGTCTGCTCCAATTCTCGGTGCAGGAACCCGTTCGTCCCATTCTACATGGGCAAAAACGACTTCTTGCCTGACACCCTGCCACATTTGGCCCAATTTACCAGCTTCTTAAAACGATACTGGTAATTGACCTGAATGTTCGACGGAATCAACCCCAGTGCTCGAATTTTGCGCTGAATATTCGAACACGTCAGAGTCATTGTGGCTCGTGCCGCTCCAAGGGCGGAAGATGCCGGGGAACGAATGGAAATTCGTCTTACATCTTTTCTGCTGAAAAATGCACTTTTATCATAAAATACTCTAAAGCGTGGAAGTGGTGTCGAACATTCAGCGCAAATTTTTTTGACCTGAATGTTCGACACCTGACCTGCCTACGCTCATTATCTTCCCTGTTCCTCGTGTTCCTATTTCTGTACCCGTAATTGTCAAAGGTATCACCAGGGCCTTTGGCAACGCTCAATGATGCCTGCCAAGACTGGGACAGGAAGCATTGATGTGCGCTCAAAACGAAGGCCAACAATCTCAGTCTTGATGGTCAAGGGTGAAGAATACCTAACACCCTGATCACCTGTTTCATGCTGGCTGGCAAGAGGGCGTCGCACAAGCGCAGCAGCTTTACACCCAGATGGACCTCGACCTCGTTGAGGATCTTGGGCGTGCTGCTGGTTTCACCTCCAAACGTCCCCCTCGTAATTATCATGGAATCTACGCCGAGCGTGATGGAGCTGATGCCGGGCTTCATGGCGAGGCCCTCAGGCGGTTTATCAGAGGCTGGCGAGAGATCGGAGGGGACCGGCGACGCATCAAAGGAGTGTAGTTCTCGCCTGCTCTCGTGTATGAGGTGCCTGGTCGATAATCAGACCCCTATCCAGATGGTAAATTGGGTGAAACCTCGACCGATTTTGAGGTACTATGTAGGAAATCGGCGCGAAACAGAGGAATCGACCGTTCAGAGCCTGTAGAAACCGCATCTGAAACGGTTCACGGTATTCAACATATGTAAATTCACGGCAAACGGTTCGTCTCATGTTCGCTTCGCGGTTTATCAGGTAGGCAATGGTTGTGCTGCTCAATATTTACACCGAAAAGGAGCCAGACGGGAATGAAGCATCCCTTCTTACATAGCGCGCATAACGCGGGGCGTTTTCAGGATCAGAGCGTGGTGGATCGCTATCACCTGCGTCCCGCCTATCCGCCAGAAACCTTCACCATCCTCAACGAATTGATCGTAGACGAGCCGCGCGCCGTCCTCGACGTGGGCTGCGGGACGGGCAATGTCGCTCGTCCCCTGACCGAGTATGTTGAACACATTGATGCCGTCGATCTTTCGCTTCCGATGCTTGAGCGTGCCAGGACTCTGCCTGGAGGCTATTCACCGAAGGTCCGCTGGTTGCATGGACGGGCTGAGGACGTGGAGCTTGAGCCGCCCTATGCCCTAGTGACAGCGGGCGAAAGCCTACATTGGATGGAATGGGATGTGGTCCTGCCTCGTTTCGCACAACTATTGATGCCGCACGGCGTGCTGGCAATTGTGCATATTGTAGATCAGCCAGTTCCCTGGCGCGAAGGCTATTGCCAGATCGAGCAGCGTTTCACCAACAATCCCAGCTATGTGCCCTTCGATTGGATCGTCGAGTTGGAGAAGTATGGGCTGTTCCAGAAATTGGGCGAACGCGAGACCGCTTCAGTGTCTGTCAAGCAAACAGTCGAAGACTACATTGCGGCCAAGCACGCACGCAGCATTCTTTCTCTCGACATGATGACTACCGAGCAAGCAACACAGTTCGATACGGAAATGCAGGCGCTTCTTTTGCCATATGCTTTGGATGGTCTGCTCACCTTCAGTGTGGTCGGCGGGATCACCTGGGGCAAACCCAAAAGCGATGCGAGGTGAGGCCGCCTTTGGAGCAGGCAGGAAGACCTCTCCAGCGTTGGAAAGCGACCTTCCTCGCCTCGTCGAACTCTCCGAAAGCTCTCCCATTTTGTGGTCGTTGAATTTACAACTATTGGGCATGAGAGGCCGCTTCTAGAGGCAAACTCCTGCTGGTCCATCAGCCCAAGGTTCGTCCATATTTTGGCCCAAGGGTGAGTCATTGTGTGAAGATTCGAACACAACCGCGCTCCATCGGTTGAGACAGAACGCGGCCAATGCATGTCGCGTGGCTTCTCGAGCGAGAAATTAGAACTGGTGACGAGTATGGCTGATGTGGCCCCTAGCGAACGCGAAGACCTTGGTGAGCTTGACCGAGAAGACGAGAATCGACTCGTGCTCATCGTGGAGGTAAAAGCAGCCGTCGCGTACCTGGAATTGCCATCCTCCGTCCCACCTGGTGGTCCACGCCTGGGCGAGGCGTCCCAGCACCTCATGATCGGTGATCCGGACGGCCTCGCCCTCGACCACCACGTCGAGCCCTTCCTCCCAACGGTTGCAGCCAGTCGTCAAAATCACGTGCGGGTTCCCCCGCAGGTTGATGGCCTTCTGCGAAGTGTCGGCAGAGTTGAAGTGGATGGTTCCATCGTGCCAGACAGCAACGACGGGTGTGACATGAGGGCGACCATCGGCCCGCACCGTCGAGAGCCAAAATAGATCGGCGGTTTCGAGTACGCGACGCGTCTGCTCCCACGACGTGACCACTCCGTCGGGTTCGCTGTATCGCGTGTCGAGTGTCGTGATGGGTTCGTTCATGATAAGAACTCCTTTCAATCGTTCCGTTTCTCCTGGTAGGAGGGGAGAATATAGGATACCAGTCCATTCTCTTTGCGCGAGGGAAAACTGGAAAGGTCAAAAACGACGCGATGCCTCCAAAGGTTGGAAGAGTCACTTCAGACGGGAAGCGGGTGTTCGAACCTTCACACAATGACTCACCCTTGGGCCAAAATATGGGCGAGCCTTGGGCTGATGGACCACCTGCATACATCATGGATGACTCCCATGTTTCGCGCCGATTTCCTACATGGTACCTCAAAATCGGTCGAGGTTTCACCCAATTTACCACCAGACGACAAGAACGCCAGAGCGAGAGGCGCGCAAGCAATTTATTTACAACATTTCTGACTTCTCCCCCGGATTTAGAGCGGTTTTTCCAGGCATCGAAGCGTCAAGTTTCACCTTTCAGTGAAAATTTCCAC
>WNGQ01016278.1_pt1 | contig 12490 bp, 7 predicted proteins | sample 5407661 | NCBI WGS metagenome assembly WNGQ01 (sample SAMN13153382, study PRJNA577476) | soil metagenome | isolation source: 60 cm soil or saprolite under Garry oak tree replicate 2 | place: USA:California | collected 2016-06-15
GTCTATCTTCCCGGCGCGGGCTGGATCGGATTCGACGTCACCTCGGGCATGCTGACCGGGGAGGGGCATATCCCTGTCGCCGCCACGCCGCATTATCGCTCGGCGGCGCCGATCAGCGGCGCCGTCGGATTTGCCAATGTCGAATTCGGTTTCGACATGAGCGTCAAGCGCATCCGCGAGGCGCCGCGGATCACGAGGCCGTTCTCCGACGAATCCTGGGCGCGCCTCGACAGGCTCGGCGAGCAGGTCGACGCCGATCTCAGAGCGCACGACGTGCGCCTGACGATGGGCGGCGAGCCGACCTTCGTTTCCATCGACGATCTGGAATCGCCGGAATGGAACATTTCCGCGGTCGGCCCGACCAAGCGCGGTCTCGCCGACGATCTCATCCGCAAATTGCGGACACGCTTTGCGCCCGGCGGCTTGCTGCATTACGGGCAGGGCAAATGGTATCCCGGCGAAAGCCTGCCGCGCTGGGCGTTCGGACTCTATTGGCGCAAGGACGGCGTGCCGATCTGGAAGAATCCCGATCTGATCGCGACGATCGAGCGCCCGCGAAAAGCCAATATCGAAGACGCCGGGCGCTTCGCGGAAGGTGCGGCCAAGAAACTCGGCGTCGATTCCGAATACATCATGCCCGCCTTCGAGGATCCGAGCCACTGGTTGCAGAAGGAAGCAGCGTTGCCGGCGAATGTCGACCCCAGCGACTCCAAACTGTCCGATCCGGAAGAGCGCTCGCGCATGGCGCGGGCGTTCGATCAAGGGCTCAACGTACCCAGGGGATTCGTGCTGCCGATCCAGCGTTGGAACGCCGATGCCGGCAAGTCTTCCTCGCGCTGGAAGAGCGAGCGCTGGAGACTTCGCCGCGGCAATCTGTTTCTGACCCCGGGCGATTCGCCGCTGGGGCTGCGGCTGCCGATCGCCTCGCTGCCGCATATCCCTGCGGATGAATATCCCTATGTCGTCGAGCAGGATCCGCTGGAGCCGCGCGATGCGTTGCCGGTGTATGACGCGGCGGCGCCGGCCGAGAGCGCGCCGCATCAGGAGGTACAGGAGCAGCAGCTTAAGGGCGGCGGCGTACGGACCGCGATGTCGATCGAGATCCGCGACGGCATCTTGTGCGCCTTCATGCCGCCGGTGGAAAGACTGGAGGATTATCTTGAGCTGGTCACGGCGGTGGAGGACACCGCCGAAGAGATGCAGATGCAGATACATGTCGAGGGCTATCCGCCGCCGTTCGACCCGCGCGTCGAGGTGATCAAGGTGACGCCCGATCCCGGCGTGATCGAGATCAACATCCAGCCGGCGAAAGACTGGCGCGAAGCCGTCGACATCACCTTCGGCCTGTACGAAGACGCAAGCCTTGTCCGGCTTGGCGCCAACCGCTTCCTGATCGACGGCCGGCACACCGGCACCGGCGGCGGCAATCATGTCGTGGTTGGCGGCAGTACACCTGCGGACTCGCCGTTCCTGCGCCGTCCGGATTTGCTCAGGAGCCTGGTGCTGTACTGGCAACGGCATCCGTCGCTGTCATATTTATTCTCGGGCATGTTCATCGGGCCGACCAGCCAGGCGCCGCGCATCGACGAGGCCCGGCATGACGGCCTTTATGAACTGGAGATCGCGCTGGCGCATGTGCCGCCGCCGGATATCAAGGCCCCGCTGTGGCTGGTGGACCGGCTGTTCCGGCACATCCTGGTCGATATCACCGGCAATACCCACCGCGCCGAAATCTGTATCGACAAACTCTATTCGCCTGATGGCACCACGGGCCGGCTCGGGCTGGTGGAATTCCGCGCACTCGAAATGCCGCCCGATCCGCGCATGTCGCTGGCGCAGCAGCTGTTGATCCGGGCGCTGATCGCAAAGCTCTGGCGCGAGCCGCAGCAGGGCAAATTCGTGCGCTGGGGCACCACGCTGCACGATCGCTTCATGCTGCCGCATTTCCTCTGGGAGGATTTTTTGGGCGTGCTCGCGGAACTGAAGCAGTCCGGCTACGATTTTTCGCCAGACTGGTACGCGGCGCAGCTCGAGTTTCGCTTCCCGGCGTTCGGCCGGGTCCATCATGGCGGCGTGGCGCTGGAAGTGCGCCAGGCGCTGGAGCCCTGGCATGTGCTGGGCGAAGAGCAGTCGGCCGGAGGCACCGTGCGCTATGTCGATTCCTCGGTGGAGCGGTTGCAGGTCAAGGCGTCAGGCTTTGTCGAGGGCCGCCACGTCGTCACCTGCAACGGCCGGCGGATGCCGATGACGGAGACCGGCCGCTCCGGCGAGGCGGTCGCGGCGGTCCGTTTCAAGGCCTGGCAGCCGGCGTCGGGGCTGCACCCGACCATTCCGGTTCACGCGCCGCTGACCTTTGACCTGATCGATACCTGGAACGGACGGTCGCTGGGCGGCTGCGTCTACCACGTCGCGCATCCCGGCGGGCGCAGTTATGACACCAAACCGGTCAATTCCTATGAGGCCGAGGCGCGGCGGCTGGCCCGTTTCCAGGACCACGGCCACACCCCCGGCAAGATCGACCCGCCGCGCGAAGAGCGCACAATTGAGTTTCCTTTGACCCTCGACTTGAGGACGCCGCTCCTGCATTGAGAAGTGGGCTTTGGGCGGGAGAGTCGGGATGGCGGGACACGCCGGCCAGGGAAGCGGCCAAGGAAACGGCCAAGGAGGCAGCCAGGGCAATAAGGTTCGTCCAGGCAACCGGCGGGTGGCGCAGTGGACCCGCGGCTATGCCCGGCTGCCGGGAATTCCCGATGAATACATCGCGCAGGACGGCGCGCCGCGCGAGGTTTGGACCCGGTTCTTCGACGCCTTCGCCGAGCTGACGCCCGGCGATATCGAGCGGCGGTTCGGATCCGCCGACCGGCACTTGAGGGAAGCAGGCGTAAGCCATCGCGCGCCCGGCGAAACCGCCGACCGGATGTGGCCGCTGAGCCATCTGCCGCTGTTGATCGACGAAGCCGAGTGGCAGCAATTGACCGCCGGCATCGTGCAACGCGCGCAATTACTGGAACTGGTACTGAGCGACCTCTATGGCGAGGGCCGGTTGGTGGCCGAGGGCGCGATCCCCGCGGCCGCGATTGCCGGCAGCACCGAATATCTGCGCGCGGTGTGCGGCGTCAAACCGCCGGGCGGCAAATACCTGAACCTGTACGCCGCCGATGTCGGCCGCGGGCCCGATGGGCGCTGGTGGGTGCTGGGCGACCGCACCCAGGCGCCTTCGGGCGCAGGCTACGCGCTGGAAAACAGGTTGGTGCTGTCGCGCGCGTTTACCTCGCTCTACAAATCGATGAACGTCGAACGGGTGGCGCCGTTCTTCGAGGCGTTCCGCGATGCCTTGCGCGCCAGCGCCGATCGCGACGAGCCGCGCATCGGACTGCTGACACCCGGTCAGTTCAGCGAAACCTATTTCGAACACGCGACACTGGCGCGCTATCTCGGATTTCTCCTGGTCGAGGGCGATGATCTCGCCGTCAGCGGTGACCGCATTCACATCCGCACCGTCGCGGGCCTGAAGCGGCTCGACGTGCTGCTGCGAAGGGTCGATTCCAATTTTCTCGATCCGCTGGAGTTAGATGCCTCCTCGCAGTTGGGCGTGCCCGGCCTGATTGATGTCATCAGGAAGAACGGCGTCGTGGTCGCCAACATGCCGGGCTCGGGCGTGATGGAGGCGAGGGCGTTGTTGGGCTTTCTGCCGAGCCTGAGCCGCCGCTTCTTCGGCGAGGATTTGAAGATGCCACACATCGCGACCTGGTGGTGCGGGCAGAAATCCGCGCGCGAGGAAGTGCTGTCGCGCCTCGACGAGATTGCGATCGAAGGCGCCTATGGCAGGGACGTTCCCGGTTTCGGGCGAGGGCCCGTTCTCGCCGGCGAGTTGTCGGCAAGCGAACGCGAACGGCTGAAGGGCGCGATCGGTGATCGCGGCATCGATTATGTCGGCCAGGAACTGGTGCGGCTGTCGACCACGCCGGTATGGGACCAGGGACGGATCACGCCGCGTCCATTCGTGTTGCGGGTGTTTGCGGCCGCGACGCCCGATGGTTGGACCATCATGCCCGGCGGCTTTTGCCGGATCGCCGATCAACCCGACGCCCGCGCGGTATCGATGGGCGACGGCGCGCGGGCGGCCGATGTCTGGGTGGTTTCCGACAAGGCGGTTTCGACGGCGACCTTGCTGCCATCCGGCGATAATGTGCGGATCCGGCGCATCGCCGGTTGGGTGCCGAGCCGCGCCGCCGACAACCTGTTCTGGCTCGGCCGTTACCTCGAGCGCGCCGAGGCGACGCTGCGGCTGGTGCGTGCGCTCGGGACGCAGCGCGATCCCGGCAAGGGGCCGTCGACCGTGCTTCACTCGGTGGAGCGGATCCAGCGGCTGCTGGTGACCTGGGGCGCGACGTCGCAGGCGAGCCGCGCGCAACCGGCCAAGGTCGCGGCCGAAGCGTTGCAGGCCGAGCACAAATTCGGCTCCGCGCTGTCGCTGGTGCGCTCGGCACAGCGGACGGCGACGTCTTTACGTGAACGCCTGTCACCGGATGCCTGGCAGGTCATCACCGAGATGGCGGAGCGTCTCGCGCAAGAGGTCGAGGATGACGACGGCGTCGTCAGCGCCGCCGAACTGACGCTGCAGGAGCTTGCGAGCTTTGCCGGTCTGGCGCAGGAGAACATGAACCGCGCCGCCGGCTGGCGCTTTCTCGAGATGGGCCGCCGTGCCGAGCGCGCCATCAACACCACGCGGTTCGCGCGTCAGTTCGCTTACGACGAAGCCGGCGGCGAGGATCTCGATGTCCTGCTGACGCTGGTGGACTGCCAGATCACCTATCGCTCGCGCTATTTGGTCGGACCTCTGCTGGCGCCGGTTCGCGATCTCGTCGTGCTGGATCCCTATAATCCCCGCTCGGTCGCATTTCAGGTTTCCGCGCTGAACGATCACGTTGCGAGCCTGCCCTCCTTGAAGGAAGGCGGCCTGATCGAGCGGCCGCAGCGCCTGGCCGTCGCCCTGCAGGCAACGCTGACGACGTCGGAGGCCGCAAGCCTCGATACCAAGACGCTGTTCGCGCTGGAGCAGGATCTGCTCAACCTCGCGGATGCCGTCGGATCGCATTATTTTCCGCACGGGCCAAATGCGACCCGGCCTGAAAAGCTCACGGGCCTCGCGTGATCTACGACATCCGTCACGTCACGACCTACGCTTACGAAAGCCCGGTCAGCTTCGCGCGCTGCACGCTGCGGCTGGAGCCTAAGGCCGGCGACGGACAGCAGCTGGTCTCGCACACGGTCGATATCCGGCCACGACCGGCGGAGCGCACAATTCGGCACGATTTTTTCGGAACGCATACCGAGAACGTGCTGATCGAAACCGCGCATCGCAGCCTTCGCATCGATTCAAGGTCGCGCGTTTCCGTTGCCCGCCGCCCGCGAGGCCGCGCCGCGCCAAGTCCCGCATGGGAAAATATCCGCGATCTGGCCTTCGAGGCGACCAGTCTCGGCCCGTCGTCGCCGATCGGTTACGTCTTCGCCAGCCCTCTGGTGCCGGTGGTGCAGCCGGTGACTTCTTATGCATTGCTGAGCTTTCCGCCGGGAAGCGGCATTCTGGCCGGCGCGGTCGACCTGATGCACCGCATTCGCACCCAATTCAAGTACGACCCGAAAGCGACCGTCATTTCGACGCCGCTGAAGGAGGTGTTCGAGAAACGCCACGGAGTCTGCCAGGACTTTGCCCATGTGATGATCGCAGGCCTGCGCGGTCTCGGATTGCCGGCGGCCTATGTCAGCGGCTATCTGCGCACCATCCCGCCGCCGGGCAAGCCGCGCCTGCAAGGCGCGGACGCGACGCATGCGTGGGTTTCGCTGTGGTGCGGCGAGGACATCGGCTGCCGGGATGACGATCCGCGCTGAACGGCAGAGACAAGAACGGGGCGGCATGGGTCATTTCACGACCAGGACCGGACAGTGCGCGAGTTGCACGATTCGATCGGCTCGGCTGCCAATCAACCGGTCGTAGAGCGCCGAATGGCCGGTTGCTCCGATAACGAGCAGCTCAACTTCAAGCTCTTTGGCAAGCTCGACGATGTCTCGCACCGGGTGCCCGGCGATGACATGGGTTTCGAGTTTGACGTGACTCTCCTCGGCCATTTTGCGCGCGCGCTGCAGGACCTTGTGAAACCGCCGCGCGGCCGTCCCCGTCTTCTCGCGAACCTCTTCGATGAAATCCGGCATGTAGTCGATCTCTTCCACCGAAACCATGTGAAGATCTGAATTGTTCTGCTTCGTGATCGCAAGCGCCATGGCGAGTGCATGAAAGGCATGCTCCGACCCGTCCATGCGACAGACCGAATAGGGAGGAGATCGTGCCGAACGTCAGTCCTGTCGACATCAAGAGGGGCGTGTACATGGCCTCCTTGTTCGGCGACTTGAAGACTTTGGTCACCGGATAGACGCCAACCATTTTTGCGGCGATCTTGACCACAAGAAACACGATGAAGGCGGCAGGCGCGGCCACAAGAGCGGGTACGGAAACGAATGAGCCGGCGCGAATAAAATAAAACGGCGTCAACAGACCGAACGTGAGCGTACGCAATCGCCGAACGAGGGCGTGATCCTTGCCGACGGTTCCGCCAGCGAATAGGGCGCTCCGTCAAGCCCGGGATATTCTCTCGCTCTGCTTTTTGGATACGAGCTTTCGCAGATCACGTAGCAAGTCGTCGCCCAGTTCCGAAAGGCCGTTGATTTCCCTTTGGGCGTCGATTGCGTGCTGCTTGCACAACTCCTTCGCCTCCTTTTTGGTTGACGCAAGCGCGTGCAGGTGCCCGGCAAGACTCCCGGCGCGCGCAAAGAAATAAGCAATCTGTCGCTGAGTTGCTGCATCGAACAAATCCAATCGGTCCGCATTGGATTCGTAAACCGAGAATCTCGGCAATGTGAAAGCGCCGAGATCGTCAAGATGTTCCTCGGCCCCGAGCTCCATATCCTCGAGCTTCCGAACTTCTTCAAAGCCCTCCATGCCGTCTATCACGGCCGCGATCTCTCCGATCAGAGCCGATGCAAGGCCTCGTCTCGAACGGCTACGTCCAAAAAGAAGCATGGTTTCCTCCCGCTTTGATTATTTGGTGGCTTGAGCGCGCGCGGGAGCGAACTCGAGAGCTATCTTACCAGCAACGTGCGATGGTAGTCATCAGCTTCGTAGCGGCCGGCGGCGAGGGGGAGTATCCGTTCGGAGGGCAATCGCTACCGAAAGGGATGCCGGCGATCTGTCCACCATTCCGCAATCGAAGCCGAATTCTCAGCCGACCGTGCCGGTGCGCCGGGCGCGGTCGCCCTCGAGCGGATCGTCGCGCAGATTGCGGAAAAACTTGTCGACCTCGCGGGACAGGATTTCCGCAGTGGAGGTCAGTTCGCTGGACGCCGCAAGGACGGATGCCGCGGTCTTGTTGGTCTCGCCGATAGCGTCGCTGAGCGAGCCGATGTTGGAAACCAGTGTCTCGTTGCCTTGGGCGGCCAATTGCGCGTTCACGGAGATCTCGCGGGTCGCGGCATCCTGTTGCCCGACGGCGCCGGCGATATTCGAGGTGACTTCATTGATGTCACGCACGGCGTTTCCGATCTCGCGGACTGCATCGACTGCGTTGCGTGTCGAGGTCTGGATCATGCCGACGATCTGGCCTATTTCGGAGGTCGCCTTGGCGGTTTGTTCTGCCAAAGCCTTGACCTCGTGAGCGACCACCGCGAAGCCGCGACCGGCGTCGCCGGCGCGGGCGGCTTCGATCGTCGCGTTCAGCGCCAGAAGATTGGTCTGCTCGGCGATCGTCTGGATCAGCGTGAGGACGCCATCGATGCGCTGGGTTGCCGCGGCCAGGCTTTCGATCTCGGTGATCGATTTTTCCGTCCGCAGGCCGGCCTGCTCGACCATCCCGGAGGACTGACGGACCTGGCGGCCGATTTCTTCCACCGAAGCCGACAGCTCTTCGGCGGCGCTGGCGACCGCGTTCACGTTGCTGGAAGCTTGCTCGGTCGCACCGGAGGCGGCGACCGCGCGTCCGCTGGCATCCGATGTCACCCGGGTGATGGACTGCGCCGTAGCGCGCATGGCCGAGGCATTGTCGGTGACCGCGCGTAGCACAGCTCCGATCGCGCCCCGGAACTCTTCTACCGAGGCTTCGATATGCTTCGCCCGTTCCTCGCGTGCCCTGGAGTCCTGCAACGCCTGCGAATTGAGGTTGCGGTTGCGGTCCATCGCCTCTTTGAAAATCTGAATCGCCCGCGCCAGCGCACCGATCTCGTCGCCGCGGCTGGTATGCGGAACCTGGACTTCTTCGGCGCCTTCGGCCACCCGGTTGATGGTGGCGGTGATGATTGAAAGCGGCCGCGCGACCGAGCGGGAAATAATGAAGACACCGATGCCGACCAGGATCAGCGCGAGAACGCCGAGACCGGTCAGGAGCAGGGACATGGTGCGATTGACGTCGCCCTGCCGGGCGATCTGCTTGCTGCGCTCGGCATAGACTTTGGAAAGCGCTTCAAGATCCTTGTTGAGGGCCGTACGCACGGCGCGATTGGCATCGTTGTCGCCCCATTCGCGACCCGCTGCGGCGCCAATCTCTACCCCGCGGCGAACCAGCTCCTTGCGGAAGTCGACGAACTGCTCGATGCGCTTCTTGAAGGTGGCGAATTGCTCGGCATCGTCGGCTCGGACGATGGATTGCCAATCCTTTACGACGGCAAGGATCTGGTCGTTGAACTTGAGCAGCCCGTCGCCATACTTCTTCACGACGGCAGGTTCCGTCGACATGTAGACGCCGCGGGATTCCATCACCACGGCGTAGACCAGCGCATTGACGTGCTCGACATTGAGTGCGGCGCGGCTGGCGGTCTCGATGGCTTCCGTGAGCTCCGCGTTCCGCCGGGTGTTGTAATCGGACAGCACGGTGATCACGGCGGTCAGAACCGCGAACAGGGCGAAGATCGAATACAGTTTGGCGGCGAGCGAAAGCCGCGACACCATGCCGTCGCCGGACGAGGGGCGTTGAGATTTCATGGCTTCAGGCATCGCATGTCTCTTGCGGGGCTGCCAAAAGGGGCCGACCCGCCCAAAAACCATGCAAAGCTTGGGTGTATAAAATACTAATCCGCGAGCGTATTTCGGAGCATCGCGCGAAAATTGTACTATGGTACCGGAATATACGGTATTAAAGTACCAGTGACCCGTCTGCTGCGTGGCAACCTGCCGACTGATAGTCTTAGCGTTGGCACCGCGCAGCGAAGCGTGGATGGCCCGGAGCCGCCATGGTCTATCGTCACACCATCGATGCCACCCGTTATGTGTTCAATGATCTTCGCGATCTCCTGGCCAAAGCCACGCCGCCGCGCTCTGGCGATCGCCTGGCCGGGATCGCCGCCGACAGCGCCGCGCAGATGGTTGCGGCGCGGATCGCGCTGGCCGACGTTCCTCTCAGGCAATTCCTGCAGGAGACCGTCGTTCCTTACGAAGACGACGAGGTCACCCGCCTGATCATCGATACCCATGAGGCGGCCGCCTTTGCGGCGGTATCCTCGCTGACCGTTGGCTCCTTCCGCGATTGGCTGTTGTCCGACGCCGCCACGCCTGACGTCCTCAACAAGCTGTCGCGCGGGATCACGCCGGAAATGGCCGCGGCGGTCTCGAAGCTGATGCGCAATCAGGATCTCATCCTGGTCGCAAAAAAATGTCAGGTGACGACGGCCTTTCGCAACACCATAGGCCTGCGCGGGCGGATGAGCGTGCGGCTGCAGCCCAATCATCCCTTCGATGACGCCAAGGGCATCACCGCCTCGATCCTCGACGGCATCCTGCTCGGAGCCGGCGACGCCTGTATCGGCATCAATCCGGCAAGCGATGATCCTTCTGTGATCGGCGGGCTCTCGCGGCTGATCGACGACATCATCGCGAGGTTGCAGATTCCGACCCAGAGCTGCGTCCTGTCACATGTGACGACGACGCTCGGCCTGATCGCGCAGGGCACACCGGTCGATCTGGTATTCCAGTCGATCGCGGGCACGCAGGCCGCCAACCGGAGTTTTGGCGTAGACCTCGCGCTGCTCAAGGAAGCCCATCAGGCGGGCCTGTCGCTGCGGCGCGGCACCGTCGGCAACAATGTAATGTATTTCGAAACCGGGCAGGGCTCGGCATTGTCGGCGGGCGCCCATCATGGCGTCGATCAGCAGACCTGCGAAGCGCGCGCCTACGCGGTGGCGCGTGCGTTCGATCCGCTGTTGGTCAACAGCGTGGTCGGCTTTATCGGTCCGGAATATCTCTACGACGGCAAGGAGATCATTCGCGCCGGGCTCGAGGATCATTTCTGCGGCAAGCTGCTCGGCCTGCCGCTGGGCGTCGACGTTTGTTACACCAACCACGCCGAAGCCGATCAGGACGACATGGACAATCTGCTGACGCTGCTCGCCGCCGCCGGCGTCAGCTTCATCATGGGCGTGCCCGGAGCCGACGATGTCATGCTGAATTACCAGTCGACATCGTTCCACGACGCGCTCTATGTCCGCGAGGTCTTCGGCCTGAAGCGGGCGCCGGAGTTCGACGATTGGCTGTTTCGCGCGGGCCTTACCGACGCCAACTTCCGGCTCGCCGGCAATACCGGGCTGCTGCCTGATTTTGCCTCCCGGCTGATCGCCTGAGCGAGCCGAAGGCCACGGCGCAAGCACACGATCAGGTGTTGCGAACTTCGAACCGGAAACACTGGCGCAACCATCGGGCCATCCCCACGTTGAATGGGCTGCCACATTGTCGAGGAATTTGTAGCCCAGCCTCGAGGGCCATGCCCTATTCGTACAGGTACCTGAAGATACAGAGGAAATTTGATGAGAGCTGAGGGTATTGAGGCGGTGAGGCACATCCTGTGCGTCTTTCCGCGCTATACGTCTTCTTTCGGCACATTCGAATACGCCTATCCCCTGACCGACGGTGTCCAGGCCTTCATGCCGCCGCAGGGGCTCCTGCTGATCGCGGCCTATTTGCCGGCCAATTGGCCGGTCCGCTTCATCGATGAAAACATCCGTCCCGCAACCGCGGAAGATTTCGAATGGGCGGAAGCCGTGTTCGTCAGCGGCATGCACATCCAGCGCCAGCAGATGAACGATATCTGCCGCCGCGCCCATGCCTTCGATCTGGCTGTTGCGATCGGCGGCCCCTCGGTCAGCGCCTGTCCGGATTACTATCCCTCGTTCGACTATCTCCATGTCGGCGAGTTGGGGGACGCGACCAATGAGCTGATCGCGCGGCTGGCGCGCGATTCGTCGCGCCCGGCGCAGCAGGTGGTGTTGAAAACCGCCGACCGGCTCAACATGACCGAGTTCCCGATTCCGGCTTACGAGCTCGCCGAGGTCAAACGCTATTTTCTCGGCAGCATCCAGTATTCCAGCGGTTGCCCCTATCAGTGCGAGTTCTGCGACATTCCCGGTCTCTACGGCCGCAACCCGCGTCTCAAGACGCCGCAGCAGATCACCGCCGAACTCGACAAATTGCTCGAATGCGGGGTGACCGGCTCGGTGTATTTCGTCGATGACAATTTCATCGGCAACCGAAAGGCCGCGCTTGATCTGCTGCCGCATCTGGTCGAGTGGCAGAAGAAAACCGGCTACGTCATGCGGCTGGCCTGCGAGGCGACGCTCAACATCGCCAAGCGGCCGGAAATTCTCGAGAAGATGCGGGAGGCCTATTTCGTCACGGTGTTCTGCGGCATCGAGACGCCCGAGATCGGGGCACTTCAGGCGATGGCGAAGGACCACAATGCCACGATCCCGATCCTCGAGGCGGTCGAGATCCTCAACGGCTACGGCATGGAGGTGGTCTCCGGCATCATCCTCGGCCTCGACAGCGACACCGCGGAGACGCCGGCGCGGATCCTCGAGTTCGTGCGCCGCTCCAACATCCCCATGCTCACGATCAACCTGCTGCAAGCGCTGCCGCGCACGCCGCTCTGGGACCGGCTCGCGGCCGCGGGCCGCCTCGTCCACGACGCGACCCGCGAATCGAATGTGGATTTCCGCCTGCCTTACGACCAGGTGCTCGCGATGTGGCGGCACTGCATCGCCGAGGCCTATGAGCCCGAGGCGCTCTACCGCCGCTTCGCCTGGAACGCGGCGCACACCTACACCAACCGCATCCGGCCGCCGCTCTCGCGCCAGCGCGCGTCCTTGACCAACTTGCGCCGGGGCGCGCGCATCCTCGCGAGCCTGCTGCTCCGCGCGGGGCTAGTGGCGGACTACCGCGGGACCTTCTGGCGCATGGCGCGGCCGCTCCTGCGCCAAGGCCGGATCGAGGACGTGATCCGCATCGGCCTCGTCGCCCACCACCTCATCACCTTCGCGCGCAAGGCCCAGCGCGGCGAGGAGAACGCCTCCTTCTACTCCACCAAACTCCCCCGCGGCGCCGAGGCGACGGCGGCTTGAGGCGCGGCGAGAACTAAAGCGGCCTCGGGCTGGATGGACTCGGCGCGTCCTTCGACTC
>WNGQ01006115.1_pt1 | contig 12484 bp, 13 predicted proteins | sample 5407661 | NCBI WGS metagenome assembly WNGQ01 (sample SAMN13153382, study PRJNA577476) | soil metagenome | isolation source: 60 cm soil or saprolite under Garry oak tree replicate 2 | place: USA:California | collected 2016-06-15
AAGCCCGGGAGCCTCAACTTCTCCTCCGCGGGCGTGGGCAGCGGCACGCACTTCGCCGGAGAGATGTTCAAGGCGATGGCGGCGATCGACGTCGTGCACGTTCCCTTCAAGGGCATCCCCGAGGCGCTAACCGAGACGCTGACTGGGCGTGTGCAGTTCTTTATGGCGCCGATTGCAAACGCAGTAGGCCAGGTGAGGGAGGGCAAGCTCGTCGGCCTGGGCGTATCGTCCACGGAGCGCGACCCGCTCCTGCCCGAAGTGCCGACTGTCGCGGAGGCCGGCGTGCCTGGCTACGAATCGATCCTATGGTTCGGGCTGCTCACCTCGTCCGCCGTCCCGCGTCCCGTCATCGCGAAGCTCAACCGCGAGATCGTTCGCATCCTCTCCGAGCCCGACGCGAGGGAGCGGTGGACGCCGATCGGCCTGCAGCCGCAGCCGACCACGCCTGAAGGGTTCGACAAGCTGATCCGCGACGATGTGGCGACGTTTGCGAAGATCGCGAGAGGGGCGAATATAAAAGCCGAGTAGTGTTTTAACCCCGTCAATGGCGCCGGCGCGTTTACCGACATTGAAACGGCGTGACGCCGCATGAAAGGGGTTGAACAATGACGCTTCATCGATGGACGAGTATTGGAGCCGCGCTGGCCGTAATGTCGGCCGGCTGCAGCGCGGCAATCGCGCAGGACGCATCCCGCATCAGTTCCGTGACGCTTTACCCGGGCAGCGCGACGGTCGAGCGCAGCGCGCGGGTCGCGCCCGGCATGGCGCGGCTCGAAATCTCCGGGCTGCCCGCGAATTTCGATCCGCAGACGGTGCGCGTGGAATCGGATCCAGGCGTGCGCATAGGCGAGGTCTCCACGCAGGACCAGAGCCGCACGGCCTCGAACGCGCGCGAGTCCGCGATCGAGGAAAAAATCCAGGCGCTCAAGGACCGGCAGGCGGTGCTCGACGTCGATGCGAAGTCCGCGCAGATGGCGGCCGAGTTCATTTCCCGCCTGGGCGCGCCGGCTTCTGGCGCGGAGAAGCCCGCGCCCCTTCCCAACGCGAGATCGCTCGCCGAGACGATCGAGGCGGTCCGGCGCGGGGGCAGCGACGCCTTCGGCAGGATCCAGAAGGTGCAGGTGCAAAAGCGCGAGATCGACAAGGAGATCCGCGCGCTCGAGCGCGATCTGGCGCGGCTGAAGAGCGGCGCGAAGGACGTGCGAACGATCGCGGTCGGCGTTTCCGCCGAGCGGCCGGGCGAGGTGAGAGTGTCCTACCAGATGAACGGCGCCGGATGGCGGCCCGGGTACCGCGCGGGCCTGGATTCGGTGTCTTCGAAAATGCTGCTCGAGCGGCAAGGCGTCATCACGCAGACCACGGGAGAGGACTGGACGAACGTCAGGCTGAAGCTTTCCACCGGCCAGCCGCGGCTCTCCCCTCAAGGGACCGAACCGCGTCCGTGGAAGTTGTCCTTGTACAGCCCGAGCGTCGGTGCCGTGTCGGAGCTTTCATCTGTTCGCGCACGCGCGGCGTCCCCTGCGCTGCTGCGCCAGATGGCCGACGAGCTCAGGCCCAAGGAGGAGATGCCCCTGGAAGTGCAGACCGCGTTCGCCACCGAGTTCGAAGTGCCCGGCGCGGTGAGCCTGCCCTCCGACGGCCGCAAGCTGACCGTGTCGCTCGCGAAACTCTCGCTCCCTGCGAAGATGCGCCTGCGAGTGGTGCCGAGGCTGGACGCCGCGGCGGTCGTCACCGCGGAGGCCGAGCGTCCCGAAGGCGTGTGGCTCGCCGGCGACATCCAGCTCTACCGCGACGGCAACTACGTCGGCGCGACGGGCTGGAATCCGCAATCTTCCGCGGCGCTCGTCCTGCCTTTCGGCCGCGACAGCCTGGTGCGCGTGAAAGTCGATCGCGTGAAAGACCGCAACGGCACGCGCGGGATCATTGAGAGCCGGAAGGAGCGCGAAGTAAGCGATCTGTTCACGCTGACGAGCCATCACAAGACGCCGGTCGAGCTCCTGGTCTTGGAATCTTCGCCCGTCTCGACCCACGACCAGATCAAGGTCGAGGCGAAATTCGACCCAAAGCCCACGAGCGAAAACTGGGAAGAGCGGCAGGGCGTGGTCGCCTGGGCGCGCGCGATCGCGCCGGACGAGACGCTGAAATTCAGCGTGGCTTACACGATCGGCTATCCGAAGGACGGGGCGGTGGTGGGACTGCCGTAGCCCCCGAGGCGTCGCCTCGAGCCTGCATCGCGCCGAAGCTGTCAGTTGATTGAAAGAAATCGCGGCAGTGAAATCGGTAAGTTGTAGGGGACGCACCGGTGACGCACCATGAGCTCCCCGAGCCCGGCGCCGGCGCATCCCGTTTCCCCGCCGGCGCGTTTGCCTACTCTCGATGGCCTTCGGGCGATCGCGATTCTTCTCGTCGTTCCGCACAATCTCAATCTGATGGTCACGTTTGGCGGCGTCGCCCACCTGTTCCTTGCGGTCCTGTATAGAGGCTGGATCGGCGTTCAGCTGTTCTTCGTTCTCAGCGGGTTCCTCATCACCGGCATCCTGCTGGACGCGCGGAACGCACCCGACTACTACCGCTCGTTCTTCGTGCGCCGCGTGCTGCGGATTTTTCCGCTCTATTACGCGACGCTGCTCGTCCTGTTCGTTCTTCTGCCGGCCTTGGGCCTCCTGCCTTCTTCCTTCAAGCGCGATACCATGGTCGAGCTGTCACACTGGGCCTATTTTTCGAACTGGTACGGGGCATTCCACCCGGGTGAAGCCGCGGTGTCCCACTTCTGGTCTCTCGCGGTGGAGGAACAGTTTTATCTGCTGTGGCCGTTCGTGATATACCGGCGCAGCGCCGAATGGGTCATGCGCTTGTGCTTCGCCATCGCTGCAGCGGCCCTGTCGCTCCGGGTTGCCATGCTTCTCACGGGAACCCCGGGGATCTACACGTTCCTCGCGACCCGCATGGATGCCTTGGCCCTGGGCGGCGCCACCGCCGCGGCGTTTCGCGTTCCTTCCGCAGCCTCGTGGACCCTGAATCACCGCCGATTCCTGCTGGGCGCAAGCCTCCTTTCTCTGGTCGCAGGAGCGGCGATCTCCCGCGGCTACTACTTCACCGACCCGATGACCCTTTCCGTGGGACTCACATTCCTTGCCGTCGCGTTTGCGCTGCTGGTCGCCGCCGGGGCGGCGGCGGATCATCTCGGTCCGGCCGGCTGGCTGGGAGTGCTGCGGTGGACCTTCCTGCGAAGAGTCGCGAAGTACAGCTACGCAATGTACGTTCTGAGCGTTCCGCTTCACTTCCTGGTGGGGAAACCGCTGCTGTCGGCCCTTGGATTGGATCCGGGCAACTCGGTCGTCGTCGGTTTCACGTACATCATCGTCGGCACGGCGCTCAGCTTTCTTGCCGCCGCCGCATCGTTTCACCTCCTCGAAGTTCATTTCCTGAATCTCAAGGACCGCTTTGCGCCGCCTTTGCGAGCGGGAGTTTGATACACTCGAACGCCTATTCCCGGGTCACGCCAAACGCGCAAGGAGAAGACGATGTCTTCGAAAATCTGCTCTGCTATCTTGCTGTTGCTCCTCGTTCCCTTCTCAGCCAGCGCAGGAGTCACTTGCGCGGACGTGCTCAAGGCTCTCGGAAGCCGTCTAGCGGACCACCCGAACTGCTTCCAGAGCGCGGATCTCACCACCAACAATCCGTCGACGACGCCACTCAACAATTCGTTGCCGGGGTTACCGGCGTTCGCCTTTACTCCCATCCTCGACCGCGCCGTGATCGCGCCCGCCCCCGGCAAGGGCACTCCGGTCACCAAAGCGGTGCCCGGCCTGCAGATCAATGCGCGCATCGCTTCGGACCCGACCGGCCAGGCGCGGTTTCTCCTGCGGCTGCCGAACGACTGGAACGGCCGGCTGGTGGTCGCCGGCGCCTCCGGAACGCGCAGCGAGTTCAACGGCGATTTTGCCTGGAGCGATTACGTGGTGCAGCAGGGCTATGCGTATGCCTCGCAGAACAAGGGCGTGCTCAACCTACAGTTCACCAGCGCCGCTGATCCGCTTGCCTGCCGGCTCAACCCGGCTTCGACCTTGTACGCGCATTTCTACGACAACGATCCCGGCCAGCCTTTCACGCGCTGGGCGGAATTCATGATCAAGGCGGCGGAGCTCGCGCGGGAAGGCGTCAAGGCGGGCTACGGCCGTCCGCCGCGCTTCACCTACGCGGTGGGCACGTCGAACGGCGGCTACCAGGTGCGCCGCGCCGTCGAGACTGCACCCGAGCTCTTCGACGGCGGCGTCGATTGGGAAGGCACCTTCGTCGACGAGCATGCGCCCAATATCCTGACCGACTTGCCTCCGGCCATACTGAACTTTCCGGACTACGTTGCCTCCGGATTCGATCCCGCGAGCACCGCTGCGAAGAACATCGTGGCCGCCGGCTATCCGCCCGACATCATCGCTGAGCCGCTGACGATGTGGAATCGATATTCGAACCAGTTCTGGGAAGTGACGCAATGCCAGTGGCAGAAGCGCCTCGATCCCGCCTACGACACCTACGGAAGCGGCACGGGAACCTACAACTACGTGAGCCGCCTTTCGTTCTCGGACGTCGCCGAGCAATTCGCCGCCTTCGCCACGACGGGGAAGATCCGGCGCCCGCTCGTCACCGTCGCCGGCACGATGGATGCTCTGCTGCCGATCGACCATCACGCGCGCGCGTACGCGCGCAAAGTCGCGGCCGCGTCAAAGCACAAGCGGACCAACGACGAGCGGGGCGACGGCCGGCCCGCGTATCGCCTCTACGAAATCCAGAACGGCAATCATATCGAAACGTACCAGGACTTTTTCCCGCAGCTCGAGCTGATCATGCCGCACGCCCAGCGCGCCTTCGATCTCCTGGTGCGCCAAGTGGAGAACAACATGCCGCTTCCGCCCGACCAGTGTGTTCCGCGCGGGAAGAGCATCGCCGACTCTCCGGCGCAGGCGGGACATTGCGCGAGCCTGTTCGCGCCCTGAAGCGACGCTATTCGGCGCCGCCGCCCGGCAGCCTCGCGCGCAGGTCGCGCAGCTCCGCTTCGAGATCGCGGACGCGCTCGAGCAGCGTGACCGCCAGGGCCACGCCGTGCGGGTCCAGGTCGAAGTCCCTGCGCAAGCGGAACGCGCTGCGCGCAACGACCAGCCGGTCCGCGCTGAAAGTCCAATGCCGCGCGTCCGAATCGATCGGCGCGAGCACCCCGTGGTCCACGAGCTCGCGCAGCTCGGCTTTGGACAGGCCCGACAGCTCGCACAGTTCTTCGAGGGAGAATTCGTAATGCTGGTGCAGCCACGTCGCCTGTTCGATTTTCATTTCGCAGCTTCCTGCTCGAAATGTCCGCGCGGATTGAACGTCGAGGCCTCGGCGAGCTCCTTGTAGAGCGCCCGCTCGCGCTCGCTCGCCGCGGTCGGCACGGCGATCTGGACGATCGCGAAGAGGTCTCCTTCTCCCGCGTGCGGCTTGGGGAGACCGCGACCGGCGAGCCGCAGCTGCTGGCCGGCGCGCGTTCCGTGCGGGATCTTCAGGCGCACCGATCCGGCGAGGGTGGGCACCTGCACGCTCGTGCCGAGCACCGCTTCCCATGGCGCGAGCGGCAGGTCGAGGTAGAGATCGTGGCCGCTCGCGCGAAACAGCCGATGCGGATGCAGGGCGATGCTGAGATACAGGTCGCCGTCGCGCCCGCCGTTCAGGCCCTTGCCCCCCTTGCCGGGCAGGCGCAGGCGCTGGCCGTCGGTGGCGCCCTTCGGAATGCGCGCCTTGAACGCGCGGCGCACGCGGCGCGGGAAACCCTGCTCGTCGTATTCGGGCACCCCGAGCTCGAGATCGACCTCGGCGCCGCGGTACGCATCCTCCAATGAAATGTGCGCGGTGACTTCGTAATCCTCTCCGGGCACGCGGATCTTGCCGCCGCCCGGTCCCCCGCGGCGGCGGCCGCCGGAAAAGTGCGAGAACAGATCTCCCAGATCGAGATCGTCGAAGGAGAACGGCCCGCCGCCGAACTGCTTCTCCCAGTCCGGAGGCGGGCGAAAGTCCTGCCCGGGACGATGGCTGCCCAGCCGATCGTAGGCGGCGCGCTTCTCCGGATCCTTGAGGGTTTCGTAGGCTTCGCCGACTTCCTTGAATTTCTCCTCGGCGCCGGGCTCCTTGGAAACGTCCGGATGGTACTTTCGCGCGAGCTTCCGGTACGCCTGCTTGATCTCCTCGGCGCCAGCCTTGCGGTCGACGCCCATCACGCCGTAGTAGTCCTTGTATTTCATCCGGACTCTCGACCGCTTCCGCCGGCCGGCTTTTTCCTAGCGCAGGCGTCCCTTGCTCGACTTGGGTTGAGGCGCGTGAAAAACGTAGCCCTTTTCTCTGGCATCGGCCAGGCACCCCTCGTAATTCTTGTAGGCCCGGTGAGACTCCGAGACGACCGTCCTGTCCGCGGAAATCTGCTGCCACCTCCAGGCGTGAGCGGGGTCGCTGTAGAAGCGCCAGATGATGTTCATCTGCGGGAATTCCGCTTGGTGCGATCGGCGGTTACAAGGCCTTCAGATTCTCGGCCGAGGTCTTGCCGTTCTTGCCCGTGACCAGTTCGTATCCGACCTTCTGGCCCTCGTTCAAGGTGGACAGGCCGGCCTTCTCCACCGCCGAGACATGCACGAACACATCCTTCGAACCATCGTCTGCCTGGATGAAACCAAAGCCCTTCGATGCGTTGAACCACTTCACTTTTCCGGTTGGCACAAGACTCTCCTGACGAAAGAAATAGGGGACGCCCGCCCGACCCGTTCCTTTGGCCCCGAGCGACGGAGGATAGTTTAGTCCAATTCGCCGCCGCTGCGCTCACCGGCGCGGGTGTCTGCCGTTATACTCGCCCGTTGCAGGAGGATTCCCCGGCGCACTGCGCCGCAACACCCGCTCAAGGAGGACGTCATGAAACGCCTGCTTTTTGGCCTGATGGTGCTTGCATCACCCACGTTGGCACAGGACGCGGTGCCGCAGATTCCGTTCGGCGGGTCGGACCCGCTGACGCTGCCGAAGGACCTGTATCTCGGCGAAGTCACCGGCGTCGCGGTGAATTCGAAGGGGCACGTGTTCGTCCTGTCGCGCGGCAACACCACGGGTCCGGCCTACGCCGCCGCCGCGGCGCAGCTGCTCGAGTTCGATCACGAGGGAAAGTTCGTGCGGGAGATCGGCAAGAACCTGTACGCCTGGTCGTTCGGCCATACCGTCCGCGTGGACCAGGGCGACAACATCTGGGTCGCCGACAAGGGATCGGACATGGTCGTGAAATTCAATCCGGGCGGCCGCGTCCTGCTGGTGTTCGGGCGCAAGCAGGAGGCTTCCGACGAGGAAACCGGGCCGGTGGAGCACCCCAAGCCGCCGCTTCCCGCCGAGGACGGGCGCTTCAGGCAGGTGACCGACGTCGCCTTCGATCCGGCCGGCAACGCCTTTATCAGCGACGGCTATATCAACTCGCGCGTCGCCAAGGTGGACAGGGACGGCAAGTGGGTCAAGTCGTGGGGCGACCGCGGCACCAAACCCGGCGAATTCAACACGCCGCACTCGATCGCGGCGGACGCGAAGGGGAACATCTACGTCGCCGACCGCGGCAACCGGCGCATCCAGGTGTTCGACGGGGAGGGCGGGTTCCAGCGCGAGTTCACGATAGACGTGCCGTACGATGCGAAGGCGCGCCCGGCGATCGGCAACCTGCCCGATGTGGCGAAGATCGAGGCCTCTGGAAATCCGAAGACGATGATGCCGGGCTCGCCGTGGACGGTGTGCATCACGCCCGGCCCGAAACAGGTGCTCTACGTCTCCGACGCGTTCCCGGGACGCGTGTACAAGTTGAGCCTCGACGGGAAGGTTCTCGGGGTGCTCGGCGAATCCGGGAAGCAGTTGAAGCAGTTCGGCTGGATCCACGAGATCGCCTGCCCCTCGGAGAACGTGCTCTACGTCGCCGAGCTCCTCAACTGGCGCGTGCAGAAGCTGGTGCTCCGCCCGAAGAAATAGCCTGGGAGCTCATCCATCCACTGGAACGATGGCTTTCATCGACAAATATAGGCTACCGCGATGAGGAGCGGAACGATATCTTCCGAGCGTGCTTTTCGGCTTAAGCTGTCGTAGGCGTTTCTCGCCGTCACGCAGGCTCCGCGCGACGGCGCTCTTCTTTTTTTTCCTGCTCGGGTCCACGGCCGCGGCTGCGGAGGACGCTGCGCAGCCTGCGCCCGAGTACCCGAAATTCGGTTTGCTGCGCGAACGCGACCTCACGCCGTTCGGCTTTCTGCGCCTGGACATGCGTCCCGCGCACGCCGTCTGGGCTCCGCCGGGCAACTGGGCCGTCGAAGTCCTTCTCGGCTACCAGAACACCTGGGCGATGAGCCCGAACGTGGAGGAATACCTCAAGTCGCTGCCCGGACGCCGCCGCCTCGGACCCGCGGATGTCGCGGCGATCCGCGCCTTGCCCGGCGAGGCCTATCTCGTCGATCTCGAGCTCGGACTGGTCGACGTAACCCTGCATCGGAGGCTGACCGAGCATTGGAGCGTCAACGCCATCTTCAGCGCCGTAAACTACAGCGGCGGTTTCATGGACGACTCGATCGAGAGCTTCCACAGGACTTTCGGCCTCAGCTCGTACGGCAGGCCCGCGGTCGAGCGCAACACCGTCAACGTCATCCTCGATCTCAAGAATGCGCAGACGGTGTTCCTGAACGCTCACCTGGACGGCGGACTGCTCGATCCCACGTTCGGTCTGCGCTATTCGGTCGCCGCGGCGCCCTCGCCCTGGAATCTCGTGCTGGAAGCCGCCGTGAAGGTCCCGATAGACGGCCAGCGGGATTTTCTTTCGACCGGCCATACCGACGTCGGCTTGGAGGCGACGCTGCAGCGCTTCGCCGGACGCCACGCGGCTTACCTGAGCGCGGCCGCGGTGCGCACCAGGGGCAGCGTCCTGACGGCGACCGACCGGACGGAGATCGTGCCCACCTACATCTTCGGCTATGAATACAGCGTCAGCCAGAAGGCCAACATCGTCGCTCAATACTACGTAAGCCCGAGCGTGCTTACGCACGAGGACACCGATCTGGAAGGGCTGCTCAAGACCAAGTATCAGGTCTCGATCGGCCTGCGGTATCGCAGCGACGCGTCGGTATGGACGTTCGCGATCACGGAAAACATGCGCAACTTCGACAATACGCCCGATATCGGCTTCCAGATCGGCTGGGCCTACAGCCCGGCGTTCATGCGCTGATCCGCTTCGATTTCAGGCGTTCGATCAGCCAGCGCCCGGCCGGGCCGGGCGGCGTGTCTGTGCGGAATACCGCCGACATCGCCATGACGAGGTGACCCTCGGGTACGTCCTCCATCCTGATTTTCACCAGCGATCCGTTTGCCAGGTCGGCTTCGACTACGCCCACCGGCATGCCGCCCCAGCCCAAACCTGCGCGCAGGAAGGCGTGCTTCGCACCGAGATCGGCGAGCCGCCAATTGTTCGCGGAAAAAACGCCGAACTCTTTTCCCTGCGTCAGCTCCGAACGGTCCGTGAGGACGAGTTGTCGATGTTGCGCAAGGACGCGCGCTGGAATCGATTCTTTGAATGACGCCAGAGGATGCGTCGGGGACACCACGAAAACCCATCCCGCGTTGAGCAAATGCTCGCGTGTGAGCTGTGCAGGGGCGGTAGGCAGGGAGCCCATCACTCCGAACGCGCAGCGACCCTCTATCACGGGCTGCAAAACGGCACCCAGCGCCTCGACATACAGCCTGAGCGAAGTCGCCGGGAATTTTGTTTGAAACGCCGTCACGGCGTCGGTGAGGCGTTCGAGCGGGAACACGGCATCCACCACGACGCTCAGCTCCGGCTCGAGGCCAGCCGACAGGCCTTTCGCGCGGGCCTTGAAATCATCCATCCTGCTGACAACCGCGCGCGCTTCTGCCAGGAGCGCCATACCCTGGCTGGTCAGGACCGGTTGGCGGCTGGAGCGATCGAACAATTTGACTCCGAGCTGGGCCTCAAGATTCGCGAGCGTCTGACTGACGACCGACTGCGCTCTTCGCAACCGGCGCCCGCCCGCCGAGAAGCTCCCTTCATCGGCTGCCGCGATGAACGTGCGCAGTTGATCCAGTGAAACGCCGTCGAGCATCTATCGACGTGAACGATGGTTTATATCGAAAAATAGAGGCTACCACGATGGGCAACGGGACGATACCGTATCCGGAATTCGTCCAAAGGAAGCGACATGAATATGCACGCAACGACTCCCTTCATGACCACTGCGGAAGCACGCGCCCGCCGCATCGGCCACCGTACGCGCGGAAATTCGCAGGGGTCGATCACGCGGCTCGTCAGTCCGTCCGACGTGGGCGAGCTGATCAAGCCCTTCGTGTTCCTGGATTATTTCGAGATCGACCCGAAGCGCATGCCGCCGATCGGCTTTCATCCGCATTCCGGCATCGCGACGCTTTCGCTCATTTTCGAGGGGCAGATCACCTATGAGGAGACCTCCGGCACGAAAGGCATCATCGAGCCGGGGGGCGTCGAATGGATGCGCGCAAGCGGCGGCGTATGGCATACCGGGGGCGCGGTGGGGACTGCGCGCGTCAAGGGCTATCAGCTGTGGATCGCTCTTCCTCCGGAGATGGAAAGCATAGAACCCGAAGCACAGTACCTCGGGGGCGAGCGCTTCCGGTCGCACGGCCCGGCGCGCGTCATCCTCGGCCGCCACGGCGAAGCCGCGAGCGAGGTGCCCGCGCCGGCGGCGATGAACTATCTGGATGTCGCGCTCGCGAAGGGCGAGAAATGGCGCTATGATCCTCCGGACGATCACACGGTCGCCTGGATCGCCGTTCATCGAGGAAAACTGGCAACGCCGGAGATCGTGGACAAGGGCGAGCTGGCGGTGTTCGAGGAGTCGAACAGGGCTCTTGACTTTGAAGCGCGCGAAGACACGTGCTTTATCTTGGGCTCGGCCGTCAAGCATCCTTATGATCTCGTGCTCGGCAATTACTCCGTTCATACGAGCCAGGCTGCGCTCGACCTAGGCGAAAGAAAAATCACGGAAATCGGCAAGGGTCTCCGCGCGGAAGGTCGCCTCTAGCCATGGCAAAACCCAAAATCGCAATCATCATCAGCACCACGCGCGCGACCCGCTTCGGCGAGAAGCCGGCGAAATGGATCCATGCGATCGCCGCGGCCCGGACCGACATGAGCGTGGAGCTCATCGACTTGCGCGACTATCCGATGCCCTTCTTCGACGAGCCGGCGACGAACGCCTGGGTGCCGTCGAAGAACGAGGTGGCCAAGCGCTGGCAGAAGAAAGTCGCCGAGTTCGACGGCTACATCTTCGTCACCGCGGAATACAATCGCAGCATCCCGGCGGTGCTCAAGAACGCGCTCGACTACGCGTATACGGAGTGGAACCGCAAGGCCGCAGCCTATGTCGGCTACGGAAGCGTGGGCGCGGCCCGGTCCATCGAGCAACTGAGGCTCATGTGCGTGGAGCTGCAGATGGCCCCGACGCGCACCGGAGTGCATATTCAGGGCGCCGATTTCATGGCGGCCTTGCAGCAAGGCAAGGACCTGAAGGAGCTTTCGTACCTCGAGCTGAACTCGAAAACCATGCTCGACGAGCTTCAATGGTGGGCGAGCGCCCTCATGGTTGCGCGCGCGGGGTCCAGGTGAAAAGATGCAACGGCAAAGCCCGCAGCGCCGATGTCGACGAGGACACGCCGTTGCTCTGGGTGCTTCGCGATGTGCTCGGAATGACCGGCACGAAATTCGGCTGCGGCCTCGGCTTGTGCGGCGCGTGCACGATCCACCTGGATGGCAAGCCGGTGCGCTCGTGCATGACGCCGATCTCTGCCGCGGCCGGCAAGCGCATCACCACGATCGAGGCCATCGGTGCCACGGCCGCCGGCAGGAAGATTCAGCAAGCGTGGCTCGATCTCGAGGTCCCTCAATGCGGCTATTGCCAGTCCGGCCAGATCATGTCCGCGACGGCGTTGCTCGCCGCCAATCCCAAGCCGACCGATGGCGATATCGACGCAGCCATGTCTGGTAACGTCTGTCGCTGCGGTACGTATGTCCGAATCCGCGAGGGAATCAAGCACGCGGCGCACAGCGCGGCGAACACCAAGAAAGGGAGCTGACATGATTTCTCGTCGCCAGTTCCTGAGTGCAAGCGCCGCGCTCGGCGGAGGTCTGTTGATCGGGTTCAGAACATCTGCCGCGGCCGAAAGCCCTTCGGCCGCGCCGTTCGTGCCCAACGCGTTCATCCGCATCGGCAGCGACGGGCAGATCGTGCTGACCATGCCCTATGTCGAGATGGGACAGGGCACCTACACCTCCATCCCGATGCTGATCGCCGAAGAGCTGGAGGTGGACCTGAAGCAGGTGCGGCTGGAACATGCACCGCCCAACGAAAAGCTGTACGCCAATCCCTTGCTCGGAGTGCAGGCCACCGGCAACTCGAACGCGATCCGCGGATCA
>WNGQ01008599.1_pt1 | contig 12477 bp, 11 predicted proteins | sample 5407661 | NCBI WGS metagenome assembly WNGQ01 (sample SAMN13153382, study PRJNA577476) | soil metagenome | isolation source: 60 cm soil or saprolite under Garry oak tree replicate 2 | place: USA:California | collected 2016-06-15
TGAGATGGCGGCGGGTGTGAGCGCCGAGCGGTTCGAGCGCGAGATCCGCCTCGCTGCCGCGCTGCAGCACCCGCATATCGTCCCGCTGCTCACGGCCGGATCGCAGGGCGACCTGCTCTACTACGTCATGCCCCACATCACGGGCGAGTCGCTGCGCGCACGCATCGCGCACGAGCGCGAGCTCCCCGTGGGCGACACCGTGCGCATCCTGCGCGATGTGTGCGACGCGCTCGCCTACGCGCACGGCCACGGCATCGTCCACCGCGACGTGAAGCCCGACAACGTACTGCTCTCGGGGAAGCACGCCCTGGTGACGGACTTCGGCGTCGCCAAGGCGGTCTCGAGCTCGACCGGCACCGGGGGGGGCACGCTCACCTCGCTCGGCATGGCGCTCGGCACGCCGGCGTACATGGCTCCCGAGCAGGCCGCCGGCGATCCCAACGTGGACCACCGCGCCGACCTGTACGCCGTCGGCGCGCTCGGCTACGAGCTGCTCGCGGGGCGGCCGCCGTTCAGCGGGTTGTCGCCCCAGGGCATGCTCGCCGCCCAGGTGACGGCCACGCCCGACCCCGTGACCCAACACCGCGCCACCGTGCCGGCGGCACTGGCGGCGTTGATCATGCGATGCCTCGCGAAGCATCCGGCCGACCGGCCGCAGAGCGCGGAGGAGCTGCTCGGCCAGCTCGAGGCGATGGCGACGCCGACCGGAGGCATCACACCCGAGCAGGCTGCTATCTCCTCTGGCACAGCGGCCGCCATCCGCCGCGCGCACCCCATCCGGGTCGCGACGCTGTTTGCTTTCGCCGCGCTAGGCGTGCTCACCCTCGCCTACATGCTGGTGCACCTGCTCGGCCTCCCCGACTGGGCGTTCGCGGGAGCGGTGGGGCTCGCCGCGGCGGGCCTGCCCGTCATGCTGTGGACCGGGGTGATCGAGCGGCGCCGGGCGCTCGCGGGCAGCACCGGGCGGGCCGCCGTGCCCGCCGGCGTCCACCGCTGGTTCACCTGGCGACGGGCGCTACTCAGTGGCGCAGCCGGATTCGGACTCCTCGGGCTCGGCACCGCTGTCTACATGGCGATGCGGCTGCTCGGCATCGGGCCGGTCGGCACGCTGGTCGCGAGCGGCGTGCTCGCCGAGCGCGACGGCCTGGTGCTGGCGGACTTCGAGAACCGCACGGCGGACTCGACGCTCGGCCCCTCGCTGACGGAGGCCTTACGGGTCGACCTCGCACAGTCGGGCGTGATCCGGCTGCTCGATGCGGCTGCGGTCGGTCAGGCGCTCGGCCGCATGGGCCGGCCGCCCGGCACGCCGCTCGACCTGGCGCTGGCGCGGGAGCTGGCGCAGCGCGCGGGCGCCAAAGCGGTGGTGCACGGCCAGATCGATCCGCTGGGCCGCGGCTACGTGGTGTCCGCCGAGCTGGTGTCCGCCGCGGACGGCGCCGCGCTGGTGTCCCTGCGCGAGACCGCTCAGGACGACGGCGCGATCATCGCGGCGGTGGATCGGCTCTCGGGCAAGCTGCGCGAGCGGATCGGCGAGTCGCTCAGGACGATCCGCTCGAGTGACCCGCTCGAGCAGGTCACCACCCGGTCGCTCGAGGCGCTGCGGAAATACTCGCAGGGCGTCCGGGCGAGCGACGCGGCCGACATGGTACGCGCCGCCGCGCTCTTGGAAGAAGCGATCGCCTTGGACACGACCTTCGCGATGGCATACCGCAAGCTCGCCGTCGTTTTGAGCAACTCGGGCGGCGCGCAGTCGCGCATCGCCGTGGCTGCTACGCAGGCATTTCGCCACCGCGACCGGCTCACCCCGTTCGAGCGCGACCTGGCCGAGGCGTACTACTACACGCGGGTCGAGTACGATCCGGCGAAGACCGAAGCAGTGTACCGCGCGGCGCTCGAGCAGCAGCCGGAGAACGGCGTGCCCTTGAACAACCTGTCCCTGCTGTTCAACAGCCTGAGGAGATTTCCCGAGGCGGAGTCGCTCGCGGTGCGGGGACTCGTCGTCGCGCCCACCCAGTGGGCGCTGTACGTCAACGCGACGCAGGCGCAGATCGGTCAGGGCAAGTACGCCGACGCGGCGCGGACGGTGGCGCTGATGGGGCAGCGGGCGCCGGCTAACCCGTTGCGTCCCTTCTTGCGCGCCATCCTGGCGTCGGCGCAGCGTGAGTACGACAGCGCGGAGGTCGAGACCCGGGCGTTGGCGCAGACCACGCGCGACCCCACCTGGCAGGCGGGCGCGGCGGGTAGCTTGGCCGCGCTCAACCTGGTGCGCGGCAGGCTCACCGTGGCCGAGGCCCAGTTACGCCGCACGATGGCGGTCGACGAGCAGCGCGGCGTCCCGGGAAAGTACCTGGAAGACGCGATCGTGCTCGCGGTGATGGACGTGCACTACCGCAACGCGCCCGACGCCGCGCGGCGCGAGGTGGAGGAGGCCCTGCGACACCACCCCCTCGCCTCCATTCCCGCCGAGGACCGGCCGTATCTCGGCCTCGCGTGGCTGTACGCGGATGCGGGTCGACCCGACCGGGCCCGGCAGCTCCTCGCCGAGTATGAGGCCGTGGTTCCCGAGGGTGTACGGCGCGGCCAGCCGTTCCGACATGGCGCGGCAGCTCAGATCGCCTTCGCCGAGGGTCGCATCCGGGACGCGATCCGGGACTACCGCGCCTGGTACGACCAGGACGGGTGCTCGGTGTGCGGGTTGTTCCTGCTGGCCCGCGCGTATGAGCGGGCGGGCGAGCGCGACTCGGCCGTAGCCGTATACGAGCGCGCCGGGACCACGCCCGGCTACACGCGCGCGTTCGAAGAGGACGCCACGTTGGGACCGACCTATCGACGCCTGGGCGAGCTGTACGAGGAGCGGGGGCAGCTCGACAGGGCGCGCGACTACTACGGGCGGTTCGTGGACCTGTGGAAGGACGCGGACCCGGAGCTGCAGCCCTTGGTGCGAGACGTGAAGCAGCGACTCGTGAGGTTGACCGCAGAAGGCGTCAGGTAGCGCACTCCTGAGGAGTCGCGGCTGAAGCCGCGGCTCGGCCCGCGAGCGACGCCGCGAGGATCTGCCGCTTTCTCAGCCGGTTGAAGGCCTCGGGGAGCTCACCCCTCGTATCCGGCTCGAGCCGCGCCAGCTTCGCCGCCGTGGGCACGCTGATCGCCACCGCCGCGATCGCGCCCAGGAGACCGGCGCCCATCATCAGCCCCATCCACCCGGGCACTGCCCCCTGCTTCATGTACGGCCCCGCGAGGGCAAAGCCGCTCAGCACCACCGCGAGCGCACCTGGCGCCACGAGCAGCCGCTGAATCGCGCCGATCAGCTTGTAGCCCGCGAGCCGCTCGCGTGCCGCGAAGCCCTTCGCCGTCACTCCCGCGACCATGGTGGCGAGGCCGCCGCCCAGCCAGAGGGTGAAACCCAGGACGTGCACCAAGAGCCAGAATCCTCGCATGTCTACCCCCGCACGACTTCGGGCACCGGCTGCCGGCCGGCGTACCCGGCCTCCAGCGCATGCCAATGCTCGATCCTGTCCTCACCTATCTTCCAGCACCAAAAGATCTCCTTGCCGTCGAGCTTGCCGTAGAAGTCGACCAGCCCCTGGTCGAACCCCTTGAAGACGCAGCCGATCTGCCCGAGCTCGAGCAGGTAATCGTTGATCTGCTTGGCGACTTTGTCGACCTGGTGGCGCAGCTCGAGCTGCTCGGGCGACTCGCCCCAGTCGGGCTTCGCCTGCGCGGCGACGAGCTCGTAGCGGGCCACGAGGTCGCGCCATTGGGGGTGCAGCGCCACGATGTCGGCGACGATCCGCTTCACGAGGGGAAGCGTCTTATTGGCTTCGGCGAGGGTGAAATACTTCCGGGGCACGGGAGAATCATAAGTGCGGAGTGCGGAATGCGGAATGCGGAGTGTTAGGGGAAGGTTCGCGCGCGGCACGACCCTACCCGGCAATTCCGCACTCCGCACTCCGCATTCCGCACTTGGGGACTACTCCCTGACTATGACTATTCCCTGTATGAACTCCGGATGCGGAATAAACCCCACCACTCGCTTGTTCCCGTCTACTACGACGATCGTCGATCTGATATGCGCATCCGTCTCTTCCAACTGCTCGATCTTAAACCCCGTTAGCTCCGTCTCCGGCGTGACGACCACCGTATCGCGCCGCGCGTGCACCTGGGCGGAGCACTCCTTGGGATCGTGCCCCGCCGCCACGCACTGCGTCACGATGTCGCGGTCGGAGATGGTGCCGAGGTAGCGGCGGTCCTTGGGGTTATCGACCACCGGCACGACGGAGATGTCCTTGGCGCGCATCAACAGCGCCACCTCCGCGCTCGTGGCGCCGGCGGCCGCCACGAACGGCTCCGGGATCATGATCTCTCGAGCAAGCATCGTTTGGTCGCGTCGTAGCCCGCCTGTAGATACCGCTCTCCCGCACTCACCGCAAATGTCGCTTCCCGCTCGGCGACGGGCCTCACCACCACCAGTTTCGGCGCCGCTTGCGGCCAGTCGGCGATCTGCCGCTCGACCTGGGCGGCCATCATGACGCGGATCGCTTCGCCGTGGGCGCGGATGAGCGGCGGTGGAAGACGGGGAAAGGCGGGGGAAGGCGGGGGAACGGGCTCATCGAAGCCGGGGCCGACGTGGATAGCCACGACCAGGTCGGCGGGGATCTGGCTCGCGGGCTCGAGGCCGAGCACGGCGCGCAGGCCGCCGTCGGCGAGCCGACGACCGTCGATCCGCGCCGGCGGAAAGTAGAGCGGCAGGGCGCACGAGGCGTACAGCGCGTCGTGCAGTGGCAGGTCGACGCGACCGCCCGCCCCGAACAGCAGCAGCTCTCCTGAATCGAGGTCGGTGGCCGTGAGCGTGAAGGGAGTCTGCAGCGCCTCGAACCGCGTCGCCGGCACGAGCCGCTCGATGGCGCGGCGCAGCCCCTCGGGCTTGAACAGGTTTCCGGCGAAGACGCCTTTGACGAGCGCGAGGGGATCGATCGGCGCGACGTCACGCCGCGACAGCGAGCGGGCGGCGATCACGACTTCGTCGTAGGTCGCGCCGCTCGCCAATGCGGCGCCGATCACCGCGCCCATGGAGGTGCCGACGATATGCGCGATCTCGAGCCCCGCCTCGCGCATCGCCCTCCAGGCGCCGGCGCAGGCGAGCGACTTGGCCCCGCCGCCGCCGAAGACCGCCACCACCCGCGCCACGCTAGTGCGGAGTGGGGAGTGCGGAGTGCGGAGTATCACGGTGAGCGTCGTGCGGCACGACCTCGCATTTCAACTCCGCACTCCGCACTCCCCACTCCGCACTCATTCTCCAGCTCCAGTGTCGTACCGCCGATCCATCACCCGACTCGCCCGCCGCTTCGCCGCCCGGTCATAGCGCCGCTTCTCGTCGGGCGTCTCCGGCACGATCGAGGGGACCGGGGTCGGGCGGCCCTTGGCGTCGAGCGCCACGTACGTGACATAACACGAGTTGGTGTGCCGCTTCTCGCCCGTGAGCACGTTCTCCGCGATGATCTTGACGCCTACCTCCATCGACGTGCGTCCCGCGAAGTTGACGCGCGCGTACGCCGTGAGCAGCTCGCCCACGTGGATCGGCTCCCGGAAGTCCACCTTGTCGACCGAGACGGTGACGCACGGCTTGCCGGCGTGGCGGATGGCGGCGACCGCGGCCACCCGGTCCACCAGCGCCAGGACCACGCCGCCAAACACGTTCCCCAAGATGTTGGCGTGCTGCGGCATCATCAGCTCCGACATTATGGTCTCCGACTCCCGCGGGTGTTTGGCGTGCATCAATAGTCCACCGGCCGCAGGTAGAACTCGCCGATTGCCGTCTGCGACATCACCGCGACCGTGGGAAGGCGGCGCTTCCAGTGGGTCGACTCCAGGCGACCCTGCACCTTCGCCACTTCCGCGGGGGTGAAGCCGTGCGCCACGACTGCCTCGGTCTTCATGCCGCGGATCAGGTAATAGAGGATCCGGTCGACCTTGTCGTAGCTGATGCCGTAGTCGCCCTCGGTGGTCTGGCCGGGGACCAAGTCGGGGGTGGGCGGCTTGGCGAGGATCACCTCGGGGACGCCGACGTGACGGGCCAGGGCGCGCACCTGCGTCTTGAACAGGTCGCCCAGCGGGTTCACGGGCGGTGTGTCGTCGGCGTGCCAGGTGAAGTAGCCGAGCAGCCGCTCCGACTTGTTGCTGGTGCCGATCGGGAGGGCTTTGTGCAGCGCCGAGAGGTCGAACAGCACGATCATGCGCTCGCGTGCCATCACGTTGCCGCGGCGGGTCGGGTCGCCCCCGCCGTCGCCCACCTGCTGCAGGTAGCCGTCCACCGCGGGGGTGATGTCGATCGTGCGCGACTGAATGCCGAGCTGGTCGATGACCAGCTGCGCGTGCTCGAGGCTCTCGGGGCTCGACGTCTTGTAGGGCATGCGGACACCGATCACGTTGTCCTTGCCGAGCGCCTCGACGGCGAGGAAGGCGGTGAGCGACGAGTCCACGCCGCCCGACACGCCCACGATCCCCTGCGTGAAGCCGCGGCGGCGCACGACTTCGTCCTTGAGGAAGCTCACCAGCCAGCGGCGGGCGAGCTCGCAGTCGATCGTCAGAGGGTCGCCTTCTTCCACGCCGCGGCCGACCACGTGGATCGGCGACGCCGGGAGATGGGAGATGGGAGAAGTACCATTCGTGGCTGGGTCGAATTGGACCGCCCGACGCCGCTTACTTCTCCCTTCTCCCTTCTCCCTTCTCCCCAGATTCTTGATCAGGTGCGGGAGATTCACCTCCAAGTCTGCCAGCAATGGCGCGTCAGCCCTAACTCTCGTCAGCTCGTCGAGATCGAGGTCGTAGGTGAGCACCGCCTCCTCGAACAGCGGCCCGCGCAGCGCGATCTGGCCGCCGGGGCTCACGACCACCGAGCCGCCGGGGAACCCCTTCCCCCCCTCGAACCCGACGAGGCTCGCGTACACCACGTACACGCCATGCTCCTCGGCGAGGTTCCGCAGGATTCGCTCCCAGCGCACCACGCTCGCGGGGAGCCGCACGCCCTCCTCGTCCATCCCCGTGCCGCGGGCGGGAGACGCACTCGGCACGAGGATGAGCTGGGCGCCCTCGAGCGCGGCGATCGTCCCCCCGATCGAGTGCCAGGCGTCCTCGCAAATCAGGATCGCCGCGCGCCCCGAACGGGTGTCGAACGCGTGGATCTCGCGCCCCCGCTCCACGAACCGCTCCTCGTCGAACACACCGTAGGTGGGGAGAAAGACCTTGCGGTGGACGTGGAGAATACCGGGTGAAGCGTTGCGGGGCGTAGCGTTGCCGAGCGAGGCGTAAAGGCACGAGTTATAAAACCGGTTCTGAAAGACCTCGTAGAACCCGACCGCTACGTCCAGCGGCGGGGCATTTGCCGCCTCGTGCTGTAAGCTGAGATCCCGGAACAGCGTCCCCGCGGTGACCGCGACGTCGCGCACCCCGCCTTCGACGAAGTAGCCGGAGGTCGCCGTCTCGGGGAAAACGACTAGGTCGACGGCCGGCTCGAGCTTCGCGAGCTGCGCCAGCACCCCGCCGATCCGCTGCAGGTTGGCGGCGTACTCACCCTTGGTGGGGCGGATTTGGGCAATGGCGATCCGGGGCATGGGTGTGGAGGGAAGATAATCGGGCTCGGCCGGGGGCGCGTCCTTTACAGGACGCACCTTGCAGCCGAGCCCGGGCTCTCAGCCCGGGACCGACAATGGTTATCTTCTACAACAAGCAGGGTGCGACGCCCCCAGGCGATGGAGTTCGCCTCGAACTGCCCGGCTATCACGTGGGCTGATGACTCCTACCCGAATTCCCGCGGGAGGAGTCTTTTTATGGCCGTGAGCTTGCTCAACGACAACCAGCAACGCCGCCTCGGCGCGCACCTCGGGCTGCTCGTCTCGGATCTCGAGGAGCTCGCCGAGGAGCTCGCGGCGAGCCTCGACCCGGGAGTCGACGCGGTGCGCCGGCGGCTCGAAGCGCTCGGCGCAGCGGCGCGCGGCTTGCCCGAGGAGGCGCCATGATCGCCTACATCACCCTGGGCGGCATCGCCGGCACCCTGGCGCGGTGGTTCCTGCAAGGGTGGATCCAGCATCGCTCGGGCCTCGTGACGTTCCCCGTCGGCACGCTCGCGATCAACCTCATCGGCTCGCTCATCATCGGATTCGTGATCCGCCTGGCTACGGGCTCGACGATCGTCACGCCCGAGCTGCGCGGCGCACTCACCATCGGGTTCTGCGGCGCGTTCACGACGATGAGCAGCTTCAGCTACGAGACGGTGGCGCTGCTCCAGGACGGCGAGTACTGGCGCGCGGGACTGTATGCGGGAGGAACCGTGCTGGGATGTCTGGTCGCGACGGCGGTGGGGTTGGCGGTGGCGAATAGACTGCTGTAGGTAGGTGATCCGGTAGTTCCCAGGCTAAAGCCTGGGCTCGGCACGACACTGTCCTAAAGGACACCCATGTGCTTCAGCACAGTGCATCGCCGAGCCCACCCTTCAGGGTGGGAATATGAGAGAGGACGGGCGTCCCATGCCTCATCGCTTCAAGGGCGAGCGCACCCTGATGCGCATTTTCATCGGCGAGAGCGACAAGTATCACGGCAAGCCGCTGTATCAGGCGCTGCTCGAGAAGTTTCGCGAGAAGGGCCTCGCCGGCGCGACGGTGCTGCGCGGCGTCGCGGGCTACGGCGCCTCGAGCGTGGTCCACACGGAGAAAGTGCTGCGGCTCTCGCTCGACCTGCCCCTCATCATCGAGATCGTCGAGACCGAGGAGGCGATCCAGTCGATCCTTCCCGATCTGGACGCGATGATCGGCGGGGGGCTCGTCACGCTGGAGCGCGCGCGCGTGATCCTGTATCGGCCGGCGAACGCGCGGCAGAGCCAGCAGGAGCTGCATAGAGTCGAAGGGCTGGAGGCGGAATGACCTCCGGTCATCCTGCCCCGTTATTCCCATGCTAAAGCATGGGCTCGGCAGGCACTGTCCTAAAGGACACGCGTGTGCTTTAGCACAGTCATGTGCCGAGCCCACGCTTTAGCGTGTGAACTCACGAGTGGGCGTCCCTCGTCCGGCTCTTACCGTCCAGCTCAACCCCCACGCCACCGCCAGCACGCCGAGCGCCACCAACACCGTCTGCGGCTGCCCCAACGCGGTCCCCACGAATAGGGCGAGATAGACGCCGATGAACACGAGCGGCAGCGCCGGATAGGCGGGCACACTGAACGGGGCCCGCGGCTCCCCCGCCGCGCGCAGCCGGAACAGCGACGCCACGGTGAGGCCGTCGATCACCAGGACGAGCGCGATGGCGAGAGTGAGCAGCTTTTCGAAAGTGCCCGTCGCGGCGAGAGCGATCGCGACGGCGCCTACCAGCAGCATGGCGACCCATGGCGTCCCGCCCGGATTCACGCGCGCCAGCGCCCCGGGCGCCAAGTCCTCGCGTGCCAGGCCGAACAGCACCCGCGGCGTCACGAAAATGTTGCCGTTGAGCGACGCCAGCACCACGAGCAACGCGAGCGCCGCCACGACGGCTCCGGCCTTCGCCCCCACGATCGCGTTGGCGACGTCCGCGGCGACGAGGTTCGATGCCGCGATTTGCGCGAGCGGCAGCACGTGCAGGAACGCCGCGTTGAGCAGCAAGTACAGGGCGGTCACGATCGCGATGCCACCGAGCAATACGCGGGGCAGCGTGCGCCCCGGGTCCACCACCTCCTCGGCGATCTTGGCGGCGTCGGGGTAGCCGTAGTAGGTCCAGATCACCGACTGCGCCGCGAGCGCCAGCGCCGCCCACACGGCCGCGCCGCGCGGCGGGTCCGCCAGCTCCCCGTGCCACCCCGCTCCCGTCCCCCGCGCGAACGCGACGACCACTACGCCGCCCAGCGCCAGCAGCTTCGCCGCGGTGACGAGATTCTGCACCCACCGGCCGGACGCGACGCCGATCAGGTTCACGCCGGTGAAGAGCGCCACGAGACCGGCCCCGAGCCACGGGATCGCGGCCGTGCCCGAGCCGGTGAGCCGCACCAGGAACTCGGCCGCCGCGACGCCGATCGCGGCAATCGCGGCCGTGTACATCCCGAGAGCCTCCACCCACCCGACGACGAACCCGGCGCGGGACCCGAACGCCTCACGCACGTACACGTACTTGCCACCCGCCCGCGGATGCCGCGTGGCGAGCTCGGCGAAGCAGAGCGCGCCGAGGAACGCGAGAGCGCCCCCCAGCACCCACGCGACGAACGTGAGCCACGGGCGGCCCAGCTGCGCCGCCACGAGACCGGGCGTGCGGAAGATCCCCGACCCGACCATGATCCCCACGACCATGGCGAGTCCGTCGACCAGCCGTAACGATCGTTTGAGGTCGGTCATAGCTGCGGGTGTGGCATGGCGGGGGAATGTGCACCCAAAAAAGTAGGGGCGCAGCATGCTGCGCCCCTACCCGTCTACCCGTCTATCCGTCTACCCGTCTAGCTTGTCACGGCCGCCGCCGCCCGCCGCCCCCCGACGACCCACCCGACGAACCGCGGCTCGCCGATGCACCGCCCCCGCCCCCGCCATGATTCCCTCCACCCCCACCCCCGCTTGCTCTGCTACCACCGCCACCACCACCGCCTCCGCCTCCACCCCTCCGCTCCCCACCGCTGTTACTCGGGCGATCCCAACCGCGACCGGTATCGCGTCGCTCGGTGCCGCGCGCTTCCGGAGCCCGACGCTCGGAGGGCTCGGCCCGGGTGCGCGCCGGCGTGGTGGAGCGGTCGTCCCCTGCCCAGGGATCGCGCGAGCGCGCGGAGCGCTGCGCTGGCGCCGAGACCGGAACCACACGCGCACCACCCGCGCGGCTGAGCAGCGTCCCCTGCGGCACCCGGAACCGGGGGCTGACCCCCATCACCGTCGGAGCCCCCGCCGCGCGATCTTTGAACACCAAGCCTCCCCCGCCCCCCCAACCCCGCCGCGCGCGGTCGATGAACAGGCCACCGCCATAGCTGCGACGGTTGTAGATGACGAGCCCGCCGGTATAGATGAATGGCGCGTAGCCGTACCGCGGGTAGAAGAACGGATCGTAGAACGTGGCCCCGCAGAAGAACGGGTCGTAGAAGAACGGATCGAAGCACGAGCTGGAGGCGAAGCCGTAGCCGTAATACGGCCAGCTGTAGCCATAGCGGAAGCCCAGGCGCCAGCCGTAGGGCGAGTAGTAGTGGCGGTAGCCGCTGTAGTAGTTGTCCGACGCCGCGACGGTATAGTGCACCGCGTCGTAATCGAAGTGCCCGTCGGGCACCATGCGCTGCACGATGTCGAGCAGCGCCTGCTCCTTGTCGTCCCCGTCGCGCGTGCCGAGCACGCGGTAGTCCCAGTGATCGCCGCGCACGAACTCCTCGAACTTGAACGGCGCCGCCGACCGGGCCGCGAGCACCACGCCCGAGCCATCGCCGTCGTCGACGTAGAACGCCTCGCGGTCGCCGCGGCCGCGCACCTCGAGCGTCTTGCCGCCGCGCACGAAATCGTCGTCGCTGGGATCGAGCGGAAACAGCACCCGCACGCGCCCCTGAGCGTCGCTGCGGAGCACGACGACATACCCATCTTCGGCCGTGCGGACCTTCACGCGCGCCTTGTCGCCGCGCTGGAAATAGTTGTCTTGGTTGAGCGAAACTTTGATGGGTGGGTCGTCACTGCGCAGCGCGTTCGCCGCCGGGTCGGGCGGCGCAGCAGCGAGCAGTGAGACCATGAGTGTGAGAACCATAAGTCCTTCCTCTTATATACCCCTAAGAGGGCAAACACATCAAGAAGCATGCCGGTTTCCGTTCGCTGCCCCAGGGCTCCCGGTGCGCCACCCTGACCTCCTCCGGGGACAGCGGCATGTCCCGGAGCGAGACATCGCCTCACCAGCGATCCGGCCTCCCGGCGTCCGGCACGAACAGGCTCTGCCCGAAACGCGACCTCCCGAACGCGCCGATCAGCGCCTGGGTCTCGGGCGCGACCAGAAAGCCCGCGAACGCCTTGCCACCGGCCGTGTTCACGCGCGGTGCATTCTTCGGATTCACCTCCATCACGTGATACACGTTGTATAGCAGCGAGTCGCCTTCGACCTGGGGCACGAGCTGCAACTTGTCGCGCCAGGCGAGGTAGGTGGCGCGGTCGGTGATGGTGTACCCGCGCTTCTCGTCCGCCATCTGCAGGGTCGCCGCCATCCCCTGGCCCGACTCGATGTACCAGCCCACCCCCACCCCCACCCCCACCCCCGCCCCCGCCGGCGGGGTGACGCCGGCCTGTTTCCAGAGCTGCAGCTCGCGCTGGTGGGTACCCGACCGGTCGCCGCGTGAGATGAAGGTGGCCCGTGCCGCCGCGGTGCGGCGCAGCGCGGCGACGGCGTCGCTCAGGCACCGCAGGCCGGCGGGGTCGGCCGCCGGACCCACGATGAGGAAGTCGTTGTGCATGACCAGGCGGCGATGCAGGAAGTACCCCGAGTCCGCGAGCACGCGCTCCGCCTCCGGCGCGTGCG
>WNGQ01019992.1_pt1 | contig 12474 bp, 13 predicted proteins | sample 5407661 | NCBI WGS metagenome assembly WNGQ01 (sample SAMN13153382, study PRJNA577476) | soil metagenome | isolation source: 60 cm soil or saprolite under Garry oak tree replicate 2 | place: USA:California | collected 2016-06-15
CTTGACCCTGATCGGCGACACGATGATGTGCGAGCAGGCGGGCCCGAAGCAGCTGGTGCGCGACGCCGCCCTTGCCGAGGAGGCCGGCTTCGACTTCGCGGTCATCAGCGACCACTACTTCCCGTGGCTGGAGGCCCAGGGCCACTCGCCGTACGCCTGGAGCGTGCTCGGCGCGGCCGCCCAGGCGACCGGCCGCATTCCGCTGATGACCTACGCCACCTGCCCGACCCGCTGTTATCACCCCGCCGTGGTCGCGCAGAAGGCGGCGACCATGCAGCTGCTCTGGCGGCCGGTTCACCGTCGGCCTCGGGGCGGGCGAGAATCTGAACGAGCACATTGTCGGCGGGCAATGGCCCCTCGCCCCGGTGCGGCACGAGATGCTCGGCGAGGCCGTCGAGATCATCCGGGCGCTGTGGGCGGGCGGCGCGGTGACCTACCGCGGCAGGCACTTCGATGTCGAGTCCGCGAAGGTCTGGGACCTGCCGGACACTGCCCCGCCGATCGGCATCGCGGTATCGGGGCCGGCCAGCTGCCTGCGGGCGATGGATCAGTTCCGCTGGTTCACTGGCTGCTGGCGAGTGAACGCCGAGCTGCCAGTCCCGGCCTCGTTCGACGCGGCAGCCACGATGGTGCGCGAGGATGACGTGAGCGCGCGGATGCCGTGCGGCCCAGACGCCGGGCGGCACGTCGCCGGAATCCGCGAGTTCGCCGCGGCCGGGGTTCACCCATGTGGCGCTGGTGCAGATCGGCGCGGACACGCAAGAGCGGTTCATCACGTGGGCAGCTACGGAACTACTGCCCTCTCTCCGCGCGGCATGACCACCGGGGCGCGGTGTGCTCGTGCCCGCGCGGGTAGGCGGGCGTGCGACCGCACTGCTGGTATCCGAAGCGGGCGTAGAAGCCGGGTGACTGGAAGGAGTGAGTGCTCAAGGCCACCTGGTCGCAGCCACGGCGCCAGATCTCCCGCTCCGCCTCCGCCAGCAGCTGGCGGCCCACGCCGCAGCCGCGCTGGTCGGCCCGTACCCATAGAACCTCGATGTAGCCACATCCGCCCCACGTCCACCCGAACAGTCCCGCGCGCAGGGCACCGCCGTCTTCCCGGACAGCGATAGCCAGCAGCGCTCCGTCGGCGAGGCCGGTGGCCGTGACGTTGAACGCGTTGATCTCCTCGTTAAGGCATTCCCGCAGACCATCGTCGGCATCGCTCACCTCGAACGCGGCCTCACCCATCGTCGGCTCCTTTCCAGAGCAGGTCGGCCCACTGGGCTCGCCCATCAACTCCGGGCAGTCCGGCCGGGCTTCTCGCTCCCCAAACATGCGACACCGCACCAATGCTTGCCTGGCCACCCGCGGTGCCCATCAGGCCGACATGAACGCGGGGAGCATCATTGCCTGAATACAGTCGTGATCCCTTCTTATCTCGTTTGGCCCGCGCTCGGCAGTGCAGTTCAAGCTAACCGCGGTGCGATTGCTTGTGGTCCTGGCCTGAGCTCCATTGCTGGTTCTGCCGGTACCAGACGGCGATGATCGTTGATCCAATCGCGCTTCCAACCGCGGACCCGAGAAGGATGCCCAGGTCAAAATGGTGACGCCAGAGCCATTGAGCAACGACCTCGCCAAGCAGGACTCCCGCGACCATGACGCTGTCCCAGACCAGCACGAACTGCCAGGCCGGGCAACGTCTTAGCCAGTCGTTCACCGTCTGTCCTCACGCAAGGTTGACAAGGCCAGCCGCCAGCACGGACGGCGAGGCAGGCAAGCCAGCTGTCGTGCCAACCAATGCAAGCAGCCCGGCCAGGCCCCCGAGCGAGCCGCGCCCCCTGCCAGGATGAGGAGTTGCCCCATCCCCATGAGCGCGGACAGGCCGCCGAGCCAGAATTCTTGCCGGGCGGTCTTTGTTGTCTGCCACCAGCGCGGCTTTACGGGCATACGGCCACCATGCCTACCCGGGAGTCTCGCTGGCATTCACTGTGGCCGTCGGCGGCGCACCATGGCCCGCGCGGCCTCGCCCTCGACCGCGCGGGCAACGTCGTCATCGCCGATCGCTACGACGACCGCGCGCGGGTGGCCGCGGTCAGATCGGGCACGTTCTACGGCCGGCGGATGACCGCGCTCCACATGTACATGATCGCTGGCGGCGGAGCCGGCGTCGTTCCCGACAACCGGCTCGCGACCAGGATATTGCTGCTCGGGCCGCAAGGCATCACGACCGACCGGGCCGGGGACGCCATGGTAAATGCGGTCAGGGAGGCCCGTGTGATCCTCGTGCGCGCCTAGCGAGACGGCGCCTGCCGTAGCCAAGATTGCCGAGCGAGTCGGCAGTAGCCGGGCTGCCGTTGCTGTAGTGCTGTCGGCGGCCTTGCCCAGGCCCACGTCGGCGACCAGATCGGAGAACCCGGCTGAGACTCCACTGAGGACGAACGGCGGCCCAGGGCACTGCCTGGGCCGCCGTTCATGGCTACGCCGCTCCGGCCAGACGCGCGTTCACTCGTCTGCCGGGGTCACTCGCTCGGCAGGCAACCACCGCCGGTCTTGGCGAAGTCGAGGTTGCTGAACTCTTCCTGGGTCAGGTAGTGGTGGCGGTCGATCACCTGGTTGTAGAGCTGCCCGGACGCGCCCTGCGTCGCGCCGAAGACGTAGGCGCACTCGTCGCCGTTCTCGAAGCCACTCGAGTCGTACCAGCCGGTGCTGGTGTCCGGGTCGGTGATCGCCTCCATGATCTCGTGGCTCGTCGGGCTGACCTCGGTGTCGGCATCTGGGTTTCCGTTAGGCGTCTCGATCTGCGGGAACCTGGCGTCACTGCCGCAGGTGAAGCCGACCGGCGACGAGTAGATCGGGAAGGGCAGGTTCGCGTACATGGTGCCGCTCGTAACCTGGCTGTGGTAGGCACAGTAAGCCGCGCTCCGCTGGTAGTTGATCGTGCAGAAGTTCCTCAGGGTGGTCGTCGAGCCCGCGAAGAAGCAGGACTCGACATGCTTGGCCAGGAACATCACGTAGATGTGCGCGAAGTCTCGCGGCAGGCCCTGGGCTGGGACGATGCTGTCGATCTCGGCGGTGACCTGGGCATCATCGAGACAGGCGTCGTAGCCCGAGTTGTCAGCGTAGATCCTCGCGGTGCCCTGGACGTTCAACTTGCAGCCATCGGGGGGCAACGGGCTGACGTCGTTGACGGAGTTGCCCAACTCGATCCTGTAGCGGATGGCCCCGTTGGCCCCGAAGTACTCGTTCAACGTCGAGTACACGTTGCTGGGCTGGCCGCTCGCCGAGGCCACGTCACCGAGAAAGGTGGTGATGATGTTCCTGTAGACAGCGGCCATCGGGTGTCCCGGCGGATTCCAGAAGATCGGCGTGACGACTACCGGGCCGGACTGCGTCCCCATCACCGGGCCGCCGTGGAAGATCAGTGGTGGGGTTCCGTTGGCGGCGTCGCTGGTGATTTGGACCTGACAGGCTGGCCCTGACCGGCACCGCACGCGAGATACCACCGAAACGGCCGACGTGAGTCGGGCCGCCGACCCGTGACGCGCACCCGCTGGGTGCCTGCGAGGAGGGATGCGTGGCCGCGTGCGCCGACGCACCTGCCGCCGTCAGGTTCAGAAGAGTCAGCAGACCCGCTGCTCCCACGGCCGGGGCAGCGCCCATACCACGTCTGGCGTGTCGCTCTCTCCATGGCGTCCTGCCCGTACACGTCGGTGCCCCGGGCTGTCCGCCCCAGAACTCTCGCAGCCCTGACGAAAGTGCACGACTGGACTTTCGCCCCGCCTCCTTGCGGTGTCAATCGGCCTCCCGGGGGGGAGACCTCAAGCTTGGCCATTCCAGGCATTTCACCGCGCGCCGACACGAGCTATGGCCGCCAATCGCTCCACGCCGGTCCAGTGTGGCGGAACTCCCGACCGGCAAGCACAGCCATGCACAATCGGATACGCCGACGAGGTCGCGGCGCCGGCCGGCCGATCAGCGAAGGACGGCGAAGCTCAGATCAGTGATCTGGCCAGCACCTTCGCAGCGCGTCTTACGCAGCTTGACGGGCGGAGACCCGGTGACACTGAAAAGCCGAAGACCGTCGCCCAGCAACACCGGCACGAGGTGGACGAAGATCTCGTCCACGAGCCCGGCGCTGATGCACTGCCCCGCAAGGTCAGCTCCGAACACTCCGACGTCCTTGCCGCCTGCTGCGTCCTTGGCCGTTGCGACGGCCTCGCCGACGCTGCTGGACAGGAACGTAACACCGCCCGTGGCCTCCCCGGGCCGGTGAGTGAGCACGAAAACCGGCCCTGACCACGCGCCCCCGTATATGGCGCGTGGGCCGGCTCCGGCTCGGGTGCCTAGGTCGAAGCCCCTTCGCCCGGCAAGGATCGCACCGGTACGCTCCATGACCTCGCGTCCCAGCGGGCCCGCGCTGCCGTATGCGAACATCCACTCCGTTGAGTAGTCCCGCGGGGCAATGAACCCGTTGAGCGACATCGTGATGTGCCACAGCACCTTGCTCATGAACGCCTCCTCCTCACTTGCTCGTCTCTGGTGCCGTCCGGGTCATGTGGCGTGGGCGATACCGGCGGGGCGGGCGATTGTCCTGTTTCTCCGTACTTCACGATGCGGAAGCGCAGGTGCGTGACATCGGGCGACTCGATCAGGCCCGTTCGTTCCAGCTCGATGTGGTCGCTGCCCAGGTGCGGATACCCGCGCCGATCAGTACCGGTGCCAGGTGGAGGTGCAGCTCATCGAGCAGGCTGGCTCGCAGGCATGGCTGCGCGATGTCCGCGCCCATCACGCAGACGTCCCTCTCGCCCGCGGCCGCCCAGGCCTGCCTGACCGCGCCGTGGATGCCCTCGGTCACGAACGTGTAGGTCCCGCTCTGCTGCACGAGGTCATCTCGGGCCTCATGGGTGACCACGAAGCATGGCACGGGAAACGGCGTGTCCCCCCACGGACCGATGCCCACGTCGAAGCTTCGCCTGCCCATCAGGACGGCGCCGGTCGTTGCGAACACCTCCTGCTTCACCTTCGCATCGGCAGCGCTGGCGCCCGTCTGCTGCCAGTCGCCACCTTGCCCGGGATCGGCCATCCAGTCATGGAGCCGCTCGCCGCCCTCGCCTAGCGGCAATTCGACGCCGACGTTCGGCCCGATGACGAAGCCGTCCATTGAAATCGTCATGTCCATGACGACCCCTCCCATGGGTTCCTCCTCACTCGCCGGTCCCTGGCCATCTCCCGCAGCGGGCTGATTCCATTCAATGACAAGTTATGCGTACCAGTTCGCCTGAGGTCCTCGTCGCGCTCAACCGGTCCCGCCCACGCGGCCTGCGTGCCCAGATCGAGCAGGGGCTGCGAGACGGCATCCGGGCGGGCCGGCTGCGGCCCGGCGCGAGACTTCCGTCCTCCCGGGCCCTCGCCGCGGATCTCCAGGTCACCCGCGGCGTCGTGGTCGCTGCCTATATCCAGCTCACGGCAGAGGGTTACCTGACCAGCAAGCAGGGCTGGCGCACCGTCGTCAACCCCGACGCCGTCACCATCCCCGCCGGGGCAGGCCCGCGGCCCGCGCCGCCCACCGGCGCGCGTTATGACTTCCGACCCGGCGCTCCTGATGTCAGGCTGTTCCCGCATGCGGCGTGGGGGCGCGCGGCCCGTGCAGCTGTGCGGTCCCTGCCCGGCACCGAACTGCTGGGCTACGGCGACCCAGGTGGCCTCGCGCCGCTCCGGCGGGCCCTGGCCGATTACTGGGCCGGGTCCGTGGTGTGTGCTGCGAACCTGACCACGTCGTGGTGTGCAACGGCTCTCCCACGGGCTGACCCTGGTCACCCGCGCGCTCGCCGACAGGTGCTGCGCCACGATCGCCGTCGAAGACCCCGGCCACCCCAACTGGCGCGAGCAGATCGAATGGGCGGCGCCAGGCGCCAAGGCCGCCGACATCGGCTGCGGCCACGGCGCGTCGACCGCGCTGATGGCACGCGCGTACCCGAACTCGAGCTTCACCGGCTCCGACTACTGTTGACGGCACGTTTGTCTGGATACCAATTCATGATCAACGGCCACGCTCTTTTCTCACCGCTCTCCGTCGTGGCTAAGAACCCTGCCAACCCGGAGCCGCGGTCGGGATGCAGCGCCCGAAGCGAAGCGAGGACGAACGACCTGGACCGTCGACGATCATTGATTCTGCCCGCTGGCAGCATCGCGAGCTGCCAGGAGACGGCCACCACGGTCACGGAATGTGACCTCGTGCGGAACTACAGCAGCTCCTGATCCGCTCTATATGGCTCGTTCTGAGCGGCCCGCTGGCATGGTGTGCTGGCTATTGGCGCGGCACCGATCTGGTCGATCTGGTCGTGGGGTCTAGTGGCGACGCCGACTTCGGCGCAGAGGTCAGCAGGTTCATGCTGACCTGGCGCTGCCCTGTTCGCATCGGAGGGGATCGGGATCGCTGCGGCTGACGGACCTGGGCTTCTTGCAACGGGCATCGTGGACACCTGCCGGGCATTGCGGCCGGGCGGCAGTGACCACGGGCCGGGTAGCCTGGGGGCGAAGGAGCGGCTAGCGCTGATCTGGGCCTTAGGGGTGCCGGGATTGATGACCGGGTGCGGCGCGCCCGGGTGCGCCTCCGCCAGGCCCTCGGCGAGGCGTGACATGTTCTGCAGCCTGAGGCGGGCGGTCAGCCGGAGCTGGCATGGCGGCGGGCGGCCAGGCTGGCGAGGGCGGCCCGGGCGCGTTCGGCCAGTGGCGGCATGTTGCGCTCTTCGTAGATGCGCAGCGCGGAGGCTGGCTTCGGCTTCCTCGGGCGCTCCTGCGAGCTGCGAGACTTCGGCGGCGGCTGTCAGCGCATGAGCCAGAACAGTGCTATACGAGGTGGCGGCGGCCAGCTTGACGGCTTCCCCGGCCAGCTGCCGCGCGGCGGGGAACTGGGCCTGGCGTGCGAGCAGTTTGGCTCGTGTTGCCCGCCAACGGGCCTGGGCGTCGACGTCACCGGCGGCGGAGATCGTTCCGGTTTCCTCGGTGAGCTGGAGCGCCTCGTCGAGGTGTCCCTGCGCGTAGGCGGCCTCGGCGAGCTGGGCCAGAATGCTGGAGAGAACGCCGCGTTCTCCGATCGCGATCAGTGCTTCGCGTCCGTCGGCTAGGACGCGCTCGGCGGCCGGGTAGTCCCCGGCGGTCATCTCGATTCTCCCGACGTGGTAGGCGCTGACTGCCCAGGAGAATTTGTCGCCGGACCGGACATAGGCGGACCGGGCGCGGGCGATTTCCTGGCGGGCATCGGCGAAGCGGCCGGCGTAGGCATACAGCTCGGCGAGGGCCTCTACCCCTTGAACCTCCGCCCATGGGTCGCCGGGCGCGGCCTCCAGCAGCTGTTCGGCCCGGGCGATTGCGACATCTGTGGGGATCGGTGATTCGGTTAGGGTCAGGATCAGTCGCTGCCGGGCCGTTAGCCGCGCGAACTGGTTGCCGCTACGGGCTGCGTACGCTGCGGCCCGCTCGACCGCTTTCTGGCTGGCCGGCACATCGCCGCTCGCGAAGCGCAGCCAGCCGATCGAATTCCAGGCTTCGGCCAGGCCCTCGCAATCGCCTTCCGAGCCGAGGATGGCCGCCGCCGCCTCTTCGTCGGCGAGTAGCTCGGCGTAGTCTGCGCCCAGGTCCATGCGGATTTCGGCGAGCAGTACCTGCATCCGGGCCCTGAGGGCATCCTCGCCGGCTGCCGCGGCTGCGCGGGAGCCGTCGGCCAGCACTGCACGGGCCCGGTGCAGGTCGCCGGCCTGGTGCAGGACAGCGCCGAGGAGCCAGTGCAACTTGGCGTGCTGCCCGCGATCCCGGGTGGGCGCGGCGAGCGCGCGTTCAAGCCAGTCCCGGGCTTCCTGGAGGTAGCCGCGTGACCGCCAGAAGCCGCCCAGCGCACAGGCCAGCCGCTGCCCGGTCTGGTCACCGGAACTGGTGTTGGCCGAGAGCGACCAGCCCAGCGCGGCCAGGAGGTTATCGTGCTCGCGCGCCAGAATCGCGTAATCCGGTGCTCGCTCAGCGAGATCGCGGAATGCGGTGGCATGCAGCTGCCGCACTCGCGGTGCTTCGCCGGTCTCCGCCAAGCGGTCGGCGGCGTACTCCCGCAGCGTCTGCAGCAAGCGGTACCGGGTGGCGCCCGCGGCGGACTCGATGACCACGAAGGACTTGGCAGCCAGCTGGTCTACCGTCTCGAGCGCGGCTCCTTCATCAGCGTGGCAGCACACGGCGGCCACCTCGGCGAGCCGGAAGCTGCCCGAGAACACCGACAGTTCGCGGAAGACCCGGGCCTCTGGTTCGGTCAGCAGCTCGTGGCTCCAGTCGATGGCAGCCTTCAGCGCCTGGTGGCGGGCGCCGGGGATCGGGCGCCGGTAGGCGAGGAACCGGAACTTGTCGGCCAGCCGGGCCTGGATCTCAGGGACTGACAACACGCTGGCGCGGGCGGCGGCGAGCTCGATCGGCAGGGGCAGGCCGTCGAGATCGCGGCAGATCCGGGCCACCGCGGCTATCGGCGCGGCCGTCTGGCTGCTGCCGGCCCGGGCCGCTGACGCGCGTTCGAGGAACAGCCGTACCGCCGGCGACTCGGCGAGGGCATGCTCGCCGGCTGACTCGGGCGGCACTCCCAGCGGCGGCACCCCATAGGTGACCTCACCCGGAACACCCAGAGGCTCACGGCTGGTCGCCAGCATCCGCAGTCCCGGAACGCTGCCCAGCAGGTCTGCCGCCAATTGCGCGCAGGCATCGATCAGGTGCTCGCAGTTGTCCAGCACCACAAGCAGTTCGGCGGAGCGGAGCCGGAACCGCAGCGCCTCCATCACCGGTACATCACCGGACTGCCGGACACCCAGCGCCGCCATCACCTGTGCCGGCACCAGTTCCGGCGCGGAGATGCCGGCCAGATCGGTCAGCCATACGCCGTCCGGGTACCGCCCGGCCACCCGTCTGGCGCACTCGACTGCGAGCCGCGTCTTCCCGGCACCGCCCGGCCCGGTCAACGAGATCAGACGGACCTCGGCGAGAAGGCGCTCGAGCTCGCCGAGTTCCAGGTCGCGTCCAAGGAAGCTGGTCAGCGGCACGGGCAAGTTATGCTGCACAGGCTCTGGCGTCCCGGAAACCTCATGGCGCAGAACTTCTTGCTCCAGCCGGCGCAGCTGCTCGCCCGGTTCCAGGCCCAGCTCCTCCGCCAGCATCGCCCTGGCCCTGCGGCAGGCCGCCAGCGCATCGGCTTGCCGCTCACCCCGGTACAGCGCGAGAACCAGCTGGCACCAGAACCGCTCGCGGACCGGATGGTTGGCCACGAGGCGCTCCAGCTCCCCGGTTACCTCGGCGTGCCGGCCAAGCGCAAGCTCTGCTTCCATCCGGCCTTCCACCGCCACCAGCCGCAGCTCTTCCAGGCGCGCGGACTCCAGCGCCAGCATCGGCACGTCAGCCACGCCTGCCAGGGCAGGCCCCCGCCACAGGGCTAGCGCTGCGCGGAAGCGGTCGCCGGCTACGCCCGCCATTCCGGCGTCCAGCGCCGCCTGGCCCGCCCGGATGAACTCTTCGAACTCGGCGACATCCAGCTGTCCCGTCCCGACGTTGACCACATAGCCGCCGGCACGAGCGTCCAGCGAGGCCTCTGGCTCCAGCACAGACCGCAACCGGGATATGTATGACCGAAGCGTCGTGGCCGCCGCGGCGGGCTCGCGGCCCCGCCACAACTCGTCGATAAGCTGCCCGGCGGGCATCACCTGTCCAGCGTCGACCAGGAGCATGGCCAGCACGGCACACCGCATCGGGCCGCCGAGGCCAACTTCCCGCCCGGCCCTGACGGCGTGGACCGGACCAAGCAGCCGAAGCTGGAACGCGGCAGCGTGGCCGCCTGGCTGCAGATCGTTACCGGCCACTCACCCATCGTCTCGCTGCCTCGCAAGCCCGGCAACCTGCAATCCGGGCCAAGCTATTGCCAGCAGCCATTTCCGGAAACCGTGACCATGGCACCCACCTGGATATTGTTCGTTTCACGGCGACGCCCGGGCGTTACACCGGGACTCGGCGCTGCAACAACCGCACCAAGCGGGGCAGCCGGGCGGGACGGCCGTCGCGGCGCGCTGCTCGCGCGCGACGTCCTTCGGCGGCCAGCTGGCGCTTGGCGGCATCGCGGAGAACGTCGTCGTGTCGTGCCTTCATCAGGTAGTCGGCGTACAGCATGGGTTACTCCCTCCGGCAGGCGCTCGAGCGGGCTTAAGCCGCACTCTCGCGTCCCTCGTGTTGTCCGGCCGGCTGGCGCGGGCCTCGAGATGAGGTTCAGCGAAAGGGATTGCGCAGTTGTTGCAGTACTATTGAGCCCGGCCCATGTCATCAACATGCTCGACAAACTCGGCCTCAACTCCAGGATCCAGATCAGGCGCCGGATCAACGGCCTGAACGAGCCAGGTTTGCCCTCGGCCGACGGCGACCATAGCCATCTCGGGCTCCGTCACGACCAGCCGGGACCAGACCCCGGTCGGCGACACCCGGCAGCGCACAGAACCGGCTGAAATGCGCGTCGCAGCTCATGGACCGACGCTCCTGCCAGCGGCACACCGATTCGGCAGGTCGGAGCGTCACGGCTGGGGCGGCCGCCTAGACGACGACCACTCTCCGTCCTCTCGGTTCCGAAAAGGATCGCAGGCCGGCCTCGTGGATGAGTCTGCGCAGCCGAGCCGGCAGATGTGCTCAGGCGCAGTGGGATGATCGCCTCATGCCGGTGGCGCATCAGAGGGTCGCGTTGGTGACGGGCAGCTCGCGGGGCCTGGGCGCCGCGATTGCACGGCGTCTAGCCCGCGACGGCCTCGCCGTCGCGGTCAATGGCCGGCGCGGCGACGAGCGGGCCGGCGAAGTTAGCGGCAGCATCGGTGACGGCGGCGGCGTTGCTGAAGCGTTTTGCGCCGACGTCACCGATGAGCAGCAGGTTGCCGACCTGGTCGCCGCGATCACCGGCCGTTTCGGCCCGGTTGATGTGCTCGTGCTCAACGCCACCGGGCCGCAGCCCGAAAACCTGATCGCTGACGTGGGCTGGGCCGACCACCTGGCCCAGCTGGACTATTTCGTCAAGAGCCCGGTGCTGCGCGCCGGCCCCCATGACCGCAGCTGCGGCAAGCAGCAGCCAGCCGACGCGGTTACGGGATACCGCGAGGGTAATGACCGCGCCGACGACCGCGACCGCGGCGATGGCGAAAGTGAACGACAGCGTGCCGGCGAACACGGCGGTGCCGGCCCGGTCGTAGGCAGTCGCGACGGCACAGCCAGCAAGGGCGGCCACGACCGCCGCGCCGGCCGCGGTCGCGGTGAAACGGCCGCTGGCCGGTGCCGACGGCGGGCTCTGCATGGGCTCATGGTGCACCACGTGCGCGTCTCCGGCGAGAAGCACTTACCCGGCGGCGCAGCGCGTCAGGCCGCGGCCCCGCGGCGAAGGCGGCCGCCGAGCACCGTGATCGCGGCGACCAGCCCGGCCAGGGACGCGAGGGCGAAGGTGGTCTGGTAAACCCAGTCCAAGGCGTTGTGCCGGGTCCAGCCTGAGAACGAGACCACCTCGAACAGGCACAAGACGCCGACGAATATCGTGCCGGCGGTGACACGCCCGCTGCGCAGCAGCCCGGCGCCCAGGACGAAGAACGCGCCGAACACGACGGCTCCCCAGGGCAGGCTGCCTGGATACTTCTCCAGCCAGATCAGGACTGCGCTGCCGAACTCGCCCAGGGCGAGTACCCCGGCGATAGCGGTCAGGACAGTGAGCTTGCGACCGTTCATGCTTGCCTCCCAGCGAGAATCTGTGGTGATGTCACGATGCCTCCGCACAGTTCCCGGGCGCCTTCCACAGTTCCCGGGCGCCTTCCCGATCACGCCGGGAAGTTCTCCCAGGCAGCAGGCGGGCGCACCCGGGACAATCCACCCACACCCGCAGGGCAGCGAAGCAGGCCTGCATTCTGTGCAGCCAAGTTCCAGAAGGTGGTGACCTACAGCCCACCCAGCCGCTCCTGGCCTTCAAACGGTCTGTGCTGGCGAGATCGGCCATGGGACGCGAAGTCTCGGCGCTGAGTGCCAGCCGACGAGCTCCAGCCGCGCTGGGACGCATTCGGCACCGCCTACGTCGCCATCAACGCCGCCTTCACCGAGCAATTCGCCCCTGTCGTCGACTGCTCGCGGGCCGCTGGCCGGCCGCCGTTCCGCTAGATCCCGATCCACAGCAGATTGTCCTGCTCTCGCGGAGGATTGTCGCTGGAGCCTGTGACTAGTGACCGTGGCAGCGACAGCCCCGCCCTCAGGTCACCACTCGTAAATGGTTGATCTGCGTACCGCAACTGGCGAATGCCTATCTAATCAGTAGACATTCATACTCGGCGTTCGGCAGCTGACCGCAGTGCAGTGCCCCGAAATCCGGTCGCTCTCTGTGATGGGCACGGTGCCCTCCTCGTGGCCGACAGCGGGATCCTCGGTGGCCGCTCACACTGCACGGTAGCGAGCGCCGGCGCAAGA
>WNGQ01005433.1_pt1 | contig 12473 bp, 11 predicted proteins | sample 5407661 | NCBI WGS metagenome assembly WNGQ01 (sample SAMN13153382, study PRJNA577476) | soil metagenome | isolation source: 60 cm soil or saprolite under Garry oak tree replicate 2 | place: USA:California | collected 2016-06-15
AAGGGGACGCAGAGCTAAGGTTGCTAGTCTATTTCGTGTCTCTCTTCTTGAAATCGAGGGATAGCGAGTTTACGCAGTAGCGCATTCCCGTCGGCTGGGGTCCATCGTCGAAGACGTGGCCTAGGTGGCTACCACAGTTCTTGCATAGAATCTCGACCCTCTCCATTCCGAGTGCGCGATCTGGGATCTCCACGATGTTGTCCTTGGCGAGTGCGGTCCAGAAGCTGGGCCAGCCGGATCCAGAATCGTATTTTGTGTCTGAGGAGAATAGTTCGGCTCCGCAAGCCGCGCAGACGTAGATTCCCTTCTCTTTGTTATGTAGATACTTTCCTGTGAAGGCTGGCTCTGTCGCCTTCTTCCTCAGGACCTTGTACTGTTGGGGGTCCAGCTGCTTCTTCCACTCCTCGTCCGTCTTATTCATGACCATAGGATCATAATGGCTGTGCTGGTATTTGAACGCCTCATGGTATGGGATTGTTGTGGCCTGGCATTGTGGATCTGGGATCTGGGCTTCTTCTTACCGGGTTATGGGGAGGATTCGATAAAGTGTGAAGGACTTTTTTTGTTTTGACATACCCCCGGGGGGGTCGAGAAATAGTTAGTAGAAAAGAAAAGATAGCAGAAAAACAAGATAGTAGATAGGAAGAGATAGTAGACGAAGCATTTTGGGAAGAGAAAAGATTCCCTGAAGAGCCGTTTTGTGTCGCGGGAAATAATTTTTTTGTAAATTCTAGGAAGGAGCCATTTGCTGGCTGGAAGGCTTTTGGGCGGGATTACTGGTTTTTCGCGTAGAACGGGCTAATCAGCGGTTTTTCGAGAAGCATTCATCTGTATCAACGCAAGCGTGAACTAGGCATCTTATGGAACCCACCTTCCAAATTACGGATCGGGGCTGATTCTGAACGATTTCTTCATTCGAAAGAGACCGGACCTTTCCGAGGCTATTTCGCTTTCCAAGTAAAGACTTTCACAGGCTGGAACTCTGCCAGCGAGTCTGTGACCCAGCCGTACTTCTTCTTCTGAGCCTCCAACACCTTCTTGGCAGTTCCGCTATTCATGTCGAGGAACACAGCGTTTCCTTCGAGTATTGCCTGGCGTTTCGAGCCGTCGGCCAGCATTATGGTGATCGCGGGATTCGCTCTGAGGTTCCGATACCGAGCCGTCGCCTTGTCTACTCCGAGATAGAAGACTCCGTCAACAGCCACAAAGTCCGTAGGGGAGAGGTGAGGTCGGCCGTCCGGTCTCACTGAAGCCGCAAGAGTTAGGACCCGACCGTTCGCCATCTCGATCACCTCGCTCGCCGTAAGGGGATTCTGATTGTACACTTCTTTGGTGTGCGTGCTGGCTTTGCTTAGAGAGTTCTTGATAATCGAGTCTAAGCTGGACAATGATGTTTCGGGTTTCGAGAAACACCGTCGGGACAGATAAGGTGATTACCCTATCTGCAACCTTGCAGCCTTCCCTACGAATGGATTTGCCAGCTTCTCATCACCAATAGTAGTCTCAGGCCCGTGGCCTGGGTAGACGGTGGTGTCATCTTCGAGCTTGAAGAGTCGTTCCATGATCGACCGCACGAGGGTGTTGAGGTCTCCCCCGGGAAGATCGGTTCGGCCGATGGACTGGTTGAATAATGCATCACCAGTCAACACGTATCCGTCTCCCACTAGGCTGATGCTGCCGGGCGAGTGACCGGGAGTGTGGAGTACCCGAATCGTCTCGTCTCCCAATTTTAGAAGTTCTCCATCTTTGAGGTAGCCATCAACCTTCGGTGGTGGGGGACTCTCGAAGCCCATGAACTGGCGTACGCGCGACTGCATCGACTCTAGCATTGGCAGGTCGTCTCGATGGATCATGAATGGGGTCTTGGTCGCTTTTCGGACTCCATCGACGCCGAGCACATGATCAAAGTGAGTGTGAGTCGCGACAATACGGGTTGGTGTTGCGTTGATATCTTTGATGAACCTCAGGATTCTTTCTGGCTCGTCTCCCGGATCGACAATAATCGCTTCGGCCTGGGATTGAACGATGAAGCAATTAGTCTGTAACCGTCCAACAACCAAAGAGTGTATCTTGTTCATTTCAGTGCTCGATTCGTTCTACTCTGCGAGATATGAAGCTGGGGCCAGCACTTCGCGTTGGAGCCGATGCATTGTTCAAAACGTCAATCAATTGTTGTTCCAGTGCGGACTCAGGGCTAAGGCTGCGAAAAAAAGAGAGAGGATTTTCTGGCTAGAGTTTCTGAGGTGCATGACCGCCGAGTCCGCCGCCGCCTGGAGGGTCGGCTCGGACCCAGTAGGGAAGATTCAATGGAATTGTTCCACCTGTCAGCTGAATGTCTCCGAAGTAGTCGCCGTTTGGCAAACTGGGTGAGAGAGTGAGGGAGACTGTGACTGTTCCTGTCCCGCCAGCAGCAAGTGTCAGAGAAGTGACGGAGAGGGTGATTGTGGGGCCGGCAACTGCCGCAAACACTGAGGCAGAATATACCACTGTGGATGTTGAGACTGATGTGACCGTGATGTCAAAGCTCCGAGTTATCCCTGACGAAGGTAGGACGCCGAAGCTGAAGCTAGCCTGACCATCGCCGCTACCAGCCTCGAGAGTAGCAGTGACTTGAGAGGCAGCCGCAAGATCGATTCTGCCGCCGCCCCTGACCATGGGATTGTTGAGCGGGTTACCACTACTGAAGCTCTTCACGGGTCGGTGAGCCGAGTTGACAAGGGCTGATTTGACCTGTTCAGGGGACCAGCCCGGGTGTAGCTGTAGCAGGAGCGCGGCCGAGCCAGCGACATGAGGTGTGGCCATACTGGTTCCCTGGAAGAACGCGAAGCATGGCGGACTAGCGCAACCGAAGCTTGGAATCGAGGAGTATACGTTGACACCGGGAGCAGTTACATCTGGTTTGACCTTGTCCTGAGGTTGTCCGACTCCAACTCCAGCGGTCTGGATTAGAGGTGGGCCTATCGAGGAGAAGGAGGCCAGAATGTCTGCGCTGGGTCCGTCGGTGAAGAACTCTTGCTGAACTGTTCCATCAACGGTCACCATACCACTGGTTCCCATGACCAATCCGTTTGAATGGGACACCATTACAGCTGGGATGGTTGGCTGGTTGGGGGTTCCGTCCTGGGCCATAGCGACTGGGTCGCCTATCTGGCTGTTGTAGACGATTGCACCGGTGGCTCCTGCATTCTGGGCATTGCGGATCTTGGTGCTGAAACTGCATGTGCCTCGTGCTATCAGCGCGATCATGCCGGACAAACTGCCTGTCGTTATAGGAAGGCATCCAAGACCGTTGGGGGAGGGTATTGTCGCATAGGTGGCTGTGACAGCTGGAACAAAATTGGCGAACTGTCCCAGTGCAGCGCCGAAGGTACCTAGGCTGCTCGTGGATACGGAGATTCCGATGAAGTGGGGGTTCGTGCTAGCGCCTACGGTTATGACCTTGTCAGCTATTCCGGGCGATTCAACAGTTCCTGGTCCTGGGCCAGCATTGCCTGCAGCGATAGCCACAACGACTCCTGCGTCGACGGCGGAGTTGACCGCGTTGACTAGAACGTCATTGGGTCTCGCTCCTCCTCCTAGGCTTAGGTTGAGGACGTCCATTCCATCGGCGACAGCGGCGTCCACCGCCTTGGCAATGTCATGGCTAGACGCGCTGAGAACGTTTCCTGGGAATACGTTGTAGTTGCCGAGATAGGCTTTGGGCGCGATGCCGCTGAGGTTGCAGGCGGGTATGAACGGAGCGCATGTGTTTGCGACGCCGGCGGCTATTCCGGATACGTGTGTGCCGTGTTCCTGGGCTGCATGACCGTCGAAGTTGGTTCGGGTCTCGAAGACTTTTGCCACTACGACTTTGTTGCTCACGAAGTTGCACTGAGTGTCGACTATGCCTACTGCAGAGTCGATAGCGTCACACTTCGGAAATCCTGCGAGAGCTGGTAGCGTGTTGTCTGTTAGAAATGGGTGTGTCTGGTCGATTCCAGTGTCAATAATTCCTATCTTGATCCCGGCTCCTGCGTTACTCTGGCCTCCAACTGCGTTCCAGAGGACAGGGGCGCCGATCAGAGTGGGGGATCTGTTCATCTCCAAGTGGAAGAGGTAGTCTTGGACGACCCAGCTGGCTCCGGGAGCGTTTAGCAGATGACTCATGCTGTGGCCATTGAGCTGTACTGCGATGGCGTTTAGGACGACCGAGTATTCGTCGATGACTTTGACCTCGGGAGCGTTGTTCTTTAGCCAGCCTTCTGCGAGTCCCCGCCCGTTCGCGAGGTATGTGGAGTATGACTGGGCCGCTGCCGAGCTCAAGTCGAGCTTGTGACCCGGAGTCGGCATTGTCCTAGCGTAGCCTTGTACATGGCCATCGTAGCTCGCTAATGGTTGGTCCTTGAGCACGATTATGGCATTGTCCGTCAGGACGCCATCGGGGGATGGAGTTGCATCCGAACCAGTGTAGATAGCTCCGGTGAAGATTGGGGCAAGCGAAAGCACTGAGACGAGGATGACCGAGAGAAGAATCTGTGTCTTCATAGATATTTCCGGAACTGTCTGTCGGCGTAGCGGTTTTAACCCTTGTGGTAACGTGCACTCCCAGACATCAAGAGCAACTCCACGATACCACGAGATTTATCCAGATATTCTGGAATCGAACTTCCGAGTCGATTCTGCTCCTCCACCATGCTTATAGAAACACAAGATCCCCCCAGAGATTCCCAAAAACGCATATAATCGGGCGTCCCAAACTATGTCTCCGGTCTTTGGTCTCCCTCATGGGAGGAACTAGCCGTTGTCTGAAGTAGACATCTGTCCCCTTTGCGGAGAACCTGTTAAGAGGAAGAATCTCATACGCCACTACGGGAAGGTTCATCCGAAGCGAGCCACAGCACTTCTCCAGCCAAAGCCTGAGACTAAAGCATGGAAGAGTCCGAGAATTCGTCGACCTAAAAGAATCCTGTTCTACGCTCTACTCGGTATCTCTATCATACTTGTCTCAGTTGCCGTAGGCGAGTTTGTAACCCTCAACACGATTCGAATGCATATCCATCCACAGCTCTCAATATTGATACGCGGCGCATCAGAAATCCTTCCGGCCAACATAGGAATCGACCGTGACCTATGGAGAGACCACTCTCTCGATCGGTACGGCGTGAACGGACTGTCCCCTCTTCTCACAAGGGACAGTACAGGCACCATTCACATAGAATCTAATACGGTTCGAGATTTCACCTTGTACGAGCTTCTCGCTGTTTGGGGAGAATCTATGGACTACAGCCAGGTAGTTGGCAATCCAGTTCAGCCTGGCGAATCAGCATGCATTTTTGTCGATGGACAATCGATGTCGCCATCCAATGATGTAGTGTTTGTTGATCTGCAAAAGATCATTCTCGAGATTCCTCCCAATTCCCAGCCTTGCTCGGCGATAAGCTAAACACGCTCGGCCTACGATCTCGTAGAATACCCGATTTCTCGCTGTAAAAGAAGCGCCGCAGGACCGGTTGTCCAAGAAGAAGACAGGGAGGACCCGCGAAAGGGGATTTGCGACGAAACCGCTTCGGACTGCGCGGGCGCGAGCGATATTCTAGGAATCCTTAAACTCGATTCCAGAATCTGCTGAGAACACGGTAGAAAAAAATGGGCACTGTCCACCGCGTCGTCTTTGGAGACTGCAGGACAATGAGGGAGATCCATGACGAATCGGTCCAGTTGGTGGTGACGAGCCCGCCCTACTACAACGCGCCTTTCGACTATCCTAACCTGTTCAAAGACTATGACGAGTTTCTTAGATTGATTGATGATCTGTCCCGTGACCTCTACCGGGTCCTAGCCCCTGGCCGAGTGGCCTGTTTTGTAACGGATGATATGCTCGTGAAGGGAGAGAAGTATCCCGTCGTTGCTGACATCACGAGGCTCATACTGGATGCCGGGTTTCGATATCGTGATCGCATAGTGTGGGTCAAACCGAAAGGCTACGTGCGAATAAGTCGACGGAGCGGCGTCGTAATTCAACATCCATATCCGATGTACTACTATCCCGACAACATTCAGGAAAGCATACTCATCTTCCAAAAAGGAAGATTCGACTACTCACATCTACAAGAACTCGACCCGAAGAGCCTAAGAGAATCCAAGATTTCTATCGACGACTACCATAACCAAGAATGGTATCTGACAGTATGGAACATCACCAATGTTCTACCCTTGGGAGGAAGGCTTGAGAAAGGCATCGCAGCCTTTCCAGAGGAAATTCCGAAACGCCTAATCAAGCTCTTCAGCTACTTCGGCGAGACCGTTCTAGACCCTTTTCTGGGCTCCGGAACCACGATGAAAGTGGCCCAAGAATTGGGCCGGTCAAGCTGGGGCTATGAAATAGATCTCGAGTTAAAGAAAATCATCAAGAAGAAACTTAACTTCAACCACTCTTCAGACTCCCGACTCATCTTCATAGACGGGCGAGACGCTAGGAAGCTCCGCTCATCGTTTCAGAGGAAAGTGGAAACCAAGTCTCCGTGACAAACAAATGATTCCACGTCCCTAAGCAACGGTTCAATTGTTCCAGTAAGGCCGTGTTGTTATAAACTGCAACTTGGCCTCCAAGAGATCTTTGTAGAATTCCTCATCGCTCTCGTGCATCTTCGAAAGAACCCGGCTAGCAGTCTGCGGTCCAATTCCGTAGACAGATTGTGCAATCACAGCCCTCCTCCCATAGGCAATAACGAGATCGGCAGAGCGACGCGCCCTAGTCAAAGCCTTCTTCTCGTTCTCATCTAGTGACTGCTTCTCCCGCTTCTTCCGGAGAAGACCCGTCACATAGCCGCTGGACCAGAAGACTGGAGCAAGAAGCTTAGACCCACATTTCTCACATGCGGGATGTTCAGAAAGACTAGCGATAGTGGTTTCAGTTGCGAGGTTGGTGCAGTCGAAGCATAGTAGGTCGATGGCTCGGCCTTCGATCGAAATGCGCAGCCGGGCCATGTTGTCAGCTGCAACATTCTCTGGGGCAATTAGCTCCGGAATGTCAACATGACGGTAGAGAATATGGTAGGCTAATGGTGTGGGCTTGTCTTTGGATCGGAAGAATCTAATGTCGAGCTCATGTTCTTTGATCTGCTTGAAGATCCTCTTGACTCCTTCAAAGTCGGCTCGTTCGACTTGAGCCTCGCGGATCGTCTCGTCGTAGATGGGAGTTAGTCGGAATCTGACCTGTAGCTCCTTCATTGTGCCTCCATACATGAGCCGACCACGGTTCAACGCTCCAAATCTCTCCGCGATCTGTTTCATCTGTAGCTCCCAGGGAAAGTGTCGGTGTAACACTCCATGACAGGCGCCTCCGAGGACTGGCTCGTCAACGCCGAAAATCTGTTTCAGGAACAAGTCTTCCAAGTCCAGATCTGCCGTGTCCGCCGTCATTTCGTAGAGTATCCTGTATGAGTCCCACCACCACATTCGGACGAGACCCTGGCGCCGGAGAAGTTCCTCGATCACTTCACCCAAGGTGAAGTTGAGTACGTCTCCGAAGTGGGTGTGAATTATGATGTACCTATCAAACCCTTCGACCAGAACCAGATCATTGGTCGGGATGGGTGCGCCAGTGGCCCTGTGAGTCTCTATCTCTTCGACCGCCCTGCGTACTCCATAGGGGTCTGCGGGCCATATTCGGGCGAACTTCTCAACAACAGAGGCGCGAGTCTTGCGCTCGTCCAACAAGCGATTGATCTGTTTCCGGTATTCTCCCACTCGGATTGCCAGTTCACTCGGAACCGGGAGTATCTGTCCATCCCATCCGGGAATGGCTGCAGTGGGATCATTGACTGGGAGAACGTACACTTTCCCGTCATCTGTGATCTGTTTCATCTGCCAGACCCGTCCCTTGACGATAAAGTTCAGGCCGACGTGGGCCATTGTGAGCATAAATTCTTCGCCCAGAATCCCAACCGACTGCTGGTTGGTTAGATCAATTACGGAGTAGCGTCGTTCGTCTGGAATCATGCTGAGGTTCTCGTAGTAATAGATCCTAGTCCGGGAGGTCCGGTAGAGTGTCTGATCGTCTCTTTTGAGATACCCCATTTTCCGCATGAACTCGACTACCTTTTCGAACTCACTATCCTCGAGCTGAGAGTAGGGAAATGCTCGCCTGAGAACTTGCTTCAGGTGGGTGAGGGAAACGCTACCTTCCGAGTCCATCAATAGGCCGGCAACCTGATGTGCCAAGACATCGAGAGCTCTGTGGTGAATGACTGTTGGTTCGAGCCGGCCTTCCTTGGCGAGTTCAATGACTCCTATCGACTCCAAGAGGTCCTCCGTTGACACAGCTACTAGAACTCCCTGCGAGGTTCTGGTGAGACTGTGTCCGGATCTTCCTACCCGCTGGACCAGACTATTGACCTGTCGTGGGGACATGTACTGGACGACAAGATCCACGGAACCTATGTCAATCCCCAGCTCTAGGGTGCTCGTGCAGACGAGTCCTTTGATCTGGCGCGCCTTGAATGCTTCTTCGGCTCGGACCCGCTCTTCTTTTGGAAGCGAGCCATGATGGACCATTATCTTCTGGTCCATCATGTTGAATTTTGAACCCAGCATCTCTGCATTGACGCGACTGTTGACAAAGATCAGAGTAGAGTCATGAGCTTCAACAAGATCTGAGACGAGAGCTAGCCGGGCTGCGGCTTCGGGGGCTGTATAGAGGCGTCGTGCTAGTTCTTGGTCTTCTTCACCTGGCGGCGGATACTCGATCTTGTATCGAGTGTCCTTGCTTAGCGGAACCTGAACGATCCTAACAGGATCGTTGCCTCCCAGAAACTGTGCTATCTCGCTTGGATTCCCAACAGTGGCAGACAATCCTACCCTCTGAAAACCCGCGGGACGAACCTCTCCCAGTCGTTCTAAGCCGACGGTAAGTTGGACACCTCGCCGATCACCTGCAAGTTCATGGATCTCATCGACCACGACTGCTTTGACATGACTGAGATGCTCTCTCATCCTCTTCCCGGGGAGGATAGCCTGTAATGTTTCAGGAGTAGTAATGAGAAAGTCTGGAGGCCTACCTGCCATACGCCTGCGATCAGCCGCTGGGGTGTCGCCGTGTCTAACTTCAACCGAGAAACCTAGCTTGGCAGACCAGACTTGTAATCGTTTGAGCAGGTCTCGGTTCAAGGCCCTGAGAGGTGTGATGTATAGTAGCGAGATTCCCTGCCTCGCCTCATCTTGGACCATCCTATCGATGAGGGGTAGGAGAGCCGCTTCTGTTTTTCCAGAGCCGGTTGGCGCGATTATCAGGACGTTCTCGCCGTGAGCCACTAGGGGGATGGCTTCCTCTTGGGGTGGTGTTGGCTTGGAAATCCCGGTCTCTTGGAGAAGGCTCTTCAAAGGGGGTGAGAGCAAGGTGAAGGCTTCTGGCATGGGCACGACTCCTAAGGCGGAGGAGTCATTCTTCCCTTCTCTTGAAGATAAACTTCCTAGGTCTCGAAAAGTAAGCTTTTGGCGCTTAGCGGTTTGAGAGGAGGCTTATGGAGTCCGAGGTGATTTAGCGCTCCGATGTCCTGAGAGGCTAGGTTATTTCTTTTCGGTAATCTTCTTCACAAAATCTCGGTAGGCTTCCGGTGTCATCAATGAAGGGAGGTCCTTCTTCAGATCGTCGGGTCTGATTATGGTAATCCATCCCTTTTCATAGGGACTCTTGTTGACAAGTTCGGGGGCATCAGAAAGTTCGCTGTTGACCTTAAGGACGACGCCAGAAATCGGGGAGTATACGTCGGCGACTGCTTTCACAGACTCCACAGTGCCGAGACTCTGCATCTGGGCCACCTTGGCTCCGACCTTTGGAAGATCAACGTATACAATTTCGTGTAGCGAATTTTGCGCGTAGTCGGTGACGCCTATTCGACAATCAGCGCCCTCTACGTGGACCCATTCGTGCTCTTTCGTGTAGTAGAACTCTGCAGGGGTCTGAAAGTCGCCCTTCAAGGTCTAGACACGGAGTTTCTAGGCTTTAACGTGTCCCGTATAATAGTCTGGGCTCATCAAGAGACCTATCAGTCTAACTCTTACTCGCCTGAATCCGCTTCAAAAGTGCGGGCACTTGCCTCCAGTTCTTCGCCTTGAGTACTCTCGGCAAGTCTCCCACGCTTCGGTTCCATGGCCTCTCGTAGAGCACTCCCCAGGCGGTTGGCGTATGTGAGATCAGAGGCATGAGGTCAGGCGCATCATCGATGTAGACATCATAATCCAGGAGAATTTTCCCTCTCCAGCCAAAGACTCTGACGAAACTGCGATACCGAACTTTCTGACTGTCAACCCAATCTCTAGCAGCCTTAACAGTTCTCTTGCTCCGACCAGTTACGATGTCTAGATCGCCAAACTTCTCGATCCGCGCAACCTTCTCAGCAATCTGGGGCTCTGTCGGAGGAATCGCCGACCATTCGTCCCATGATTCGTCCAGTATCCGGTAGAAATCGTCTTTCGAGATTGGAGTCCTCTTCCACCAAGACCAACTGTCAATATCCTCCATACTCAATCGTGTACCGAACTCTTTGTTCGCTCGCTCACACCAGACAAGCATTGACTCAGCCAAGACTCCGTCCAAGTCAACTGCAATCTTCAATTTGGCAGGAGATACTTTCGGCAACTGTTTTCGACTCAAGATCGGAAACGAGGCTTTAACCTTGAGACGAGCAACGAGCCGAACCGTCACTCCGCAGCCGAAGAAACACTAAAGACGGACGTTCTTGGGTCGGACCCACGACATCCGACGGATAACATGGATCGAAAGAAGTATGACTGATCCAATGGTCGTCATCGTCGGATCCTTTCTCCTCGCATTCAAGGCCATCCTGATTGAAGGAAGCGAAGTCGCTATTCTCTCCCTTGCCACGATAAAGCAACTCGGTAGGAATAACATCCTGTTTGGAGTAATTGCCGGGGGATTAGGCTCCATAGTCACCTTTCTCGTCGTATGGCGGATCTTCCTTTTGCTCCCAGCAATCATCATTGACTTTGCAACTGCAATTGTCCTCTTTTACTTCTCAAGTCGGTTCCTCCGCGGCTTTGTCAAATACGCGTTCAGGCACAAGTCATTCAGAGAGAAAATGGCCCGAATGGGACAAGAGGTCATTGACAAGGACCTCCTGCGCGTGGGAGCAAGGGACCCGTCTCAACCGATCCGCTTCTCCATTCCGAATTCGTTGCCAGTCCTTACCATCACACTTACTGAAGGTTTCGAAGCGAGCCTCGTCTTAGCTGCGGCGGGGGCTTTCAATATCCAGTGGACGCTGATTGGTGCAATCGTAAGCCTCGCTGTTCTGATAGTCGTCTCAGCAGTCTCCTATGACTATCTAATGCGAGTACCTAGATGGTTGTTGGATCTGATAGCGGGAGTCGTTCTTCTCTCCTTCGGACTCATCTTCCTCGCAAGTGGAATTCTTTCTGCGCTGACAGGCACAACCTGACGGCTGACCTTCTCAAAGATCGACCGACTGTTTGAGTACCTTCCTTACATGCTGTCTTGTACTATTGTCTCCGTCCGTAGACGGCACAAACGATTCCAGCGGTTAAGGGAACAGACACCGCGTCAACAAGGCCCTCTTCTCTCATCAGGGTTGAAATCTGTTCTCCTGTTCTCGCTCTCAAGATAGATCGACCTAGGTAGGATAGTGTTCTGCTCCAGGCTTCTGAGACCATTCGGCCGAAGAGGGGGAAGAGACCGAGTAGATAGTCGTAGTAGAACAGCTGGAAGAGACGGTTTCGTGGGCGAGCAAAGTCTAGTGATATCACAACTCCGCCCGGGACGGTGGTACGAGACATCTCGCGAAAAGTCAACTTGGCACTGGAAACATTTCTGAGCGCGAGACTGATAGAAGCAGAACCGAAGGAATCATCTCGAAAGGGGAGGTTCTCAGCTCGGGCCAGGACCCAGTCAACTCTTTCCCCGACGTTCCTTGCTTCTAGTCTCGACCTTGCAGTCTTCAGCATGGAGAGGGTGAGGTCTACGCCAACAACGAACCCGTCGTGGGAGACGGTCCTTGCGAAATCGGCTGCTAGGAGCCCCGTCCCGGTGGCCACGTCAAGTATGCGTTCATGGCCTAAAGGTCTGGCGCTCTTGACGACGTAGGCTCGCCATCGCCTGTCTTGGGCGAAGGAGAGAAGACTCAGGAGAATGTCGTATTCTAACGGGACGTTTGAGAATAGGGTCCGGACATACCGGGCCTTGGCATCAAACACGGGCTAGGACGTGGAGGGTTTCGGTGGGCTGGGACTTGACCTTCTGAAACTGTAGCCGACACCAGCTATTCCCACAACGATCAAGATCACTGCGAACACGACAGGCAACAGTATAGCAGCAAAGTACGAGACAAGCAAGAGAACTCCGAAACCGGTCATCAGAGCACCCCAGCCTACCACCATTATCCTGGGCGGAGCATACGAGTTCGCTGGAGGAAAAACAAATGCTTCAACGATCATCCACGCTCCGAAGAACGTAAAGA
>WNGQ01005742.1_pt1 | contig 12473 bp, 10 predicted proteins | sample 5407661 | NCBI WGS metagenome assembly WNGQ01 (sample SAMN13153382, study PRJNA577476) | soil metagenome | isolation source: 60 cm soil or saprolite under Garry oak tree replicate 2 | place: USA:California | collected 2016-06-15
AATCTCATGCGCACACGACATTGTCGCGTCCACCGCATCCCGCACCTACGTTCGTGACGATCGCGATACGCCCCTCGTCGATGAGGCGGGATGGCGAGAGAGATGCCATATAATTCTGAAAAACAGAAGTGTTATTTTTCGAGGAAGAGCTGGACGGCCAAAATCAGCTTGATATGGCTCGCGAATTCGGCTTTTTGGCGCAGCCGATTTTCAGCGGGCGAAGCGACGCATCGACGCGAGAAATTGATCCGGCTTGCCCGTCGGGCGAATCACGTGCGTCGACGCAGCTCGCCGGATGCCAAAGCAGAGATGATCACCGGTCGAACGCTTCAGCTAATCTGAAAGGTTCGATCTGAAGGGTTCGAATCCCTGTTGGGAGTCTAGGGCCTCGCGGAGCCGTTGTGCTCTGGAATTCCGCTTTCGGGGCGCTGCGCACCTGGCTTAACCTGCTGTCGGCTCGCCCCCGATCGCGATTGACCCAGGCCGTGTGAAACCCAATCGGACTTCAACATCGGCTGGTGGCTGCATAATTCCAACCATGCCCGCTGACTTATCTGAGTGGCGCCGCTCGCATCCCGCGCCGCGCGAGGCATGAACTCCCTATCGGCGACCGACGTATCCTAACGGTCTCCATCATGAGCTTTGCTTTCCTGACCGAGATCGCTCTTTTCGTCTTGATTGGAATGATCTGAAAGAATCGCTCTGAATGGAACCGGAGACCGCCGCTTTTGGCTATCTGCGCGAGCGCTTGTTTTTGAGAACAGCGGGCCCTGCAGTAGGAGCCTTTGGCTAGACAATTGCACGGGGTCGTGCGGTGTTCGACAGCCAACCAAGTTCCAGTCTGAGAACGTCATGGCCGACGTTTATCTCGGCATCGCGATTGCTGACGCAAAATACGCTGATCGTCACGGCGGTGGCTATCGTATTCGTTATCATATGAAGGCCACTTCAGTTGGTGGCCTCTTTCTAGGATGGGCCGATGATGGAACCAGCACGCTCTCCGAGTTCATTGTCCCCCTGCGAGACTTCCTCTAGCCGGTCAAATTCCCCTCATTACCTATCCAGTCTGCTTCATTTCGGCGCTGGGACCGCTATGATACGGGGTATGCCCGATCATTGGAGCTAAGGGAGGCTCCTGTGGGAAGAAAGCCAGCCAGAACCGAGTTCGATCCTCAAGCTTTTCTCGCCAAGATGGGGGCGGGCAAAGCGATTTTGAAATTTAGAACGAATCAGCACGTCTTCGAGCAGGGAGACGTGGCGGGCACGATTTTTTACATTCAAAAGGGCCGGGTCAAGCTCACGGTCCTATCCGAGCAGGGCAAGGAAGCGGTCGTCGGAATTTTAGAACCGGGCCAGTTCTTCGGCGAGGGCTGCCTCAATGGCCATACATTGCGCATCGCGACCACGACGGCGATGGAAGAATGTGTGATCACCTCAATCACCAAGGAAGCGATGATTGCTACCCTGCGTACCGAACCGAAATTTTCCGAGCTGTTCATGGCGTATCTCCTGACAAGGAACAGCCGAATCGAAGAGGACTTGATCGATCAGCTCTTTAACTCAAGTGAAAAGCGCCTCGCGCGCCTTCTCCTTCTGCTCGCGCATTTTGGAGAGGAAGATAGATCTCAGTCTATTTTATTGAATATCAGCCAGGAAACGTTGGCAGAGATGATTGGAACGACCCGATCCCGCGTCAGCGCCTTCATGAACAAATTCCGCAAACTTGGACTCATCAGCTACAATGGAAACATTGAGGTTCATAATTCGTTGTTGAATGCCGTTTTGCGTGAGAAGCCCGAGATAGAGCGGGATGACTCAACCAGCAAGAACTAACCGACCGATTGCTCGATGAGCAGAGTTTCTCGGAGCCCTTGCATCCGCGATTTCTGCTATTGACCCTGGCTGTGTGAAAACTCAAAAAATCGAAAGACGACGAGAATAATTTTCCGAAATCAATTGCTCCCGAGCAAGCCCGCGAAGTTTCAACGACCAGAAACTACACTTGGCGAAATGCTCATTCTACGCCGTCGCCCGTTTCGGACATCCGACGTCGACCCTACCCTTGGGGTGCAGTCCGAATTTGATCGCAAATTGAGTAGGGACAGCCCGTCCGGCGGCCTCTCGTCCCTCTCACGCCAACGTCGGTTATAAAATTTCCGTGAATGAGCAATATTGACCAGCAAGCAATCTTGCACTGCAGCATGGTGGTTAAATCGCCGGCCGCCGTCGGTTCCCGAAGCTAGATATGATGCTCTTGGATTGCGGCTGCATCGAACCACGATCAAGGATAAGGAATTGCCAATGACCGATATGACTGTCGTCCACGACAAGATGAAGGCCATCGCGACGGCTCACGCCGATTACGTAAAGTCGTCCTTTGAGGCGAACAATGCCTATCTGACAAAACTCGCCACGATCAAGGCGCCAGATCAAGCGATGCAGATCACGACCGATCACATGAAGTCGGCCTATGAGACCTTTGTCGCCGCGTCCACTAAGATCGGCGATATGTACAAGGACTTTTTTAAATCAGGCTATGAGCGGATGACGGTTGGAACGCCGAAACTCGCGGCTTAGCTCGTCATAAGGTCGGGTTAGCTGGACGGCTTTCGACGTCGAGCGATAAGAATAAGATGGTATGCTCAACGCTGCTCAAACCCGCCCCCTGATTTGTTGAAGGGCCGCTTTCGAGCGGCTCTTTCTTTTTGGTGGTTTGCATATTTGATGTCTGGGTTTTGGCACGAAGCTGCCGATCCGGGATGCCCGCCTTCCGAGGCCTGACAGCGATCGCGCACAGATCCAGGTTGTATTGCGCCAATTGTGAAGTCGGCGTGTTTGCCGTGTCACGGACTTTCAGATCGTTACGCGGCGCGGCGTGTCGCCATCATATCGTCTTTTTCGCGACCTACCTGGATTGCCTTCTTTGGATCATCGCGATATCGGGGGGGATCATGCGCGGAGCCGCCGTCATCTGTTCTGCTTTGGTCGTGGGCGCTTTGTTGGCCGCCACGCCCATGCTCCGCCTGCAGGCTGCTGGATTCGGCACTCGGGACGAGGCCGTGGCGATGGTCCGGCGCGTCCAGGAGAAATTCAAGAAGGATGGACCGGATGCGACATTCCGCGCCATCAACAGCGGTGCGTTCAACGATCGCGACCTGTATCCCTGGGTTCACACGATTGACGGGACCCTGCATGTCGCGAACGGCGCTTTTCCGGGGATCCGTGGCAAGAACCTGCATGATATGAAGGATCAGGACGGCAAGTTTACGACCCTGGACTTCATGAGGATCGCCACCACGGCGCCCTATCGGGGCTGGAGCGATTTCCGCTGGCGAAATCCGCAAACCAACACGGTTGATGACAAATCGGCCTGGGTCGAGCGCATGGGCGAATATCTCGTCGGCGTCGGCATCTACAAGAACGAGCAGCCCAACAAAAATGTGATCGGCCTCATCTCCGGCAGTCCCAATTCAGACGACACCTACCTGCAGATGGCGTACGATCTCGCCGACGTCCTCAACGACGGTGACAACCTGCGCATCCTGCCGATTGCCGGCATCGGCGGCCCGCGCAACATCCGCGACGTGCGCAATGTGCGCGGCGTCGATATCGGCCTGACGCAGACCAACATCCTCAACAGCTTCCGCCGCTCCAACGAGCGGCTGGGCCAGTTTGACGACAAGATCGTCTACATCGCCAAGCTGTTCAACGAGGAAGTCCATCTCGTCGCAAAGCCCAACATCACCTCGCTTGCGCAGCTGAAAGGCCTCAAGGTCAACCTTGATGCCAGGGGCAGCGGCACGAGCTACTCGATGCGGGACCTCTTCAATTCGTTGGGAATCGATGTCCAGGAAGTCAGCGTGTCTCAGGTCGAAGCCATCGAAAAGGTCAAGAGCGGCGAGATCGCTGCCACGGCGCTGATCGCGGGCAAGCCGGTCCGTTCGATGGCCAAGCTCAGCCGCGAGGACGGGTTGCATCTTGTTCCGATCCCCTATCCCAAGCAGCTCTCCGACGACTACCTGCCGGCGACCCTCACCCACGACGACTACCCGGAACTCGTTTCGGCCGGCGAATCCGTGGACACGGTTGCGGTCGGTGCGGTTCTGATCGCGTATAACTGGCCGAAGACCAATCTCGATCGCTACGCGCGGGTCCAGCGGTTCGTGGAGGCCTTCTTTCCGAAGATCGCCGAATTCCAGAAGCCGGCACGCCACGTCAAATGGCGCGAAGTCAATCTCGCGGCCATCTTACCGGGCTGGAAGCGCTTCGACGCGGCGCAGGCGTGGCTCGACCAGCACAACAGCCTCGACGCGAACAGCAACCAGTCGGGCGCCGCAGAACAAGGCACGGGCGCCCGCCAGGCCGCGATGTCAACCGGCGTGCGGTCCGCTGGCGGCGCCGAGCAGTCTCTGCCGCCGAAGAACTCCGCGCTCTACGAGGAATTTCTGAGGTGGCGACAGACGCAGGGCCGGTGACCGCCGGCCCCGCTTCGTGCTGCGAAGCGGCGATCGAAGACGCGGCAATCGCCGCTGACGTCAGCCAGCCAGGATGCAATCTCCGTCCGACCCAGCGAGCCGGCGTCCATGTGACTTCATTGGGGCGCCGATCTGGGTAAGCATCGTCTCGCGCTCCTTTGCGACGTCGAGATTGCTTGCGGAACGACAAGCGGCCTGATCGTCGGATACGTTTCGTATCTTTTCATTCACGATGCCGCGCACTGCCGACGATCCCCGAGTATGTCCGTTGATCGGGCAGACCTGAAGTGAGCGGTTGACGGTAAAAGCGACGCGAGGCACATCGCGAAATTTTTCTGCAACGCAAAACTCGGTCGCTGTCGGGGGTACAGCGGACATCGAGCAAGCCGCACCCATTCAATTTGGCTGAAGCTGCCGACCAGTGGAGTGTTCCCGAAGTTCGTATCATATCGGATCCCACCGCTCACTCGCGCTTGCCGAGTCTGCTCGATCGATTGGGTACGGAACGCTGACACACCTTGCAAGCAACTGTCGTGTCGTCGTGACACCTTGGTTCTGCCCGCTTCAATTGAGACCGTGCCCTGGTCGAAACGTCGAGCGAATTGCTCCGACACGGCCAATCACAAACAACGGGGAAGCGGTCAAGATGATGAAGGTGCGATCAAGCAAAGCGCTACTGGCATTAATTGTCCCATGTTTGTTGTCTGTTGCGCCGGCACGGGCAGAGGTGGCCCGCGATCCTGGCCCCCGCTCCGGTGGAGTGAATGATCCGCCTCGGCCGCTCGATGGTCTGACATCAGGCCAGGCCGCCCTGTTCAACGCGGGCGTCGCCAAATTCCAGGCGGGCGAGATGATCAAGGATGGTCTCGGACCGACCATGAATCTCGATAGCTGCGGCGGCTGCCATGCGCAGCCGACGCTGGGCGGAACGAGTCCGGCCAAGAACCCACAGTTCATCTTCTGGAGCAACAATCTCAAAAACACCAACCGGCTGCCGCCCTTCATCACCGCGGACGGGCCGGTTCGGGAAGTGCGCTTCAAACGCGCCAAGGATGGAACTGTCGACGGCGGCGTCCATGACCTATTCACGATCACGGGTCTTGCCGGTGCGGAAGGCTGCAATCTGCAACAACCCAGATTCACTCCCAGACGGAACATCATCTTCAGGATTCCGACACCGACGTTCGGTGCCGGGCTGATCGAGCAGATTCCGGATCGAAACATTGCCAGCAAGGAAACCGCGGCCAGCGGCCGAATCAACGGGATCAAATACAGGTTCAACGTTGTCAACGCCGGGCATGTGATCACAGGGGATGCGGCCTCGGCCGGCACCAATCGCAAAGCTGATACCAATGTCAGCGCCAATGACGGGACGATCGCGCGGTTTGGCTGGAAGGCGCAGAACAAGTCGCTGCTGGTGTTTTCCGGCGAAGCCTACAATGTCGAAATGGGCATCACCAATGAGCTGTTTCAGACAGAGCGAAACGAGACGCTTGCGTGCCAGAAGGCACCGACGCCCAACGATACGACCAATTCGGATGCGAGCGGGCTCGACACGTTGAGTGACATCGAGAAGTTTGCCGCCTTCATGCGCTTTCTGGCGCCGCCGATCGCGTCGACCGAACAGCCCGGTGGTGCAAGCTCGATCAGCAATGGCAAGCAGCTGTTTCGCCAGGTGGGTTGCGCGGCCTGTCATACCCCGATGCTTCGTACCGGACACTCAACCGTTGCTGCGCTCGACAACAAGGAGGTCAACCTATACTCGGACCTAGCGATCCATGACATGGGTGAAGGGCTTGCCGATGGCATCAGCCAGGGACTGGCGAAAGGCACGGACTTTCGGACCGCGCCGCTCTGGGGCCTTGGGCAGCGGCTGTTCTTCCTGCATGACGGGCGCACCAGCGACCTGGTCCAGGCGATCCGCGAACACCGGAGCCCGGGCTCCGAGGCGAATCGAGTCGTGAGACGGTACTTCCGGCTTGAGTCAAAAGATCAACAGAATCTGCTGAACTTTCTGCGGTCGCTGTAGCCGAGCCAGCCGGCTATTGTCGCGCAGGATCGAAATCCTTGGCACCTGCCGTCATGATCGTGCGTAACGGCGATGGCGGCCGCAAATCAGCTACCGCGCCTTGCAGGCGACCATCGCGTCCGGCCGTGGGCGGCTTGCCAGGGGCGGCGGCGCGAAGATGGCCAGATAGGCGTTGCTGCCGGTCATTCGATCGAAGCTGATTTCGCGATAGCCTGCGGCTGCAAGCTCGCAGCGAAGCAGATCTGGCGGGGTGCCGTGCTCGGCCGTCGGAGCGAAAGCGTCGACGATGCCGATGCGCGCGCCGGGCTTGAACGCAGGGACCAGATTGTAGAGCAGGGCGTAAGGCTGAGCGATTTCGTGATACATGTGCACCAGGATCGCAATATCAAGCGAACTCGCCGGCAATCTCGGATCGTGCGGCTCACCCAGGGTGACCGTCACGTTCTGCAATCCCAGATCGCGCACCCGGTTGCGCAGGCCGCGCAGATATTCGGGCACCACGTCTTGCGCGATCACGCGGCCGTTGGGTCCAACGATCGGCGCAAGCCTGACGACATAATAGCCGCTTCCCGCGCCGATGTCGGCAACCGTCATCCCCGGCTTGATGCCGAGCAGGCGCACGAGTTGGCGTGGCTCACCGGCGTCGTCGCGCTCCTTTTCGTCGTGCCAGATCGGACTGACGATGTCCGCGACCGGGCGATCGGGTTTCGGAAAAGCGGCGGCCGCCGTGCCCGGTTGCGCCATGAAGTCCTGGGCTGCGACTGACGTCGTGAATGCGGCGGCAAGACATACGGCAACGGCCGTTCGCGGGGACATGCTCATGAGCGGTCGTTCTCACGGAATCTTGGAGTTTTGAGGTCGAAGCATCATTGCGGCGGCATTGACCGGTTCGCGGAGAGCGCGAAGGCGTGTGTGAAGAGGTAATCACTCCGCCAGACCTCGCCGACCAGCGGGGAGTTCGACGCGCGGAGGTGCCGCGGCTTTTCCGGACGCATCTGATTAATTCCGCACGGTGTGGTAGTAATCGAATCAGCAGCAATCTGTTGTTCGGCGTTGCCGCCGGCCGAGCCATCGCTTTGAAAATAATATGGCTTTGAAAATAATATGGCTTTGAAAATATTATGGCTTTGAAAATGCAGCGGGGGAACGAGAGGTTGCCTATGGGCATTTCCGTCATCCAACAAGCCAAGATCCAGGCCCAAGTCCTGGTTCCGCTCGTGAAGGCCCTGCGGGCGGAATTGGGCGAGGAGCGCGCCAGCCGACTTGTTCGAAACGCACTGGGCGACCTCTATCGTCGCTACGGAGAAGAGTTCCGGCGCGCGAAGAATGAGGAGAACCTTGGGACGCTCGTGGCGTCGGCGTTCGCGACCTATGCCCGCGATGAAGCTCTGGATTACAGCGTGATCGAGCAGTCACAGGACGCCTTCGCGATCGATGTGACCGGATGCCGGTATGCCGAGTTCTACAAGGAACTGGGTGAGCCGGAGCTCGGATTCCTGCTGGTCTGCTGCGCGGACTTTTCCGTGGCCGAGGGGTTAGGTCCGGGCATCGCGCTCACGCGCACGCAAACCATCATGCAAGGCGCGAGTCACTGCAACTTCCGGTATAAGCGTTCGCGCGAGACGGATTGAGGGCAGGCGGCCGCCCGCAATCGACTTGGGAAGCGCTTCGCAAGGGCGGCGGCGCGGTTGGCTGAAAGCTGAATGACTCGAACCCTCGTCCCTGCGTATGGATCGGATCGCGGTTGTGCCCTTGGCCGCCTCTTTTTGGAGATCTGGACATGTCGACGCTCACCCCACATGGCGCCTGCCTGCTATGGAAGCCGGATTTGATCTGGCTGAATGCGATCTCCGACGCCATGGTCGCCATCGCCTTCTTTACGACCGCGTTCGTGCTCGGGTTCTACGTGTGGCGGCGCCGCCGCGATGTGATGTTCCGCAGCGTATTCTGGGCCCTTGCGATCTTCACCGCGGTTTGCGGAGTGACCCGCCTGCTGTCGATCCTCACTCTGTGGGTGCCGGCCTACGGCATCGAGGCCGTCGTCAAGGGTATCCTGGCGCCGATCTCGCTCGCGGACACGGCGGCCATGCTGCTGATGCTGCCCCGGCTCCTGGTGCTGCCGACCCGCATTCAGCTTCAGCAGGCCTTTACAGCTCTCGAGGAGGAAATCAGGCAACGCCGCAAGGCCGAGGCCATGGTCAGGCGTTTTCAGGAGATCGAGGCCACCGAGTCCCAGGTCCGGCAGGCCCAGAGGATGGAAGCCGTCGGCCAGCTCACCGGTGGCGTCGCCCACGACTTCAACAACATCCTGACCGTGATCACCGGAACCATCGAGATCCTCGGCGACGCGGTCAAGGACCGTCCGCAGCTCGCCCAGATCACCAGCCTGATCGGCGCCGCTGCCGCGCGAGGGGCCGACCTCACCCAGCATCTGTTGGCCTTCGCCCGTCGTCAGCCGCTGCAGCCGCGCAGCGTCAACGTCAACGCCCTGGTCGTCGACGCCGCGCGGCTGCTGCGGCCGACCCTCGGTGAGCAGATCGAAATCGAATCGATGCTGGCGCACGATTCCGCGCCGGCCCTGATCGATCCCAGCCAGCTCTCGACCGCGATCCTGAACCTTGCGCTGAATGCGCGCGACGCCATGACGAACGGCGGCAAGCTGACCCTGGAAACCAAGAATGTCGTGCTCGACCAGGATTATGCGCGGATGAATCCCGAGGTGAAGCCGGGCAACTACGTCATGATTGCAGTGAGCGACACGGGAGAAGGGATTCCCAACAGCCTGCTCGACAAGGTGTTTGAACCGTTCTTCACCACCAAGGAGGTCGGAAAGGGATCGGGGCTCGGCCTTTCCATGGTCTACGGCTTCGTCAAGCAGTCGAACGGCCATATCAAGATCTACAGCGAAGAGGCCCACGGCACCACCGTGAAGCTGTATCTGCCGCAGGCCACAGGCGTTGCCGACACGCTGCCCGCCGAGGCTGGCATCTCCGAATTCGAACTCGGCGACGAATCCATTCTCATTGTCGAGGACGATGCGCTGGTGCGCGAATACGTCGTGACGCAGGTCAGCCGTTTCGGTTTCCACACGCTGGCCGCCAGCAATGCCGCCGAGGCGCTGGCGATCATCAATGGTCCCGAACGCATCGATCTGTTGTTCACCGACGTGATCATCCCGGGCGGCATGAACGGCCGTCAGGTCGCGACCGAGGCGCTGAAGCTGCGCCCGGGGCTGAAGATTCTCTACACGTCGGGCTATACCGAAAACGCCATCGTGCATCATGGCCGGCTCGACGCCGGCGTGCTGCTGCTGCCAAAGCCCTACGTCAGCTCCGATCTCGCGCGGATGATCCGGACCGCGCTGGCGTCGTGAAGCCAGCGCCGCCGGGGCGGCGGCGCGCTTGCGCAGGTAGCCGAAAGCGGAATGATTTTAGCCAATGGATCGGATCGCGGTGGCGCGCATGCTGACGCTTCTTGGAGATATTCTGGACATGTCGACGCTGACCCCGCATGGCGCGTGCCTGCTCTGGGAGCCGGGATTGATCTGGCTGAATGCCATCTCCGACGCCCTGGTCGCCGCCGCCTTCTTTGCGACCGCGTTCCTTCTCGCGTACTTCGTGTTGCGGCGCCGCCGCCATATGTTGTTCATGTTTCGCTGCGTGTTCTGGGGATATGCGATCTTCATCGCAATCTGTGGGGTGACCCGCCTGCTGTCGATCCTCACTCTGTGGGTGCCGGTCTACGGCGTCGAGGGCGCGACCAAAGGCTTCCTGGCGCTGATCTCGCTGGGCGTCACGGCGGGACTGCTGATGCTGCTGCCGCGGATCCTGGTGATGCCGACCCGCATTCAGCTGCAGCAGGCCTATGCGGCGCTCGAGGAGGAAGTCAGGCAACGCCGCAAGGCCGAGGCCATGGTCAGGCGTTTTCAGGAGATCGAGGCTACCGAATCTCAGGTCCGGCAGGCGCAGAAGATGGAAGCCGTCGGCCAGCTCACCGGCGGCGTCGCCCACGACTTCAACAACATCCTGACCGTGATCACCGGGACCATCGAAATCCTCGCCGACGCGGTCAAGGACCGTCCGCATCTCGCCCAGATCACCAACATGATCACCTCTGCGGCCGCGCGCGGCGCCGATCTCACCCAGCATCTGCTGGCCTTCGCCCGTCGTCAGCCATTGCAGCCCCGCAACACTGACGTCAACGCGCTGGTCGTCGATGTCGCACGGTTGCTGCGGCCGACGCTCGGCGAACAGATCGAAATCGAATCGATGCTGGCGCACGATGCCGCGCCGGCCCTGATCGATCCCAGTCAGCTCTCGACCGCGATCCTGAACCTTGCCCTCAATGCCCGGGACGCCATGCCGAACGGCGGCAAGCTGACCTTGGAAACCAAGAACGTCGTACTCGACGACAACTACGCGCGCCTGAACAGCGAAGTGACTCCGGGCAACTACGTCATGATCGCGGTCAGCGACACCGGGGAGGGAATCCCCGGCAGCCTGCTCGACAAGGTGTTTGAACCGTTCTTCACCACCAAGGAGGTCGGAAAGGGATCCGGACTCGGCCTTTCCATGGTCTACGGCTTCGTCAAGCAGTCGAACGGCCATATCAAGATCTACAGCGAAGAGGGTCACGGCACCACCGTGAAGCTGTATTTGCCGCAGGCCACAGGCGTCGCCGACGCGCTGCCCACTGAGGTTGGCGTCTCCGGGCTCGAACGCGGCGACGAATCCATCCTGATTGTGGAGGACGACGCGCTGGTGCGCGAATACGTCGTGACCCAGATCAGAAGTCTCGGCTACGCTACGCTGGCCGCCAGCAATGCCGCCGAGGCGCTGGCGATCATCAATGGTCTTGAGCGCATCGATCTGTTGTTCACCGACGTGATCATCCCGGGCGGCATGAACGGCCGCCAGGTCGCGCTCGCGGCGCTCAAGCTGCGCCCGGGGCTGAAGATCCTCTACACGTCGGGCTATACCGAAAACGCCATCGTGCACCATGGCCGGCTCGACGCCGGCGTGCTGCTGCTGCCAAAGCCCTACCTCAGCTCCGATCTCGCGCGGATGATAAGGACCGCGCTGGCGTCGTGAACTCTGGCGTCGTGAACTGAAGGCGCTGCGGTCTTTCCCCGAGGTTACGCCGAGCCCTTCCGCCTGTGGAAGCCTTCCAGCAGACTGGCGACGATCTTCTGTCCCCGCTCCCGCAACCGCTTCGGGTTATCGGCCTCCGCCAGCATCAACGCGATCTTGCAGATCATGGCGATACCGAAGGCGCGCCGCTTGCGGCCGAATAATCGTCGCGTGGGCCTGACCCTTTCAACATTCCGGAGGACGTACAGATGACATTGGACCCGCGCGTAAAGGCCATCGGCGAGATCAAGACCGAGCACCTCTTCGACATCGTCGTCGATCTCAATCCACGCCTGGCATTCGGCGACGGTCCGTTTGGCCGCCGGATCTTGTTCGGTTCGGCTGGCGGCTCGTTCGAGGGCCCGAAGTTGCGCGGAGAGGTCTTGGCGGGCGGCGGAGACTGGCGCTAATCCGTCCGGACGGAGCGATGGCGATCGATGTCAGGCTCGCTCTGCGCACGCATGACGATGCCCGCCGTTGCCTACAAGATCTCGCAAGTGATTTGAAGACGTGGCGACGTGGACACCGCGATGCCGCTTCGCTCATCGCAACCACTCGACGACCGGAGACCGATGAGCCGCAATCGAGCGGGATTTGCACGCCGCGGCTCGCGGACAAGCTCGCGCGCGATCCACACGGCCGCCGATTCGATCGCGAACGCCTTTGGCTGAGGCTATGGCTACGCGCCGTTGTTCCGGGCGCCGGCTAGTTCGCGCGCGTCCAGGTCGACGATCGGCAGATCATCCCGCCCAGGGCGCAGCCCGCCGTCGTCAGCGTGCCGCCGGAGAGCGACATCTTGGCGGCATAGGTCTTGTTATCGTCGGGATTGTTGTAACTGCC
>WNGQ01012635.1_pt1 | contig 12471 bp, 4 predicted proteins | sample 5407661 | NCBI WGS metagenome assembly WNGQ01 (sample SAMN13153382, study PRJNA577476) | soil metagenome | isolation source: 60 cm soil or saprolite under Garry oak tree replicate 2 | place: USA:California | collected 2016-06-15
CCGCCGACGCCGCACCCGGTCGTCGTCATACCAGCCCCGGGCTGGCTCGCATCCGTTGTATCGGCAGCGCCGGGTCCGGCTCCAATCGTGCCAGCGCCTTTGGAGCCTTGCGCCGCAGCAATCAATTCCAGCAACTTTTTGGGATCATTGAGCCACTCTTTCATGTGCTCTTGGTCGTTTCCGAGGGAGGCGGTGGCCAGTTGCGCGGCAATCGTGGATTGTTTTAAGCGGGAATCCGTGGCCACGAAGCAAATTTCGTTGATGTGGATTCCTTGCATTCCCGCAAGAGCGGCCTTCAATTGTTGGGCGAGTTCTGAGGGCTTGACCTTTCCTGCGGGAAAGGCCAATGCGAACCGCGCGAGCTCTTCCCGGGTGACGGTACTAAAAAACTGGACGCTCGCCAGCCCCGCCGCGGAGAGCAACATGGCAAATTGTTTTTCGGCCGGCGCGCCTTCCAGCGGCACGCCGTCCAGCAGAAGCTGAGAACCTGTGGCTCCCAGTAGGAGTCCGCCCTCCGATCCCGGGGGAATGGCGGTGTGCAGTTCGTCGAAGGCAATTTTTAACTGTTCAACGGTGCGGGCGTGCTCATAGCCGTACAGGCGGGCGTACTTCAGCAGAATGTTCAGGCTTCTTACGAAGGCGCGTCCGGCCGTTGTTTTTGGATCGGATTTCATGTGCCGCCGCGGGGCATCCTCAATCTTAATGGGCTCAGTGGGCGCAATAGGACTCCCTCACTAGTACCGTAGATGGAGCCGTGGTTGGCGGCAATGGTACAGGCGTGCATCTGTGTCCGAGGGGTCACGAAGCCCTTCGGACGGGCAGTTTCACTGACCGCACGAACGGGTATTTTTTTAGGGGGACAGGTAGAGAAGAGGGCCCTTTCGGAATCCCTTGAAAACAAGGCGCTTAGGTCTTCACAGCCGCAATTCGCGTAGGCCAGACACTTATTTACAGATTGCGATTGTGGGCATGTCAATAGTTCAGTTTCAACGAAAATTGAATCTGCCGCGATGGCCCTGCCGTTTTGCTAATGATGCCAAAGCCGCTACCGAGAACGATGTTCGACGGCAAGCCAAAATTCACATCGTTGAAGATGTTGAAGAGCTCGGCGCGGAATTGCAGGTTTGCGAATTCGCCATTTCCGCGGCGGCCAAAGGCCGTGTCCTTAATCAGGGCCATATCGAATTGGCGGAACGCCGGCCCGCGAAACGTGTCGCGCCCGAGCGTTCCGAAAAGGCCTTGGTTGGGGCCGGTCCCGCCCGGAACATTGATCGGAATCTGAAAGAAGGAGCTGTTGGCTGCCCCTTTGCCGAAATAGTCTTCACGCACCGGGCGGCTCGTTGAAAAATCAGGTAGCGCCACGAGATCGGGCCGGTCCGTTCCGCCAGCGCCCACTCCCGTTTGCTGGATTCCGGAATAGACGGAAAAGGGAGAGCCCGAGGTCAGTGTGGTGATATTCAGAAACTGCCATCCGCGCGTGAGCGTTTTGCCGAGCGGCTGGAAAAAACGCACGCGCTCCAGCGGCAATCTTTGAATCAGGCTCACGGCGAATACGTGCCGCACATCGAAGGTCGAAGGCCCTCGGTCCTTTTCGGGATGGAACGGATCCTGCGGCAACGTTTGCAAAACCACTCCAGGAGTTCCGGAAATCCCGCCGGGAACGGCGCTGGTGTCGTCAATGCTTTTTGAGAAAGTGTAGCTGGCCTGAAAACTGAGGCCCCTGCGCGGCGTGTTCTGGCTCGCGCTCGCTTGCAGCGCGTGGTAGCTCGAATGCGCGTCGCTCGACATCACCATCTCCGGGCCAAATCCGCCGGTGGCCTGCCCAGACGCATTGAACTGCGTGAAGCGCGCGAAAGCCGGTGAAGCCCCTCCGTAGCCGTTCGGCGCAAGTACGCTCGCCAGGCGAACTCCCGCAGTGCCCACATAGGAAGCGCTCACTTTCACGCTTCCCAAATCCTGGTCGACGCCCAGCGTCTGCGTAGCGATATACCCGTTGCGAAGATAGGGATCCACGCTGATGGCCGAGAACAGTTGCACTTGACTGCCAGGTGTCAACGCCGCCAAATCGTTTTGGAATCGTTGCACGTCCATCGGTGTGTTCGCGGGAACGTTGCTGCTGCTCCCGTTGGGGAAAAGCAGTTGCCCTTGCTTGGTGTAAACCGGAGGAAGTGTAAGGGGATTGACAGAATCTTGAAAGCTGAGCGGGAAACCCGGAAGCGCTGTCACCAGCGGTTGAAACTCGAATGGGAACGCCCCTGTGACGTAATTTTGCAGCCAAAGATTCGGAAGAATCGTTGTGATGGCGCCGCCCGCGTGGACGGTCGTGTGCTTGCTCAGGCCGTAGTCGAGCGAGAGGCGCGGGCCCCATCCATTCCAATCCATCGCGTAGGGCGGTTGCGGATTGTAGAGATAGATTTGCGTTGTGCCGGGAGCAAGAAAGCTCGCTAGCTTGCCGTCCGGCCCGATGGGAACAACCAGCGAGGTGCGATGCTTTGCCTCCTGAATCCGGCTATTCACTTCGTAACGCAAACCGAGGTTGACCGTGAATCGAGCAGTGACTTTCCAGGCGTCCTCAAAGTAGAAGTTGTAGGCTTCGCGGCGCACTCCCGCTTCATCAAGCTTATTTCCTTTCGGCGTCAGGCTGCCGAGGGCCGTAACCGTATACGAAAAAGGAGTTGCCGTGAGCAGCCCCGTCAGCGCGTCCGGCAAGGGCTGCCCTGGCTGAATGTCGTGCTGTCCGCTGGCGGAGGGAATGAAGACGGGTGAGTAGGCGGTTCCGCCTCCGAAGGTGTAAAGCCCGTTGGGATTAATGCCGAAAATCGTGGAATCGCGGTTGAACCGCAATTCCGCTCCCCATCGCAAGCCATGCACGCCGCGCGTGAGGGCCATATCCTCTTTGAATTGGTAGACGTTTCCGTACGAGCCGAAGATCGAGCCGTCCGCTGAATTGAATCCCTGATAGAGACCGTCCGCAAAGGCGATGGCCGGCTGCTCCTGGTTGCTGGTAAGAAATAGCGGTGTGCTGCGGATGTAGCCCAGCGTCGTTTGATAGCTGAACCGCGAAGTCGCGTTGCGCGAGTATTTCACTGCGGCGCTGCGTTGGTGATCGAGAAAATCAACTCCAAACGTGGGATCGATAGCCGTTTGATCGGGGTTGGTGGTTGGCCCGCTGACCTGGTTGCGGCTCACGCGCAGGAACAACGCCGACTTCTCCGAAAAACGGTGATCGATTCGCGCGGAAGCCTGATTCGTGCAGGTAGCCACTTTGGAAGAAGTCGCGTAGGTGCGGGCGCCGTAGGGCCCGGTGGGCTCGTTGGGCAGCGGATAGCGGGCGAGCAGAGCCGCGATGCTACTGTTCACCGGAACGGTTAGCGTGTCTCCGGGAAATGTGGTGGTGTCGACTCCCTGCCGTTCCGTCGAAGTGGGCACGGGCATCACCTGCGTCGTTCCCAGCACCTGCCGGAAGCCCTGATACTCCACGAAGTAGTAGGTTTTTCCCCGGCCGTCGTAAATGTGCGGCAACGCGACCGGGCCGCCGATGGTCACTCCGAATTCATTACGCGCGAATGGTGGCAGGCGCCTGCGATCAACGGCGTTTGCATGATCGAAAAAATTCCTGGCGTCGAACGCAGCGTTGCGCACGAACTCGAAGAGGCTCCCGTGCACCGAGTCGCTGCCGGACTTCGTAATCACATTTGTGAAGCCCGCGGCCCCGTGGCCGATGTCCGCCGGCATGACGCCCGAACTGGATTGCACTTCCTGAATCGCATCCACGTTGAAATTGGAAAAGGTGGCGCCGCCAAGCTCCGGGTCCGTCGTGTCCGCACCATCCATTGAAAAAACCGCAGCGGAGCCGCGCTGGCCGTTGACCGCAAATTGTTGCGTGAAATTTGCGGCCCCGTTGGTGTCCGTCATGGTCCCGGCAGCGAGCAAAAGAAGCTTGCTGAAATCGCGTTCGTTCAACGGCAAGCTGGAAACTTCTCCGGTCGAGAGATGCTCGCCGCCGCTGGCCTGAGGCGACGTCTCGTCTTTCGCAGCACCCTTCGCCGCCCCGTTGGAGTCAATGATTCGAAGTTCCTGGCTTTGGGGAGAGAGTTGAAGACTGGGCAGAATGGCTGCTCCATCTTTGATCTGCATGGTCTCGGTGGCCGTCCAGGTCTTGCCCAGAACGGTTGCCGTAAGCTTGTAACTCCCCGCGGAGAGCGCGGCAAACGTAAATTGGCCTGTCGCCGTGGTGGTCGCGGAATACTCGTGGCTGTTGTCTGTTGCTTGGAGATGGATTTCCGCCTTGTCGACAGGATTTCCCGCAGCGTCGCGCAGGATTCCGGTCCAGGACGGCGCTGCCGAGCAGTTGACTAAGGAAATCAGAAGAGCTGCGAGAAGAAGAAAACCGCGAGCGATGGGCGCTGGCCTGGAGAACATTGGGGAGGATTATATCCGCTTTTCGGTTTTGACGAAGTGAGTGGCGCGGCAGACCGGAATCAGGCTTTAGAAACCGCCACGCGACCGCGGCGCCTGCTGCGATTCGTCACCTGCGCGATCATCGGCAAACCGCCCAATTCCAGCAGCAATTTGCGAAGGCGATAGCGTTCTTCCAGGTCCATATCCACAAATTCGAACGCCATGGCCTGTGGCCGCGCGCCGCGCACCATCGCCTGTGCCTTGAAGTGCCGCACGCCATGCGAAAAGATTCCCCCTCCCAGATTCAATTCAGGGATGCTTAGCCTGAAGTTCTCCCGCAAATTCGTGGTCACCGCCAGGAGGTTCCTCGAAAGCTTTAACCGCGCGTAACGCCGCTGACGGATCACCGAAGCACTGGCCTCTGGATCGGTGGGTTCGAGTGTCATTTCCCGGCGGTCGATTCCGCTCGAGGCCACCGCTTGCATCCCGACTGCCTTATCCACATGAAGCAGCGCTTGTGCCGCGGCAATTCTCATTTCGTTCGGGTACACCCAGCGCCATACCTGTTTTGTTTCCAGAATGTGCTGGAACAGCGGGCTCGCCATACTGGCCCGCAAACGCCCAAGGGCCTCGATGGCCTTCACTCGCGTAAAACCGGTGGATTCGTCATCTTGCAGCAGCGCAATGAGTTTTGGGATGCACTCCGCCTGTCCGCTCATCCCCATCTCATCAATGGCCAGCGGCCGAATCATTGTGTCCAGCGAATCGTAAATCGCCACGAGCAACTTCGCCCGTTGCTCCGGCGGCGCCGCGGAAAGTTGCCGGATGGCCCGGTCATGCGAAGAGCGCGGCCACTGCGAGAGCCGCAGCGGCAACACCTTCTCCACCGCGTCCGGTGAAAGCTGGCTCAACAAACCGATCGTTTCCACCGCTTCGCCGGCGGGTGCCGTCTGCAGCGTTTCCACCAACCGTTGCGTGGCATCCTCTCCCAGGTCGCTGATTATCGTGCACAGAAGCTCGCAATCTTCCCGGAATCCGCAATGCCCGAAGCGGTTGGTCACGTAATGAATCGTGGCTTTGGGCATCAAGCCCAAAATATCCATCATCCCGTCAGCGAGGTGCCCGCTGCGCATGGCTTCTTCCACGAATTCCGGCAGCCGCTCTTCCGCTCCGATGCGCGGCCGCAGGCTTTGCGTCGACCCGGGCCGCTGCGCCTCGACGCTTTCCAGCGAAGCCAGCGCTTGCTGCATCGCGGGATAGCATCGCTTCGAAGCCGCTTCTTGGCTCAAGCGCACAAAGGCTGCGCCCACCAGCGTCTGCAATTCCGGCTCGCGCTCGACAGCCAGTTGATTGCCCGCCCGACGGATTGCCTCCATCAGAGCGCTGCCATCGCCGCTTCCATAAAGCTCGCCCAAATCGGAAAGCCCAATCGCCGTTGTGCGCCGCGCTTCCGGCGCTTCCAGCCCGATGCACGACGCATACTTCATCAAAATCTCATTCGCCGTCTTCAATTCGCCGCGCCGCAAGCATTCTTCGAGGAACGCGCGCACGTTCCGCGGCGGCACGCACCACGCCTCATCCGAAGTCAGCACTTCTTTTTTGTTTTCTTCCGGCACCTGCTCCCAGAATTCCTGGTCCAGCAGTTCCGTGTACGACTGCACGGAGAGTCCTGCCTGCGCCATCATGTGTTCCTGCGTGGACAAAATCTTGCGCAGCGCCTCAATCTCCGTGTTCATGCGGTCGAGCATTTGCTTCACCGCATTCACGCGCAACTCGCCGCGCTCGTAGCTGTCCAGCGCGAAGCGAATCGCCACGTGCTCCGCCAGCTTCAGCAGCATTGGCTTGTCCGGTTTCGCGTCTGGGGCCTGCGCCGCCAGCCCTGCCAGCGCCTGCTGCAGCGTGTACTGCGCGCGCACCGGCATCGCGCTCAGCCGCGACTGGAATGTCGGCACGTCCATCTGCGAGTCCGGATCCTTCCGCGCCTTCCCCAGCGACGCAAACAATCCCAGCATCGACCGCACATCTTCTTCTTCAACGGTGAACCCGCCGCCTCCGCCCAATCCTGCCGGACCGTGTCCGCCGCCCTTTTCGCCGCGCAACATCGCCGAAGCGGTCATCCATCTTCCTGGCGTTCCCGTTCCGCCCGCTCCAGTCCCGCCGCCTCCAGTCCCAGCACCCGTACCACCTCCCCCGCCAGAACCTGAACCTGTTCCACCTCCGCCCAAACCGCCTCCGCCCGCACCCGTACCTGACCCGCCACCTCCACCCGGCCCGCTTCCACTCCCCCAACCTCCCCCAGAACCGCTACCTCCACCAACTCCGGCCCCGCCAGGTCCGGAGCCGCCGCCTATTCCCGGTCCTCCCGAGCCTCCGCCTCCCGGACCCCCGCCCGAGCCGCTACCTCCGGCTTGCCCTCCGCCTCCCGGACCTCCGCCCGACCCGGATCCGCCGCCTCCCGTTCCCCACAAACCTTCGCCGCCGGATCCGCTTCCTCCGGAACCTCCCGAGCCCGCGCCAGTTCCTCCGCCGCTTCCGCCCATTCCTCCGCCGGCAAGACCGAACCCGGGCCCAGGCCCTCCGGGGCCATGTCCCGGCCCGCCCGCTCCTCCTCCGCCTCCACCGCCTCCGCGCGCGCTTTCCGCCGCCAGAATCATCTGCAGCATTTTGTTCGGGTCTTCGAAGAATTCGCGGAACTTGTCGCCCTGCGCACCCAGCGCTTTCGCGGTCAACTGCGCCGCCACTTTGATTCCCGCCACCGACGAATCTTCCGCCACGTAGCGAATCTCGTTCACCTTGATGCCCGTTTCGCCTCCCAGCGCCGTCTTCAATTGTTCCGCCAGCGCCGAGGGCTTCGCGTTTCCGCTCGGAAACGCGCGCACAAACCGCGCAAACTGCGCCTGCGTCAATCCTGGCGAAAAGTGAATGCTCGCGATTCCCGAAGACGTCAGCAGTTGCGCGAAGCTTCTTTCTCCCGCCGACGAGCCCATCGGCACGCCGTCCAGCAGAATCTGGTGCCCCGAAGCGCCCAGCAGCACGCCGCTCCCGCCGCTGTCCTCCAGCGCCTGCCGCAGCTCCTTCCACGTCGTATCGAACTGCGCCGTGGTCTTCGCGTGGCCAAATTCGTACAGCCGCGCAAACTTCAACAGAATGTTCAGGCTGCGGACAAATGCCCGCGCCCCGCCTCGCATTTCAGGACTCATGGTTGTGTTTCAGGACCCATTCCCGCTGACTCTTAATAACGTTCGCACGTTTTCTCCGAACCTTCGAACCTTCGAAACCTTGTAACCTTCTAACGTTCTTTGCCGTGTCTTCTAACTTTCCACCGTTCTTTTCCCCCGCACAAGCCTCCCCGCACCCCCTGTACTCATCTCAATAACAGATTTGTTGCCCCTTTGGAAACCGTTCGCGGGGCGTTCGCACCAGGTTGTCCTTCTGGAAGTGAGTGCTGTTTTGCATTTTGAATGTGCAATGCGTTTCCAGTATAAAATCAGTGCGAAGATCTAAAGGCCCTTATGCCCGACCAGCCCCCATCGGACCGCTTCAAAACGGAGATGCCGCAAATCCCCGGCGTTACGGTGCCCCTCGCACGGCCGGCCAAATCCAGCGGGCCTATCATCAAACTCGTCATTGGACTTCTCGCGGTGCTGGTCGTCGTATTCCTGGGAGCACGCTGGGCGCTCCGCCCGCGGCACATGGAGTCCAAGTCCGCCGAGCCGCAGCCGCAAATCGAGGTTCCCGCGCCCGCGCCCGATCCGCGCACTTTGGTGCCGCACGCCAATGATGCAAATCCAGGCATCGCGGACGTCGAGGAGATGGCCAAGCCCTGGTCGTCCAAGGAATTTTTTATTCGCAACACGCTCAGCGGAGAAAACGTTCCCGGAATCCTCGTGCGTCTGCCGGGCGGCTCTCCGTTGCGAGCCACCGGCTACTGGGCTTTTTCCGTGAACGCGCCCTTCGGCAACTGCCGGCTGGAGTACGTCACCGATCTGGTCCGGCTGCGAACCGAATACGGCTTCGCCGCCGCGAAACATCCCATGGTCGGCAATCCGTGCAACCACACGGTTTTCGATCCAGCCAGAACCACGACTCTTCCAGGAACCGGCGCCATCGTGCGAGGCGCGATCGTGCAGGGTTCGGATTTGCGCCCGCCGCTCGGCATCGAGATTCGCGTTCGCGACAAGGAGATTGAGGCTGTTCGCACCGAGTAGTGAAGTTTTGGCCAAAGGGATTTTTTGTTGCAGTCCTCGGCTTTCGCAGCAATGAGCACCGAAGCAAACTTCGCATCGTTTTGGCCCGAATACGTGCGTGCTCACAGCCAGCATGCCACGCGAGCAGTTCATCTTGCGGGGACGCTGACGGGATGGGCGCTGCTGGTTGCGGCCGTGGCGTTGCACCGCTGGTGGTGGATTGTGCTGGCGCTCGTAGTTCCGTACGCGCTGGCGTGGATCTCGCACTTCTTTGTGGAGCACAACCGCCCGGCCACGTTTGAACATCCGCTGTGGTCGTGGTGGGCGGACCAAAAAATGGTGACGCTGATGCTGTCTGGAAAAATGGGCGAAGAAGTGCGCCGCTGCACCTCAGACCAGTAGATACTGACCAATCGAAAATGGAAAACGGGATCGGAAATCGCGACAACAGAGCTTGTTTGCTGCAATCGCACCGATGCGGAATTCGGCGTTACAAGGTCGGTGCTGCTAGACGAATAAGTCCTCACAGCTCAAGAGTCTCCGCATACCTGAATCTAAATTAGATAAATCCTCCAGAAGTATCGAAATTTAGATTTGGTTACTCCCAATTTGGCCTGTAAGTTATAGAAAAAACACAACCTTAGCGGCGTGGCGCAATGGCGCACGAACTGCACTCCCTTAGCAAAGCTCAACCGGAATCCGATTGTCCGGAAAGGGTTTGTTTCGGGGGTTCTGCGGACAGAGCCATGGGACGTAGGGGTTTTTCAAGAAGTTGGAATTGTTCCATCAAATGGAGGAGAGCAATGGATTGTAAAAGAGCAACATGGACCCGGGCGTGTCGATACCAGGTCTTTAGGCAAAGCACTGCTGTTTTCGCGCTTTTGCTGATGGCTACAGCGCTGTTTTTTTCAGGATCCGCGTATGCGCAGGGAACCACGGGAACGCTTCGGGGCCAGGTTCTGGACCCTGCTGGAGCAGTTGTTCCCAATGTTGAGGTTACAGTGACCAATCAGGAGACGGGAGTGGCCGTCAAAGTCACAACAACCTCGGCAGGCACGTATGCGGTGCCGACTTTGATTCCCGGACTCTACAAAATCACTGTGGAGGCCAAGGGCTTCAAGAGTTTCGTGAAGAAAGATGTGAGCGTAATCGCAAACCAGGACAATGTGGCCGACGCTCAAGTGGAATTGGGCGCCGCTACAGAGACGATCGAAGTTACCGGCGGAGCCGTGGAAGTCCAGACGACATCGTCCTCCCTGAACAATTCGTTTGATGCACGCTCCGTCGATCTTCCTAGCGGCGCAGGCACATTGAATGGCAGCTTGTTGAACCTCGCGGTGCTGGCTCCCAACGTAATCGCTCAACCGGGCGGTGTTACTGGCATTGGCGGATCTGTCGGCGGAACCCGTCCGCGCGACAACAACTTTACGGTGGACGGCGTGGACGACAACAATCTGGGCGTGACGGGAAACAACTCCACGGTCATCCCGGATGCGGTCGCCGAGTTCAACCTGACCACGAATCAGTTCAGCGCGGAGTATGGACATTCCGCGGGCGGACAGTTCAGCCTGGTGACGAAAACGGGGACAAACACATGGCACGGCTCCGGCGAATGGTACAACCAGAACCGCAACTACAACTCGCTCGATAACCTGACGAAGGGCGCGATTCTGGGCGGATTGCTTCCGGGTCAGCCTGCCTATGACAACAATCGAGCTGGCGGCACCATAGGCGGACCGATCATCAAGAACAAGTTCTTTGTCTTCGGCGCCTACGAGTTCACGTATCTTCATGGGCAGGGTAGCCCCACGGTCTTCACTGCGCCCACGGCTTCTGGATTGGCGACACTGCAGGCCAACGCGGCAGACAGCGCGGTCTCGGCCCTCCTAACCAATTTTCCAGTAGCCTTGCAGAACGATGCCGGTAACGTGACGATTCATACGGGCGGCATTAATAGCGCGACCACCGCCAATGTACCCATCGGAAATATCACCATATTCAGTCCAAACTTTCAGCGCGAACATGACGTGATCGCGAACGCTGACTACACGATGGGGCGCCACCAGTTTGGGGCACGATTCCTAATTAACCAGGAGAAATTCATCCTGCCTGTCAATTCGACGCAAGCTCTATTCAATCAAGATGAGCCCGCTCACAACCGAAAGATCGCGCTTACCGATGCCTGGACGATCAGCGGCACGCTAGTGAACGATCTGCGCGTGCAGTATTCGTATTTTTCTTGGCTGACCATCAACCCTTGTACTACTTGTCCCCAAGACATAACCATCAACGACCTACTGGGTGGCGTCACGGTTGGACCGGGGGACTTCACTTCCCAAAAGCAGAACACGTATCAGATCTCGGATACGTTCTCGTGGTCCCGCGGCAAGCACACGTTCAAGTTCGGCGGCCAATACAACCACTTCATCTATCCGCAGTTCTTTCTGCCGCGGAGCAACAGCGACAACGAGTACAACACGGCAGACGCCTTCATCAACGACGTCCTGCCAGACAACCCTGGAAGGACATTACGCAACGCGGGAACCGGAAGTTTCCTCGGGACGCAGAGTTTGTTCGCTGGATTTGCTCAGGACGACTTCAAGTTCAGCCCGCGTCTCACGGTAAATCTGGGCGTTCGCTATGAATACTGGACGAATCCAGTGGGGTCCAGCACGCAAACCTTGAACGCTATTTCCAATGTTCCAGGGGTCATAACCTTTGGCAATCCCAAGACGGACAAGAACAACTTCGGTCCACGAGTGGGCTTCGCCTATGATCCGACGGGGCGCGGAAAGATGTCTATTCGAGGAGGCTTCGGCATCGCTTACGACGTAAAATTCCAGAACTTCGCGTCCATTACCCTGCCACCCCAGCTGCAGAGTGAACTCGACCCGGGTTCCGCATGTACTCTGGCGCCGCAGCCGGGCTGGTGCACCACTCCCAACAACGCGGGTTTTCTCCAATTTGGCGGATTACCGCAAACCTACACCCCTCCGACGGGACAAGCAGGAGCGCGGGCGTTGACGACCGCCTTCATCGACGACACCGTGATGCCCAAGATCCTGACTTGGTCTTTGGGCGTGCAACGCGAGCTGGCGCGGAATACCACCGTTGAAGTCCGTTACGTCGGCACGCGCGGCCTCTCCTTGCCGGTACAGGATCGGCGCAATTTCGAGAGCGGATTCGATGCCGGTCTGGCCGCCCTGCCGGAATACTTCCGTGTCCAGGACGTGCCAGCTACAGTATCAGCATCGGCTCCTACGCGCGCTCCTTGGGATGCTTTCACAACTTGCACCCCGGTGCAACCGCCGGCCACCCCCGCTCCTTGCAACAACATATATTTCCCATTCGGCTTTCAGGGCAATGTGACGTCTGATCCACCGTTTGGCAGCAGTATTTACCATGCGGGCTCTGTTAACTTCACGCAGCGGGCGCGACATGGGCTCACATTCAACGCCAACTACACCTATTCCCACACGCTGGATAACTCCACCAACGAGTTCTTCACCAGCCTCCTTAACCCGCGGCGCGGCCAGGACACCCAACAAATCCACGAGGACTGGGGGAACTCCGACCTGGACGTTCGGCACAAGGCGGCCTTTTCCTGGAACTATCAGGTCCCGAACATAAAGAGTGACAGCCGATGGGCGAAGACCTTGGTTAACGGGTTCAGCATTGGGTCCGTATTTCTGGCCCAAACGGGGCAGCCGGTAACTCTGCAATCTGCCTCGGACTCCAACGGCAACGGTGATACTGCTGGTGACCGCGTGATGTTCAATTCATTCGGGACGAGCATGGCGGGCGCCGCCACCAAGTTACTGCGTGTCTGCGCTCCTGCCGGAGGCGGAAATACCGTTACCGGAGCGAGCTGCCCGGCCGGAGA
>WNGQ01015033.1_pt1 | contig 12470 bp, 20 predicted proteins | sample 5407661 | NCBI WGS metagenome assembly WNGQ01 (sample SAMN13153382, study PRJNA577476) | soil metagenome | isolation source: 60 cm soil or saprolite under Garry oak tree replicate 2 | place: USA:California | collected 2016-06-15
CCTGCCGGATCGCCCCGATCAGATTCATGAGAGGTCCAGGACAGGCCATGCCTCTCGCGTCGATTGACCTGTCGATTTGAATCGTGCTCATCGTTCCTCCGAGATTCAAATGAAAACGACCTGGCCATCCGAGACGGAGGCCATGAAAGCGGCGACACCCTCGATGCCGTCGACCAGTGGGTCCAGGTCCGCCTGCTTCAGGTGGAACATGTCCATGGAAAGCGCGCATGCCTGAATGTTGACCTCGCCCACTTCCTTCGCCTGCTTCAAGAGTTCGCTCCAGTGTTGTCCGGGATGGGCGCGAATCATCGGCTTCAGCTCGTCGGTTGCGTCCCCGGACAGCGCGTGGTCGATAAGGAGCTGGCCCGAGCGGAACGCGTCCAGCGCGTAGTACTGGAGAAAGATGTTGACCGGGCGTCCCATCGCGGCTGCACCCACGGCCAGCACGGCGGCCGCGTTCAGCTTGTCGTCGGTCCCCGAAAACAGAACCACCGAGAGGGGTCTTTCTTCGTCCATTTCTTGCATCTCCGCTTTGAGTGTCGACCAGGCGAGGTGGCGGAGGGAGAGGCGTCCGGCCCGGCTGGGTGGGGCCGAACGCCTGTCGGGCGAGGGGACTGAGCAGAGCTGCCTTATCCGGCCTTCCGCTTGGGCGCGTAGTAGTCGCGCCAGATCAGGCGGTGGATCGGCACCCAGCCTGGGATATCGCGCAGGAACGGGATAAAGGGCACCAGCGCGAGCGCAACGGTCAGCAGGGTCATCAGGATGATGATCCCGAGGTCCGCATTCGATGCATTGAGGCCCAGGAACCCGGTGTCACTGGTGAACGGCGGGACCTGGTACCACATCGTGTACAGCCACAACCAGGTCTGGCCAGGGTACTGACCGGTCTCGTTCATCATTCCCCACTGGTCACCATGGAGGTTCCACTGCTCGGCCTGCCCTGACAGGTATCCGCCGTCTCCCATGAAGAGCAGCGCCGGCGTGTAGTCGGTCTGGTAGAAGCGTCCGTTGATCTGCAAGAGACCATCCAGCCCGCCCGCCTGGGCGACGCCGAGCAGGCTGGACATCATCACAGGCAGTGGCCCGTAGTCGCCGTCTTCGACGACAACCTTGCCCTCGGTCACCGTCGCCTTCGCCAGCGCCTTCGTGTATGAGTCGGTCCACTTGCCCTGCTGGTCGGAGCTCGCGGACTGCCACGTCTGCAATGACGTCCGGAGATCGGAATTGCCGGATGCGGCCCGCTGCAAGGGTTGGATGACGAAGGTGCCCGCGGAGTCAATCGGGATTTGCGTGCCGAACCACTTCTGGGGCGCGACCGGGCCCCACGCCTGACCTTCCGCGTTGGTGTTGTAAGGGTTGCCATAACCAGCGCTCGTGGTCGAGCCGGCCAGCTCGTCGGTCGCCGTGGTGACGAAGTCGACTGGATCAGCCTGCGCCCACGCGGCGATGGTCACGGGCGGCACGTCCGGCGACGAAAGGATTGCCGACACGGCGAGGGCTAGAATGCCGACGCCGGCGAGGGCCAGCACGAGTTCCTTCACGAGGTCGTACGGAACCATGCGGACACCCCGGTAGTACTCCTCCTGTGTCTCGGCCATTGCCTTCATGACCGCGCACCTCCCTCCGGTTCGATCGGTTTGACGACTCCCCGGGCGCGCACTATGACGATGTGCCAGACAACCAGGATCGTCACCCCGATCGGCAGCAACATGATGTGCAGCCCATACATCTGGCCGAAATTGAGGACGTTGAAGAACGCCCCCACGCCGGCCGCGTTCATAGCGTCCTTTGCATTGACAGCGATGAACTGGGAGTCGAAGTTCTGCTGCGACAGATAGCCCGTAAAGGCGGTCAGAATGCTGACGCCGAAGATGACGACTCCGATGGCCCAGGTCGCCGCGCGCCCGTCGCGCCATCCAGCCATGAAGTACTGGCCCCACAGGTGCAGGACCATGAAGATGAAGAAGAGCTGAACCGACCAGAAGTGCAGGCTGTTGAAGAATCGACCGACTCCTGAGCCGTGCCACCACTGCGGGCCCATGAAGGAGAGGACCACACCGCTGACGACAACCCAGACCAGCGCGGCAATCGTGATCACGCCAAAGACGTAGACCCAGGAGCCTACGTAATACGGCTGGCGGTTCGGGAGCAGATGGTCCATCGGAAGCTGCTGGTCGATCCACTGGCGAACCCGCAGCGTCCAGCTGTCCGATTCCACAGCTGCGGAATCGCGCTTAGCGGCGTCCATCTTCGTCCTCATGTCCCCGAGGGAATGGCGCGACCAGCGCGACGGCGAACAGGGCGATCATCCCCGCTATGACGAGCAGGTTGGGCAGGGAGATGAGGATGAAACCCCAGTGCAAATACGGTGTTGGTGAATCCATCTAGCGGTCTCCTTCTGATTTCTTGGGGCAACTGTGCGGTCAAGACCTAAGTGCCACCAGGGCCCTAAGGCCTGTTGGCGAGGGGACCGAGGACCCTCGCTCGCTTGCTGCGGCGCGACTAGCCTCCACTCACAAGGAGGATGTTATGTACCTCAGTGTCGGATTCCTGTTGGCGATTGTCCTGCTCCTGCTGTCTCCTGTCATCTGGGTCGCCTGGTGGCTGGTAGCTGACCTGGGCGAAAAGGTGAGCGGCGGACAGCCGGCTACACCTCACTTCCACTCGGACCGCGAGCTGCCGCGGGCGGCTTAGGAATAGATACGGTCCGCGGCGGCTCCCCTCGACATGAGTCCGCCGCGGAAGCCCTGGGGCTTCAGGCGATCCTTCTCTGGGCCATTGACAGGCGCTCGGCCAATCCGCTCGCCCAGGTCGCCGCCCGGTCCATCTCGCCGGGCTCGAGGCGCGGCTCGCCGCGCGTCACAAAGAAACTCTCCGGTGGGGCGATCAGCTGGACTTGCGCACGACGCAGCCTTGCAGCCAGCATCTTGGCGGCCGACCCGCTGAAGATCGCAGCCATGCGGAACCGCGTGTCGCCTGCGGCCGCCGAGACGTTCGCATCCGGATTCACAACAAGCGCATCGATGAATTGACGCATCGGCGCGCTGATCCCGTGAGCGTGAGTCGGTCCGCCAACAACAAGGAGATCGACTGATTCGAGATCCTCCTGCGCGACGCCGACCACGGCGACGACCCGCGCCGAGCGAATGTCTCCAGCTGGTGCCCGATCGCCTCAGCGAGCGATCGGGTGTTGCCGAATTTCGAGTCGTAAACAACAAGAGCCTTCATCTTTACCTCCTCAGCCGAGTATCCGGTTCGACCGCGACGCGGTCGAGAGCCTAAGGTCCGGAGGCGTGAAGGCCGGGCGGCCCGGCGTTGCTAGGTTCGCGGCAGCTTGAAACGCCGGCCGGAGATGTGGTCGCTGTAGATGGCCAACCATTCGAGCCGGGTCCCTGGCGCGGCCGGTTTGACCGGAAGGCGACGCAATCGCTCCGAACGAGAATCGATCGTGTCGGTGATGCGCTGCGCCGTGCCCTGAACCATGACGCTCCAGGCAACGCGATTCTGGAAATCGACTCGATCTATCTCGAACGCCACCTGCCTGAGCGGCCCACGCGCCAGCTTGAGCCCAGCTGCTGTGCGGAAAACCACCACTCCCTGGTCGAATATGTAATTGACCGGAAGGATCTGAGGCCGACCGTCGACGACAATTGCAACTCGCCCCAGGCTCTGACTCTGGAGCAGCCGCATACAGTCGTCTTCCGAGAGCATTTCGAGGTCCGCCTGCTCAGGACTATCGGGTTCGGCTGACTCGAACTTTCGTCCAGTGATCTCTTCCACCCAAACGCCGATCCAGTGCCGGCGTGATCCGGGTGCCAGAGGTTGAACCGGCCAATACCGGATACGAGCAGACGGCGACCCGCGAGGTTCGGTGATGTCGCGAGCAAGGCCCCGTGCCAGAACGCTCCATCCCACGCCGTGGCCGGGATCCCAATCATCGATCTCGAAACTCACAAACGAGCCCGGCGCGAGATCGAGCTTGGTTCCAGGAGCTGTTCGGAAAGCGACAATTCCGTCTTCAAAAAAGTAGTTGACGGGAAAAATCAACGGTCGCGACTGCTTGTCGATCAGCGCGAGGCGACCAAGGCTGTGCGACTGAAGCAGCTCCACGCATTCCGCATCGCTGAGAACCTCCAGCCGGCCAGGACGCTCATCCACCTCGGACACCTCGAGATCTCAGTCTGGGACTGACGCAGGGTTACGACACAGTGCCCAACGGAGTCTCATCCCAGGGTCCTTCGTCCCTTGTCAGTTCACCACAGGCGGGCCGCGGGATCGCGCCGGTAGTCCCGATGACGAAGAGCATTTCGGCCCTCCCGTCCGGACAGTCCTATGTCGAGACTGGGTTTGACACCTGTGAAAGCGGACTCACACTCGTCGAGCGAACTGCTGACCACCCTGCTCCATGGATCGGTCGTCAAGGGAGAGGTCGTCGGCCGCCATGACCTGCGATTCGGCGACTACGTCGTGAGCCTGACCGCGCCAGGTTCGGCTCGCATGCCCAACGGCATCGAATGCCGCGTCAGCATCGCTGCCGGTGCGCGGGTGGCGATCGGCGGCGGGAGGCTTATCGTCGGTAGGGTAGAGATCAGCCCCGGGCCGGCCTGGGATCCCATCCCGGTGTTTGAACGTTTCGACTGCCTGCCCCCGGGTCTGGAACCCCGGACCGATGCTCTCAGAGCCTGGATCGCCGCGACCGTCCGCGAGACCCGTACGCAGCTAGCTGGATATGTCGCCGGGCTGGTCCTTCTGCACGGACAGCGAAAACGCGCGGAGCGAGTCGCGGTGCGAGCCATCGCGCAGGCCGAGCCGGCGACGGCGACCCTCCTCCGGCACGCGACGAGTGGTGAGGTTCCTGAACCGGTTCACGACCTGCTGGCATCCAGGGACGCGAGCCGTCTGATCTCGTGGTCGCCTTCCGGGATTTCCTGGCTGCGCGGCTTCGTTTCAGCGGGACTTCCCCTTGATCCACTGAGCGCCCGCCTCGCTCCAGATCGTCGAACCGCCTGACCGACAGGCCGGCCATCTGCTAGGTCCAGTACAACCAGAGCTCCACGCTGGTAACGGTCCTTCCGCCAATCGAGTCTCTGACCGCGATCGATATCGGGTACAGGCCGTAATGCGGCTCCGGACACCCGCCGCCGATCAGGGCCGTGGGGCAGGGCGACGGGCGTTGCCAGCTCAACGCAAGTCCATTCAGCGCCGTGCCGACCGGTAGGGTGCCCGACACGAGCGCATAGGTGTACGGGAGCACGCCACCACCGGCAACCCCGAACTGCGCGGAGGGATTGTCAGCCGGAGGGCATGGATGGTCAGCTCTGGACCCGATGCACATGCCTACGAGCGGGAGGCCGGTTTCTGTATCGAGTCCGAAGGGGCGCGATGGGGATCGAACCGCCGGCCTCGGCCACAGCCATGCTTGCGTCGGTGACCTCGACCATGAAATTGAAAGCGCCGGCGCCGGTCGGGGTGCCTGAGATGACACCGTCGAGCGACATTCCCATACCGCCTGGCAGCTCCCCATCGCTGACCCTCCACAGGAAGGGGTCATTGCCGCCGGTCGCCAGGAATGCGACAGGGGGGTAGGCCAGACCGACCTCCCCCAGATGGAGGGTCGGAGTGGTGATGGTCAGCGGCGGCGCCACGGCGGTGGGCGACTCGTTTGGCGATGGCGAGGGATTGCTGGTTGCGCTGGCTGTTGGGGGCACGCGGCCACACGCGGCAAGAAGCACCACCAGACCTATCAACAACGTTCCAAGCCGCGCCTGGCGCACGCGCGTCACCTCCCTCCTAGCCCATCACCAGAAATATCGCTGAGCCTCCAGGAATACGGCGCGTTGCCGCCGCTCGCCTGAATCGCGAGCGGCGAATAGGCCACTCCCACTTCGCCCATGCGCAGGGTTAGACCGGGGATGGTCAGGGCTGTGGACGCACGCGCTGGCGAAGAGTTGGAGTCTGATTGGCGCTCGGTGTTGGGGGCACCCGACCACAGCAGACCGACGGATGAGGCGGCCAACCGCGTGATCCGCAAAGAACATCACCTCTGGTTTGAGGTTGCCATCGCTGCGCGCCTCGGGCCAGGGTCGAGAGACCCGCCCTGGACAGGACTCTGGTACCGCACCCACCGGGCGGGGTGTGCGAGTGTACTGGCCGCTGTGGCACATCCGACGGCGCCGGGCGCTACCCTGGCCCTGGTCGAATCGGCCAGGCTGCGGGCCCACGAGGTCCTTTCGCGTCTCAGCACGTCCCCAGGGGGGCTCTCGCAGGCCGAGGCCGGCCGCCGTCTGAGCGCGGTCGGACCGAATGCGATTCGAACGCATGACGTGCGCACGGTTGCGATCTTGGGCCGGCAACTCCGAAATCCACTTCTGATCCTGCTCGGTGCCGCAACCGTGATTGCTCTCGCGGTCGGCGAACGCACCGATGCGTTCATCATCCTGAGCATCGTCCCGCTCAGCGTGGGCCTCGGCTTCTTCAACGAGTTTCGCTCCGAGCGCGTGATCGAGGCGCTTCACTCGAGCATCCGGCACCAGACGCTGGTCCTGCGCGACGGAGCGCCGGAGCGCCAGGCGCGGTCGACGTGACGAGCCTGGTGCCCGGCGACGTGGTGGAGCTGAGCACCGGCGACCTCGTGCCCGCCGACCTGCGCTTGATCGGCGTTCGCGAGCTAGAGTGCGATCAGGCCGTGCTCACCGGGGAGGCGATGCCTAAGACAAAGTCCGCAGAACCGGAGCGGGATCCCCAGGCCGGGGAGCTCGGCCTTGCCTGCATCGGGCTGGTCGAGCTCGGGAAGATCTTCTTCTACGCCGCCGCGCGGCAACGCAAGCCAACGCTGCCGGTCGAGCGATGGGAGCATTCGCCGCAGCTTCAGTCCGCGGAGCGATTCGCTTCGCGCTGGTCGATCCACCCGAGGTCAAACGCGGCCAAGGCCCGCTGAACGTCGTCCCAACTCCGACGTGACCAATGGCCCTGGGACGCAGCCCCGCCCGCGCGTACGTTCATCTCGCAAGGAGGTGAGCGAGATGACGACGACTCGCATCGCGCCCGAGGAACCTGTGGAGCTGGACAGCCCGTTTGCGGAGTTCTTCCGCACCCTGGCTGGACCGTGGCCCTTCCGGCCCCTGCTGGCCCTGGTGCCGGGGAAGCACTACATCCCGACGACGGACGTGTTCGCCCGGAACGGCAGCCTGGTGGTCAAGATCGACCTGCCTGGCGTCGAGCCTGGTGACATCCATGTCAAGGTGTTCGAGGGCGAGCTGACGGTGACCGGCGAGCGGAAGGCCGACAACGAGATCAAGGAAGAGGGGTTCTACCGCAAGGAGACGACCTACGGCTTCTTTGAGCGCAAGATGTCGGTGCCAAAGGGCGTCAAGGAGGCCGAGATCAAGGCCGAGTACGCGTACGGAGTGCTGGAGATCAGCATGCCCCGCGTGGCCAAGAACGAGGCGCTCCAAAACGCGAAGGAGATCCCGGTCAAGCAGGCGGTCAAGCCCGTCTTTACCAAGAAGATGGGGGCCTGACACCTCCGGGCTCCATAAAAGGAAAGGGGCCGGCAATGCCGGCCCCTTTAATCTGTCCGGCCTTGGGTCCCGGTTTCTTCAATCCATCCGGCCCTGAGAAAGCGACCGGCAACATGGGAACGTGAAGGTCAAGGAGGTGTGACCAATGGGAATCTGGGCATGGATCATCTTGCTCGCATGGTCCGCCGCGCTCGCCACCGCAGCGCAGTACACGCTCTTCCGCGCCGACCGTGGGCCCAAGGACTTCGACTGGGTCTACATCGCGGGAGGTGCGTTGCTGTTCGGCTTCACGGCTCACGTCTGGTACCCGGGCTTCGGGCTGCCTGTTGTGGTTGGCCTGAACATCGTTCAAGCCATGGCAGGTGGTGTGGTTGGCGGCCTGGTCGTCGAGCTGGTGTATCGCCTGTTGATCAGGCCGCGTCAGCTGGCTGCCTGAATCGTCGCGACCGGAAAGGGGCTCGCGTGCAGGCGAGCCCCTTGATGGGCCGTTGGTCCATCCCACCTCGGGTCTTACTGCCCTGTCTCGCGGCGTCGATCGCGAGCACGCTCGAGCCTATGAGTACAACACCACCGGTCCGCACGCTGGCGAGGACTGAGACATGATCGACGCCGAGTCGCTGGAGCAAGTCGAAACGCTGGTCGCCCGGACGGCAGGCCCTGCGTTCGCCGTCGATCTTCATGGCCAGGTCGTCGCCTGGAACACCTGGGCTGAGGTCCTGTTCGGCACTCGCGCCGATGACGCGGTTGGCCGAGCCTGCGCGATGGTGGTCGGCGGGACCGACCACGCGGGCGGGGCGAGGTGCTGGGCCGGATGCCCGTGGCTTCAAATTGCCGGGTCGACGGTTCCGGCGGATATCCCGATGTTTATCCGCAGGGGTCCAAGGCCGTCCGCCCGGGTCGAAGTCGTCATGCGCCACAAGGTGGTCAGGAACCGCCTCGGCCATCCGGTAGCCGTCCTCCACATGCCACGTAGCACATGAAACCAATTGGTCGGGCTGCTGCACAGGAAGAGATCTCGGAACCCGCGTGCCTGGAAATCCTTGATCAACACACCCTGGGACGAATCGCCGTCGTCGTCGATGGACAGCCCGTGATATTTCCGGTCAACTATGTGATCAGCGGGCAGATCATTTCCTTTCTCACCGGCACGGGCAGCAAGCTGTCGTACGCGCCGGACTCGAAGGTGTGCTTCGAGATCGACGGGTACGATTCCACGACCGGCATTGGCTGGAGCGTCGTCGTACAGGGCGTCGCGATTGATGCCACGGACTCATTCGATGACGTGTCATGGGCCGCCCGCGCTGCGACACCGGGGCCGCTCGCGCCAGGCGCCAAGCCCTTTCGAGTCGCGATCGAGCCGAGCAAGATCAGCGGACGTCGATTTCACCGCCGGGAGTAAGTGGCCATCCGATGGACCGCATGAGCCCGCAGGACGCGATGTTCCTCTCGGTTGAGGACGAACGCAACCCCATGCACATTGGCACCGTCTCGTTGTTCGAGGGCCCGGCGCCCAGCTACGGCGACCTCGTACGGATCGTCGCCGGCCATCTGCCTGCTCTTCCGCGCTACCGGCAACGCGTGCGCTTTGTACGATGGGGCTCGGCCGCCCAGTCTGGGTGAACGACCCTCACTTCCAGATCCTGTATCACGTGCGTCATACAGCCATCCCAACGCCAGGTTCGGCCGAGGAGTTGCGGAATCTCGCCGGCCGGGTCTTCGCGCAGAACCTCGATCGGGGCAAACCTCTGTGGGAGCTCTGGATGGTCGAGGGGCTCAGGGACGGCAACTGGGCCCTGATCTCAAAGGTGCATCACTGCATGGTCGACGGCGTGTCGGCCACCGACCTGTTGACCGTCCTGCTAGACCGCGATCCCCAGAAGCGGCCGCGCCGGGCGCCGGCATGGCACGCCGCGGGAGAGCCGAGCGGGCGGCACATCCTGGTCGACACGGTTGCCGACGCGCTCACGGATCCGGTCAATCGCATTCGTGGGATCCCCGCGGTGGCGCGAGCGATATACGCAAGCGGGCTGGGCATGCACAGCCTGACCGATGTCAGGAACCTCATCGGCTCGCTTGGGAGTTGGACCCAGCCGGCCGCAGGGTCGCTCAACGGGCCAATCGGTCCGCATCGCCGCTGGAGCTGGGCCGGCGCCAGCCTCGACGATGTGAAGGAGATCCGCGGGTCGCTCGGCGGCACCGTCAACGACGTCGTCCTTTGCGCCATCACGAACGGCTTCCGAGACCTGCTGCGCCGCCGAGGCGAGAGGGTGACGGGCAAGGTGGTTCGCGCCCTCGTCCCCGTTTCCGTCCGGCATGAGAGCGAGCAGGGTGCATACAACAACCGCGTTTCCGGCGTCTTTCCCGGCCTACCGGTCGGGATTGCCGGCCCAGTCGCCCGGCTGAAGGTCATCCGGGAGCAGATGGATGGTTTCAAGCGATCGGGCCAGGCCGTGGCCGGCGACGTCCTGGTGCAGCTGTCGGGCTTCGCACCACCCATGCTCCTGGCGGTCAGCCTTCGTCTCGCACTGCACGCCCAGCAGCGCCTGGTGCAGACGGTGACCACCAACGTGCCTGGACCGCAGTTCCCCTCTACGCGGCGGGCCGGCGGATGATCTATGCGTATCCCTACGTCCCGATCGCGGGTTCGGTCCGCATCGGCGTCGCGATCTTCTCCTACCTCGGCAGTCTGAAATTCGGAGTCACCGCCGACTACGACTCAGTACCCGACATCGACGTGCTGACGCGCGGCATCGAGGCCGGTGTGGCGCAGCTATTGGCGGTCGCTCGCCGTAATCACAGACCTGGTCGGATTTCGCGGACGCCCAGCTCGACGGTCAACGGAAACGGAGCGTGTCCGTTGCGTTCGACTCGACCCCGGTCAGCCTCGAGTTCTGCCGGCGGCTCACAAGGAATTGCAGCCGTGAGCTCGCAATAAGCGCATCAAGGCTCAGAACGGCTCGAAGATCCACCTGTTTGTCTGGTCGGTCGTGAACCTCACGCTAATCGCGCTTTTGGCCACCGGTGTCGCCTCTGGCTGGAACAGCGACGCAGTAGTCGAGCGCAGGAACTTCTTCTGGCCGATCGTCCAGATCTCGGGCTGGGGCGTCGGTCTGGTGATCAACGGTTAGGTTGCTTACCACGGCGACATCCACACCGAGGGACAAATCCAGCGCGAAATGAAGCGGTTGCCTGGCTAGCGTCGAATGCCGCGCTCGAGGGCTTCCTCGACCGCGGTTGTACCGAAGCCTTTGCTCCGGTCTTGCCGAGACAAGGGGTCAGAAGGCCCGGCCGAAGCGGCGCGTTGGACCCTAGGTCGCCGCAGCTCGTCCAGCGTCCGTGCAAAGGAGGACGCGATGTATTTAAGTGTTGGAGTGGTCGCCGCGATACTCGTCGTACTGGCATCACCGGTCCTTTGCGTGGGCTGGTGGCTGATCGCCGATCTTGGAGAGCGGACGAACGGTGCGTATTCCTCGCGCTATCGGGAACAGACGGAGGCAGGATTCCGCCGCGCCGCCTGAGCGCCCTGCGCGCGGGCGGCGACGGAGAAATCTCGGCCTGCTCGAGTGGATGCCGGACGCGGTGATCGTGGCCGACCGCACCGGCCGCATCGTCTACGTGAATCGAAAGGCCGAAGCCCTTACCGGTTACAGGCGGCCGGAGCTAATCGATCGCAAGGTCGAAGTCCTGGTTCCGGCACGCCTGCGCACGATACACGCCAGGCACCGCAAGGGTTTCTATGCGCGTGGAGTGGCGCGTCCCATGGGCTCGCCGGATGCCGACTTCAGCCTTCGTCGTAAAGACGCCACGGTGATCCCCGTCGAGATATCCCTTGGACCCGCCGGCGACGACACTGTCGCAACGGTCCGGGACGTTACCGAACGACGGCGCATGGAGCATGCGCTGGAGCATCGAGCGCTGCACGACCCACTGACCGACCTGGCCAACAGAACGCTTTTCTTCGACCGACTCCATCAATCGATGTACACGGCGCGACGCGAGCACAGCCACGTGGCGCTGGTCACGCTGGACGTTGACGGCTTTAAGGCGATCAATGATGCCTACGGCCACGCAGCGGGCGATGCGGTGCTAAGGGAGCTTGCGGCCAGGCTGCAGCGGGACCTGCGCTCTACCGACACCGCAGCCCGCATCGGCGGCGACGAGTTCGCGTTGATCCTGCCTGGGTTCGCGAACCGGCGAATTCTGGAACGCATGGTGCGGAAACGGCTCGCAGCCGCACAGGAGACCCTGGTCGTGACGCGGAAGAAGATCGAACTTCGGGTCTCGGCGGGTATCGCCCTGTACCCGGATGACGGCAGCGACGCCGACGCTCTCATGAGGCACTCGGACGGCGCGATGTACTCGGCTAAGCGCGAAGGTCGCACGGTCGTCTTTCATTTGCCGGGGCCCAGGGGTAGGTTGAGAGCACGATGACCATGGTCTACCCAGCACACCGTGAGGCCACCGTCGTGCTGCGCGACGGCTCCACACTGAGCGTCCGCCCGCTCCGCCCCGCCGACGAAGCGGAGCTGTCGCGCTTCTTTGCAGATCTGTCGCTCGAGTCACGCATCTTCCGTTTCTTCGCCGCCGTGGCGAACGCCGACGCTTCGGTGAAGCGAATGATCGACGTCGACTACGCGACGCGGTATGGGATCGTCGCGCTGGCCGGAACACCGCCGGCGATCGTGGGCCACGCGATGTACGTCGCGATCGAACCTGGGAAGGCCGAGCTTGCACTGGCGGTGGCCGACGCCTACCAGGGCCGCGGCCTCGGCACGATTCTGCTCGGCCAGCTCGCTGAAGCGGCCGCCGAAGCCGGGATCCAGGTCCTGGAGGCGGTGGTCCGGCCCGAAAACCACCGCATGCTGGAAGTGCTTCGTGAAAGCGGATTCCCGGTGCAGTCGCGATCGGAGCCCGGTGAGATCCACGCCGAGCTGCCGACCGGGCTGACGG
>WNGQ01006016.1_pt1 | contig 12469 bp, 10 predicted proteins | sample 5407661 | NCBI WGS metagenome assembly WNGQ01 (sample SAMN13153382, study PRJNA577476) | soil metagenome | isolation source: 60 cm soil or saprolite under Garry oak tree replicate 2 | place: USA:California | collected 2016-06-15
TCAGCATGCCCGCAAGCTTTTGGCCGCCGGAGACGATGCCGAATTCAGAGGCCTGCTTGATCGCGTTGGTGGTGTCGCCGCCGGCGTTGGCGAGCCCAATGATCTTTGCCTTCGAATTCTGCGCCTGCAGCAGGAAGGAGGAGAAGTCGGCATTGTTGAGGGGATGCTTGACGCCGCCGAGCACCTTGCCGCCATTGGCGGTGACGACCGCGGCGGTATCGCGCTCAAGCGCCTGACCGAACGCGTAGTCCGCGGTCAGGAAGAACCAGGTGTCGCCGCCGGATTTGACCAGCGCCTTGCCGGTGCCGTTGGCGAGCATGTAGGTGTCGTAGACCCAATGCACCGTATTCGGCGAGCATTGCGCGCCGGTAAGATCGGACGACGCCGAACCGGAGTTCAGGTTGACGACGTTCTTCTCCTTCGCGAGATTGGCAATCGCGAGGCCGACACCCGAACTGGCGAGATCGACAAACACATCGACCTTCTCGACGTCGATCCATTGCTTGCCGACATTGACGCCGACATCCGGCTTGTTCTGGTGATCAGCCGAGATCAGATCGATCTTCCAGCCCTTTGCAAGAAGTCCGGAATCCTCGATCGCCATCTGCGCAGCCGCCACGGAGCCGGGACCGCCGATGTCGGCATAGAGGCCGGACTGGTCGCCAAGACTTCCAACCCTGATAATCTTGTCGAGCTTTTCTTGCGCCAGCGCGCCGCCTGAAAATACCAGGCAAGTGGTCAGTGCCAGCGCACTAATCGAAAAGGCACCAATCGAAAAGGCTGCTGCAATCGAACGTTTCAGCCCCGCCTAGCCGTTGCGCCGAAATGGCGCCAACACGGCATATTTCGTCTTACGGAGAATCTGATCGCTTGCGGCCCTGGTGTCAGCGCAGGAAGTATCGCACCCCGACATACACCACGACGAGGCTGGCGAATATCAGGGCAACCGGAAGCCGGGGCTTCGTGTCCGGTCCCGAGCTCGCCGATTTCTGCCGTGTAGCGGACGGCCGCCTGAAGGCGGTCACGTTATCTCTCATGGGTTCGTTTGAATGCGCTTTGACATCGGGCGGGACGCCGATGCCGCCCATTTCCGCGTAATAACTTTTGTAGATGATATTGATGATGGCGTCAGTCGCTTCACTCTCCGGCATCTGCGCGAGCAGCGTCTTGTAGCTGGCAAGGAAGCCCTGGGCTCCCTCGGGCAGGGCGGAGGCGCCGTTCAGCTTGGCCATCATTTTCCAGGTCGCAAAATCCGCACGCGCCCTGGTGTCGGCACGCCGCGCAATCATCATGTCAGCAGCTTTGATCAAAATCGCCTCGGGCCTTTTCGGCAATCTCTGGAATTCGATTTACGCGTTCCAGGTCAACGCTAGAAGTAAACGCATTACAAAATTGGTCGAGGTCCGCAGTATCGCGGAAATAACATCAAGATTTAGACCGAACTTGGCACCCACCAAGGGAACAATGATCAGAAATCCGATCAGGATCAACATTCCGTAGGGTTCCAGCCGCGAAAGTGGGAACGCGAGCACCTTGGGCAGCAATCCGACCGCTACCCGCCCACCGTCCAGCGGCGGGATCGGCAACATATTGAAGACCGCAAGAACAACATTGATCACGAACGCATTTTTAAGATTATCGGCAACCCATTGCGCGGCATTCGCAGGCACGAACGTCAACACATGAAACGCTGACGCCGCCAGCAACGCAAGCGCGATGTTGGTGGCCGGACCCGCCAGTGCCACCCACACCATGTCGAGCCGCGGATGGCGCAGGGCGCGGAAGTTGACCGGCACCGGCCTCGCATAGCCGAACAGGAAAGGGGAGTGCGACAGCAGCAGCATTCCCGGCAGCACCAGCGTGCCGAACGGATCGATATGCCGGAGCGGATTGAAGCTGACGCGGCCCTGTTCGGCGGCCGTGTTGTCACCGAAGTGGCGTGCGACAAAACCGTGGGCCGCCTCGTGAAAGGTAATGGCGATCACGAGCGGCAATATCCATACCGAAACGTCGTAAAATGAGATGTTCAATTGGATGTCCTGACCGGTTCAATAGGCCGACGCTATCACGGCATGGCTGAGCGATTCGCCTTCGTAACAAGGTTTTGAGACCGTCATTGCGAGCGCAGCGAAGCAATCCATTCTTTCTTTGCGCGGCGAGATGGATTGCTTCGCTGCGCTCGCAATGACGGGAAGGGGCCAGTGTTAGAATGACACTAATAAGTCGCGCGGCCTCCGGAAATATCGAACACCGCGCCGGTCGAGAATGCGCAGTCTTCCGACGCCAGCCACGCCACCATGGCCGCCAGTTCCTCCACCAGGACGAAACGCCCCTTCGGAATCTTGGAAAGCATGAAATCGATATGCTGTTGCGTCAACTGGTCGAAGATCGCGGTCTTGGCGGCGGCCGGCGTCACCGCATTGACGGCGATCTCGTAACCGGCGAGTTCCTTGCCCAGCGATTTTGTCAGTGCGATCAGACCGGCCTTGGACGCCGAGTAATGCGCCGCGTTGGGGTTGCCTTCCTTGCCGGCGATCGAGGCGATGTTGACGATGCGGCCATAATTCTGTTTCACCATCTCCGGCACGATCGCCTTGCAGCAGATGAAGGGTCCGTCGAGATTGATGCGCAATACCTTGCGCCATTCGTCGAGGTCGGTTTCCCACACTGTCTTGTTCACCCCGGCGATGCCGGCATTGTTGACGAGGATGTCGATCTTGCCGAACGCCTTGAGGGTGGCGTCGCGGGCCTTTTCGACCGCCGCCAGATCCGACACGTCGACCTTGATTGCCGTCACGCCTGAGCCAATTTCTTTTGCCGTCTTTTCCGCGAACGGCTGGTCGTGATCCCAGATGGCGACCCTGGCGCCGGAACTGACAAAACGTTCGGTGATGGCGCGCCCAAATCCCTGCGCGCCGCCGGTGACGACGGCGCAGCGGCCGTTCAGATCGATCTTGTTCATGGTGATATTCCTTGCGCTAAAGCGTCCAGCCGCCGTCGATGATGTGGGCGACGCCGGTCGTGAATGCGCTCTCGTCGCTGGCGAGGTAGACCGCGAGCGAGGCGATTTCATCGGCGGTGCCGAGCCGTCCCATCGGCTGCCGGCTCACGAACATTTCGCGGCCCCCGGGGCCAGCGGCCTCGGCGCGATTCAGCATCGAGGGCGTCTCGATGGTCCCGGGGCAGATGCAATTACATCGGATGCCCCTGGTGATGAAATCGGCGGCGACCGCGCGGGTCAGCGCCGCCACCGCGGCCTTGGTCGCGCCGTAGACGTAGCGGTTAGGCGCGGCCTTGAACACGCCGGCGGCGGAGGCGATGTTGACAATCGAGCCGTGGCCGGATGCCAGCATGTCCGGCAAAAATGCCCGGATCGTCCGGTGCATCGACTTGACGTTGAGGTCGAACGAAAAATCCCAGTCGTCGTCGGAGCATTCGAGCACGGTGCCGTGATGCACGAAGCCCGCCGCGTTGAGCAGGATGTCGACCTTGCCGACGCGCTTGGCCATCGCGGCGACGGCTGAACTGTCGCGCACATCGAGCCGTGCCACTTCCGTGACGCCGTCCTTGGCAAGCAGCGCGAGACCCTTCTCGTCGATGTCGGTCGCAAACACCGTCGCACCTTCGCGCGCAAAGGCGACGGCGCAGGCGCGGCCGATCCCCACTGCGCCCGCGGTGACGAACGCACGCTTGCCCTTCAGGCGGTCAGACATGTCTTCTCCTTCACTTTTCTTTCGTCATTCCGGGGCGCGACGAAGTCGCGAACCCGGAATCCATAACCACGATCGGGGAGTATGGATTCCGGGCCTGCGCCAGTGGCGCATCCCGGAATGACAGCCATTGCCTAATGATTGTCCCGCGCCACGCCGACGCTTCCCGCGACGTTGTGATAGCGGGTCGCGAGCTCCATGCAGGCGCCGGTGGCTTGCTGGCCGACGGTGGAACGATAGAGCTCCTGCCACGGTGTCTGGTTGGCGGGGTAGGGGAAGCCACCCTTTGCCGTTAGCTCAGTGCGGCGTTTCTTGAGCTCTTCATCCGATATCAGGATGTTGGCGCTGCCCTTGTTGAGGTCGATGCGAACCATGTCGCCGGTCTTGAGGATCGCAAGCCCGCCGTTGGCGGCTGCTTCCGGCGTGGCGTTGAGGATCGATGGCGAGCCTGAGGTGCCGGACTGGCGGCCATCGCCGATGCAGGGCAGCGACAGGATGCCGCGTTTGATCAGCGCGGCGGGCGGCTGCATGTTGACGACCTCAGCGCCGCCGGGATAGCCGATCGGACCGGTGCCGCGCACGAACAGGATGCAGTGCTCATCGATATTGAGCGCGGGATCGTCGATCCGGTGATGATAATCCTCCGGCCCCTCGAACACGATGGCGCGGCCCTCGAAGGCGTTCGGGTCTTTGGGATTGATCAGATAACGGTCGCGGAATTCCTTTGAGATCACGCTGGTCTTCATGATCGCGGAATCAAAGAGGTTGCCGCGCAAGACGAGAAAGCCGGCGTCCTTCACCAGCGGCTTGTCATAGCTCCAGATCACGTCGCCATCGGGCTTTGGAGCTTCGCGGCAGTTGTCGCCCATGGTGTGGCCGTTGACGGTCATGGCGTCTTCATGGATGCGCTTATGTGCCATCAATTCGCGCACTACCGAAGGCACGCCGCCGGCGCGATGATATTCCTCGCCGAGGTAGAAGCCGGCCGGCTGCATGTTCACCAACAGCGGAATATTGTGGCCGACCTTCTGCCAGTCCTCGATCGACAGCTCCACGCCGATATGGCGGGCCAGCGCGTTGATATGGATCGGCGCATTGGTCGAGCCGCCGATCGCCGAATTGACGACGATGCAGTTTTCGAACGCTTTGCGCGTCAGGATGTCGGACGGCTTCAAGTCTTCCCAGACCATCCCGACAATGCGCGTGCCGGTCTCATAGGCGATCTGGCCGCGCTCGCGGTAGGGGGCCGGGATCGCGGCGCAGCCCGGCAGCGACATGCCGAGCGCCTCGGCCAGCGAATTCATGGTGGAGGCGGTGCCCATGGTGTTGCAGTGGCCGACAGACGGTGCCGAGGAGGCCACGATATTCATGAACTCCTCATAGTCGATCTCGCCCGCGGAAAGCCGCTCGCGGGATTTCCAGACCACGGTGCCCGAGCCGGTGCGCTCGCCATTGTGCCATCCGTTCAGCATCGGCCCGCCCGACAGCACGATGGCCGGCAGATTGACGGTCGCCGCCGCCATCAGGCAGGCGGGGGTGGTCTTGTCGCAGCCCGTGGTCAGGACCACGCCGTCCAGGGGGTAGCCGAACAGGATTTCAACCAGGCCAAGATAGGCGAGGTTGCGATCGAGCGCTGCGGTCGGGCGCTTGCCGGTCTCCTGGATCGGGTGCATCGGGAATTCCATGGCGATGCCACCGGCGGCACGGATGCCCTCCCGCACCCGATGGGCCAGTTCCAGGTGATGGCGATTGCATGGCGAAAGGTCGTTGCCGGTCTGGGCGATGCCGATGATCGGCTTGCCGGACTGCAGCTCATGACGGGTCAGGCCGTAGTTGAGATAGCGCTCAAGGTAGAGCGCGGTCATCCCCGGATTATGCGGGTTGTTAAACCACTCGCTGGAACGGAGTTTGCGCCTGGTGACGCCGGTAAGCGGCTTGTTCATTGTTTCTCCCGCAGCGCACACGCCCTATTTTTGTGCGGAGTTTTGGTTTTGGCGCTGGATGTTTGCATGTCAATGCCCCCTCCGCAACGCCGGGGCAGCGGTAACCATCCTACGACTTTGATCCAAGGACATCAGCAAAAAATTCTGCTAAGACGCCTCCCAACGAAAAGAGCGGATACGGGCCAACCCCGTCATGCTGCAGGTATATTTGGAGGGAATGAATGGCTTCGGTCCAGATCAGGGACGTTCGGAAATCGTTTGGCGGCTTTGAAGTCCTGCATGGCGTAAGTGTCCCGATCGAGGATGGTGCGTTCGTCGTGCTGGTTGGCCCCTCCGGCTGCGGCAAATCGACCTTGCTGCGGATGCTCGCGGGGCTCGAAAACATCACCTCCGGCACGATTTCGATCGGCGACCGCGTCGTCAACAATGTCCAGCCCAAAGAGCGCGACATCGCGATGGTGTTCCAGAACTATGCGCTCTATCCGCATATGACGGTCGCCGACAATATGGGATTTTCGCTCAAGCTGCGGGGCGCCAGCGCGGACGAAATCTCGAAGGGCGTCAAGCGCGCCGCCGAAATCCTCGCCTTGACGCCACTATTGGATCGTTATCCCCGGCAATTGTCCGGCGGCCAGCGCCAGCGTGTCGCGATGGGACGCGCCATCGTGCGCGACCCGCAGGTGTTTCTGTTCGACGAGCCCTTGTCCAACCTCGACGCCAAGCTGCGGGTGGCGATGCGAACCGAAATCAAGGAGCTGCATCAGCGGCTTAAGACCACCACGGTCTACGTCACCCACGACCAGATCGAGGCCATGACCATGGCCGACAAGATCGTGGTCATGCATGACGGCATCGTCGAGCAGATCGGCAGCCCGCTCGAGCTTTACGACAAGCCGGACAACCAGTTCGTCGCAGGCTTCATCGGCTCGCCGGCGATGAATTTCCTCAAAGGCCAGCTCAAATCGAATGGCAGTGCCAGCTTCGAAGGCCCGAACGGCGTAAAGCTGCCGCTGGCCTCGGCGCCGGCCAATTCGGAAGGGCGACCCGCGGTCTACGGCGTCCGGCCGGAGCATTTTACCATCGCGGATGACGGCGCCGAGGCTGAGATCGTGGTCGTCGAGCCGACCGGCTCGGAAACCCAGGTTTTCGCCAAGCTCGGCGGCGAGCAGGTGGTGGCCGTGTTCCGCGAGCGCCATCAATTCAACCCGGGTGACAAGATCCGGTTGAAGCCGGATCCCGGGCTCGTACATCTGTTCGACGAGACCACCGGGAAACGACTGAATGCCTAAAAACTAAAACGTCAAAAAACAAATTTTTTATGGGAGGATCGACTATGCATGACTTTACCCGCCGCACTCTTCTTCAGGGCGGCACCGCGCTGGCTGCGACCGGCGCGCTGACGGGGCCGGCGCTGTTCGAATTCGCCAAGACCTGGGCGCAATCGGCGCCGTGGAAGGCGGAGCCGGGCGCGAAGCTCACGGTGATGCGCTGGAAGCGCTTCGTGCCCGCCGAAGACGACGCGTTCAATGCGATGGTCGCGGCCTTCAAGTCGGCGACCGGCACCGAGATGAATGTGTTCAGCGAGTCCTTCGAGGACGTGCAGCCCAAGGCCTCGGTCGCGGCCAACACCGGCTCGGGCCTCGATATGGCCTGGGGTCTGCACACGCTGCCGCAGCTGTTCCCGACCAAGGTCCTGAAGATGAACGACGTCGCCGATTACCTCGGCAAGAAGTATGGCGGCTGGACCGATGCCGCGGCGAAGACCTGCAAGCTCGGCGACGACTGGCTCGGCATTCCCGTCGCAACCGTCGGCGGTTACATGACCTACCGCAAATCGGCAACGGACAAGGCCGGCTTCAGCGAGTTCCCGAAGGACTTCCCCGGCTTCCTGGAGATGTGCAAGGCCCTCAAGAAGAATAACACCCCGGCCGGCTTCGCGCTCGGGCACGCCACCGGCGACGCCAACGGCTGGCTGCACTGGGTCCTGTGGGGTCACGGCGCCTATACCGTCGACAAGGACGACAAAGTCATCATCAATTCGCCGGAAACCGTGAAAGCGCTGGAATATTGCAAGGCGCTTTCCGACACCTTCATCCCGGGCGTCGCCTCCTGGAACGACTCGTCCAACAACAAGGCGTTCCTTTCGGGCGAACTCTACTGCACGGCGAACGGTATCTCGATTTACGTTGCCGCCAAGGACGATCCGACCAAGAAGGATCTTGCCGAGGATACCTATCATGCGCTGTATCCGGTCGGCCCGATCGGCAAGCCGACCGAATTGCAGCTCGCGGTTCCGATCCTGGCGTTCAACTTCACCAAATATCCGAACGCCGCGAAGGCCTTCACGGCCTTCATGCTGGAGAAGGAGAACTACGATAAATGGCTGTCCGGCGCGCGGGGTTATCTGACCCACACGCTGAATGCCTACGATGCCGCGCCGGTGTGGACGGCGGACCCGAAGAATGCCGTGTTCGCCCAGGCCAGCAAGCGCGCGCTTCCGGCATCCGGCATCGGCACGCCCGGCGAGAAGGCGGCAACCGCGATCGCCGACTTCCTGGTGGTCGACATGTTTGCCAACTACTGCACCGGCACCAAAGATGCCAAGAGCGCGATCTCGGATTGCGAACGGCAGTTGAAGCGGATCTATCGCTGACAATCATGGAACGGGCGGCGAGCCTTCGCCGCCCGCTCCATCAACGTACATTCTGTAACGTGGGCAAGACGGCAACGTCTTCGGTAATATTTGGATTTCGCCAATGGCTGACGTCGCACTCCAACCCCGGGTAGCCAAGCCGCAGATCCGCGAGGCCACCGCGTGGGACCAGCTCAGGACCAACAGGAACTGGCTCGGCTTCTGGTTCATGCTGCCGGCGATGGCGTTCCTGATATTCTTCCTGGCCTATCCGCTGGGCCTCGGTATCTGGATCTCGTTCACCGATGCAAAGATCGGAAGGCCGGGCGAATTCATCGGGGTGGAAAACTATGAGTGGCTGACCGGCGATTCCATCTTCTGGCTCTCGGTATTCAACACGCTGTTCTACACGACGATCGCGAGCGCGATCAAATTCGCGATCGGGCTTTATCTGGCGCTATTGTTGAACGAGAACATGCCTTTCAAGGCGATGCTGCGGGCGCTGGTGCTGATCCCCTTCATCGTGCCGACGGTGCTGTCGGCGCTGGCGTTCTGGTGGATCTTCGATTCGCAATTCTCGATCATCTCATGGTCGCTCAAGCATCTCGGCATCATCACCCAGAACATCAACTTCCTTGGCGACACCACCTGGGCGCGGATCTGCGTGATCTTCGCCAATATCTGGCGCGGCGTTCCCTTCGTGGCGATCACGCTGCTGGCGGGTTTGCAGACGGTGCAGCCCTCGCTCTACGAGGCCGCGACGCTCGACGGCGCCTCGAAATGGGAGATGTTCCGCTTCATTACCTATCCCTTGTTGACCCCGATTATCGCCGTCGTCATGACCTTCTCGGTGCTGTTCACCTTCACCGATTTCCAGCTGATCTGGGCGATGACGCGCGGCGGGCCGGTCAACGCCACCCATCTGATGGCGACCTTGTCGTATCAGCGCGCCATCATCGCAGGCCAACTCGGCGAGGGGGCCGCGATCTCCAGCGCCATGATCCCGTTCCTGCTCGCCGCGATCATGGTCTCCTGGTTCGGACTACAGCGCCGCAAGTGGCAGCAGGGCGAGGCGAATGACTGAGCCCCACGACGCTGCGTTAAATTTTTTGGCGCGAACGGGGCAAGCCCCGCGCGCGCTGCCGCAAGTGGCAGCAGGGAGAGGCGAATGACTGAGCCCCACGACGCTGCGTTAATTTTTTTGGCGCGAACGGGGCAAGCCCCGCGCGCGCTGCCGCAAATGGCAGCAGGGAGAAAGCAATGACTGATCTTCCGACCTCGCGGATCGATCTCAAGGCCGTGCTGCATGGTTCGTCGCCGACGGTCGCGATGGACGATCACAGCGAGGGCATGAGCTACCTGGAGTCGGTGCCGCGCCGCATCGTGACGCTGTACCTGCCGCTGGCCATCATCGTGTTCATCCTGTTGTTCCCGTTCTACTGGATGGGGCTGACGGCGATCAAACCGGACGAGCAGCTGCTCGATCTCGACAAGTACAACCCGTTCTGGACCTGGAATCCGACATTCAAGCACATCCATAAGCTCTTGTTCGAAAGCTATTATCCGCACTGGCTGTGGAACACGATGTATGTCGCGGTCTGCGCCACGGTGCTCTCCATCATCGCGAGCGTGTTGGCGGCCTATGCCATCGTGCGTTTGCGCTACCGCGGCGCGCACTGGGTCGGCGGACTGATTTTCCTTTCCTACCTGGTGCCCCCGTCGATCCTGTTCATTCCGCTCGCGACCGTCGTGTTCCAGTACGGCCTGTTCGACTCGCCGGTGGCGCTGATCCTGACCTATCCGACCATCCTGATTCCATTCTCGACCTGGCTGTTGATGGGCTATTTCAAGACCATTCCGTTCGAGCTCGAGGAATGCGCGCTGATCGACGGCGCCAGCCGCTGGCAGATCCTGATCAAGATCGTGCTGCCGCTCGCCATACCCGGATTGATCTCGGCCTTCATCTTCTGCTTCACGCTGTGCTGGAACGAGTTCATCTACGCACTGACCTTCCTGCAATCGACCCAGAACAAGACGGTGCCGGTGGCGATCGTCAACGAGTTCGTCGACGGCGACATCTATCGCTGGGGCTCGCTGATGGCGGGCGCACTGGCGGGCTCGCTGCCGCTGGTCATCCTTTACGCGTTCTTTGTCGAGCACTATGTGTCGGCGATGACGGGAGCGGTGAAAGAGTGAGCCAGCAGACCTGCGTCTAGTCGTTTTTTTGACGCGAACCGGTTTCCAGTTCGCTCGAAAACGCTATAGAACAAAAACAAAAAAGGAGTTGGGTCTTGCACATTCTGGTTCTGGGCGCCGCCGGCATGGTCGGCCGCAAATTGACCGAGCGGCTCTTGCGTGACGGGCGTCTCGGCAAAAGCGACATCACGCGGATGACGCTGCAGGACGTCGTTGCGCCCGCACCAGCCAAAACGGGATTTCCAGTCGATACCGTGACCGGTGATTTCGCAGTCGCTGGCTTCGCCGAAAAGCTGGTCGCCGATCGGCCCGACGTGATTTTCCATCTCGCGGCGATCGTCTCCGGCGAGGCTGAGCTTGATTTCGACAAGGGCTATCGCATCAACCTCGACGGCACGCGGATGCTGCTGGATGCGATCCGGCTTGCCGGCGGCGGCTACAAACCCCGCATCGTCTTCACCTCGTCGATCGCAGTGTTCGGCGCGCCGTTTCCGGAAAAAATCGGCGACGAGTTCTTCCACACGCCGCTGTTGAGTTACGGCACCCAGAAGGCGATCGACGAACTGCTGCTCGCCGATTATTCCCGCCGCGGTTTCATGGACGGCATCGGTATCCGCCTGCCGACCATCTGCATCCGCCCCGGTCTTCCTAACAAGGCGGCGTCCGGTTTCTTTTCCAATATCCTGCGCGAACCGCTCGCCGGCAAGGAAGCGGTGCTGCCGGTGTCCGAGGACGTCAGGCACTGGCATGCCACGCCGCGCTCGGCGGTCGGGTTCCTGCTTCATGCCGCGACACTGGATTCCATGGCGGTTGGCCCGCGGCGAAACCTCACCATGCCGGGCCTTTCCGCCACCGTCGGGGAACAGATTGCCGCGCTCAAGCGGGTGGCGGGAGACAAGGTGGCGGCGCGGATCAAACGCGAACCGGATCCGTTCATTATGGGTATTGTCGAGGGCTGGCCGCGCAATTTCGAGCCAAAGCGGGCGCTCCAGCTCGGCTTCACCACCGCCGAAAAGACCTTTGACGACATTATCCGGATTCACATCGAGGACGAACTTGGTGGTAAGTTCGCCGCCTGATCCGTTTGTCGGTTTCCAGGGAGAATGACCATGACTGCCAGCATCGTCGGATGGGCGCACACGCCGTTTGGCAAGTTCGATACCGAGACCGTCGAGAGCCTCGTGGTCCGGGTCGCCACCGACGCGCTCGCCGATGCCGGCATTTCCGCTGCCGATGTCGATGAAATCGTGCTCGGACATTTCAATGCCGGCTTCTCGCCGCAGGATTTTACCGCATCGCTGGTGCTGCAGGCCGATCCGCAATTACGTTTCAAGCCAGCCACCCGGGTCGAGAATGCCTGCGCCACTGGCTCGGCGGCCGTGCATCAGGGCATCCGGGCGATCGCGGCGGGTGCGGCGAAGACCGTGCTGGTGGTCGGGGTCGAGCAGATGACCCGGACGCCCCCGGCCGAGATCGGCCGCAACCTGTTACGCGCGTCGTATCTGCCCGAGGATGGCGATACCCCCGGTGGCTTCGCCGGCGTGTTCGGCAAGATCGCGCAATCCTATTTTCAGAAATATGGCGACCAGTCCGATGCGCTGGCGATGATCGCCGCCAAGAACCACAAGAACGGCGTCGCCAATCCCTATGCGCAGATGCGCAAGGATTTCGGTTATGAATTCTGCCGCGCTGAAAGCGAGAAGAACCCGTTCGTGGCGGGGCCGTTGAAGCGCACCGATTGCTCGCTGGTCTCGGATGGCGCCGCCGCGCTGGTGCTGATGGATTCCGAGACCGCGAAAACCATGGGCAAGGCCGTCAACATCCGCGCCACCGCGCACGCCCAGGATTTCCTGCCGATGTCGAAGCGCGACATCCTGCAATTCGAGGGCTGCACCGTGGCGTGGCAGCGCGCGCTGCAGTCGGCCGGCGTTGAGCTCTCCGACCTGTCCTTTGTCGAAACCCACGACTGCTTCACCGTCGCCGAACTG
>WNGQ01005436.1_pt1 | contig 12468 bp, 12 predicted proteins | sample 5407661 | NCBI WGS metagenome assembly WNGQ01 (sample SAMN13153382, study PRJNA577476) | soil metagenome | isolation source: 60 cm soil or saprolite under Garry oak tree replicate 2 | place: USA:California | collected 2016-06-15
TCATCTTCGGCGAATTATCGCGATCGATAATTCGCCGAAGATGGTCGAGTTCGGTTCGAAGCTTGCGAAGAAACACGGTTTCAAAAATCTCGAGTACCGGCTGGGCGACTTGGAAGATCCGCCGGTCACGAAAGACAGCGTGGATCTGGTGCTCTTGAGCCAGGCTTTGCATCACGCGATCAAGCCGGAACGAGCGATTCAGGCTGCACACCGTATTTTGAAAAGGAGTGGCCGAGTCGTTGTGCTGGATTTATTGAGTCACCGGTTCGAAAAAGCGCGTGAACTTTATGCTGATCGCTGGTTAGGCTTTAGCGAAGTGAAATTGCATGATCTTCTGGAAAAAGGCGGCTTTCGCGAGATCGAAGTGAGCGTGGTTTCGCGAGAAAAACAGAACCCGCAATTTCAGACGATCTTCGCCACCGGGGTTAAGTGAACGGGGCGTTCAATTTGCCTGTCTAACCGTTGCCGTTGAACGATAATCGTGGAAACTCCGAGTCTGTTGCTATGAGTGGCTTCTTCGAAGAAGTGAAGCGGCGAAAGGTTTACCGTGTCGCGGTCGCCTACGTGATCGCCGCCGGCGGTATCATTCAGCTGGCGTCGGCCGCGTTTCCGGCATGGGAGTTGCCGAATTGGTCGCTGCGTCTGGTCATCGTTTTGTTGCTGATCGGATTCCCGATCGCGCTGATTCTGGCCTGGGCTTTCGACGTTACGTCTCAAGGCATAAAAACAACGCCGGCGGTTGCAGCGCCCGGCTCGCATCTGCGCCGCAACGTCATCATGCTGGTTGCCACCGGCATGATTATTTCCGCGGCGGCCGGTTTCTTTCTCCTCCCGCGCGCGGCCGCACGCAAGATCGACAAGTCGATCGCAGTGCTCCCATTTGAAAACCTGAGCGACGAAAAAGAGAACGCTTACTTCGCCGACGGAATTCAGGACGATGTTCTGACGAACTTGTCGAAGATCGGCGATCTGAAGGTAATTTCGCGCACATCGGTGATGCCCTACCGCGGCAAGACGCAAAATTTGCGCGAAATCGGGAAGACGCTTGGTGTTTCCAACATTCTGGAAGGCAGCGTCCGCCGTTCCGGGAACCGTGTTCGCGTCAATGTGCAGTTGATCGATGCAACGACGGACGAACATCTTTGGGCCAGCGATTACGACCGGGATTTGACCGACGTCTTTGCGATTCAAACCGATCTTGCTCAAAAAATCACCGAAGCGCTGCTAGCAAAACTGTCGCCGAGTGAAAGGGCGCAGATCGAACGCAAGCCCACCGAGAATGGCGAAGCCTATCTCGCCTTTGTCCAGGCGCACAATCTCCAGAACGCCGTTGAGGACCTCGGGAAACTCAAACAGAGCGAGCAGCTTTATGCGCGCGCAATCGAGCTCGATCCGAAATTTGCGCTCGCGCTTGCGTGCTACTCGCAGTTGGAAAGTTGGATATTTCACACCTTTGATCCAACTCAGGAACGCCGCGAAAAAGCGGGCACTCTGGCCGAACGCGCTCTGCAGTTGCAGCCTGACCTGCCGGAAACGCATCTGGCCCTGGGATTCTCATATTATTACGGCGATAATAATTATGATGCGGCACTGAGAGAATTCGAAATCGCACGGCAGGGATTGCCTAACGAATCAGACGCCTACCTGGCTATAGGCGCGATCCAGCGCCGCCAGGGAAAATGGGCGGAATCGACCGCCAACCTCGAGAAAGCTGTCAGTTTAAATCCGAAGGACACCTTTCCGCTGCAAAACCTTGCTTTCAATTACCAAATGCTGCGGAACTTTGATGCGGCCAACAAAACGATCGACCGCGGCCTCCAAATTAACCCAAGAGGGGTGGGACTTTGGGAGATCAAGTCTAAGCTGGCTATCGCCGAAAAAGGCGACCTGAGCGTTTCGGAGAAAGCATTTCAGGCGGTGACATCGATGCCGATGAGCAACGTGGAAAAACTTTGGATCGCCAGCGCGCGGGCGGAGGTTTTTCTTTTGGAACGGAAATACAAAGAAGGATTGCGCGAAGCGGAAAGCCTGCCGGACGATCTCCTTCGCACCGAATTCCCGCAGCATTTGAGTGGCAAATATTATCTCATTGGCTTTGCGCGAAAGGCGCTTCAGGACGAAGCGGGCGCGCGAGCCGTGTTCCTAAGAGCGAAAGAGCTCCTCGACGCACAACTAAAGGAAAGTCCCGATGCGGCGGACATGCATATTCAGCTCGCGAAAGTTCTCGCCTGTCTCGGAGAAAAAGATGCCGCGCTAGCTGAAGCGCGGCGCGCCACCGAATTGGTTCCGGAGAGCAAAGACGCCTTTGGCGGCCCCGAAATTGCGGCTGGGGTGGCCGAAGTTCACGCCATTCTTGGCGACAACGGTCGCGCGATTGAAATCCTGGATCGGTTGTTGAGCCGGCCGAGCGCTGTCACCGTTCAAGGTCTGAAAGTAAATCCAATTTGGGACTCATTGCGCAGCGATCCGCGCTTTCAAGCTTTGATCGACAAGTACGGTGCGAAAGCTTAGCGCCGCGATTTTTGTTTTGCTTGTTGTTTCCACCGCGAGCGCGCAGTGGACGCAAATTTCGTCTCAATCCGAGCGATCGCCCGTGCGCGGGCTCGAACATCGTTACGTCGTGGTCGAAGATTCTGCCGCCGGCGATCGGGCCTCCCTTGAGTTCGCGATTTTTTCAACAAAATCGTGCCGGCTGCGCGTCATCGATCAACCGAGTGAGCCGCGACAGGATTTGGAAGAAGTGATGAGCCGCGGAAATTTTCTGGCCGCGGTGAACGGCGGCTATTTCGATCCGGATTACAAACCGATCGGACTCCTGATTGTCGATGGAACGATTATCGCGCCGCTGCAAAAGGCTCGTTTACTCAGCGGCGTGCTCAGCGCGTTGGCGAAGAAGGTTCAAATTTCGCGCGTCGCTGAGTTTTTGACGACGCAAAAACCGGAGGCCGCGGTGGAGTCCGGTCCGATGCTTGTCGATCTTGGTAAATCGGTACGCGGTTTAGAATCAACCCGCGCAGCACGCCGCACTTTTGCAGCCGTTGGAGCGGGGGACAAGGCCGCTTTGGGATTTTGCTCGGACGCGACCCTGGCGGATCTCTCGAGCATCCTTGCCGCCACGTTGACTTCCGATTTTAAGATTCAACGGGCGCTCAATCTCGATGGGGGCTCTTCCAGCACGTTTTGGTTTAAGCGTGCGAATGGAACTGCATTTTCCATCGCCGAGGAAAAACCGGTGCGCGATTTTGTGGCGATTGTTCCGCGTTAAAAGAGCGCTCTCATTCCGATCCCGCAGTCGCGGGAGACGAATCCCTCACAGGATGATGGATCACACAAATTAATCCGTGTAGTCTTCGCTTCGGTTGAGAGATCCCTCATCCCGCAGCCGCGGGATTCGGGATGACAGCATGAGAACGTTCGGCGGCTTCAAATTTGGCAGCGAATTCTTTTACGGAGAAGTTCGCGGAGAAGATTTTCAGGTTTTGGCAAAGCCTTACTGGATCGACATTCAACCGACTGGTGAAGCCCGGAAGGTCGCACAAGTTGATGTCCATCTGCCGGTCGCGCCGTCGAAGCTCATCGCGGTCGGGCTGAACTACGCCGACCACATTGCCGAAATGAAACGAACGCCGCTCGGAACGCCCTTGATTTGGTTCAAAGCGCCGAGCTCGCTCTTGCCGCACAACGGCACCATCGAGATCGCATTTCCAGAGCATCAAACCGATTTCGAAACCGAACTGGGAATCGTGATTGGGCGTCCCGCCAAAACTGTCCCGGCCGACCAAGCCCTCGATTTTGTTTTCGGTTACACCATCGGCCTCGACATTAGCGACCGCGATTTACAGAAGTCGGAAAAACAATTCGGGCGCTGCAAATCGTTCGACACCTACACGCCAATCGGCCCGTTCGTTTACAGCGATGTTGACGTTCGCGATCTGCCGCTGGAATTGCGTCAAAACGGCAAAGTGCGACATAAGGCGCGCACGAGTCAGATGATTTATTCGGTCAGAGAGATCGTTTCCTTTGCCAGCCAATCGCTGAGCTTGATGCCGGGCGATGTGATTTTGACCGGAACTCCGTCGGGCGTCGGACCGATCCGTGCCGGAGACGAATTGGAAGCGCGCGTCGGTGATTGGCCGCCGCTGCGGAATCGCGTGATTAATGCGCGTGATTCTTAATCGACCCTTACATCCTCGGACGACGCCTCATGCGAAGTACAAGTGACGTTCGCGCCCAAGCGGAGCGTCGCTCAAGAAAAGTGAAAACTTTTGCTCGACTCGCGTCCAACCGATTTGGAATAAAGGAGATGTGCCGAGCAGTTAATTCAACTCCGCCGACATTATGAAAACATTGCTTACTCTCTGTCTCAGCTTCATCGTATTGAGCGCGTTTGCTCAGCCGCCGCAGCGGCCCGCGCAACAGCCGCCACCACCACCGGGACCGCCCGCGGCAGGTGCACCTGCCCAGCCCGGTGCTCCAGTGCAACAACCGCCCGGCGCTCCCGCGCAACCGGGCGCGCCGATGCAACCGCCTGCCGGCGTGCCGCCAGGCGCACCGGGAATGTCACCCGCTGGCCCGGTTGGCGCTGCTCCTGGAGGACCAGCTGCCCCGGGAGCAACTGTTACTGCGACGTTGGCTCCAAGTCCGACTGCGGCGCCCACTCCGGAACCGAGCAGTTGGAGTAACAATTTTATTATCGACAATTTCCGAAAGGGCGGTCCCATCATGTGGCCGATTCTTCTCGTCTCGATTGTGGCTTTGACAGTCGTGATCGAGCGAATTTTCTGGTGGGGTGGACGCTGGTTCCGGCGCGACCCCAAGCGAATCGAAAAAGTTTTCACGGCAATCGAAGTGGGCGATGTCGCGGAAGCGTCGCGGCTTTCGCGGGATTCGCGCGATCCAGTTCTGCGCATGATGTGGAACGGTTTGAACCATCAGCACGCGTCGTTGCAGGGCGCGCTGCAGGTTGCTGCCGGCATCGAGATCAAGCGCGCCGGCCGATTCCTCGTCGTGATGGATACGTTGGTCACACTGGCGCCGTTGCTCGGTTTGTTGGGAACGGTCACCGGATTGATCCGGTCCTTCCGATTCTTGGGCAACGAAGAATTGGCTATTCAGGCTGTTACCGGCGGTATCGCGGAGGCACTCATCGCCACCGCTTGCGGTCTCGGCATCGCCATCTTCTCGCTGATTCCGTTTAACTTTTTCACCTCGCGCGTGTCTAACTTAGAGTTCGAACTGCAAACCGCGGCCACAAACCTCGAAGTTATGCTCGAAGCCCAAAGTAAGGAACGCCGTGAAGTCGCGATTGGTCATACACCCAGTACACCGAGCTCGGCCAAGGGCTCGTCCATCTAGGATTTTTTATGCGCGTCAGCTCGCCAGTTCCTCATAAGAAGGCGCGGATCGAGATCATTCCGTTGATCGACATCATGTTCTTTCTGCTGGCGAGTTTTATGATGGTGAGCCTGAGCCAGGTGCACATGAAGGGCATGAAAGTGAACCTTCCCACCGGCCAGTCCGGCGAAACGCAGTCGAAAAAGGATTACATCAGCGTCTCAGTCGACGCGAACGGCAATCCGTATTTCGACAAGACCGAAATGACCTACGACGCGCTCACCGCCAAACTGAAACAAGTTCACGACGAAAATCCGGAAGCGAAAGTATTCATTCGTGGCGATGCGGACTCGGTCCATTTCAACATTATCCGTGTCCTCGACATCTTGCGGTCGGTTGGCTTTTACAAGGTCGCTTTCGAAATCAAGAGTGAAGCGCTCAAATCAGTCCCTGGAGGACGATAACTAACCATGCCTGCTGGACCACTTCTTTATCGACCGCCACCCCGCTGGCAATTCTGGGCCGCATTGAGTGGCGCGGTGTTGCTTCATGTGAGCGCCGTTGCGATCGCGGCGATTAAACACGAGGCGCCCGTGGTGGATCTTTCCGATATCCCAACCGCAACCGTAGAAGCGCAGCTGCAGCCGGAGGATCAACCGACGCCGCCACCGGAAGATATTCCGATTCCCGAGCCGCCGCCGATTCCCGAAGTAGCGCCGGAGTTTCACGAAGAAAAGCCGCCACCACCCAAAAATGTGGCCAAGCCCGCCGGTCCGGTAAAAGCGCCGCAAGCAGGCGTACCGGGGACAATGTCCATCAGTGGCGCGAAAGCAGTCGCGATCTTTGCTCCAAAACCGGACTACCCCTATGAAGCGCGCAGCCGCCACGTTACCGGCAGCGGTGTTGCCGTGCTCAGCGTGGACACGGCCAGCGGCAGTGTAACCGATGCAACGATGGCGCAATCCATCGGCAGTCCGATTCTCGACAACGCGACCACCAGCACTTTCAGACGCTGGCGTTTTCAACCCGGGAAAGTTGCACCGAAAGTAAAAGTCCCAATCACCTATACAATGACGGGCGCGTCCTACTAACTCTATGCAAGTTGCTTCACCTATTCCGCACAAACGCGCTCGGATCGAGATCATTCCTTTGATCGACATCATGTTCTTTCTGCTCGCGAGTTTCATGATGGTGAGTTTGAGCCAGACTCACATGAAAGGGATTAAAGTCGCCTTGCCATCGGCGCAGGCACCACCGCCGAACCAAGTAAAGGACTATGTGTCAATCCGCGTTGGCGCCGGTAACGCCGTCAGTTTCGACGGGCAATATGTCCAGGACGAGGAGATCATGTCGCGGCTCTACCGATTCCACGAAGCGAATCCCAATATCAAAGTTTCGATCAGCGGCGAAGGCATGGCGCGTCATGGTGACGTAATTACTGTGCTCGATAAAGTCCGACGAGCCGGGATCCAAAAGGTCGGCTATCAAATCCGCGCGGCCCAAGGTGGTCCCGCCGCTGCGCCCGGCACTCCTGGTGCTCCCGGCGCGCCGCCTCCACCTCCCGCTCCTCCGCGTTAATTGTCGATATTGCTGAGCGCGTCACGCAGTCCGGCAATCGCTTTTGCACGGTGACTGATCTTGTTTTTTAATTCAGGCCCCATTTCGGCAAACGTCTGCTCGAATCCATCCGGTTGGAAAACCGGATCGTAACCGAAGCCGCCGGTTCCGCGGGGCGGATCGACAATGCTTCCTTCGGCCACGCCTTCAAACGTGCCGAGCAGTTTTCCATTCTGCGCTAACGCGATTACGCATCGGAACTGCGCCGACCGTTGATCTGGCGCAATGTGTTTCGTGCTTAATTCACCAAGCAATTTGTCGACATTCTCTGCATCGTTCGTGCTTTCGCCGGCGTACCGCGCTGAATAAATTCCCGGCGCGCCGCCAAGCGCGTCGACCTCGAGGCCGGAATCATCGGCAATCACGAGTAGATGCTTGCCGCGCCGTAGGTCCGAGCCGGACAGGCGTTTGGCGAAGGCGGGTCGATCTCGTGACGCAGCGATTGCCTTCAAACTGGCGTTCTCCTCGAATGTTTTTCCGGTTTCTTCCGGAGTCCCAATTTCCGGAAACGAATTGAGATCGATCACTTCGAAATCGCGGCCCAGAAGTTCGCGAAGCTCGCGACTCTTATCTCGATTGCGCGTCGCGAACAGCAAATCCATTTTCTTTTTCCGTTTTCCTGCTTTCCTGATTGATAATCCGATGAGCAGCGAGTGCCGCAAACCATATCCGTTCGATCAGATCGAGCCCAAGTGGCAGGCGATCTGGGACGAGCGCCAGATTTTTCACGCACCTAACCCGGGCGAGAAAAATTTCGATTCGCGTAAACCGAAATTCTACGTGCTTGATATGTTTCCGTATCCGAGCGGCGCCGGTCTGCACGTCGGGCATCCGGAAGGTTACACCGCGACCGACATCATCGCGCGTTACAAGCGAATGCGCGGGCTTAATGTCTTGCATCCCATGGGCTGGGACGCGTTCGGTTTGCCGGCCGAACAGTACGCGATCAAGAGCGGCCAGCATCCGGCCGTCACCACGCGCGAGAACGTCGCCAAGTTTAAATCGCAGCTGAAACGGATCGGTTTTTCCTACGATTGGCAGCGGGAGATCAACACCACCGATCCGAGTTACTTCAAATGGACGCAGTGGATCTTTCTTCAAATTTACAATTCCTGGTTCAATCCGAAGACGAACAAGGCCGAGCCGATCAAAACGTATCGTGGTAAAAATCCAGACGAAGTTCGGCTCGCCTACGTGGCGGACGTTCCAGTGAACTGGTGTCCTGAGCTCGGGACAGTCCTGGCGAACGAAGAAGTGATCGATGGAAGGAGCGAAGTGGGCGGATTTCCAGTCGTCAGGCGACCGATGCGGCAATGGATGTTGCGCATCACCGCCTTCGCGGAGCGATTGATCAACGAATTGGAAGGCCTCGATTGGCCTGAAGGAATCAAACTACTCCAGCGAAATTGGATCGGCCGCAGCGAAGGCGCGGAGATCGATTTTAAAATCGAGAATCAGGACGCGAAAATTCGCGTTTTTACGACGCGCCCTGACACGCTTTACGGCGGGACGTTCCTGGTGCTCGCACCAGAACATTCACTGGTCGACTTAATCGTGACCGAGGAACAGTGGCCGGCGGTTCGCGCGTATCGAGAGAAGACCGCTCGCAAAAGTGATCTCGAACGAGCGGAGCTTGCGAAAGAAAAGACCGGCGTTTTTACGGGCGCATACGCAGTCAATCCGGCGAACAGCAAAAAGATTCCAATCTGGATCGCCGATTATGTGCTGCTCGGTTACGGTACCGGCGCGATCGGGGGCGTGCCCGCGCACGACGAACGCGATTTGGAATTCGCGAAGAAATTCGATCTGCCGATTGTCGAGGTTGTTCAGCCAACAGGAAAAGAACCAGCAATTGGATTTACCGGCGAAGGCATCGCAATCAACTCGCCGATCATCAACGGCCTAACGAGCGCGCAGGCGAAAAGGAAGATCGCTGCCTGGCTGGAGGAGCGTGGCCAGGGAAAGCGCGCGATTAATTATAAACTCCGCGACTGGCTTTTTTCGCGGCAACGTTATTGGGGCGAGCCGTTCCCAATCGTTTGGGAGTCCGAGGCGGACGGGCAGCATCGAAAACATCGCGCGCTTGATCAAACTGAATTGCCGGTGGTGCCGCCGCCGTTGGAAGATTACAAGCCGACCGGCACCGGCGAACCGCCACTCGCCAAAGCCAAGGATTGGATTCGTTACTCAAAAGAGGCCGCGCGCGAAACGAACGTGATGCCGCAATGGGCCGGCTCGTGTTGGTATTACTTGAGATTTTGCGATCCGTGGAACGACAAGCGGTTCGTTGGCGAAAAGGCCGAAAAATATTGGATGGGCGGGCCGAAGCCTGGCGGAGTCGATCTCTATGTTGGTGGGACTGAGCATGCTGTCCTGCATCTGCTTTACGCGCGCTTCTGGCACAAAGTGCTCTTCGATCTCGGGTACGTTTCCAAACCGGAACCGTTTCAGCGTTTAGTGAATCAAGGAATCATTCTCGGCGAAGACAATCAGAAAATGTCGAAGTCGCGGGGAAACATCGTCAATCCGGACGACGTGATCGAACAATACGGCGCGGACGCGTTTCGTTGTTACGAAATGTTCATGGGTCCGCTCGAGCAAATGAAACCTTGGAGCATGCGCGGCGTGGAAGGTATCGCCCGGTTTCTTGCCCGAGTCTGGCGGTTGATGATGTCGGAGAATCAGGCCGGCAAATGGGAATTATCGTCCGCTGTGCAGGATGTCGATCTTACCAAGGCGCAGCAGAAAATCCTGCATGCGACGATCAAGAAGGTGACCGGCGACATCGAGTCGCTCTCGTTTAACACCGCGATCTCGCAGATGATGATTTTTGTCAATGCGTTTACCACTGCGGAATCGATACCGCTTTCGGCGATGCAAACGTTTCTCATCCTGCTCAATCCTTTCGCGCCCCATTTGAGTTCCGAGCTGTGGGAAAACTTGAAGTTGCCTGGTCAAATCACCGAACAGCCATGGCCGGGTTACGACGAAAAGTTTCTGATCGAAGATGAAGTCGAAATCGTGATTCAGGTGAATGGGAAAGTGCGAGACCGAATGAACATGTCGATCCAAGCGAGCGAAGAGGAATTGAAAGCAACGGCACTCGCCAATCCGAAAATTCAGCAGCTCATTGCCGGCAAGATCGTCCAAAAGACGGTCATCGTTCCGAAGAAATTGGTGAACATCGTCGTATGAGAAAAATTTGGAAGGAATTCAAAGAATTCGCGATCAAAGGAAATGCGATCGATCTGGCCGTTGGCGTGATCATTGGGGCGGCTTTCACCGGGATCATCAATTCGCTGGTTAAAGACATCATCATGCCGCCACTGAGTTTGCTTACGGGCGGGCTCGATTTCTCGAACAAGTTTATGATTCTCCGCGCGGCCAAGGACGGGAGCATGAATTTCAACACGCCGGCGGACGCGGCCAAAGCCGGTGCGATTACGTTGAATTACGGCAACTTTATTACGCTCGCGATCAATTTCCTCATCGTCGCGGGCGCCGTTTTCCTGCTCGTGCGCGCGATCAATAAACTAAAGCGAGAGTCAAAAGAGCCTGTCTCAAGGGAGTGTCCGGCTTGTGCTATGACGATTTCGATTAAGGCGACCCGTTGCCCGCATTGCACGACCGAGTTTGCCGGGCAAACGGGCGCTTAAACTGGCGCGCAGCCTGCTGCCAAAACTGGGGTGAAAGGACGCCCCGGATATTTTCCTTCTGGCAAATAATTACTTGCCCGGCAGAAGTTCGATGGTATCCGAGGCCGCGGTGTTGTAAATGTGGAAAACCCTTAACCCTTACAATAGTTCTTGCTGTTGGTTGTATCCTCGTTGGTTCGCGGAACAATCTCTGGTGCAGAAACCCTTGGCTGCTGTCGAAGCCGCGAACTCGCACCTTGGCCGCATGTCCAATGTCCGCACGACCGCTTACACGCGGATCGAAAAAGGCGGACGCCGAAACGCGCTCGGCAAATATTTATCCGGCCATCATGTCATGAGCGCCGCCTCCGATTGGTCGCGCTTTCCTCTTGGCACCCGGTTCCGAATCGTCGACACGAAAGAAGAATTTATTATCGACGATTATGGAACGGCGTTGATCGGCACCAGCACGATCGATCTTTACAAGCCGACCAAGCTGGAGATGAAACGCTGGGGCGTGCGCAATGTCGACATCGACATTCTGCAGTGGGGCTCCGAGGAGCAAAGTCTCAAAGTGCTGGGCCCACGTGCAAAACATCAGACACCTCGACACATGATCGCGGCGCTTCAAAAAAGGAACGTCGTTCGTGCCTCGAAGGTAGCTAGCTCTTCCAAGCAAGCTGCAGCTCGGACCTCCTCCAGTCGCACTTTGGATTGATTAACGGCGCAGGCCGCCGATTTTCCCGAGAATGAAAATTCTCGTTGTCGGTGGCGCTGGCTACATCGGGAGTGTTTGCGCCGAGGTATTGCTTGATGAAGGCCATGGCGTCACGATCTTCGATAACCTGAGCGAGGGTCATCGCCGCGCAATCGATCCACGCGCTGAATTTATCGAAGGCGATCTGCAAGATCGACAATCGCTCGAGAAGGGACTGGCGAAACAACGACCAGATGCCGTTATGCACTTTGCCGCCAGTGCGCTCGTGGGCGAATCGATGCAGAATCCGTCGAAATATTTTCGGAACAACATCGCCAACGGCCTCAATCTTCTCGATGCAATGATCAATGTCGGTGTCGGAAAGATCGTGTTCTCATCGACCTGCGCCATTTTCGGTCCGCCAGAGCGCGTCCCGATCGATGAAACAATGCCCACTCGACCAATCAATCCTTATGGCGAATCCAAACTGGCCTTCGAAAAAATTCTCCGCTGGTACCGGGAGATCCACGGACTGACCGTTATTTCTCTTCGCTATTTCAACGCCGCCGGCGCGTCGACGAAATTTGGAGAAGACCATCGAGTCGAAACGCATTTGATCCCGAGCGTGCTCAAAGTCGCGCTTGGACAAAAACCGAACGTCGAAATTTTTGGGACCGATTACGAGACCCCGGATGGGACCTGCATTCGCGACTACATCCACATTATTGATCTTGCCCGCGCCCACATTCTCGCCCTCAACGCAGCCAAGGGCGATCATTACAATCTCGGGACCGGCGGCGGCGTGAGCGTTCGCGAGGTGATCGATTCCTGCCGCAAGATTACCGGACGCAAGATCGACATTGTGGAAAAGGCGCGCCGGCCGGGCGATCCGCCGCGGTTGATCGCGTCTTCGGAAAAAATTAAACGCGAGCTCGGCTGGAAACCTCAATTTCAATCGCTCGACGCCATCATCGAGAGCGCATGGAAATGGCACCAAAAATTTCCGCGCGGCTATGAGGATTAAAAAAAGCGCCCGCGAATTTCTTCGCAAGCGCTTTGAATCCTAATTAACTACCAACCGCTTCGATTACGGTCTTTCCGTGGTAGTCGTGGTCGTAGTCTCTTTCTTTTCGATCACGGCTGGTTTGCTTAGCACGATTTTGCGTACGATCATGCAATCGCCGT
>WNGQ01008558.1_pt1 | contig 12468 bp, 10 predicted proteins | sample 5407661 | NCBI WGS metagenome assembly WNGQ01 (sample SAMN13153382, study PRJNA577476) | soil metagenome | isolation source: 60 cm soil or saprolite under Garry oak tree replicate 2 | place: USA:California | collected 2016-06-15
CGCCCGCCGGGCGGGCGAGCCCGGCGACCGTCTCGGCGAGGATGACCAGGATCTCCGCGGTGAGCAGGACGCCGAGGACGGCGCCGGTGATGTCGACGCGCAGCAGGCCCAGCACGGTGATGACCGCCCAGGCGCCCAGCGCCCACTTCCACCACGGCTCGTGCACGCCCAGGTGGGCGGCGGCCTGGCTGGCCGCGCTCGGCCCGAAGGCGCCGTACAGCCCGGCCTGCAAGAACGTGTAGGACAGCAGCGCCACCAGGGCAGCGGAGACGCCGGCGGCGCGGCCGATGCCCCTTGAGATGAAGGCATCTGGGGCTGGCACATGTTCCGGTTGAGCGATCTGGGCTGCTGGCTGGGGTTTCTGTTCTCCGGCGTGTCCGCCGGTCTTCAAGGTGTAAGCAGCGTATGTTAGGTGCCACCTTAACGGTTCAGGTGCGAGGAAGGTGTGCCGGTGGCGCCGAGGCTGAGGGTGCTGGAGGGCGGAGCGGTCCTGGCGGGCCCGGTAACCCGTGACCCGTGGGAGTTCCAGGCGCTGTGCGTGGATGCGCTCGTGGCGTCGTGGCGGGCGCGGGGGTTCAGCCCGGTGACGATCGGCAACGACAGCGCGCTGCTGGAGCGGGCGCTGAAGGCGCTGGTTCACCGACGACGTGCGCGGCAAGTTCCCCGATTCTGCGGTGCTGTTCGCTGATGAGTCCGGCGGCGCGCTGCATCCGGGCACGATCCGCAACCGGCTGCGGCACCTGATGGAGCTGGAGGGGCGCCCGGCCGCTGAGTGGTTCAGCCCGCATGCGCTGCGCCGGGCGTGCGCGACCCATAATTATGAGCGCGGGGTGGACCTGGTGGCGATCCAGCAGCTACTCGGCCACTGGACGGTCAGCTCCACGATGGCGTACGTCCGCCCGTCGGCGACGTTCATCGAGGACGCCTACCGGCGGGCGGTCGCCGCCACGCTCGGCGAGCTGGCCGAGGAGGAGCCGGGCGCGTGAACATCAAGTGGAAGCTGCGGATGGCCGCCGCCCAGCGGGAGATCTGGACCGGCACCCAGCTGCGGCGGCTGCTGGCTGAGAAGGCGGGGCTGGAGCTGTCGGCGGCGTCGGTGTCGGCGCTGTTCACCAGGGAACCCGCGCAGGTGAAGCTGTCCACCCTGGCCGCGCTGTGCACCGCGCTGGAATGCACCCCCGACGACTTGTTCGAGGTGGACACCACGCCCGTGGCCCGCCCGGCGGCCCCGCCGCGGCCGGCGGCAGAGCCGCCGAAGGCCGCCCGGGGCCGGTCGATGCCGCCGCTGTGATCGGGGCTGCGGGATGAAACAGCAGCGCGACTGCGCGCGGTGCGGGGCGGGCGTGGGCCGGCGGGGCCGCGACTACTGCTGCTACTGCTGGCGCAAGATCACCGTGGCCGCCGCGAAGGCGGCGTGCCCGCTGTGCGGCAAGCTGAGCATCCTCCAGCCCGGTACCGGCGCGTGCGCGGTGTGCTCGCGGGCGTGCGCGTCCTGCGGCCGTCCGGTGCGCCGCACGGACGCGGTGCTGTGCCGTTTGTGCCGACAGCAAGAATGCCGCCGCGCTGCGCAGCGTCCCTGCCCGTGCTGCGGGCGTCACGGCTACCTGCGCGAGGATACCGGCTGGTGCGGCCCGTGCTCTCATCCCGGCCCGGCGCCGCAGCCGCCGCGGGTCTGCGCCGGGTGCGGCGAAGTGCGCCGCCACTTCGGCCTGGGATTGTGCACGCGCTGCTACCAGCGGCACCCGGGCCGCCCCGCCGTGACCGCGGCAAGCCTGATCGCCCGGCTGGAGGACCCGCCGGCATGGCTGGGCGAGTTCGCCGCGCACGCTGCCGCCTGCTACGCCCCCGCCCGGGCCGTCGCCGTGCTCACCGGCCTGGGACGGCTGCTGACCGACGGCCGCTCCCGGCACCCGCAAGCCCTGCTCGAACGCTCCCCGCAGGCAGGCAACAGCCCCTTGCCCAAGATCCTGGAAGACTTGTTCACCGCCCGCGGCCTGGCCCTGCCGCCCGATCAGGCCGCCCAGAGTGCAGCCGTGCGGCGCCAGCGCTATACCGGCGCCGTCCCCGGGCCGCTGCGACCGGCTGCCGCCGGATTCTGCCAGTCCATGCTCAACGCGCGCGACCGCGCCCGCCGGGCCGGCACCCGCCCCCGTGCCGACGACACCATCGAGCGCCGCCTGTCCATCGTCCGGGACCTGGCCGTCTTCCTGGCCGGCCGGCGGGGCAAGAACGACTGGGCCACCACCGACGTGCACGACATCGAGGCGTTCCTGGCCACCCTGCCCGGCAGCCGCCGCAGCCGCCTGACCGCGCTGCGCCACTTCTTCACCTGGGCGCGTGCCAGCAAGCTGGTGCTCACCGACCCGACCCGCGGGCTGTCCGCCCGCCAGCCCCGCGGCTACTGCGGCCCCACCGTCCCGCTGGGACTCCAGCGGCAGCTGTTCCGCCGCTGGACCTCCGGCGGCGTCCATCCGCACGAGGCCCTGACCGGCCTGCTCACCCTCATCCACGGCGCCAGCAACGAAGAACTCCGCGCCCTGACCATCAGCGACATCGACCCCGCCGGCCGCGCCGTGCGCCTCGACCGCCGTCCGCAGCCGGTCCCGCTCGACCCCGCCACCTGGACCGCTGTCGAACGATGCCTCACTTACCACGACCAGCTGCGCACCGCCAACCCCCACCTCCTGGTCACCCGCAAGACCAAGGCCACCCGTGCCCCGGCGTCCGATGACTATTCCCGCAACGTGCTGCGGCTCGCCGGGGTCCAGCCCCGGCTGCTGCGCTGCACCCGCCTGGCCCAGCTCACAGTCGCCACTGACCCCAAGCTGGTATCGGCCGCGTTCGGGATACACCCCCAGGCAGCCACCCACTACCTGGCCGGCCACGTCGATGACGGCCGGCTGCACGGCACAGGTCCAGACGACGCCGGCCCTCAGTGATTCCTGCCCGCTCGCGGCCCGCCAGCGGCTGCCCGGCGACGGCCTCTGAACGGCGGTTACCGGGCGGCCGATCGTCCTGGTAACCGGGATCATTCGGTGCGGGACGCCCGGGGAGTGCACGGCGTCCAAATGTGCCCGGGCCTTCCTCGCCCTGCACGCCGCCTTCATCGCCGAAGGAGCCCAGTGGGGTAGGGAGCGGGGGAGCCCGAAGTGGGGGAAGACGCTGCTGTCGGAGAACCAGGTGATGGCGCAGATCTGATCGCCGGTGAGGGTGAGCACGATCATCCCGTACGGCCGCGCGATCGGTGTCTGGGGGAGGGGGAGGTAGCAGCCAAAGGCGGGCTGGGTGTTGGCCCGGGTGGGCACCAGGCGCAGCGCCGCGCCGCGCAGGGCGGCCCGATGGTGCAAGAAGGCGGCGATGGCCGCGTGGCCCTGGTACTCGTACGGCTCGGGTGGCATGGTGAGCCAGGCGTCGGTGGTGAGCATGGTGAGCACGGCGTCGATGTCGCCTGCTTCGACGGCGGCGGCGAAGCGGCCCGCGAGGTGGCGCCCGCGGGCGGAGTCCGGCACCGGAGCGCGGTCGCGGCCGACCCGGAGCTGGGCCTCCAGCGCCGCCCGGGCGCACTGCAGGGCGCCCTTGACCGAGGTCTCGGTGCTGCCGAGCATGTCGGCCACCTCCGCGGCGCGGTAGCCGAGGACGTCGCGGAGCACCAGCGCGGTTCGCTGGCGGGGCGGCAGGTGCTGCAGGGCGGTGACGAACGCCAGCTCGATCGACTCTTTAGCGTCGTAGCGCGCCTCGGGCCCGGGCGCGAGGTCGGGCACCCCCTCCAGCAGCACGTCCGGGTAAGGCTCGAGCCAGACCGGGTCGGCCAGCCGGGTGGGCTGAGGCGGCTCGGCGGAAAGCGGTACCTCGCGCAGGCGGCGGCTGCGGTCGCGTAGCGCGTTCAGGCATCCGTTAACGGCGATCTTGTGCAGCCAGGAGCGTAGCGAGGACCGGCCCTCGAAGCTGCTCAGGCCGCGCCAGGCCGCCAGCAGGGTCTCCTGGAGCATGTCCTCAGCGTCCTGCACCGAGCCGAGGATCTGGTAGCAGTGCACCAGCAACTCGGCCCGGTAGGGGTCGGTGAGCTCCCGGAACGCCTCCTGGTCGCCCGCTTGGGCGCGGGCGAGCGTGCCTTCTATCACCATCGCATCCTCGCATCGGCTCGTCCTTTCACACCCATCACAAGTACAGAACCCATCCGGGGCGGAAAGGAACCGCCGTTCCGTTCTGGCCGCCGGCGGTGTCGGAACCAGCAGGACCGCAACACGGCGAGCCGGAGGAGACATGAGCCCAGGGGGCATGCGAGAAGCCGCAACGTCGGCGCAGCGGTGGGTGCTCGGCCTGACCTCGGTCGCGGCGCTCATGGTCGTGCTTGACGCGCTGGTCGTCTCCACCGCGCTGACTGCGATCCGGGTGTACCTGGGCGCCTCGGTCGAACAGCTGGGGTGGATGGTCAACGCCTACACCCTGGCGTTTGCGGTGTTGCTGATGCCCGCCGCCGCAGCCGGTGACCGGTTCGGCCGGCGGCGGGTGTTCACCGCCGGGCTGGGATTGTTCGGGGTCCGGGTAGCGAGCGGAAAATTTTGGTCGGATATCACCGACCAGCGGTTATGTGCGTTCGGCGGACGGGGGCTGATTGCGGCCACTACGGTTCGTACGGTTTTGCCCGTGCGTGGTGGGGGTGGTCGCGGTGGCGGCGCGGATGTCCTCCGAGGAGCAGCTGGACCAGTTGCGCTCGTTTCCCGACATCGGCAGGGACGACCTGATCCGGTACTTCACGCTGACGCAGGCGGACGCGGCCTTCGTGGACCCGGGACGTGGCCGGGGTCCGGCTGACCGGCTGGGTCTTGCCGTTCAGCTCTGCACGCTGCCGTGGCTGGGGTTCGTCCCGGATGCGGTGGACTCGGCGCCGCCGGTGGCGGTGGCGCGGCTCGCTGAGCGGCTGGGCCTGGCCCCGGAGGCGATCGAGGGATACGGGCACCGTGCGCATACCCGCAGCGATCACCAGCTGCTGGTGGCGAGGTACCTGGGCTGGAAGAGCGCGCCTGCCGGCGGCGGGGAGATGAAGGAGCTGGAGCAGTTCCTGCTGGACCGGGCGATGGAGCATGACTCGCCCGCGCTGCTGTTCAACCTGGCGACCGAGTTCCTGATGTCGACCAAGACGATCCGTCCGGGAGTGTCGATCCTGGAGAGGATGATCATCTCGGTCCGGGCGGGCGCGACGGCGCTGACGTCGGATCTGGTGGGCCACATGCTGACCGGGCAGCGCTGCTCCGATCTCGGCCGGCTGCTGGCCAGCGATGCCGGGCTGGGAATGACGAGGCTGGCGTGGCTGACTAGGCCGGCAGTCGAGGCGACCGCGAGCGCGGTGCTGACCTCGGTCGGCAAGCTGGCCTATCTCCGGAACCTGGACGCTCACGCGCTGGACCTGTCGATGCTGCCGGCCGAGCGGCGCCGGTTCCTGGCGACGGTGGGCCGGCGGTCCACGGTGCAGGCGCTGATGCGGCGGGAGGAGCGCCGGTACCCGATCCTGCTGGCCCTGGTGGCGCAGTCGGCGGTCGACCAGCTCGACGAGGTCATCGCGCTGTTCGACCAGGCGGTGTCGGCGCGGGAGTCACGGGCCAGGACCAGGACCGATGAGGAGCTGGTCGAGCGGGCCAAGAAGGGCGAGTCCCGGCAGCTGCTGATGGACGTCATCCTGCCGGTGCTAGCCGACCCGTCGGTCCCGGACGAGCAGGTGGGCGGCCTCCTGCGGGAGCGGATCGGGATGAGCGTCCTGCGAGACATGGTCGCGGGTGCCTGGAAGCCGCTGCCCAGGGACCACGGCCGCCTGTCGGCGATGCACTCCTCCTACTCCTACCTGCGGCAGTTCACCCCCGGGGTGCTGGCGGCAGTCGACTTCACCGGCGGCCCGGGCACGGCGGACCTGATGACAGCGGTGGCCATCCTGAAGAACCTGAATGCCGGCGGGGGCCGGAAGGTCCCCGCCGGCGCGCCCGCCTCGTTCGTGCCGGCCAGGTACGCCGGTTACCTGGAGAAGGCCCGCCAGGCCGGCGACGACACCGGCTTCCGGCATTACTGGGAGCTGTGCGTGATCCTGGGGCTGCGCGACGGGCTGCGGTCGGGAGACATCTTCGTGCCCGGGTCACGCCGCTACGCTGACCCGTCGACCTACCTCTACACGCCTGAGCAGTGGATGCCCAGGCAGGGCGAGTATTGCCGGCTGGTCGGCAAGCCGGCCAGGGCCGCCGACGCGATCGCCCAGGGCAAGGAAGAGCTCCACGCCGCGCTGGCCGAGCTGGAGAACACCCTGGCCGGCGCGCTGCCTGACGATGCCGGGACGGTGCGGCTGGACGGCGACGACAAGCTGGTCATCCCGAAGCTGACAGCCGAGGACGTCCCAGCCGAGGCCAGCGAGCTCAAGGACGAGCTGGCGGGGATGCTGCCGTTCGCGCCGATCGCCTCGCTGCTGATCGAGCTGGACGCCCGCACGGGCTTCGCGGACTGCTTCACCCACGCCGGGGGCCGCAAGCAGGCCCGCAGCGCCGACCTCACGCGCAACATCCTGGCGGTGCTGATCGGCATGGCCACCAACCTGGGGCTGACCCGGATGGCCGAGGCCTGCGGCATCCCCTACGACGTGCTGCGCTGGACCCAGGAGTGGTACGTGCGGGAGGAGACGCTGCGGGAGGCCAACACCGTCATCGTCAATCACCACCACTCCCTGGGACTGGCAAAGGTGTTCGGCGGCGGCACGATGTCCTCCTCCGACGGGCAGCGCTTCCCCGTGCGCGGCAAGTCGCTGACCGGCCGGGAGATGGTCATCCACGGCGGGCAGGTCCTGTCCTCCTACACCCACGTCTCCGACCAGCACTCCACGTTCGGCACCAAGGTCATCGTGCCGACCGCCCGCGAGGCCCACTACGTGCTGGACGACTTCCTCGGCAACGCCACCGACCTGCCGATCTACGAGCACGCCACCGACACCCACGGCGTCACCCTGATCAACTTCGCCTTGTTCGACCTGACCGGCAAGATCCTGTCGCCGCGGATCAGGGACCTAGGCAAGATCACCATGGTCCGGGACGGCACTCCCGCCGAGACCGGGAGGCTCTACCCGCACGCCGGCCCGCTGCTTTCCGCCCGGTGGAACGAGGACCTGGTCACCGGCTGCTGGGGCGATCTGCTGCGCATGGCCGGGTCACTGAAGTACGGGCAGGCCACCGCCTCCCTGATCGTCGGCAAGTGGTCGGCGTCCTCCCGCCAGAACACCCTGGCGGCCGCGCTGAAGGAATGGGGCACGCTGCGGCGAACGATCCACGCCGCCAAGTACCTGTCGGACCCCGCGTACCGCAGGAAGATCGCCCGGCAGCTGAACAAGGGCGAGAGCCTGCACGCGCTGCGCCGCGACCTGCACTACGCCCAGCAGGGCACCATCGGCAAGCCGCTGCTGGCAGACCAGACCGAACAGGCCTGGTGCCTCACCGTGCTGACCAACTCGGTGATCACCTGGGTGACCGAGTACTACCAGCTGGCCGTGCAGGACCTGCGAGCCAAAGGCCGCGCTGTCCCCGACGAGCTGCTCGCGCACATTTCTCCCGCCCACTCGGAGAACATCAACTTCTTCGGCGTCATCACCGTCGACGTGGAGGCCGAGCTGGCCAAGCTCGACGGCGCCGGGTGGCGGCCATTGCGGCCGGCCGCCCTGGATCTGAGCAGGCTGCTGTGAGACGGCCCCGCGCTTGCGCAGCTGTCCCAGCACCACAAGTCCCTGACCCTGGTAAGGGCCGAGGCTGCTCGCCCTTGGGGTCGTCGCGATGGGGTTAAGTGGCGGGCGACGTCGGCGCGCCGATCGCCCGTTCCCCTGTGGAAACAATTAACGGTGTCGACCATGCCTGCCGCCGACACCGCCGGCGGTGAAGGTGCGGTGCCGCTGGTCCTGCTCCAGACCAGGTCAGAGCAGCTGGTCGATAGTGATGGGCAATGAGCGGATGCGCCGGCCGGTGGCGTGGTAGACGGCGTTGGCGATTGCGGCGGCGACTCCGACCAGGCCGACCTCGCCGACGCCCTTGACGCCGATGGGGTTGTCCAGATCGGGCTCGCCCACGAAGGCAACGTCGATGTCGGGCACGTCGGTGTTGACGGCGACGAGGTAGTCGCCAAGCGTCGCGTTCGCGACCCGCCCGCTGCCCGGGTCGCAGATCGTCTCCTCGAACATCGCCATGCCGATGCCCCCGACGGTCCCGCCGATGATCTGGCTGCGGGCAAGCTTCTCGTTGACGATCCGGCCGCCATCGGTCACCGACACGATCCGTGCGATCCGCAGCACACCGAGCTCGGGGTCGACCCTGACCTCGGCGAAGCGGGCACCGAAGGCGCCTGCGGGGACCGTGCCGTGCGAGGCCCCGACGAGCGTGCGGCCGAACCGGCCCAGACGCGAGACGACGAGTGACTCCACCATGACGCCTGTGTCCGAGCGTGACGGCGCGCTGTCCCCGTCGGCGGTGAGCTCGTCCAGCCCGTGACGCTCGAGGATCTCGGCGTAGGTCTGCCCGCGCGATTCATCGTCGCCGCGCGCCAGGCGGCCGTCCCGGGCGACGACGTCCTCGGCCGCGCAGCCCTGCAGCGGCGAGCTGGAATCGCCGGCGACGAGCGCGAGGAACCGCTGCACCAGCCCGATGCAGGTGTTGTGGACCGCGCTCCCCAGGGCCGCGGTCAGACCCGATCCGCCGGCCTCCGGGGCCCGTGGAAGCCGGGTATCGCCGAGTTCGAACGTGACGCGGTCCATCCCCAGCCCGAGCACCTCGGCCGCCAGCTGGGTCATGACGGTGTAGGTGCCCGTCCCGATGTCGGTTGCGCCGCTGCAGACGCGTGCGGTGCCGTCGCGGCGGATCGTCGCGCGCGCCTGGCATCTGGCCTGGTAGTGGGTGAAGGTCACCCCGGCCACGCCGTAGCCGACCAGCCAGCGCCCATCGCGCATCGCGCCCACGGCCGGTTCGCGCCGCGCCCAGCCGAATCTGTCGGCGCCCACCTGGTAACACTCGCGCAGGGCCTTGCTCGACCACGGGAGCCCGGTCGGGGGATGGACCTCGGCGTAGTTGCGCAACCGCAGCTCGATCGGGTCCACGCCCAGCTCGTACGACAGCTCGTCGAGCAGCGACTCGAGCGCGAAGTTGCCTTCCGCCTCGCCGGGCGCCCGCATCATCGCGATCGGCGGGATGTTGAGCCGGACCCGCTTGTCGCGGGCGGCGACGTTCGGGCACGCATACGCCGCGGTCGTGCCGATAGTAAGCGGGAAGTAGGGGTCGCCGGGCGCTGGCGGCAGCGATTGCAGCGGCGCCTTGCGAGCCGGCGGCTCGGCAGCCATCGAGGCGGTCGAGACGCCCTCGTGGTCGATCGCGACCAGCTTGCCCTCGCGTGTGGCGGCGACCTTGAGGTGCTGCACGGTGCTGGGCCGTCGCCCGATCCCAGTGAACATCTGCGGCCGGGTGAGGCTAAGCCGGACCGGCCGTTTGACGGTGCGAGCGGCCAGCGCGGCGAGGATCGAGTGCGGCCAGCTCCGCAGCCCGGCACCGAAACCGCCGCCGACGTAGGGCGATAGCACCCGCACGTTCTCTTCGGCGAGCCCGAACGATGCCGCCAGCACGGCGCGCACGTTGAATGGGTTCTGGGTCGAGTCATAGACGGTCAGCGTGCCGCCGTCCCAGTGGGCGACCGTGGTAAACGGGCCGAGCGGGTTGTGCGTCTGCGCCGGCGTCGTGAACGTGCCCTCAACCGTCACATCCGCTTCGTCCATAGCCGCCCGTACGTTGCCGCGCTTCATGTCGGTCAAGTACGGGTTCGACCGGAGTTCGGCAGCTGCGTCCTCGAGGGTGAGCACCGGCTGGCCGCGGTCGTAGCCGACCTCGACCAGCCGTGCCGCCGCAGCAGCCTGCTGTGGCGTCTCGGCGACGACCATCGCGACGTACTGGCCGTGATGACTGATCTTCGCGTCCTGAAGCGGCGGCGGAGGGGGCGGGTACAGAATCTGCTGCAGGGTGCGCTTGGCCTTGTGCAGTCGGCCGGCGTTCTGGTGGGTGATCACCGCGAGCACGCCGGGTGCGGCCGCGGCGCGGGCGGTATCCAGGCGCGCGATTGTGCCCGCGGCGATCGTGCTGCGCACCAGGGCCGCGTGCGCCATGTCCGGCCAGCTGACGTCAGAGGGGTAGTGCGCGGCGCCCGTGACCTTCAGGCGCCCGTCGACGCGGTCGACACCAGGACCCAGGAGCGGGGCCGCGGCTACGGTAGTCGTCACGAGCTGCCACCACCCGCGACGGTCTGAAGAATCCGCACGAGCGTGCGCTTGGCGAGCTCGACCTTGAACGCGGTGCCGGCGACCGTGAACGGGTCGTGGATCGCCGCGTCGGCCGCCGCCCGGAACGTCTGGGCATCGACCGGTGCGCCGCGCAGCACCGCTTCGGCCTGCGGCGCGCGCCAGGGGATCGTGCCGACCCCGCCGAGCGCCACCCGTGCGTGGGTGATCACGCCGCCGTCGGCCGCCAGGGCGACGGCGGCGGAGGTCAGCGCGAACTCGTAGGAGGCGCGATCGCGAACCTTCAGGTAGCCCGACCGTGTGCCCGCTGGCAGCAACGGGATCTCGATCCCGGTGACCAGCTCGCCGTGCTCGAGCACGTTCTCGACGTCCGGGCGATCGCCGGGGGGAAGGTAAAACTCGGTCAACGGAACGCTGCGCTGCGCGTCCGCACCCTGGATGTGCGCGACGGCGTCGAGCGCGACGAGCGGCACGCACAGGTCGGAGGCATGCAGCGCGATACAGTGCTCGCTCGCGCCGAGGATCGCATGCATGCGAGCCGCCCCGCCGACGGCGGCGCACCCTGACCCGGGCGCGCGTTTGTTGCACGACGCCACCGCCGGGTCGCGGAAGTACCGGCAGCGGGTGCGCTGCAGGATGTTCCCGCCGATCGTGGCCATGTTGCGCAGTTGCGGCGAGGCGCCCGCCAGCAGCGCCTCGCGGACGAACGGCAGGCGCTCGGCGACGGTGGCGTCGGCGGCCAGTTCTTCCATTGTTGCCAGCGCTCCGACGCGCAGCACGTCACCGTCGCGGGTGATCCCGCGCAGCGGCAGGCGTGTGATGTCCACCAATCGCTCGGGCTCGAGCACGCCGTCCTTGAGCATCAGGTCGATCTGGGTCGTCCCGCCGGCCAGGTACTGGGCCGTGGGATCGCCGCTCATCAACGCCACGGCCGACGCCACGTCGCCGGGGCGGATGTACTCAAACGCCTGCATCACTGCCCCGCGGCCTCTCGGATGGCGGCGACGATGTTCGGATAGGCGCCGCAGCGGCAGATGTTGCCGCTCATGAACTCGCGGATCTCCTCATCAGAGCCCGCCCGTCCCTCCGCCAGCAGCGCGACCGCCGACATGATCTGGCCCGGCGTGCAATAGCCGCACTGGAACCCATCGTGACGGATGAACGCCTCCTGCACCGGGTGCAGGCCGCCCTCACGCGACAGGCCCTCGATCGTCGTCACCTCGCGGCCGTCGCACTGCGCCGCCAGCGTCAGGCACGACAGAACCCGCTTGCCATCGACCAGCACCGTGCACGCCCCGCACGCCCCCTGGTCGCAGCTCTTCTTGGTGCCGGTCAGGTCGAGCCGATCGCGCAGCGCGTCGAGCAACGTCACCCGGCTGTCCAACCGCAACCGCTGCGCGCTGCCGTTGACTCGCAGCGTGAGGTCGACCTCCGCGGAAGACCCGCGCGTCGTCTTCAGCATGGCATTATGTCTCCTCGTCGGCTCTTGGCACTGGCCCGGCTGTGCCGTCACGCCGCCACGGCATCGGCCTGGGTCTCGGCACGGGCGACCCAGTCCGCGATGATGGCGGCGTACTGGCCGGGGACCTGCTCCCAGGCGAAGTGACCGGCGTCCAGGATGGACAGCTTGCTGCCCGGCATCCGCCCGGCCAGGTAACGCGCGTTGGACACCGGCACGAATGGGTCATCCGCGCCGGTGACGTCCTCGGCCTGCCACTGTGAGGCGTCTTCCGGGTCGCTCCTTGCGTCGGCGGCGCACGCACCACCCTCGGGGCTGAAGATCTCGGCCTGGTAGCCGAGTTCGGTGAACCGGAAGTACGGGTGGCTGAGTTCGGACCACCAGAAGCCAACCGGCCAGCCGGTGGTCGTCGAGGCGACCGGGTTCGAGATCACGATCGCGACCCGCTTCGGGTTCTTCCGGCTAACCGGGTTAAGGTCCTTGTGGCTCATTGTGGTGTCCTTTCCTCGTGCCGGTGCCTCAGCGGATGCCGAGGCTGTGCCGATCTTGGATCACAGTCCAGACTGTAATCCGCTCTTGGATCAAAGTCCAGACTGTAATCCCGACTCTGATCGAGATCAAGGGCTATAATTCGCTGCATGAGGAGGCCACCGCCCAAGCTGGTCCAGCGACTGGTCAGTGCGAGCGAGGAGGTGCTGCGCCCAGACCAGGCACTACG
>WNGQ01013727.1_pt1 | contig 12468 bp, 11 predicted proteins | sample 5407661 | NCBI WGS metagenome assembly WNGQ01 (sample SAMN13153382, study PRJNA577476) | soil metagenome | isolation source: 60 cm soil or saprolite under Garry oak tree replicate 2 | place: USA:California | collected 2016-06-15
TGTCGCCGTTGTAAACCATTCTGTAATGCGGGGCGTGGCACAAAAGTAAGGCACTCCTGACTCAAAAATAAACCGTGGCGGCCTTAGAATGAACTCATCCGCTCACCCCAGCTGTGATGGCGATTGCTTAATTCTTAGCACGGGATGGTTACATAAGTACCCCTTGTTTAAGAACAAATGCGGGAACCGTTTTTATTTTGGCCGGACCTTGCGAGACTTGGCACGGATACTGATAACAAAAGAGTGTGGGTGCAGTATTCACGGAACCTATCAAGGAAAACAGAAAGCAAAAACCGTGCGGCTAATCCCGCTTACGCCGATGAGTGAAAAACCACACAAGCCGATCAAGTCCGAGCACAAAGGAGAAACGCGAACGCCCGAACCGTCGGCGAAATTTTCCGCCGGAATGTTCCGAGAATGGCTGAAAACACAGAAATTCAGCGAAGAATTCATGATGAGAGAGGCGTGCGATCTGGCAATAGCAGACGACACAATGAAAACGTTGGAAGATTTGCCAGCCGGAGTCATGGAGCGTTTGTGGAAATCGCGAGAGCGCATCAAAACGGAATGGATGCTCAAATACGGCGAAATCGTGTCTGTCACGCCGTAGAGAAATGCGTCCGCCATTTGTCCGCATACCGAGTGGTTAACAGTGTTACACAATCGCCGCAAAGGCGGTTACCGGGGGAGAACCGCGCTTCAAAGAGAGGCGCCGCTTGGGCAGCGCCCCTCCATCCGAAGCAGGCAAGAACGTTCAAAAGGCCAAAATCCGGAAAATACAAGGGAGACGGGTGAATTACGCTGGGAAATAGGTTGGCGTCCGTGCGGAATGGAAATCTCCTTTGAATTGCGAATTCAGCAGGGTTAAGACCTCACTCATTCTTAGGAATCAATTTTTCTCAGACATATTCACATCTTACTCACACGCGCTCACTCTTTGTCCCTGCCCGCGGGCTTGAGACTAGAAATCGCAACCGACATCGAATGCATGGCGCAGTGAAGTCGTTGGCTGGAGGGATTGGTTAGGCGCTGCGTTTTTTTCTCATTGGTCGTTTGGATTTGCCTTTGGCCTTTTTGGTGGCAGGCCTTTTGGCTTCTCTAGTGGGGATCGAATGCTTCTGTCGCCATTCCTCGCGTTGCTGACGCAGCTTCTTCTCGCGTAAATACTCCCGGAATTTCTTGTAAGCGATCCCACCGCCCAACCCACCCGCAGCAATGGCGATTGCCGCGGCGATCTTTACCGAGCCGCGACCGGGAGCCACATGCCATGGACATTTTCCCAACGGGTAGCTGTCGGGAAGATAAAACGCGCTTCGAGAAGAGCGATGGCGAACCCTAACGGAATTCGAACCCAGTTCAGACATTTCGCATCATTGCGTGAATCTGCCGTAATCACGTGGCTAACTGCGTATTATATGAATAGAGCCCGAAATTGACCCTTTGGCAGATTCGCGCAGAATTACGCAGTTTTACTGTCCGAATTTGTCCGAAAATCCTCGCGCGCGCGCTATGGGACTAAAGTCCTATGTGCTCACCAGAGCAGTATGTGTGTGTGTGTTTAGTAATCGAGAAAGGAAAAAAACTAAAAAAGTATGAACACACTAGTAAAATTGAATCCGTTCGGAGAAGCGGACGAGCTGCAAAACCGGCTCGACCGTTTCTTCTTTAATGGATTCCCAAATCGAATGAGATTCCTACGCCGATTCGAAAACGGTGAGGAACTGAGGTTACCAGATTGGTCGCCCTTGGTCGATATCACCGAAGATGATCATGAGTATCTGTTCAAGGCGGACTTGCCCGAATTGAGGAAGGAGGACGTTAAAGTGACAGTGGAAAACGGCGTCCTTTTCATTACCGGCGAGCGGAAAGCTGAGAAAGAAGAGAAGAAAAAGAAATTCCATCGGATTGAACGGGCCTTTGGCAGGTTCGAACGCACGTTCACACTGCCGGATGGCGCTGACCCAACGAAAATCGTGGCTGACTTCAAGGATGGTGTTCTAAAAATCCATCTGCCGAAGTTGCCGATGGCGAAGGTCAAACCGATCGAAGTGAAAGTGCAGTAGGATCGCAGGCGATTACCGGTGCGCTTAGCAAGAGCGCACCGGGATCGCTCCGCACAACTAAGGAAAGTGACCATGCAACCGACATTTACCCAAAACAGCGCGCTTCGTATCCCGACTTTCGTCAGCACCGAGCATGCGACGGAATGGGGATCGCATCTCAACGCGGAGCAACACCTAGAGCTTATCGAAGCACAACGGGCCCTTCGCTACAGCGCGGCGGCCGAACCCAACCTGCAACTGAAGGTCAATCTTGTCACGCAATCGCAGTTGATGTGCGAGGCAGCCGGAGCATTTGCACTAACCTGATCCAATTAATCCGTCGATTCGGAATGGGCCGATTTTTGGGCAGGTGAAAATCTGACTATCCGTTCTCACACAGATTTACGCAGTTTTCTGTGTCCGAAATTGTCCGAAACGACTCAAACTCAACCCCGCCAGCGTGATTCAAAAGCTGTTCGAACGCGTGCGTAAAAGCTGCGCGCATAACCAATCGCCATTCCTGTCCGTCCGTTCACACCCTAGGGAAACGAGCGGACGGACACGACCCAGCCGCAATAACGCGCCCGCAAATTGTCAATTGATCATCCGGCGATTTCGCCCCATTTCCTGCGCCTTTGCGGCTCCTAAACGGATTGGACTAAAGTCCCACATGCCGCTGTCGGAAGTGCTCGTAAATTCGCTGTGCACAGAAATCAGAAATCTATCCCATCGGAAAAAGCACGATGAAAACACAAAATAAAGCCCGAGCCCTACCTCGCGCTGAAGCAAAAGCCTTTGTGGATGCAAAGGCTAGGCTGTTCAAACCGAGCCTAAGCCCATGGAACAGATAAAACCTAACCCCTCTTGGGGCGCGAATTTCGAAGCCCGCACAATCAAGGACATCATCGAGCCTGCGAATAGCATTTTTAATAAGGTTTCTGTAAAGGCGGCTTTGGACGAAATGCAGGCGCGGGCAATCGATTCGTCACCTGTAATCGATCAACGCGGCGAATTTTTGGGTATAGTGTCAAAGGACGAAATGAACCGGAACGTCGGTGGTTTTGGGCACGATCCCAAGACAGAACCGGTAGAAGCACACATGGAAAAATACAATCCCCTTTGCTTCGAAGACCAGACGGTCGCGGAGGCAGAGCAAATGATGCTCAACGCAAAGGTCGGCGAAGTTTCTGTGGTAACCCGCGACAAATTGCTGGTAGGAACGATAAATATTGACGCAATTGTACAGGCGAAAAGACGGAGGAAACGCTTGGAACTTCTGGAATCCCGCGCCTGAGAGCGCGCCACCTATTAGCGGTTTGTACATATGACGGCAACCAATAGCTGGCCGGATGCTAACTATTGGTTAAAACTGATCCAAGCTCGGCTTCTCGCTACTTACGGTCCACATCCGTAGATCGGCTTTCGCTTATCGTCAGAACGCTTCAACACACGGGCCTCCCACATCCAGTGCTGTCCCCGTCAACCTCGGTGATTTTTCTGTCGAAACCACCTGCAAAACGAGTGAGAAACGCGACCAGCTTGGCTCTGGCAAGATTGATGGGGCCAGATTTTATTCTTGTCGATGAGATTTCGCGAAAAACGCCCGCCGTATGGACACAAGTGTCACTGCAACTCGGTTGCAATACGATTGCAGCCGGATTGCAAGTTCGCGCCTCCCCTAAATTGCGGGTTCTTGGTGATGTGCTTCTCCTAAACTGCGAACATGAGAGATTGACGTCGGCGAGGAACGGGATGGATCCGAATTGCAATAGTCTTGCAACTATACGTTACGTGGAATGCGTTTTGGACAATGGACACGCCAAAATGACTCAAATATTCCGCGAATCGACAATTGGGTTACTCCTGGCGGTAATAGGTTTGATCGTTGGTTTACGTCAGCATCGACTTCGCCTTTTTATAATCGCGATCCTACCGGGGTTGTTTTTGATCACGGACTGGCGTTTCTATTTACAGGGTCGGCACTACGTTTCGCCTTCTGACTTCGCACCGCCAACGCTTCAGCTATTCATCGACAATCTGGACAGATTACCAACGATAGGTCGCATAGCTCTTGCGGAGATTACTGATACCGGTCTCTGGAGTATCTTTTGGCTGCTCGTCCTTGTCGCAGTAATCTACCTTTTGACCGCACGAAATTTTTCACGGTTACTTTTGGCTATAGGTGTTCTTGGTCCAATCATTCTTTGTTCCCTGACTTATGTTTTCGGCGCGTGGCCAAGTTATACCGCACATGTAACATCGTCGTTGCCACGTCTTCTGTCGCATGTCATGCCAGCCGCATGGCTGGCCATCGGTCTCGCGTTATCGATAGCAAAAACGGAAACTGAAAAGCTCGAGTCTAAGCGTGGTTAACCCGAATCAGTTATCCCAGTCGCGCGATCCGGAAACGGTTCGGGCAATGTTTGGCAGCATTGCTCGCCGATATGACCTTGCCAACCATCTGCTTAGCTGCGGATGCGATGTTATTTGGCGGAAACGCGCGGCTGGAATTGTGGCCACCTGGGATCCGAACACGATTGTCGATCTTGCAGCCGGAACAGGAGACCTGACGCTTGCGTTGGAGAAGGCATTGCCGAATTCGGAAGTTGTTGCCGCAGATTTCTCCGACCAAATGCTGGCGGTAGCGAGAGCCAAAGGAGTTCGTCGAGTTGTTAGCGCAGATGCGCTCGCGCTTCCGTTTTCCGATCGTTCATTCGATTGTTTGACAATCGCTTTTGGCCTTCGCAACATCAAAGATTGGAGCGCGGGATTGCGCGAAATGGCACGGGTTCTAACTGGGAGCGGCAACTTGCTCGTCATGGAATTCTCGTTGCCGCAAATGTCAATCTTACGATTGCTTTATCGCCTTTACCTTCATCGGTTGCTTCCGATTTTTGGATCCTTCCTTACCCGAAAAAAAACCGCTTACGATTATTTGGGAGATTCGATCGAACAATTTCCCGGCGGCGAAGAATTGTTGCGACTAATCGAGGGAAACGGATTTCGGGATGCCGTGGCTGAGTCGCTGACGGGTGGAATCAAGTTCCTTCGCGCTCGTCCACTTTTGTGAACGATATCCCATTGGGCGCGACGCCGCCAATAGTCAGTTTGTGTGTCGCTTTGTCGTCTGGGGAACTAGTGAACGTCACGACAAGTTGCGGCTTGTCGAAACCTTGTGCCGGGGTTGTCGATCCGACCCAGCGCACCGCGTGCAATGTTGACAAGGTATTGAGAAGCGACTGCACGTTCGTTTGATTGATTGCGCCGCTTCCCTTCGCCCAACTCCATTGATTGTTCGCGCCGCGTACCAGTGCACATTCTTTGTCTGCTGTCACGCTAACGCGGTGAATCTGCTCCGGCTTGAAATTGAAGATCGACAGTTCCTGCCATTGCAGCGGGTCGGTGAAGATTTGATCGAGCACGGCGCGACGCACAGCGACGACGAACGGCTCATCTCCGACTCGTGCGTAGACGCCGTCGCCTTCGACTTTTCCAAACGCAATCGACGCAAACGGCTGCTCGCCGGCTTTGGTTTCAGCGGTGTTTTCCGAAGCGAACGAACTGAAGGTGGCAATTAGTTGCGGCTTATCGAGGCCATACTTCGGCAAGTTCGAAGCGACATCTTCGACAAATTTTGTGACTTGCTCGTTTTGCAAAGTGTCGATCAGTCGCCGAACCTCGCTCGAATTTGCGGGCGCGTTATTGCGGCTGGCGATTGTCCAGTTTTCATCTTTCCGCGCCAGAACCGTTTTGCCCTTACCCGGTGCGTCGATGGTTAGCCGGTCGAGAATTTTTGTGTCGATTCGAACAAGGTGGCGGTCACGAAGATCATTAGGTTTGTTGTTGAGCGTCTCGTCGATTTTTTTTGGCAACGTGTAAACGAAGCCGCGCGGAGAGAAGCGCACGTAAACCTGGTCTTTCTCTTTTTTGGGAATGCTGCCGACCTGAAGCGTCTGGCCCTGCTTGTCGTCCTGCGCAAAAAGTGTGAGCGAGCCGCGCGGTTCGGCCAATCCGTAAGGATGCAGATCGCCGCGGTCGTCCGCCACAAATTGTTGAATGCGCGCCGTCGTCACTTGCGCGATCAAGTCGCTGACCTTCTGATCGTCGGCGCGCGTGTGCAACGGTTTCGCGATTTCCCAATGGTCGCCCTTTTTCTGCAGCTCCATCTCGCCCGCCGACGTTTTGAGCACGACGCGGACAACCTGCGCCATGATCAAATCAGTCAGTTTTCGATCGCGGAAATCTTCTGGCTTCTTTTCGACCGCTTTCTTAACCGATTGACTGGCGAGAAACGTTTCTTTCGAATTCTCGAACCGGACATACATCTTGCCTTCCAGCGCAGCGTCCTTGCCGAAGAAGACTTCGGGTGGCGCACCAGGTCCGAGCAACTTCAAACGCAGCTTGGGGTTTGCGAGACCGTAGTCAGCAAGCTTGCTCTTGTCCGCTTCCATTTCCTTGGCCGAAATAGCCGCGTCCTTTTGCCAGCTGTCGAGATCGAGCAGCAAATTGTTCACTAAGGAAGCGTCCGCCTGGTCTCGGATCGGAGTTTCCAGGCGCCATTTATCATCGTGGCGGCGGATGTCGATCATATCGTCGCCGTTGTGAATAACGACGCCGTCAATTTTCTCGCGGCTGAAATTGAGAACATTTTGTGATTGGCGTGCCGCTTCTTCGGTGCCGGGCCGGTTGCTTTCGATGAAAAACAGGTAGGCGAAAACGCCGGCCGCAATGACGAAAAGGATCAATGTCGTTTTCCACTTCATGACGATTTTGTGATTATTAGGCGCGCCGTTGCCACCAGACGGCGGTGCCGAGAACGACAAAAACAAGCGGCATCAAGACCAGGATCATCCAGCGTAGACTGCGCAAAGCATCTTCGTTGAGGCTGAAAGTGAGTGTTTTCGGAACTTTCGGCGCGATCCCGATCAGCTGCTCGCGGCTCAACAACCAGTTTGCGCTCGCGGAAATAAAGTCCAGAGCTTGTTGGTCTTGCGTCAGCGCGTTATCCTGAATAAAAGTCGCGTTACTCACCACCACCATCCGCGACGAATTCATTTGGACGCGCTCGTCTGCGCTGCCGCCTTTCTCGATCGACACCCCGATCGTCAGAGGCGCCGTGCCCGCTTTTTTTGCGTTCGCTTGCAGTTTCGCCTGGTCGTTGGTGTTGTAATCGGTTTCAGCGAAATAACCTTTCTCGGCTTCAATCAGCGGCTGGAGCCGGATATTCGCCGCGCGAACGCGTTCTGGCTGGAGTGTGATTGACGATGTCCCGCCGAAAAATAATGCGCGGACATTAGCGAGGCGTTTCGTCACCGGGCTGTCACCGAGAAAGCGCGCCTGCACATCGCGGATCAGCGCCAGCTCCTCAATTCCAGTACGCACAAAAGCCATCAATCGGTCGTCGTTTACTTTCACGCCGAGTTCGTTGAGGAACGCGTTCAGCTTCGGTGTTTTCGCCGAAGGATCGATCAAGAACAGGATCCGTCCCTGTTTGTCCCAGAAATCGTGCAGCAATTTGATTTCGCGATCAGAGAGATCGTACTGTGGGCCGACAATCATAACTGTTTTTATCTCGGCGGGGATTTGCGGCTCATTGAAAAGATTTAATTCCTGAAATTTGATGTTTTCGTTCTCGATAAATGTCTTCAGCACCGAAATCGGACTACCGGTTTGCTGCTGTTGATTAATCATCGCCAGCGGTGACGGTTCTGTGATCGAAGGCTCTTTGTGGCCGGTGACATAGCCGATTGTGTTCTTTTTGCCTTCGACTAAATCGATCATCGCGCTGGTGATCACCTGTTCGCCTTTAAACGCGGTCACCCGTGGTCCTTCGCCAAGCGCCATGCCGCTCTGATCGATCTCCGCCATCTCCGAAGCCTTCACCGTTTTGTTGCGGCCTTCGTAATCGATCACGAGCAAGCTTTCGTCGCTGACCACTTTATACTTGTCGAACATCTCCTTGGCGCGGGAGAGGTTTCGCTGCGGATCGATGTTCTCGATGTCGATCTTACCCTTGGCTGCGTATTGATATTCGGTGAGCAAACTCGAAACGTCGCCGCTGATCGGAGTGTTCGGCGAAAAGAAAACCGTGATTCGGACTTTCCCCTTGATTGTGTTCAAGAAACGCTTCGTCTTGTCCGAGAGCGCGTATTTCTGCTCGCGGGAGACGTCCCAGCGTTTGTAATGGCGGAAGCCGATCCAGTTTACGGCGCTCACCAAAAAGAAAATGAGAATGAGCTGGACCACAAGATTCAGGCCGATTTGAAGTCGCTGAATTCTTTTTGGCTTCGTTGTAACTTCAGTCATTCGTCACAACCTCCATTTGCGCGATTGGAACGCTTGATAAGTCAGCGCCAGGATTAGGGCGGTCATGCTCAAGTAGAGAACCATCGGTCGCGTGTCGATGATGCCACGCGAATATGTGCCCATGTGCTCGATCGCGGAAAAATACCCGAGCGCGTCGCGCAGGCCCGAGCTGACGTCGAGCAAAATGAATTGAATCAGCCCAAGAAAGAACAACAGCGTGATCGCGGAGAAAGAAATGATCGCGGCCACGATCTGGTTCTTCGTCACGACCGAGGCGAGGCAGCCGACGGAAAGATAAAACATTCCCAGCAGCAAGAGCATCAAGTAAGAGCCCCAATAAGCGCCGCTGGAATTCGCCGCGGGCTGCTGGGTGATCTTTTGGAAGATCCAAAAATAGAGCAGCGTTGGGATCCAGAGTAAGATGTAAAACACGAGCGCGCCGAAAAACTTTGCCAGCACAACTTGCAAATCACGCACCGGCGCGGTCATCAGCGGCTCAATTGTGCCGAGCTTAAATTCCTCGGCAAAAAGACGCATCGTGATCAACGGAAAAATCAAAACGAATGCGAACCAAAAGAACACCGAATTGAAAAACGCTTCCTGCACCGAATAAGACGCCGGTCGCTGATTCATGAATGAAACCTGGAAATAAAAATCGACCCCGCTGACCAGCAGGAAAAACACGAGGACAACGTACGCGATGGGCGAATGAAAATAGCTGCGGACTTCGCGGACAAGCAGCGTGTAGAATTTTCTCATCGCTTAGATCGGCATCTCCGCTTGATTTGAGTGCGTGATTTCGACGAACACGTCTTCGAGCGTCGCCCGGCGTTGTGAGAGCTCGCGCAGTGTCCACTTCCGATCGGCTGCGAGCCGGAAAATTTCTTCGCGCACGTCGAGACCGGATTCCACTCGCAGCGAAAATATTTGCCAGCCCTCGTCGTGATCGGTTATCACTTCACGCACGCCGGAGATTTTCTTCAACTCTTCCGCGCCATCATCCTTGCCGGTTTTTGCCTCGACCACTACGCCGCCGGCCTGGCGAATCTGACCGAGAAGATTCTCCGGCGTATCGCACGCTTCGATTCGGCCCTTATGAATAATGATGACCCGGCTGCAGGTCATCTCCACTTCCGGTAAAATGTGAGTCGAAAGCAAAATGGTGTGCTGTTTGCCGAGATTTTTGATGACTTCGCGCACCTGCCGGATTTGGTTTGGATCGAGACCAATGGTCGGCTCGTCGAGAATAAGGAGGTCCGGGTCGCTCACGAGAGCGTCGGCCAGACCGACCCGCTGCCGATAACCTTTGGAAAGTGTCCCGATTAATTTTCGTTCCACCTCGCGCAAGCCGCAGAGTTCCTTCACGTCGCCGACGCGCTCCGCGATGCGGCGGTGGGGGACGCCTTTCAGCGCGGCGCGATAATCGAGATACTCCGTGACCCGCATATCATTATAGAGCGGAACGTTTTCCGGCATGTAACCGAGCCTCGACCGCGCCTGGAGTGATCTCTCGAACACATCAAAGCCGGCGATCGAGGCGCGACCGGAAGTGGCCGGCATGAATCCCGCCAGGATCCGCATCGTCGTGGTCTTGCCGGCACCGTTCGGTCCGAGAAACCCCATGATCTCGCCCTGGCCGACCTCGAAGTTCAAATCCCGGATCGCGGTCTGCCCGGCGTAGCGTTTGGTTAAATTTTCAACTTTAATCATTCCCAAATTATTTGATGAGACAACCGAGGTGCTAATGCGTTGCCAAAATTTTTCGGCTGTCAACGGGCAGCCAGGGTAACGGTTTCAACACGCTGTTCGGCGCCTCCCGCACGGACGACCCCGACTGCAAAGTCCACGCTTGTGCCGCTATTGGCGCGGCCGAGCAGGTTCTCGACGTCTTTGATCGAGCTTACATCGTGCTTGCCGACGCGGTAAATCACCAGGCCGCGCTCGATCCCGGCTTGGTCCGCCGGACTGTTTGGTTCGACTGCACTGATCAGCACTCCGCGTCCAGGCTCGTAACCGAGCGCGTCGGTCAGCTCCTCATTCAAATCCTGTAACTGCATTCCAAACATGCGCTCCGCGTTCGAGGTTGATGTTTCTTCCGCCGCCGGTTGATTTTTTCCGCCCGGATGCTTTTGAGCGAACGTTTTGAAATTTTTCACACTGTCGCGCACGACATCGGCCGGAATGGCAAACCCGAGTCCTTGCGTCGGCACGCCTTGCGGGGTGAACGCCATTTTCGCGGAGCTGATTCCAACCAATCGCCCTGAGATATCGATCACCGGCCCGCCGCTGTTGCCTGGATTAATCGCCGCATCCGTTTGCACCAGGTTTTTGTAATCCACATTGTCGATGCTGATGTCCCGTTTCGTTGCGCTCAAAACGCCGCGGCTGATCGAGCTGCCGTAACCGACCGCGTTGCCGACCACGAGGACGGTTTCGCCTAACAGATTGGGCGAAATGTTGTCGAGGTTGATGAACGGAAACGAATCTTTCGAATCGATCTTGATGAAGGCGAGGTCTTTCTTGTCGTCGCCGGTGATATAATGCGCGCTGTAAGTTTTGCTGTTGTTCGTCGTTACCTGGATTTTCAGGTCGGCCGCGCGCTGGACCACATGCTGATTAGTCACGATGTAGCCGGCTGGATCGACAATGAACCCGGATCCGAGACTTTGCAGTGTTTGCCGAATCTCGCGCGTCCGTCCGCGGTAATAACCAAAAAATTGCGCGTAAAAATCTTCGATCGGATCACGCACCGTACGGCGAACCACACGCTCGGTATTGATGTTGACCACGGCTGGCAAAACTTTCGCGATAGCCAGGACCGCCGGCTCCGCCGCCGGATCGGCTTGGGCGAAGCTCGATGTCGATCTTGCCAACACGAAGACGCACGTTCCGACCCCTAACCAAATTTTCGCGGTTCCCATTTGTGCGGTGCAAGTAACGGAGCTGCCTCAGCACTGTCAACTTGGTAGCGGAAGTGTAGCCACGTCGCTGTGCGACGCGGCGAGTACGTGCTACAGCCACGTGGCTACAGCACTTGCCGCTGTCCTTAACGGTTGCAGATTAAATGTGCCATGCCCACTTCAATCGCCGCTAGAGCTAATCTGGAGCTGATCGACCAGAATTATCGGCGTTGGCAGGAGGATCCTGCATCAGTCGATCCAAGCTGGTCGGCTTTTTTTGAGGGATTCGAGTTAGGGAATTTGCCGCAGCGAAATGGCGCCGCCGCGACCGCGGCACCGCGCGCTGGTGTTCGCGAAAGTCCGTTACAGACACGGATCGACGGCCTCGTCTACGCCTATCGCACGCTCGGTCACACCATCGCGCGTGTGAACCCGTTGGCGGAGAAGCGCCCGGAAAATCCGTCCCTGACGCTGCGCGAGCTCGGCTTCAGCGAAAAGGATCTCGATCTTCACGTCTCCTCAAAATTCTTCGCCGATAATGAAGAGATGACGTTGCGCGAAATGATCGCGCGTCTCCAAAAAATTTACGCGGATTCGATCGGCGCGGAGTTCATGCACATTCAAAACACGCGGATGCGGAACTGGGTGCTGTACCGGCTCGAATCCCGCCCGGACAAACATTCCACGCCCCGCCAGGTGAAAATCGCTTTGCTCCGCGCGTTGATGGAGGCCGAGTCGTTCGAAGTTTTCCTGCACTCGCGTTACGTCGGCCAAAAACGCTTCTCGATCCAAGGTGCCGAATCGTTGATGGTGATTCTCGACACGATCCTTCACAAATGTCCGCCCGCTGGTGTTGAGGAAATTTGCATGGGCATGTCGCACCGTGGGCGACTGAACGTGCTCGCGAATTTTCTGAAGAAATCGCTCCGCGTTATTTTCACCGAGTTCAGCGAGAATTACATTCCTGAGCTCGTCGCCGGCGATGGCGACGTGAAATATCATCTCGGCTATCGGACCGTGCGAAAATTCGCATCCGGCGCGGAGGTGGAAATTCGTCTGTCGGCAAATCCGAGCCATCTCGAAGCGGTCGACCCAGTTGTCGAAGGAACGGCTCGCGCGCGTCAACGGATTCGAGGTGACACCGAGCATCGGCGCAAAGTCTTGCCGTTATTGCTTCACGGCGACGCGGCCTTCGCGGGGCAGGGGATTGTGGCCGAAAC
>WNGQ01005439.1_pt1 | contig 12466 bp, 11 predicted proteins | sample 5407661 | NCBI WGS metagenome assembly WNGQ01 (sample SAMN13153382, study PRJNA577476) | soil metagenome | isolation source: 60 cm soil or saprolite under Garry oak tree replicate 2 | place: USA:California | collected 2016-06-15
CATCGTCCAACGCCCACGAAGCCGTGGTGGAGGTTTTGGTGAACCGGGTGCCTAACAAGCGCTTGAAGCTGACGGCGCGCGTAGGATATTGAATGACTACTCTTTCTTCAGCGCGCCGCACCTTAAGCGCGATCCGTTAGGCAGCACGCCGACTTCACGGGGCGCCTCATCGCCTTGAACAGCATCAACTGGGGTTCAACTCTGGCATCTGCGGTCGTTGGTGGCGTCGCGGGCTTTGCCTCAGCTCGGCTGCAAGATTACCTGCGCAAGCGCCAGAGGACGCGGGCCCTGGCTGGTACCCTTGCCGCGGAGGTCGCCCGCATTCGCTCGGAGCTCGGCAAGCCGGCAGACAAGTACACGGAGACACACGCCTTTGGCCTCGTGCCAGTCATACCGTTGGTTCATCGTTGGCTGGAGCGGGTAGTAATCGAGGCAGCGGATCTGACACCCTCCCTTGTGCGCGATTTTCTCGATCTCGACCGCAGCCTTGCCAACCTTACTGTCTACGTCGACAAGCTTCGCGACGTGACCTTGAGGCGCCGAGAACTTGAGGAACACATTCGCGCAGCGAAGCAGTCCAACACGCCTCTCGTCGCTGATGGACTCCGCCATGATCTTGAGCCCGTGGCCGATCAAGCTGCCTTCTTCAATTACTCAGCGGTTGAAGAGAGGAAGAGAGCGACTGCCTGCCTCGACCGTATTCAGGAGGCCCTCAGGAAGCATGGCCAATGAGAGGTCGCGTGCTGCCTAACAAGGGCCTGAAGCTGACGGCGCCCGTCGTCTGTGGTAAAATTGCATTTGTGAATATTCCAGTCAGGCGCCGCAGCTTAGGCGCAGTCCGTTAGGCGGCCCTCGACCTAACTGTATGTACCGCGGCCTGCTGGTCCCCCCTTCACGGAGCGACGATCCATGACTGCAACCGAATTCGAATTGCTGCTCCGGAAGGTACTCGGCGAAGGCATTCAGCTGTCGCCCACGGTGTATCTCCTCCTTGGTTTCCTGCTCCTGATTGGAAGTGGTCTGGGTGCCTACTTGGGCGCTTACTTAAGGAAGCGGGCCGAGAATCTCGCAACGAAGGATGACTTTGAACTCATCCTGGAAGAACAGCGCCGTCAGACTCGCGAAACCGAGCTCATAAAGGAGGACATCGCTCGCGCCGGCTGGATCCACCAACGTCGTTGGGATCTCAAGCATGATCTCTATTCTCAACTTCTTCAGGTACTGGAGGAGATCAAGCAGAAAGGACGCTGGCTCTTGCGATCCCTCGAGGGCTTTTGGAGCCCAAACCCTGACGCCGAACGGGTCATTGAGGTGTTTGCGAAGCACATGTACGAACGTGGGATCCTAGACAAGTTGATCGGTCAGAAAGCAGTTGCCGGCTTGGTACTCACCGACACATCCGCCGCCTCTCTCGAGCGGCTAACTGCTGACTACAACGATATTGCGGAGCTCGTCCTTCGAACTGACCGACCAGCTGAGGCCTTTTTCACCTATGGGCTAGTTCGCTTTGACGCCCTCATGAACCAGACGGAACAGGTGCACTCCCTCATTCTTGCCGAGTCGCGACGTGACCTCGTAGATCAAACCGCATGAGCCCCCAATTGGCCGCCTAACAAGCGCTTGAAGCTGACGGCGCGCGTAGATTAAGGAATGAGTCTTTCTTCAGCGCGCCGCAGCTTAAGCGCGATTCTTAGGCCGCGACACTCGGTCCGGAGGCGATCGTGAACATTCGCCTACTCTTGCTGCCGCACGCTCTGACCGCGGCACTGGCGGTTGGCGCAGAGAGCGACGTACCCCTCGGGCCGGACACGGTCATCGTGCACAGCGGAGTGCTCGCGTTGCACGCCCTGCTGTGGGCCCCCCCTGGCCGGGGCCCGTTCCCGGCCGTCCTGTTCAACCATGGCAGTGGCCACGCGTCAGGCGTCGATCCATCCGGCCGTCGCGATCAACGCCACCCCGACGTGCTCGGCCCCATGTTCGCCAAGCATGGGTATGTGTTCCTCTACCTGTTTCGGCGCGGGGACGGCCTCTCGCGGGGACAGGGCGTCCCCGCGGGCGACCGCATGGACAGCGCGTTCGCGGCCCACGGACAGGATGCGCGCAACGCGCTGCAGCTGCAGTTGCTCGTGACGGATGAAATGAGCGACGCCCTCGCCGGGCTCGCGTTCCTGCGCACCCTCCCCGAGGTCGATTCGCAGCGCATCGCCGTGTCTGGGTCGTCGTTCGGTGGGTCGCTCACCCTTCTCTTGGCCGAGCGCGATAGCTCGCTGCGGGCAGTCGTCGTGTTTTCGGCCACAGGCTACAGCTGGGACCAGTCACCGCCGCTCCGCGTGCGGCTGACGGCCGCGGCCGGACGCATCGAGGCGCCGACGTTCTTCATTCACGCGGCAAACGATTACTCGGTCGCGCCCGGGAAGGCGCTGGACGCCGAGCGGGGGCGGCTCCGCAAGCCGCATCGCCTGAGGATCTATCCCCCCGTTGGCCGGACCGCCGACGAAGGGCATGACTTCGTTGATCTGGGGGTCGCAGTCTGGGAGCCAGACGTGTTCGCATTCTTGGACGAACACGTCCGGCGATGAGCTGCTGTTGTTGGGCGAGGCGCACGACTTGATAAGCCAACGAGTGGCGGCCTAACAAGCGCCTGCAACGTCACGAGACCATCGGTAAGGCCCTCCAGTGCAACCGGCCACCGTGCGTTCTTCTTGACATCATACCACCGGGGCCTATCGTTTCTTGCGCTATCTGGCGCTCACCGCACCGGTCTGCGTCATCAGCCTCCCTCCACCCTCTCTTCAAGGGACCGATCACATGCGCATCCTGCCCAGAGTCGTTGTCGTACTCGCAGCCGTGTCGGTTGTCGGATGTGAGAGTTCGACGCTCGTCCAGCCAGGCCAGCAGGATGCCACGGTGGCGTTCTCAGTGAGTCCGGCCGCGGCTGCGGCGGCTATGGGCAAACCGGAGATCGATCCCACGTACGCAAACGGCACCACGGTCTACATGATCGGGCCGCATGTTATTCCGAACGCTCGGGCGACGATGCCGAACGCGTACGCGCACGCGGAGGAGCTCTACCTGGTCTCGTACCCGCAGGCGTCGCTGCCGGCGCCGGGAGCAGGGCCAATTACGCTGCCATCCGGGTACCAGCCGCAATGCAACCCGTGCTTTCATCCGGGACTGCCCGCGCCGTTCGTCTATCACGACCATGTGATCACCGGTGCCCCGGGGATGGGCACCAACGGGACCGCGGGCGCATACCTGGCGCCATGGAAAATCATCGTCCTCGTCTATAACCCGGCCTACGTGGCATCGCCGACCTTCAGGCCGATCACGAGCGCAGCTGACATCGACGACGCCGAGGCAGCTGGGAACGTGTTCCTGCCGATCAACAGCGGGGGTTCCAACCCCTACGAGGTCGACACGGGCAACCTGCTCATCTGCCCCACAGTCTCGAGTCACGCGTGACCGCTCTGGGAGGCGGCGGCGCCCCGCCGCCTCCCGCTCATCGCGCTGCCGCGACCGTTGGTGACGCCTCACCAGCGATCGCAGCTGACGGGTCGGCGCCGTCCGCTGGTGAAGACAATCACGCTGCGGCCGCCGCCCGCAGCTGAAGCGCAGTCCCAAGACCGCTGTCGACAAATATGAGACCCCTGCCGTTCGTCTGGCCGTACGGGCTGCTGTACTGGGCCGTCTGCATTTGGGTGTTCGCACCCGAATTCCGCATCGTGCGGAAGGCACAGAAGCCCGCTGCCGCTGCGGATTCACCCGACGCGGGTTCCTACCGGGCGATCGTGCTCGGTGGGGGGATCGCTTTCGCCATCGCGTTTCCGCTCGCCTGGGTGCACGCGTTGCGCCTGCCCGCCGCGATCGTCCCCGCCGCGTACGCGATCGGCCTCGCCACCATCGTCGCCGCGAGCCTCCTGCGCCGGCATTGCTTCCGCCTCTTGGGCGCCTCCTTCACAGGGGATGTACGCGCCCGCCCCGACCAACCGATCGTCACCACGGGAGCCTACGCGCTGGTCCGCCATCCTTCCTATAGCGCCGGGATTCTGATGAACATCGGCATCGGTCTAGCGCTGGGGAGTTGGGCCAGTACCGCCGTGCTCGCGCTGGCGGCCTTTGCCGTCTACGGCTACCGTATGGCCGTAGAAGAACGCGCGCTGCTCGCGGTCTTGGGCGCACCCTACCGCGAATTCATGCGCACGCGGCGACGGCTCATCCCGTTCATCTACTGACCATGCTCGTGTGCGACGGCTTCGGCGTGACGGCGTGGGTGGCCGCGTTGATCCTCGGCGCCGCCAACCCCGATACCATTCCACTCTCCGAGCACCCGCGCCCCGATTTCCAGCGCGCCGAATGGCTCAATCTCAACGGCCGCTGGCAGTTCGCGTTCGACGCGCGCAACGACGGCGAGCGCGCGGGATGGCCCAAGGGCGCCCTCCCGCCGGGACGTGAGATCCTGGTGCCGTTCTCCTGGGGCGCGCCGCTCTCCGGTGTCCCGGACAGCGCGGACATCGGTTGGTATGCGCGCTCGATTACCGTCCCCGATGCGTGGCGCGGGAAGCGCGTCTTCCTCGTGTTCGGCGCTTCCGACTGGCGTACCACCGCGTGGCTCGACGGCCGCAAGCTGGGCGAGCATCAAGGCGGCTACACACCGTTCTCCTTCGAGCTGACGCCGCTGCGGCCGGGCGCGGCGCAGCGCCTCGTGGTCCGCGTCGACGACACGCCGCATCCGTTCAAGGTCGAGGGCAAGCAGGGCTACGGCAAAGCGCGCGGCATGTGGCAGACGGTGTATCTCGAAGCACGCGGCACCGATCCGCTGGAATCGGTGCACTTCACGCCGGACACGGACCTCGCCGGAGTCGGGGTCGACGTGCGGCTGCTCGACCCCGCGCCGCGCCAGCTCACCCTGCGCATCGCGTTCACGAACCGCGAGGGCCAGCCGGTCGTGACGCGGCGCATCGCCCGCGGTGGCGGCGCCGTCCACGTGCACGTGCCCCTGCCCAAGGCGCGCCGCTGGTCGCTCGACGATCCTTTCCTGCATGACGTCGTCGTGAGCGTGAGCGGTAGCGGAGTCGCCGAGGACCGGGTGCAGACCTATTTCGGCATGCGCACGATCGGCGTCGTCGACGTGCCTGGGACGACGTACCGCTACGTCGCGCTCAACGGCACCCCCGTCTACCTTCAGCTGGCGCTCGATCAGGCGTACCATCCGCAGGGCTATTACACGTTCCCCTCGGACAGCGTATTGCGCGATGAGATCTTGCGCGCCCGCCAGATCGGCTTGAACGGTCTCAGGGAGCACGTCAAGATCGAGGCGCCGCGCAAGCTCTATTGGGCCGACCGGTTGGGGATCCTCATCATGGCCGATGTGCCCAACTGGTGGGGGCCACCCGATTCCGCGGCGTTCCGCGAGCACGACACCGCGCTGCGCGGCATGATCGCGCGCGACTACAACCATCCATCCGTCTTCAGCTGGGTGCTCTTCAACGAGACGTGGGGTCTCGAGACCAAGGTCGGTGGACACGATCGCTACTTGCCCGAGACGGAGCGCCGCGTGGCCCAAGACTATCGTCTGGCGAAGTCGCTCGATCCCACTCGACTCGTCGAAGACAACTCGGTGTGCTGCGGCAGCGGCCACACGGAGACCGATCTCAATACGTGGCACGAATACGCGCCCGGTTGGCGCTGGGAAGCGCACGACCAGCGCCTCTCCGACAGCACGTTCCCGGGCTCGACCTGGAACTTCCGGTCGGCGTGGCGCCAAGCGCGGCAGCCGATGTGCAACTCGGAGTTCGGCAACGTGTGGGGCTACGAGGGCAGCACCGGCGACGTGGACTGGAGCTGGGACTACCACCGCGCCATCGACGCCTTTCGCCGTCACCCCAAGATCTGCGGCTGGCTGTACACCGAGCACCACGACGTGATCAACGAGTGGAACGGCTACTGGCGTTACGACCGCTCCTGGAAGGAGACCGGGCTGGGAGAGCTCGTCCCCGGGATGTCGCTGCGCGACCTGCACGCCCCGCTCTACATCGCGGTCGGCGATCCGGAGCTCGCTCGCTCGGCAAATCCCGGCGAGCACATCGACGTCCCGCTCTACGCCTCGTTCCTCAGCGGCAGCACCGCCTACGGTGACTCGCTCACGCTGCGTGCCGAGCTGTATGGATGGAACACACTCGGCGAGCGGGGCAGCTACGCCACGTTCGTGATGCGCGTGCCGTACCACCCATGGATGTCCCAGCCGTTGGCGCCGCTCGCCGTCACGATGCCGAACGAGCCCGCCGCGTTGGTGCTCGCCACGCGGCTCGAGGATGCGCAGGGCGCGGTGCTGCAACGCAACTTCACGACCTTCATTGTAGAGGGCGATGCACCGGTTGCGGCAACGCTGGTGGATGGGCGCCGAGTGCGGATCGCGCGTGTGGCGGCGACGGCGGTGCGCGACGGGGGGGCTCATTGGTCGCTCAAGCAGTGGACGGTGCTGGGGGACCGCAAGCTGAACGGGGCGGGCAGCGGGTTCTTCGAGTACCGCATTCCCTGGCCGGCCGGCCTCGACCTGAACGACGTCGCGGGCGCGACTTTTGTCGTGGAGGCGTCAGCAAAACGACTGAACGGCAAGGATCGCGACTCCACATCGGCGCAGAATGGCGACTACATGCGCGGCGGCGGCTTCCACGATCCCAGTCGCAATCCCAACAGCTATCCGATGACGGGCGCCGCGCCGTTCCGCAGCGCCGTCAACGTGCGCGTGAACGGCCAAGCCGCGGGTCGCTGGGAGCTGGCCGACGACCCCGCCGATTCGCGCGGCATCCTCAGCTGGCACGCGCAGCCGCACGACGGGCACCTGTACGAGGCCGGGTCATACGGCGACTTGCTGCGCGTCCCCATCCCCGCGGCTGCGCTGCGCGAGGGCGCGCGCACCGGGGAGCTGATCGTTAGGTTGGAGGTCGATGCGGCGCTGCCTGGAGGACTCGCGATCTATGGTGCGCGATTCGGGCGCTACCCGATCGATCCCTCCGTCCAGTTCGCGCTCCGCGACACCATGAAGGTGACGCGCGCGCCATTTGGACAGCTCCCCGATGGGCGGACCGTAGAAAAGTTCACGCTCACGAATGCGCACGGCATCGAAGTGCAGGTGATCACGTACGGCGGCATCATCACGTCGATCCGCACCCCGGACCGCGCCGGACGCCTCGACGACATCGTGCTCGGCTTCGACAGTCTCGCCGGCTACCTCAAAAACGTGCCGTACTTCGGCGCGATCGTCGGCCGGTACGCCAATCGCATCCGGAATGCGCAGTTTGCCCTCGACGGCACGACGTACCACCTCGCCAAGAACATCGGAGAGAACACGCTGCATGGGGGCGTCCGCGGATTCGACAAAGTCCTGTGGACCGGTGAGCCGTTCCAAACCGACAGCGGCTCCGGTGTCACGCTGCAGTACACGAGCAGGGACGGTGAAGAGGGTTACCCAGGTACGCTCGTCACGCGGGTGACCTACACCCTCACGCCGCGCGATGAGCTCGTCGTGGACTATGAGGCCACGACCGACAAGGCGACGCCGCTGAATCTGTCTCAGCACACGTATTGGAACCTGCACGGCACGACAGGCGGCACCATCCTCGATCACGTCTTGACGCTCGACGCGTCGGCATTCACGCCTGTCGACTCGGCCGTAATTCCCACGGGCGAGATCGCGCGCGTGGCGGGAACGCCGCTCGATTTTCGAGCTGCGACGCGGATCGGCGATCGGATCGGCCAGGACAACGAGCAGTTACGGTTTGGCCGGGGATACGACCACAACTGGGTGCTCGATCGGCCAGGCGGAGCCGGCCTCGTCCACGCCGCGCGCGTCGTGGACCCGACGAGCGGCCGCGCCCTCGATGTCAGCACGACCGAGCCGGGCGTGCAGTTCTACGCCGGCAACTTCCTGGACGGCACGATCAGGGGAAAGGGCGGAGTTGTGTACGCGTACCGCTCCGGCCTATGTCTTGAGACGCAGCATTTTCCCGACTCGCCCAACCATTCCAACTTCCCGTCGACGATCCTGCGCCCGGGCGCGACGTATCGGTCGCGCACCGTGTTCGCGTTCGGGGTGGAGCGCTGAAGCGGCGCTACGGGCGTCGCGCGCTGGCGGCCACTGTCGCGGGGCAGGGCCCCAGCAGCGCGGGGCCGGGGACGGCGCACAGGCTGGCGTTCTGTTGGAACATCCCGACGAGCTGGTCGATGTAGTAGTTGATGCTGATGCTGGCGGACTGGCAGGCGACGGTCCCAGTGATCGATGCGTCCGCGGCGTCGAAGCCCGTCAGATTGAGGTTTGAGAAGTCGAGCCGGTCGATCGGTCCATTGAGCGTCTGGCTGGCGAACGTGACGGAGCCGGTGAGAGTGATCGTCGGCGCGGTTCCCGGGGCGGTATTGATGTTGAGCGTGCACTCCCCGACGAGCGGGAGGGTAAGGGGAATGCCCGCGGCGCTCACGGCCGACATCGTCGCCGAGAAATCGTAGCGATCTGCTGCGACGACGAACGCCACGCTGTCGGCGGTTCGCGTCAGGTTGATGTAGGCCGGGCTCGCCAGGGTCCCGCCGGGACAATTGATCGGAACGCTGCCGGCGCAGCTGCCGACGATCTTGATCTGGCCCGTCGTGACCATATCCACGGCGGCCTGCACCGTCGCGAGGGTCTGAGGCAGGGTCTCGGGCCCGGTGGAGTCCTTCGCGCAGCCCTGCATTGCCGGGACGAGGCCGAGGAGGCCGGCGGCTACCAAAACCTTCATACGGCCAATTCTATCACTCGGGCGTGAATCGCGCGAGACGGCCGCGTCAGGCGATCAGTCCGTACCGCGCCGCGTAGCGGACCAGGTCGGCATTCGTGGCGACGGCCATCTTCCCGAGGATGCGCGTCCGGTAGGTGCTCACGGTCTTGGCCGAGATGGCCAGCTCGGTGGCGATCTGAGAGACGGTGAGGCCGCTGCCCAGCCGGCGCATGACTTCGAACTCGCGATCGGACAGCAGCTCGTGCGGCGCGCGCTGGCCGTCGCCATCGAGATGCGCGGCCAGCTGCTCCGCCAGTGTCGGACTGACGTACTTGCCGCCGCGATAGACTCGGCGGATGGCTTCCAACAGCTGGTCGGGCGAATGGTCCTTCGTGAGGTAGCCCGACGCCCCGGCCCGGAGGGCGCGCACCGCCCACTGGTCCTCGGGGTGAACGCTCAGGACCAGAACCCGGATCGTCGGGTGCTGCGCTCGCAGCTCCCGCAAGGTGTCGAGAAAAGGGCCGCCCGGCATCGACACGTCGAGCAGCACCAGATCGGTCGCGGTGGCCCGGAGCGCGGCCAGCAGTGCCGCGGCGTCGCCCGCTTCACCTGAGACCACGAGCCCCGCGTCCGCCTCGACGATGCGGCGCAGGCCCTGCCGCACGATCGGATGGTCGTCGGCGATGAAGATCCGGATCGCGGTCGCGCGCTTCACGACGCGGCAACCGGAATCGTGACCACGATCGCGGTGCCCTCACCCGGTTGGCCGCGGATCAACAAGGTCCCGCCGCAGGCCAGCGCCCGCTCCCGCATCCCCACCAATCCCAGCGACCGCAACCCGCTCAGGGACTGCGGCACGAACCCGACCCCGTTGTCCTCGACCGCGAGGATGATCGCCTTCTCCAGACGGCGCACCGTCACGTCCACCCGCGTGGCCTTGGAATGCCGGGTGACGTTGGTGAGCGCTTCCTGAATGATGCGGAAGGCGTGGCTCTCCACCTCGCCCGGCAGCTTGGGGAATTCCTCGGCCTGGAGGACGATCGCGATGCCGGTCCGCTCAGTCGCCTCCTGCACCAGACATTCGATGGCGGCCTGCAGGCCGAGCTGGTCGAGCGTGCTGGGGCGCAGCTCGCTGGCGATGCGGCGGACCATCTGCATCGTCTCGTCGATCCGCGCGGTGATCGATGTGTCGAGCTGGCGGAAGGCCCCGGAATCCGCGCGGGGGCGTTGGCTGCCAAGCCAGGCCAGGTCGAGCTTCAAGGCGGTGAGCGCCTGGCCCAATTCGTCGTGAATCTCGCGCGCGATGCGGGTCCGTTCCTCCTCGCGCGTCGTCTGGAGTCGGGCGGCGAGGGCGCGCAGCTCGGCGCGGGACTGCTCCAGCTGCTCCACCGCCAGGATGCGGTCGGTGACGTCGCGTTGAATCCCGAAGTGTCCCGTGATCCGGCCGGAGGCGTCGTAGAAGCACATGTAATCGCCTTCGACCCACATCGTCGAGCCGTCTAGGCGCCGCTCGTCGGTGATGCTGTGCGTGTGACCGGCGTCGAACAGCGCGCGCCAGCCCCGCCGGCCGGCGGCCAGGTCGTGCCGGAAGAAGTCGCTCGGCGTCAGACCGATCAGCTCCTCCGGCGTCGCGCGGAATTGCTGCGCCATCGCCGGATTGACCTTGGTCATGCGCTGATGGGAAAAGACGTAGTCCAGCACCGCGTCCTTATCGACCCCGGGCGCCCACGTGATCGGTTGATCGAGCATCATGAAGAAGAAGCCGTCCTGGGAGCTTTCAAAAAACGCTTCCAGGAGCGTGGGAGTATTGATCGGCGGTGATTGCAACGACGGTGGCGGCATCGAGTCTCCTGGCCCGGAAAATGGGGAGGACGCCTCTCCCAAGGAAGGAGGCGGGGGGCGGAGGGGGCCCGGACGAGCCGGGGCCCCAGTTGCCGCGTACTACGGCAGGACCACGATCCGCCCCGTCATGGCGGCTCCGTGGACGGCGCAGTCATAGTCGTACGTTCCGGGGTGCAGGAGCCGCACCGAATACGTGCTGCCCGCCGCGCTCAGCACCACGCTGTTCAGGAAGACCGCCGGCGGCACCCCGGTCGACTGAATGCTGTGCGACCCCGCGGCGTTCCAGGTCCAGGTGACGGTGCTGCCTGCCGCGATCGTGTCCACGGCGGGGTTCTGGCTGCCGTTGTGCGCGCTGCGGAAGAAGATATTCCCGACCGTGACCTGAGCCGGCGGGCCGGCGGCGCGCGGCTCGCCATAGACGAAGTCATCCATGACCACGAGGTCTTTAGGGCCTCCCGCGCTGACATCGATACTCGTCGCGGTCAGTGCGGCTTCGCCGCTCGTGATACGCACCCGCGCGACGATCGGCGCCTCGAATACCGCGCCGACGAACGACAGCAGATGTACGGCGCCGTGATTGGGGGCGACGACCACGCCGATCCGGGTGCTGTCGGCGTCGAAGAATTCGATCGTGGTGGAGCCCGGCCGATCGACGTCTACGAACACGGCGCCGAACCCCTTCACCAGGCCGGGCGTCGTGGTGCCGGCCAGCTTGAAATCGACGTCGACCTGGTTGCTGCCCACCGGCATGAACAGCTTTTTTGCCGAGAAGAACGCGAACTGGTCCGCCAGCCCGGCATTGACGGCCGCGAAGTTGGTGCTGTCGACCCGGAGGCCGGTACCGGGGGTCGAGTATACCGCGCCGCGCTTCGAGTTGACGTTGAAGAACGTCGCCGGGAAGGTATCGACGTCGGTCAACGCGGCGGGGACGCCGTCCCAGTTGATCTCACGCCGGCCGCTGTCGGCGGGAGGCGAGTTGGGCGCGTTGAGGTTGCCGCCGAGCGCGGTGCGAAACTCGGCCAGCTTGGCCGCGATCGACACGCTGTCGCCCAGGGTTTCGAAGGTAACGAAGGCCGGTGGCGGCGGCGGGGGCGGAGTGATGATTGGTGAGTAGGGGTTGCTGCATGCCGCCAGAGCCAAAAGGCTCAGGTACGGGGCATAGATCGTCGGTTTCATAACGTGCTCCATCGTGAAGAGGGTCGACTCGCTGACGCATGCAACACTAGCGGTCGTCCATCGATGGAAGCATCAGACGCAGCGCCGCTGGCGCCGGGAAGTCAGCGGAAGTGACGTGTCAGGCGGAGGACTACATGGCTAGCCGGTGGTCCCGGCGGGGGTTACAATCGGCAGTTCAATCCGCATCGGGAGGTCCCATGAGGTCCCGCTTCGTAGTTCCCGTCCTCGCCGTCGTCGCGTTGCTCGGTTGTGACCGCGGTCCTACGGCTCCCCGGCTACCGTATGCGCCTTCCTTCATCACGAATGGCACACTCGACGGCACGTCGCATCCCGCCGTTGTCCTCGTCCTGATGGAGGTCGGCGGGAGGCCCGCGTTCCGCTGCTCGGGGACGTTGATCGCGCCGAAAGTTGTGCTCACCGCCGGCCACTGCGCCGGCGAGCCCGGTGAGTTCAGCGGCGTGCGCATCTTCACCGAGGCCGACGTGGAGAATGGCAACAACAACTATCCGTTCGCAGGCCCGAACGCGGTCGAGGCGGTGGAATGGCGGGCGCATCCGCTCTTTACCGAGCAGGCGTTCTTCCTGCACGACGTCGGCGTGATCGTGCTGTCGAAGGCAGTCAAACTTGAGGCCGACCAGTACGGCAGGCTCCCCGCGCAGGACCAGCTCGACGTGCTGCAGCCGAGCAGCGCGACGGTG
>WNGQ01005440.1_pt1 | contig 12465 bp, 9 predicted proteins | sample 5407661 | NCBI WGS metagenome assembly WNGQ01 (sample SAMN13153382, study PRJNA577476) | soil metagenome | isolation source: 60 cm soil or saprolite under Garry oak tree replicate 2 | place: USA:California | collected 2016-06-15
GGTCCGCCGGGTGTCGTGCATTCCGGTCACCTCGTCGCACCGCTCGCGCGGCGGCAGCTCATCCTGCTGGTCAGCGCCGGGATTCCGGCACGAGCACCTGGCGCAGCGTGTCGAAGTCCTCCACGCATTTACCGGTGCCAAGTGCCACCGAGTCGAGGGGGTTGTCGGCCACGTGCACCGGCATGCCAGTCTCCTCGCGGATTCGCTCGTCCAGCCCGCGCAGCAGCGCTCCGCCGCCGGTCAGCGCGATGCCCCGGTCCATGACGTCCCCGGCCAGCTCGGGCGGGCACTTGTCCAGGGTGGCTTTGACCGCGTCCACGATCACGTTCAGCGGCTCGTCGATCGCGCGGCGGATTTCCTCCGCCGAGATGACCGTGGTCTTCGGCAGGCCGCTGACGAGATCCCTGCCCCGGATCTCGGCAGTCGGCTCGTCCGCCGACGGGAAGGCGGACCCGATGGCCATCTTGATCTCTTCGGCGGTCCGCTCGCCGAGCATGAGCGAGTACTCCTTCTTGCCGAAACTGATGATCGCCTGGTCCATCTCGTCCCCGCCGACCCGGATCGACTGCGAGGTCACGATGCCGCCGAGGGAGATCACCGCGACTTCGGTGGTGCCGCCGCCGATGTCCACGACCATGTTGCCGGTCGGCTCGTTGACTGGCAGCCCGGCGCCGATCGCCGCCGCCATCGGCTCCTCGATGATGTACACGCGGCGGGCGCCCGCCTGGTGACCCGCCTCCTTGACCGCGCTCTGCTCCACACCGGTGATGCCGCTCGGCACCGCGACTACGATCCTCGGCTTGGCGAGATGCCGCCGTTTATGCACTTTCTGGATGAAATACCGGAGCATTCGCTCAGTCACGTCGAAATCTGCGATAACGCCGTCCTTTAGCGGCCTTACCGCCACGATGTTGCCCGGTGTCCGGCCAATCATGCGTTTAGCCTCGACCCCGACGGCGACGATCTGGCCGGTATTCGTATTCAACGCAACGACCGAAGGCTCATTGAGCACGACTCCCCTGCCGCGCACATACACCAGGGTGTTAGCCGTGCCGAGATCGACCGCCATATCACGGCCCAGAAAGGCCAGTGCGTTACTCATGAAGAACAAAAACCTTCCAGAAAGATCTTGCCCGGTGATCCATTGCCGGCCCGCGCTCGCCGCCCCCGGGGAACGCGTACTGGCCTAAGTCCTTCATGGCCAGGCCCGGGCCGCCTAAACGAGGTCTGGAAAGAAGATCTTGATTTCTCGCTCAGCGGCGTCCCGGGAGTCCGACCCGTGGACGATGTTCTCCTGTACCTCCAACGCGTGGTCCCCGCGGATAGTGCCCGGTGCCGCCCGCAGAGGATCGGTCGCGCCGGCCATCGACCGGAAGGACTCGATGGCCCGCGGGCCCTCGACCACCATGGCGATGAGCGGCCCGGAGGTGATGAAATCGACCAGCGATCCGTAGAACGGCTTGCCAACGTGCTCGGCGTAGTGCGCCTCAGCGGTGCCGCGCCGCAGGGTCCGCAGTTCCAGCGCCACGATCCGCAGGCCCTTACGCTCGAGTCTCGATATCACCTCGCCGACCAGACCTCGGCGCACTCCGTCGGGCTTGACCAGGACCAGGCTACGTTCAGGCAACAAACAACTCTCCTTACCGACAGCGATCAGCCGCCGACCCGCCGTAACGGATCGAGCGAAGAAGGCCCCCGTGAGTCAGAGCCTACCGGTGCCAGGGGGGCGGGACTGGCGACGGCACGCCGGGCTGGCAGGCGAACCGCCGGGGCTCGCGGCCGAAGCACCGGGGCTGGCAGCCGAACCGCCAGGGCTCGCAGCCGAACCGCCAGGGCTCGCAGCCGAAGCACCGGGGCTGGCAGACGAAGCACCGGGGCTGGAAAGCCGAACCGCCGGGGCTGGCAGGCGAAGGGATGCCTTAGTGCTGTCGCGCATGCCGTCGCCGCATTTTGGCCTGGCGGCCGGTCCCCTGCACGCCGGCCGCAGTGCCCGCAGAGCCGCAGACAGCCCGGCACATGGCGGTAACGGCCATTAGGAAGCCTGTTCGGCCCGGTAGCCGAGCCAGATCCCGGTCACCCACAGAGCGGCGAATATCGCGCCGAGCACGTACATCGCCGTGACGATCGCACCCGTGGCGACCACCAGGATCTGCAGGATGCTGCCGCCGACCAGCCACAGCCGGAGCGGGCCCCGGATGGCCAGTACCGCCAGCAGCACCGCCGCGATGGCCAGCACGCCGCCTGCCGTCGCCGCGCTACCGCGGGCCGTGTGCTGCACGGTCACCGCGACCGGGATCGACAGCCCGATAACGATCGCCTCCATGATCAGCACGGTGGCGCAGAGCCGCCTCACGACTGCCCGCTCACGGGGGCCAGCAAGAGCCGGGCGTCGCCAGCGGTGATCACCGATCCGGTGACCAGGATTCCGCAGCCCCCGCCGGGCAGCGCGCCGGCTGCCTCAGCTGCGGCGGCCGCATCATCGGCCAGGCCGACGGCGATCTCGATCGCGTCGTCGAGCCGGTCAGCCTGCGTCACCCGGTCAGGGCCGAAAACCGCGGTTGCCAGTTCTGCTAGTTTCGCCGGGTTCATGGACCTTGACGAGGAGTTGCAGGTGACGACCAGCTCGGAGACGGCGGGCTCCAGCTGGTCGAGCATCGCGGGCACGTCCTTGTCCTCGCTCACCGCGAGGATGCCGACAAGATCGGTGAATGTGAATGCCTCAGCCAGCGCCTGCATGCTCGCGGCCATCCCGGCCGGGTTGTGCGCCGCGTCCACGATCACCGTCGGGCTGCGCCGGACGATCTCCAGCCGGCCGGGTGATGACATCATGCCGAACGCCTCCCGGACCAGCGCCTCACCCAGCGGCTCCGGGCCGCCTTCGCCGCCGCCGGGTGCCGCCGCGGCGAACGCTTCCACCGCGGCGAGCGCGCAGGCCGCGTTGCCTGCCTGGTACGCGCCGAACAGCGGCAGGAACAGGTCGCCGTACTCGCCAAGCAGGCCGCGGATGCTAACTAGCTGACCGCCAACGGCAAGCTCGCGGCTGGTCACGCCGAACTCGATGCCTTCCCTCGCCACCGTCGCGCCCACCGTGGCGACCCGGCGGAGCAGCATCTCAGCGGCCTCCAGTGGCTGCTGGGCAAGCACGGCGACCGCGCCAGGCTTGATGATCCCGGCTTTGTCGGCGGCAATGGCGGCCACGGTGTTGCCGAGATGGCGGGAGTGGTCGATGGAAATCGGGGTCACCACGGCGACGGCGCCATCGGCCACGTTGGTGTTGTCCCAGGTGCCGCCCATGCCGACCTCGATCACCGCCACATCGACCGGCGCGTCGGCGAAGACGGCGAAGGCCATGCCCACGAGCACCTCGAAGAACGACAGCGGCACAGGCTGGCTGTCGTCCACCAGCCGCAGGTACGGCAGGATCTCCTGGTAGGCGGCGACGAAGCGATCGGCGCTGAGCGGGACGCCGTCCACGCAAATCCGCTCCTGGATCGACGAGAGATGCGGGCTGGTGAACAGGCCGGTCCGCAAGCCCCGGGCGCGCAGTAGCGTCTCGATCATCCGGGCTGTCGATGTCTTGCCGTTAGTCCCGGTGAGGTGGATAACCGGATAGGCGCGCTGCGGATCGCCGAGCAGGCTGACCAGGGCCTCGATTCGGTCCAGTGAGGGCTCGATGGCGTGCTCCGGCCGCCGCGCGATTATCTCGCGCTCGACCGCCCGCAACGCCTCGTCCGGGTCAGCTGTCACGACAGCCCGCAGGTAAGAGCGTTCACCCTGGCAGCCTACTGGCCCGGCCGGCCCGGCCCGCCGGGCCAGCACGCCACAGCCAATCCGGCCCTCAGCAGCCACCCCGCCACAGCCAATCCGCCGCAGCCAATCCGGCCAGCAGCACCCCGCCGCGGCCAATCCGGCGCTCAGCAGCCAGTCCGGCCCTCAGCACCAGACTCCAGTAGCGTCGATGGGACCACGCTGCGGTAACAACCACAGCAGATTCCCATCCATGTCGCTCGCGGCAGGAGCCGGCCCGCGCGTGCTGGCTCCGGCCGCGAGCTCGGACCCGGCCGGGTCCGGCGCCACCCAGGACGGAGAGCAGCGCGTCGATGGGACTGCGCTGCGGTAACAACGACAGCAAAGTCCCATCCACGCGGTCGCGGACATCGGGCTACGCTGCCGGGCGGGCGACACTGGCCCGGGCGGGCAACACTGGCCGGGCGGGGATGCTACTGGGGGGCGGGCGGGAGGCCGGATAGGCGGCCCTCGATCCTGGCCATCTCGGCCTGGGCGGCGGCGAGCCGGTCCCTGGTCTTGGCCACCACCGCGGCGGGTGCCCGCTCGACGAATGACGCGGTTTCGAGTTTGCGCTCGGCCGAGTCAACCTCGGCCTGCGCGGCGGCAAGATCTTTCGCAAGCCGCCGCCGCTCGGCGGCCAGGTCGATCGTCGCGGCCGTGTCCAGCTGGACGGTGACGCCCTCCGCCTGCACGGAGGCCGTCGGGGCAAAGCCTGCGGCGGGCGCGGTGAGCCGGAGCAGCGCCCGGATGCGCGCCTCGTGCGGCGCCAGCGGCGTCCCGTCCAGGCCGGCCAGCACCGCGGGCACCGGCTGGGCGGGCCGCAGGCCCTGGTCCGAGCGGAACCTGCGCACCTCCGTGACCAGCCGCATCAGCGCTCCGACCGCGGTCTCGGCGGACGGATCCGCGAAGGCGGCCAGGCTGTCAGGCTCGCTCTCCGCATCGCCCGCGCGGCGGCCAGGCCAGTCCGCGGCAAGCACCGTCTGGCCGCCGGTTAGCGCGGACCACAGCTCGTCGGTGACGAACGGCATCACCGGATGGAGCAGCCTGAGCAGCCGGTCGAGTACGTAGCCGAGCACCGACCTGGTCGTCGCGGCGACCGTCTCGTCAGCGCCCGCCAGCGCGGGCTTGGCCAGCTCGAGGTACCAGTCGCAGAACTCATCCCAGGCGAAGTGATAGAGGGCGTCGCAGGCCTTGGCGAACTCGAAGCGGTCAAGCAGCGCGTCCGTGTCGGCGGTGACGGCAGCCAGCCGGGACAGGATCCAGCGGTCCGGGACCGCCAGCGTGGCCGGGTCCGGCAAAGCGCCCGAACCAGCGCCAGGACTAACGCCGGCGCCGTTGAGCAGCGCGAACCTGGTCGCGTTCCAGAGCTTGTTGCAGAAGTTCCGCGCGCCGGCCACCCACTCCTCGCTGATGGCGACGTCACCGCCGGGACTGGATCCGCGGGCCAGGGTGAACCGGGTAGCGTCCGCGCCGAACCGGTCGATCCAGTCCAGCGGGTCCACGGTATTGCCCCGCGACTTGGACATCTTCTTGCCGTAGCGGTCGCGGACCAGGCCGTGCAGGGCGACGTCGCGGAACGGCACCGCCCGGGCTGGCCCCCGGTCCGCCATCGCGTAAAGGCCGAACATCATCATCCGGGCGACCCAGAAGAACAGGATGTCGTAGCCGGTGACCAGCACGGTGGTCGGGTAGAACGCGCGCAGGTCGGCGGTGTCATCCGGCCAGCCGAGCGTGGAGAACGGCCACAGCGCGGAGGAGAACCAGGTGTCGAGCACGTCCGGATCCTGGGTCCAGCCCTGGCCGGATGGCCGTGCCTCGTCCGGGCCGACGCAGCTGACCTCGCCGTCTGGCCCGTACCAGACCGGGATCCGGTGGCCCCACCAGAGCTGGCGGCTGATGCACCAGTCGTGCATGTCGTCGACCCAGTCGAAGTACCTGGCCGCCATCTCCTCCGGGTGAATCCTGACCCGGCCGTCCCTGACCGCGTCGCCGGCCGCCTTGGCGAGCGGGCCCACCTTGACGAACCACTGCAAGGACAGCCGCGGCTCGACGGTGGTTCCGCACCGCCCGCAGTGCCCGACGGCGTGCAGGTAGGGCCGGCGCTCGGCAACTATCCGGCCCGCTGCCCTGAGCGCGGCGAGCACCGCCGGGCGGGCCTCGAACCGGTCCAGGCCGAGGAACGGGCCGTGCACCGTGATCACCGCCCGCTCGTCCATGATCGTCAGGCTGGGCAGGCCGTGCCGCCGCCCGATCTCGAAGTCGTCCGGGTCGTGCGCCGGGGTGACCTTCACCGCGCCGGTGCCGAATTCCGGGTCCACGTGCGGGTCTGCCACCACCGGGATGCGCCGGCCAGCCAGCGGGAGGTCAAGCTCCCGGCCGACCAGGCGGCCGTACCTGGGGTCGTCCGGGTGCACGGCGACCGCGGTGTCGCCGAGCATGGTCTCCACCCGGGTGGTGGCCACCACGATCGAGTCCTCGCCGTCGCCGTACCGGACGGAAACCAGCTCACCCTCGTCGTCGGTGTGATCCACCTCGATGTCCGACAGCGCGGTCAGGCAGCGCGGGCACCAGTTGATGATCCGCTGCGCCCGGTAGATGAGACCGTCATCGAACAGCCGCTTGAAGATGGTCTGTACGGCGCGGGACAGCCCCTCGTCCATTGTGAACCGCTCACGCGACCAGTCCACGCTGTCGCCGAGCCTGCGCATCTGGTCACCGATCTTGCCGCCAGACTCCGCCTTCCACTGCCAGACCCGCTGGACGAACGCCTCCCTGCCCAGGTCGTGCCTGCTCAGGCCCTCGCTGGCCAGTTCGCGCTCGACGACGTTCTGGGTGGCGATGCCCGCGTGGTCCATGCCGGGCAGCCACAGCGCGGTGTACCCCTGCATCCTGCGGCGCCGGATCAGGGCATCCATCAGGGTGTGGTCAAGCGCGTGGCCGATGTGCAGCGAGCCGGTGACGTTCGGCGGCGGGATGACGATGGAGAATGCCGGTGCCGCCGCCGAGACGTCGGCCGGGTCCGCGCCGAACATCCCGGACGATTCCCATTGCTCGTAGCGGCGTGCTTCTACCTCGGCAGGCGAGTACTGCGGGGGGAGCTGGCGGCGGTCTTCTCCGGTCACGTCAGGTCAGTCTAGACAGTGCCGGGGCCAGGTGCGGCCACGGCCGCTGATCGCCCCGCCCCGGGGCAAGCCGCCGCACCATGCGGCCGACCGCGCGGAGCCAGACCACAGCCGGGCGCCAGCCAGGCACCAGCCGGGCACCAGGCTGGCAGCCGCGAGTCAGGCCGACTTCTCCCGCGGGGCACGGCGCGCGACATCGCGCGGCACCAGCGTCGGGTTCACGTTCTCGAGCACGGCCTCGGAGGTGATCACTACCCGCTCGACGTCCTTGCGGCTCGGCACCTCGTACATCACCGACAGGAGCACTTCCTCCAGGATCGCCCGCAGCCCGCGGGCGCCGGTGCCGCGCAGGTTGGCCTGGTCGGCGACCGCGTCCAGGGCGTCGTCGGTGAACTCGAGGTCCACGCCGTCCAGTTCGAACAGCCGCCGGTACTGCCGGACCAGCGCGTTCCGCGGCTCGGTCAGGATCCGGATCAGGGCCTCGCGGTCCAGGTTGTGCACGCTGGTGATGACCGGCAGGCGGCCGACGAACTCCGGGATCATGCCGAACTTGAGCAGGTCCTCCGGCATGACTTCGAGGAAGGCGTCCACCAGGTCGCGGTCGTTCTTGACCCGCAGCACGCCGCCGAAGCCGATCCCGCCGCGGCCGACCCGGGTCTCGATGATCTTCTCCAGGCCGGCGAAGGCGCCGCCGCAGATGAACAGCACGTTCGTCGTGTCGATCTGGATGAACTCCTGATGCGGGTGCTTGCGCCCGCCCTGCGGCGGCACCGAAGCGGTCGTCCCCTCCAGGATCTTCAGCAGCGCCTGCTGCACGCCCTCGCCGGAGACGTCCCTGGTGATCGACGGGTTCTCGCTCTTGCGGGCGATCTTGTCAATCTCGTCGATGTAGATGATGCCGGTTTCGGCCTTCTTGACGTCGTAGTCAGCGGCCTGGATGAGCTTGAGCAGGATGTTCTCGACGTCCTCGCCGACGTAGCCCGCCTCGGTCAGCGCGGTGGCATCGGCGATCGCGAACGGCACGTTGAGCAGCCGGGCGAGCGTCTGGGCCAGCAGGGTCTTGCCCGACCCGGTCGGCCCGAGCAGCAGGATGTTGGACTTCGCGAGCTCTACCCCGTCCTCGCCAGCGCGCTCGCCGCCGGACTGAACCCGCTTGTAGTGGTTATAGACCGCAACGGACAGCGCCTTCTTGGCCTTCTCCTGGCCGATCACGTACGCGTCGAGGAACTCGTAGATCTCCCGTGGCTTGGGCAGGCTGTCCCATTTCAGTTCGGGGGGCTCGGACAGCTCTTCCTCGATGATCTCGTTGCAGAGGTCGATGCATTCGTCGCAGATATACACGCCGGGACCGGCGATGAGCTTCTTGACCTGCTTCTGGCTCTTGCCGCAGAACGAGCACTTCAGCAGGTCACCGCCGTCGCCGATACGTGCCACCCAGCTACTCCTTCGCCAGGGCCGCCGCGGGGCGGCCTCGCCGGCCATGTCGCCGACGGCGAGCGCCTCGCCGCCACCGGTCGTACTCCAGGATAATGACGGTACCGCTTCCTGGCCGCTCGTTGTGGCGCAAGCGGCCCGTCGCCGGCGTGCAGTTCGGAACTAGATCCTGCCGGTTAGGACGACACTACCTCGCTCTTGCGCTTCAGCATCGTCAGAACCTCATCCACGAGGCCGTACTCCATGGCCTCCGCGGCGGTCAGGAACTTGTCCCGTTCGATATCCCGGCGGATCTGATCCTCGTCCTTGCCGGTGTGCGTGGCAAGCACCTTCTCCATCGCGGTGCGCATCCGCAGGATCTCGTTGGCCTGGATCTCCAGGTCGCTGGACTGCCCGTAGCCGCTCTCGATGGCGGGCTGGTGGATAAGGATGCGCGCGTTGGGCAGCGCCATCCGCTTGCCCTTGGTGCCCGCGGCAAGCAGCACGGCGGCCGCGGAGGCCGCCTGGCCCAGGCAGAACGTCTGGATCTCCGGCTGGATGTACTGCATCGTGTCGTAGATCGCCATCATCGAGGTCATCGACCCGCCGGGCGAGTTGATGTAGATGATGATGTCGCGGTCCGGGTCGATCGACTCCAGCGTGATCAGCTGGGCCATCACGTCGTTCGCCGAGGCGTCATCGATCTGCACGCCGAGGAAGATGATCCGCTCCTCGAAGAGCTTGTTGTACGGGTTCATCTCCTTGATCCCGTACGACGTCCGCTCGACGAACGACGGCAGCACGTAGCGGGCCTCGGCGAGCCGCCCCGCCGTCCGGCTCGCAGCCCCGATGGCCTGCTCCGCTCCCGGTATACGAGTCATGAGACCGGTCCTTCCGACGGGACGTCCAGCGCGCTGCGGACCACCTGGTCGACGAAGCCGTAGTCCTTTGCCTCGTCCGCGGTGAACCAGCGGTCGCGGTCGGAGTCGGCCTCGACCTGCTCGACCGTCTGGCCGGTGTGGAAGGCGGTCCGCTCGGCCAGGGTGTGCTTCAGGTACAGGATCTGCTCGGCCTGGATCCGGATGTCCGACGCGGTGCCGCCGATGCCGCCGTGCGGCTGGTGCAGCAGGATCTGCGAGTGCGGCAGCGCGTAGCGCTTGCCGGCCGTGCCCGCGCAGAGCAGGAACTGGCCCATCGACGCGGCCATCCCCATCGCATAGGTGGCGACATCGTTCGGCACGAACTGCATCACGTCGTAGATAGCGAACCCGGCGCTCACCGAGCCGCCCGGGGAGTTGATATACAGGCTGATGTCGCGCTTGCTGTCCTCGGCGGCGAGCAGCACGAACTCGGCGCAGATCCGGTTGGCTAGCTCGTCGTCGACCTGCTGGCCGAGAAACACGATCCGGTGCCGCAGCAGGCGCTGGAATACCTGTTCGCCCATCTGCATGCCCGGTGGCGCTTCCGCGACCCGCGCCACAATGCTCGCCAGCTCGTCGGCTTGGGGAGGCGTGCTCACGGTGTGCCCTCCTCGGTTCTGTTTGCGCTGCGTGTCGTTGACAGTGACCCTAACTCGCTCCCGGCATCCGCTAGTCCGCCGCTGCCGCCTGTTCGCTGTAGGCGCACGCAGGTTGCCGTGCAGCCCGGCGGCAGACCCGAAATTCAGGGATTACGCAGCCAGCCCGCGTGCTGCCGCCCGCAGCGGCAGCAGAAGACCGGGGCACAGGCACGGGAGCGCCGCCTCGGCCGGGCCCGCGGGCCGGCACCGAGCCGCCGGGGACTGGCGGGAGCGGCGCTCGCCGCATCGTCTGCCGCAGGCGTGCCTGACTACGCCCCGGAGCCCTCGTCCGCCCCTTCGGCGGCCAGTTCCGCCTCCGGCTCCGCCGCATCATCCGGCCCGGCCGGCTCATCCGCCCGGGCGAGTTCCTTCAGGTCCACCCCGCGGCCCGACTCGTCGGTGACCTTGGCGCGTTCCGCGATCAGCCGGAGCGATTTGCTCCGCAGCACGTCAGCCACCGCCGACCCGAGCTGCCCGCGATCGGCGAGCTCCCTGGCCAGCCGGTCCGGCGGTACGCCCATCCGGTACGCCTGCTCGGTGACGTAAGCGCTCAGCTCGCCCTGGTCCACCCCGAGATCTTCCTGCGCCGCCAGCTTGTCCAGGATGAAGCCTGCCTTGACCGATCGGCGCGTGTCCCTGTCGAACTCGGCGTCCAGCTCATCGGAAGTCATGCCGACGGCCTCGAGATAGGACTCCAGGTCCGAGTTGGTGCGGCTCAGCCGGTCGTCCAGCGACTGCCTGCGCAGCTCGACCTCCTGCTCGACCAGGTTCTCAGGCAGCGGGATGTCGATCCTGGCCAGCAGGGCATCGAGGGCGCGCTCCCTGGCCTGCTCGGCCTGGCCGGCCCGGCGCATCGCCGCAAGCTGCTCCCTGGTTCCTGCGCGCAGCTCGCCGAGGGTGTCGAACTCACTCGCCGACTGGGCGAACTCGTCGTCAAGCTCGGGCAGTTCCTTGACCTTGACGCTGTGCACCGTGACGGTCACCCCGGCCTGCATCCCGGCCAGCTTGCCGCCGGCCAGCTCCGCGGTGAAGGTCTTGGTATCGCCAGCGGCCATCCCGGCCAGCGCCTCGTCCAGACCCTCCAGCATGGAACCGCTGCCGACCTCGTAGGAGATCCCGCTCGCCTGCGCGTCCTCCACCCGCTCGCCGTCCACGTCGGCCGACAGGTCGATCGACACGTAGTCACCGTCTCGCACCGGCCGGTCGACGCCCTTCAGCGAGGCGAACCGCTCGCGCAGCGTGCCCAGGTACTCCTCCACCTGGTCGGGCGTGACCTCGGCATCATCGACCGTAACCGGCATGCCGTCCAGGTCGGGGATCTCGAACTTCGGCCGCACGTCGACCTCGGCGGTGAAGGCAAGCTCCTTGCCGTCATCCAGCTTCGTGATCTCGAGGTCCGGCTGGCCGAGCGCGAAGACCTCGTGCTCCTCAAGCGCCTTGCCGTAGAGCTTCGGCACGGCGTCATTCACCGCCTGCTCGAGCACCGCCCCGCGGCCCACCCGCTGGTCGATGACCCGCGGCGGAGTGCGGCCCGGCCGGAAGCCGGGCACCTTGACCTGCCGGGCAACCTCGCGGTATGCCTGGTCGAGGTTCGGCTTGAGTTCGGAGAACGGAACCTCGATGGTGAGCCGGACCCGGGTCGGGCTCAGCTCTTCGACGTCGGTTTTCACGTCGGCTTATCTCCTCGGTTCCTCGCCAGGCAAACACGGCACCGCGGCCCGGGCAGATGGGTGGTCAGTCACGGCTACGGCCGCCAAGTCTAGGGCGCCAAGTCTAGGGCCAGCGCAGGAGTTGCTCGCCCGGCGCCGGCGCTAAAGCAGGCCGAGCCGCCTGCCCTGGGCGATGGCCGCGCGGCGGGACGCCACGCCGAGCTTCCTGTACACCGACCGCAAGTGCGTCTTCACCGTGTTGATCGAAAGGAACAGCGCCTCGGCGATCTCCTGATTGGTCATGTGCGACGGCAAGAAGCGCAGCACCGCGAGCTCGCTGTCCGTCAGCGGCGCGTCGGCCTGCCCGGGGCCTTGCCGGATCCGCGGCAGCTGGGTGTCGAAGCGCTCAAGTACCGCGGCAGCGAATCGCGCGCTGCCGCTAGTCGGCGGGACGAGCACGGTGATCGCGGACCGGACCGGCGGCCCGGCGTCGAGGAACGGCCGCAGCGCGGTGCCGGTCTCGGCCAGGGCCAGCGCCTGCTCAAGCAGTTCGGCCGCGCGGTCCGGCTGGCCGAGGCGCCTGCGCGCGACTACGGCAACCAGCAGCCCGGCGATCTTATCAAGCCGCGTCGCCCCGACAGCCCCGACAGACCCGACAGCCCTGGCAGCCCCGACAGCCCTGGCAGCCCCGACAGACCCGGTGGCCCCGGCGGCCCCGGCGGCCCCGTCCTGGCAGCCGGCCACCATCTCGATGGCACCGCCGAAATCGCCCTCGGCCAGCAGCAGCCTGCCTTGCATGACGCAGTCGCCGTCACAGCCGGGGCAGGCGCCCGGGTCGGCCGGGCCAACCGCCGTCCTTGCGGCGGCCGCGTCGCCGGACCGCAGCGAGATCTCCCCGGCCAGGACGGAAAGCTGCCGCTCCAGCGCGGGATCG
>WNGQ01005441.1_pt1 | contig 12465 bp, 9 predicted proteins | sample 5407661 | NCBI WGS metagenome assembly WNGQ01 (sample SAMN13153382, study PRJNA577476) | soil metagenome | isolation source: 60 cm soil or saprolite under Garry oak tree replicate 2 | place: USA:California | collected 2016-06-15
CACGTCCTCGCTGCAAGATATACTGATATAATGCGTGCAACGCGGCCTTCTTCCGCTCCTGCCGCTGCGTTATGAACCACTCCTCTCCCAGTAGGCCCTGGTGGCTCTGTTCCTGTATGCGCCGCTGGTACTCGCATACGGCATCATTCATACTGAACAGGCTATCCTGACGGCGCGTGGCGAAGATGAAGGTGTATGGCGTTTCTTCTATGAGCGCTGGCCGCGTTCGCATGGGGAGCGCGATAGGCTGCACGGGGAAGGTAAAATGACGCTCCATCGAAGAGAGAAACATGGCGATGCATGCATTGATCGTCTGCTGAGCCTGCTCTTCCTCCTCGGACAACGTCTTCCAACGATCCGTGCGCAGAAGGGAGGTCAGCAACTTGCCCTGTAGGGATACACGACGCGCAGTCTGCAAGCAAGCATACATCTGCTTGTGCGCGATGAGAAAGCAAAGCTCGGTTGGTGCTGTACGCTGGTAGAGCATACTCAATTCTTCGTGGGAGAACATGGTTTGCCCAAACGGATTGAGTAAGAAGATAGCTGGCGCCTGCTCAATTTCTTTGAGTATTACGGGAGCAACCTCCAGCCAGCTTGTGGCCATGAGACTGCTATCTGGGGGGATAGCGATGCTTTTCAGGGGAGGCATTGCTTTTCCCGCTTTCGCTCCTCCTGACACCACCTCTTTACGCATATTCTTCTTACTGCTACCCGTGGTAAAAAGCAGACCTTGCAGCGCAATGGCTGGTTGCTCGCAAGCAAGTTGACGCGAAAGAGCTGTAAGCGGCAGTAACGCAGCAGGTACCGGAAGCTCTACGTTTTTCTTCTGCTTCCGTGTTTTTTGCGGCACAACAGACATATCAGACTCAACAAGCACCTCACGCTGAGCGTTCACCTTGCTCACTGAGCCGAGGGCATCCATCCAGTAACATCGGCGATAGATGCGCGTCGCAGCGAGGGAACGACAGTATGGTGCAGCGTAGCCCTGTAGCAGCCATTCGCGTAGTGTAGACAACACATTCCCTTCGGTCAGGCGGTGCGAACCTTCCCGCCCTCCGTTTTTATGTAGAGTAGATTCTTGCTGATTGTCGTCTGTATTAGCCCATAAGTTCATCCTACCCTATTTTATCACACAGACCTTTCTCGCTAGCACATTGGCCCTCTCATGGACAAGCTATCGTCCATAATGACACACGATGACACACAAAGAAACGATTCATTTGACAATGATATCTTGCTAGTAGTATGATACGCTTCGATGCAGTCCACACAAGAGATGTAACGAGCAGAATCGACGCTCTAGCGACAAAGAAAGGGAGTACCATGCCGCAGGGAGATGGGCAATCTCAGCCCAAGCGGCGTACCAAATCTACAAACATAGCTGGTCCTGAACCATTACCGCTGTATCCAGCGAGAGGTTCAGGAAAACCGACCTCAGCCCGCTATACCGACGAATACGTCATGGATCAAGGGCTGATGGATGAACCGCACACCAGCACCAGCGTTGTACGTTTGGACAATCCGCAGACCACTCAGACACAACGTTCCCCTGGCTCACAGCTCTCCCCTTCTATTCCGCAGCGTAGACCGGCGGGAATGACCACAAATCTTCCGCGTCAATCTCGCCTTGCACCATCCCGGCAATCAGAAGTGCAGAAACATAAAGGCATTCACTGGTTTGTGCCGCTTGGGATAGGTATGCTGGCAATGCTTGCGGTGTGGATTACCGGTTCGTGGGCGTTGGCATGGGGCTTACAGCGCTATAACGACATTCGCTATGGCGTTCCCCGTACTTACCAGGTGGATGCAGTCGTAGGGCATAATAACGATAGCCCGCAGAAACCGAGTCACTTTATTGCTACTAATTACAACCGGCAGGCTATCATCATTGAGTTTATGGGCGGTGATCCGGCTAAATCGGTGAGCTATTTAGCGCCCGTCTATATCGCCGGTGACAATGGCGATCTTGCGCCCGTCACGCTTGAATTTCGTGATGTGAATGGTGATCACAAACCAGATATGATCATCCACATCCACCTACCCAGTCAGGATCAGCTCTCTGTATTTATTAACGATGGCACCAGATTCCGACCGGCCAGCGGGACCGATAAGATACACATATAATTGTTGAAAGGCCTGGCAGGTGTATCATCCTGCGGGGCGAGCAGCCTCCTAAAGATCGGCCCTACTCCCAGCGGAGGACCTCCGCTGGGAGTAGGGCCGATCTTTAGGAGGCTGCTCGCCCCGCGCGATTCGTTCCTCGGGCACGTCCCTGCGCCTGATCCTCTCGCTTACCTTGACGCCCATTGGGCTGGGGCTTGCCCCCTACCCGCGTACACACATATATAATCCCCATCAGCCTTATCAAGGCAACGATCCTTCAGAGTACTCTTCATTCTTACGAGAAGATGTTGCCATAATGTTCAGCGACCAGTTCAGCGGGGAAGAAGCGCAGCAAATTAACAACCACGAAGGCAAATGCCACCCAGTCGAACCCTGCATCAACCGGTATTCCCAGCACGGTACCCACCAGAGGTAATATAGTACTCAAGAACGCTTCATTAAATACATCGGGGAAGATCAGAATAAGCAACAGAGCGCCCACGGAACCCAGAAACAGCACTTTACGCACTATGGGAACACGCGAATCGGTCAGCAGGCCTCCGATCAGCCTGAATGTTTTTCCTGCATGCAAGAAGATATCTCGTCGTCTTGGATGCACAAGATTCTTCGTCGTTTGCTTTTGCGTCGGCTGCTGTATCATAGAGATACTCTATCCTCCTTATATCTACCCCAGCACAAAGTTCCTTATATCACTTATACGCATAAAGAGGGTAAGCAGTTGTGGGCGACAACACTGGCAAAAGCAGCAACAATCCACTTACCACTAATGATGAAAGAACGTTGGTATGAGTAACTGCAAGGCATATTCAATATGCCAGAGGGTCAGGCCAACGGTAGCCAGTGCCAGGAAGATATGAAAGAGGCGCCAATAACGAACAACGTAACGGAAAAATTGCTCCCGTTGCAACGCCTGCTGAACGGTCGCTAATTCATCTATATGCTCCTGTGCCCCTGGTAAAAGCGCTCCCGGCGCAGCCAACGAGCTTTTCCTATCGGGTATAAAACGATATTGCTGTGAGTCGCGGCTCACCTCTTGAGGGGTCTCCTCTAGCGTGATATATGCCAGATCCCATGGGGCCTGCAAAATTCCAGCCTTGCTCACATCTGACCCTGGAGAGGCTGCGGGCACTTTACTCGGTATATCTCTACGGTTATCGCGATCGAGTTGCTCCGACGTAGCAGGAATACCAGGCATGCTTAAATTATTATCCAATTGACTGGTATTAAAGCCACGTATCTCCAGCGTGTTATACACAACAATAGACTGCAGGCGGTGTGAGATTGCTTCGATCTGGTCTTCACCTTCGCTTGTCAGGGCCTTGCGAACTTCTTCGGCCATGAGGCGGGGCATCAATTGATCCAGGATGCGTCCGATAAAGCCACTGAGTACAAGAGCGATCATGCCATAGAGCGCGTAGGTGCCCGTGCGAGGATTAAAATTGCCGAACGAATGCATAAAGAGCAGGGCCAGTCCCACAACCGCAAAGCAAATATGCCAGTTTAATGCGCTGTTGAGCTTCCCCACCCCGCGTTTAAGCGAACGCCGCTGCCTGGTATAGCCAACAGCGGCAATTACTAACAATGCGCTCCCCGCAAAGGCATAGCCATAACCGGCTATGCTATCAGGAGAAACATCATTGCTAAGACGGCTATAGACAATGAAAATAGCAGTCGCTACACCGATTAACAGCAGCGTGACCACGATGGTCATTATGCGCCCAGAGCTTACATGAAAGTTGATCCAGGGATAGCCTCTTTCACCTCGCTCACCCGCTGTAAAATCGCGCATCGCTTCATTCCTCTCGTTCTCGCAATAAACGCACCTTCAGCCACATCATCATCGAATCACGATGTAACCCGACAGGACAGGGTGATACACAGGCTCCACACTGGTAACATGCGCGGGCAAAACGCGCCACGCCAGGGGAGATTGCTCCTCCAATCGTTTCTCGATTCAATCGATCGATTGTGATAGGTTCATCTACGGCAGGGCAGGCGAGTATACATTCATTGCAACCAATACACGCGCTGATCTCCTGCACTACCTGCGGTTTTGGCTTGTGCAACAGAGCAGGTTTGAGTTTAAACATTTTGAGCATTAACGCCTCTTCTCTACTCTCGTCGCTTCTTCCTTGTCAGCATATGACCAGAGCCCAGAAGTATGCCGGGCACGCGGAGCCTTCCCATCATTTTGTGTCGCCGCCTGACGTTGTTGGATATTTTGTGTATCCCGAGGCTTTTCGGCGTATGACAAGAGACTTTGTTTGGGTTTCCAGTCCGAGGAGGGCACCGGAGGCAGCGTAGGTTTAACAATCTGCTTACCCTGCCTGGGTGAAATGGCAGGTAGGTTGCCTGTGAAAGGACTTACCTCATCTTCAAAGACTCCACTAGAAACGGGCACAGGTTCAACAACCTGCCTATTCTTGCGGGACGAGATGACAGGTAGGTTGCCTGTGAAAGGACTTACCTCATCTTCAAAGACTTCGCGTGCAGTTTGTGGTGGAGCGCTAGAAAACGCATTTACTTCTTCTGTGGCCCTCCGCCTGGAAAGAGCGGGAAGGTTGCCAGTAAAGGCACTTACCTCCTCCTCCTCCTCGTATGTCTGCGTAGCAAAATCTCCAGGAAGGATCATCCCCGGCATTGAGGTTTGCAAAGGCTCTGTTTCTCTTGCCGCGGGGCGCTCTTGTCTGATGGCCAACGGCTGCGATACCTGCTCTCTCTCACCGGTATTTGCTAAGGGATTAGCAGGTAAGGGACGCGACGGAGATCGCTGGTACTCTCCCTGAGTCAATTCGGGAAGTTTTCTGGTGACGAGTATCCCCTGGGCCTCGCTCGAATGTATCCGAGAGAGATACTGGCGAGCATCAAAACTGCCCTTGAGGAGATCTTTGGTAATATTGCGTATCGAATGGCCTTCATCAATGATGCGTTTAATGGCCAGGCTATCCAGATGAGAACGCCCAACTGAGAGATAGCCGACCAACCGATCATCAACAATCGCCATGCGACGATAACTGCCTGAGCTGGAATCGGTGAGTGTCATAATCTTGCCCTCTTGCATTAGAGGACTACCGACGGTGAGCATCGAAAGCTCACCCAGATGTGTTGCGTGCCATTGCACTCCAAACGGCTGCTGCGCTGCCTCAACGTGTCCGGTTAACATAGCACCGGCGATGCGCCCTTGCGAAACTGCAGCGAACCATTGTGCACGTGGTTCATAATTCCCGGTCAAGGGATTCTTGAGAGCAGCGACATCGCCTGCTGCATAGATATCGCGTACACTGGTGCGCAGTTGATCATCAACGATGATGCCCTTTTTGTGACGTAACGGTTGGCTGCAATGGTCGGCCAGCTTCATGACCGCTTGCGTTCCTGTGCAGCTCAAGATGAGTTGGCAGGGGATCATCTCCTGGTTATTGGTAATTACCCCCATCACCACCCCGACACGTCCTACAACCCCAGCCACCTCTGTTTGTGTATGGATAATGGCTCCTGATCGACGCATACTCTCCAGCACCACCTCAGAGGCTTCCTTGTCCAGCATGTTGCCCATGAATGTACTGCTACGGATCAGCCAATGGACGCGGATCCCCCAGTACAGCAGGCCCATAACCGTCTCTATCGCATGGACGCCACCTCCAATGACTACCGCCTCACTGATCTCTGGAAGCCGTCTGCGTAAATCAAGGTAATCTTGTAAACGATGGAGCGTCAACACTCCATCAAAATCACGCCCCGGTAAATCAGCCGGGAGCCCACCAGGAGCACTTCCGGTAGCGATCAACAGCGATTCGTATCCAAAGCCTCGCCCACCCTTCAGCGTCACATATTTGCTGTTGGCATGGATCTCTTCTACACGCCCTGTGACAAGATGGATGCGCTCTTTGCGCTCTGTACCAGCCGGATATGCTAGAAGTTGCTCACGCGTCAATTTTGCGATAGCAAACTGCTTCAACGCGGGTGTGTTAATAGTGGGATGAATCTGGTCAGTAATAATAACGATGCGCTTATCAGGAGCCATACGGCGCGCTTCTACTGCGGCAGTTAACCCTGCTATACCATTGCCTACTATGACAATGTCCGCGCGATCGAGATAAGGCTTATCCCCGGTCTTCTCAGCAGGAACTGGCGCTTTATCCTGTCTGTTCATCACATGCACTCCTTCTAATCCACATCTACAGCCTGTAGTATATTTCCTGAGCTCTGAATGTAGTAGACATCCGTGTGGGCATGCTCACGAAGGTGGCGCTGCAGATGGCCCAGGGAAGCTCTACATTGGTTCCCACACTGAAAACGCACATTCTGGTTTGCAGTTTTCAGGATAAAATCTTTGCCCGGCCCTAGCTTTGTCACAAAACCATCCATATGCTGAACGTTGTTGCCATGAACTAGTCTTGGCCCTATCACACTTACTGCGCCTATTCCTATGAGCGCTAACACTCCAATGAGCAATAATACAAAAACGGCTGCACCTAAACGTGAATACATCATTCCTGAATTGTCCCAAAGCAAGGTCATCTGGCCTCTAAATATAAGGTTGAATAGCTCTTAATCAAGCCACGAGGTCCACACAACCTTCATTCATGTATCGACCTTTACTTAGTGCTATTGTATATCAGCCTGTTTCCGCTCTCGCGTCCTTTGGCCTTTATTAGCCAGAATGTCTCACTGCCTGATACTCTTCACGCAATTCTCAACCATAGTCATCCCTACTTGTATACAAATTCACACGCTTACCGCTGGTCATTCATTACATAGAACCTTCATGTTTACCAGATTGTCCCACATTCCCTTCCTGTCATAAAAAACATGGTCGACGAGTGAACCTCACCCAAGAATGCCCTGTCAAGGTTCATCTGATGCGCTCTAAACCATCAAGGGGAGGAGGTGTGGTAGGGACGGCCTTCAGCAGTCCGCCTTGCTTGGCCGACCCCCATCCCAGGGACGCTGACTGCTGAAGGCCGTCCCTACCACACCTCCCTCTGTCAGATGAAGGTTGACGCTGCAAGAAGCGTCAAGATAAGGGAACGGGATGGCGTGGGGCGAGAAGCCTCCTAAAGATCGGCCCTACGCTGCACTATTTTGCTTAGGAGTAACAACTGTGGAGATTCACGCGGCTGCACGAGGATTTTTGCAATCAACTGTGCAAATCGATCAGGCCTCGCTGCACCGCCAGCGAGACTGCCTCGGTGCGATTGGTAGCGCCGAGCTTACTCATAACCGAGCTGACATGGAATTTCGCCGTACGCTCGCTGATTACCAATTGCGCGGCGATCTCTTTGTTGGGCTTGCCCTGTGCCAACAACTGCAATACCTCTACCTCGCGCTCTGTAAGCTCTTCTATTGGGGGTAATGAGGGCGTTAATCTTGCTCCCCTGGTCTGCTGCTGACCAACATGGCGCAACAATTTTGAGGCTATCACTGGCTGTAGTAGCGAGGCTCCTTCCATTGTCAGGCGTATCGCTTTAAAGATTTCCTCGCGAGGCGCTCCCTTTAAGAGATATCCGTCAGCGCCCGCCTGAATGGCGTGAATAATGCGCTCATCGTTATCGAAGGCCGTAAACACGATGATACGTGGCACCTGTGGTGATGCATGCAAGCGGCGGATCGTTTCAACGCCGTCCATCACCGGCATCTCCAGGTCAAGCAGGATCATATCCGGTTGCAGCTCTGCTACTACACGCAGCACTTCGCTACCACTCTCACATTCTGCAATTACTTCGAAGTCTGCCTGTGTTTCCAGTACCGCATGCAAACCTTCACGTACAATGGGATGATCGTCGGCCAGCACTATGCGCACCATAGTTGATACGCCTTTCTCTCTGTAAGATCCTGATAGGATACTGCACTACAATGGCACGGTAACAAAGATATGGGTCCCTGCTCCCGGCTCACTCTGAATGCAGATGGTTCCTTTTAACAGCTTTACACGTTCACTCATCCCCGCCAACCCGAAATGACCCTCACCACCTCCTGGTATCACGCTGTCCGGGTCAAATCCCTGCCCATCATCCTGTATGTCCAGACTTACCTGCTGATCTTCCGCTGTCAGGGCGATCTCAATATACTGCGCCTCCGCGTGACGCTGCGCATTTGTCAGAGCCTCCTGTGCGATACGGTACAGCCCCGATTCGATGCGAGCAGGCAATAGCGGAAAATTGTGCGCAGGGGTACAGATGAATTGTATCACAGGAGCTGATGCGGGCGCTTCTGACCGTTGATCAAGGACCGTGGATACATTGGCGAAAGCAGCCAGGGCCTGGGGCAGTGTGCGATTCTGTAATGGCGCTGCCCGCAGGTCCATCACCGAGCGACGTGCCTCTTCCAGGTTGCTGCGCGCCAGCGTTAATGCTCGTCGTATTGCCTCGTGTGCACGCTGTGGCCGCGCTTCGGCAAGTGCATCAGCGGTCTCCAGTTGCAGCGTGATCGCCGCCAGACCCTGGGCCAGGGTATCGTGAATCTCTCTTGCCAGGCGGTTCCGTTCCTCGATGGTAGCGAGGCGCGCCGCGGCACGTGTGTGTTCCTCCGAGAGGCGCGCGCGCTGCATCGCCAGTCCGATCTGATCCCCAATAATGTGCAGTAAATGCAGTTCTTCTTGTTGTAGCTCCCGCCAGTCCTCGCTCGCCACATTCAGGACGCCCAGCAACACATCACCAGCGTATATTGGTACGCTGGCATGAAAACGCAGCCCCAGCGCAGAAGGGTCTCCTTCGCGTTCTGCGTTCTTTAAGCGCGTGCAGCGTAAAACGTCGGTATTCGATGCACCCTCCAGGTCACCGCTGAGAAATGTGTCCAGGCAGAGACAAGAACCGCTCATACGATCGGGGTGATTCGCCAGATATGGAGGCAGCGCCTGGAACGCAGCAAGATATGACTGGCCCTGCTCGTTCAATAACCATACCCAACCCGTTTGCAGATTCAGCAACTCGGTGACGCGCGCCAGCACCTCCTGCAAGGCTTCGTGAACATCCACTTTATGATTGAGGTAACCCGCGATATCATAGAGTATGGCGAGATCGCTGTTTCGGCGCAAAAGCGCCGAAGGGGCTTGCCGCTGCTCTTCCGATGGTGTTTGCATAATATATGCCGTTCATCCTGTTGTCTTTTGTAACTCTCTTCAGAGACCCTGGAACATCTTGCGCGAGACTCCTCAGCACCTTCGGTGCTTCGTAATGCTTATTCAATGCTTGCGGGTGTCGCCTGCGGCGACACCCGCAAGCATTGAATAAGCATTACGCCCGTACGCAAGCACTCGCTGCACGCGGCCGTAGGCGACGTGAAAGGGGCACCTGGATAGTACAGTCTTTTGTTATAGTGAGTATATCACCGGTGCTTATAGGTGTCGAGGCTAGCCACGCGCCCGACGTTGCGCCTTTATGAGTACGAGTGATAGAATGAAATTACGTACTGTAACATTAGCAAATAGGATAGTGCGCGCAATGGATCAGACTATAGATACCACCACCACTGTAACCGCCATCGATAGCCCCGACTACTACATTAATCGCGAACTGAGCTGGATTGAGTTTAATCGTCGCGTCTTTGAGGAGGCGAAAGATCCTCGCCATCCATTATTGGAGCGTGTGAAGTTTGTTGCCATCTTTGAGACCAATCTTGACGAGTTTAATATGATCCGTGTGGCCGGGCTCAAGGACCAGATTATTTCGCTTACTTCGCCACGCAGCCCTGATGGACGAAGCGCCCGCCAGCAATTGCGAGCCGTACGCGAGCGCCTGGCACCACTGATCCAGGAAGTGCGTCACTACTGGCGCAATGAGCTTATACCGTTGCTTGCCGAACAGCATATACATATTCTTGACTATGAGCAATTGGACGAAGACCAGCGTGCTGCTATGCGCGAGTATTTCGAGCGCGAGGTGTATCCCGTTCTGACGCCCCTGGCGGTTGACTCTGTTCACCCTTTCCCACATATTTCGAATCTCAGCCTTAACCTTGCCGTTATGATTACTGATAGCACGCGGCAGGATCTTTTTGCCCGCGTCAAAATTCCGCCATCCCTGCCACGCCTCGTTCCCGTAACGGCAGCCTCAGATGAGCCGCACGCGGCTGCATTTGTATGGATGGAGCAGCTCATCGCGGCCAATCTCAACCTGTTATTTCCCGGCTTCGATGTATGGGAAGCCTATCCATTTCGTGTATTGCGCGATGCCGATATTGAGCTACAGGATGATGAGGCCTCCGATCTATTGGAGTATATCGAGCAGGAGGTGCGTGACCGTCGCTTTGGCGAGGTCGTCGATCTCGCCATCAATCCTTCGATGCCCTCCCGCGTGCGCGATCGTTTGCTCAATAGACTGGATATTCTCGAGCGTGATCTGACTATCATCGATGGGCCGCTTGGTATGGGTGATGTAATGGAATTGCACTCGTTACCGCGACCAGACCTCAAGGACCCACCATTTACGCCACGCATGCCCTCTTTTATGCGCAGCGGAGAGGATCTTTTCTCTTTTCTCAAGGATCATGATCTCCTGCTGCACCATCCTTTTGATAGTTTCAGTGCGGTCGTCGATTTTATCCAGGCGGCGGCGAAAGATTCGCAGGTGCTGGCAATCAAGCAGACACTGTACCGTGTTGGCTCAAACGCGCCGGTTGTGCATTCGTTGCTGGAAGCAGTGGAGAATGGCAAGCAAGTGGCAGTGGTCGTAGAATTGAAGGCGCGCTTCGACGAGGAAAATAACATTGTGTGGGCGAAAGAGCTGGAGCGCAAAGGGGTACACGTCGTGTATGGCGTGGTTGGCTTGAAAACGCATGCTAAAGTAGCCCTGGTGATCCGCAAGGACGAGCAAGGACTGATGCGCTACATTCATTTAGGCACCGGCAACTATAACGCGACGACGGCCAGGATCTATGAAGATCTATGCCTGATTACCTCCCGCACCGATATCGGTGCCGACGCGACCGAGCTCTTTAATTCGCTGACAGGCTATTCGCTGCGCAGTAGTTTCCGCAAACTGCTGGTAGCGCCGACCAGCCTGCGTGAGGGTATCACCGAGCGCATTGAGCGCGAAATTCGACTGCACGAAGAGCATGGCAATGGACGTATTATCTTTAAGATGAACGCGCTTATCGATCCCGCAATCATTCAAAAGCTCTATCGCGCCTCGCAGGTTGGCGTGAATATTGATCTCATTATCCGTGGCATGTGCAGTTTGCGACCAGGGGTGCCTGGACTGAGTGAAACTATTCGCGTGCGCAGTCTTGTTGGTCGTTTTCTCGAACATAGCCGTGTCTACTATTTCGGCAATAATGGTGCTGAAGAAATATACCTGGGCAGCGCGGATATGATGCAGCGCAACCTGAATATGCGCGTTGAAGTGCTTTTTCCTCTGGAATCGCCCTCGCTGCGCACCGCCATCTATGAGCGTATGCTAAAGCCTGTACTGGCTGATACGATCAATGCCCATGAGCTATTGCCCGATGGCACCTACAAGCGTATCAGGCCGCAGGATGGCGAAAGGCCCTTTAATAGCCAGGCATGGTTTATTTCTCATCCTCTCTTCGAGATCGAGGACGAGGAAAACGCACCGGGTAAAACGATCAGTATCATACCTGGCGGTATGTAGTATTTTCAGATGCATTTACAAAGAAGTGCATCACAACCATTAGCCTTTTTCTCCCATGCTTCTTCGTGTATCAGGATAACCGCAACGATAAGTGTATTAATATGTATATGAGTATGCATACTTGTATGCATTGTATGCGGGGGTCTGCATCAAATATTTTGTAGTGAAGTAGAGGGAGAGGCTTTCAACTATATGCCACGTACTCAACAGATTTGGCAATATTTGCGATTACACCGTGGGGCGAGCATTATCGTAGGGCATGTCATTGTATTGGGCACACTAGGTCTGGTTCTACTCGGCAGTGCACTGGGAACATCGCTATTTGGGGCATTTGCCCAGGCGTCCTGTGCATCTGGCGACCGGACGTATACCGTTAACAGTGGAGACACACTGGGATCTATTGCGGCTCGCTATCATAGCTCCTGGCAGGCTATTGCATCGCATAGCAAGCTTGCCAACGCGAATGTGATCTATGCTGGGCAGCGTGTGTGTATTCCTGGGGGTGCAACCCAGGTACAGCTACTAACGAGGCAGGTGAATAGCGCGGCAAACAAGGGGTCGATTAATACATTTCCTTATGGGGAATGTACCTGGTATGCCAATCTGCGCTACTATCAACTACATGGCTATTATGTGCCCTGGACGACGAGTGCCAACGCCTGGCAGTGGACGACGCGCGCCTATCAGTATGGCTGGCATGTTTCCAGTTCTCCCGTAGCTGGCGCGATCATCGATCTGCAACCGGGTGTGCAGG
>WNGQ01006752.1_pt1 | contig 12465 bp, 9 predicted proteins | sample 5407661 | NCBI WGS metagenome assembly WNGQ01 (sample SAMN13153382, study PRJNA577476) | soil metagenome | isolation source: 60 cm soil or saprolite under Garry oak tree replicate 2 | place: USA:California | collected 2016-06-15
CCCGATGGAATTGCCGCGAACGCGTTCATGAGCACGACGCTCGCCACCGCGGTGGCTTCGTTTACGTGGGCAATGCTTGAGTACGCGCTGCGCGGCAAACCAAGTGTCCTCGGTTTTTGTTCCGGCGCGGTAGGCGGGCTCGTGGTAATCACGCCGGCTTGTGGGTATGTCGCGCCGACTGGCGCTGTGATTATCGGAGTTCTCGCGGGAATCGTCCCGTTTTTCGCCTGCACTAAATTGAAATCCTGGCTGGGCTACGATGATGCGCTGGATACTTTTGGCGTCCACGCGGTTGGCGGAACGCTGGGCGCGTTTCTCACAGGCCTTCTCGCGACCGCCAGTGTGAACCCAAATCTTTTATTAAGCGTTACCGGGCCGCCTGATCCTGCCACGCGAAACGGTCTTGCGAGAATTGTGGGGCACACGCTCTGGCTGGAGCAATTGAAAGCAATCGGGATCACGATTGTGTTGGCGGTGATAGGCAGCGCAATTATCGGCGCCGTTGTTCGTGGGGTAATTGGGTTACGAATCACACCGGAAATCGAGCGGCAAGGTCTCGATATCAATCAGCACGGCGAAGAAGGCTATATGACGACAACTTGATATTTCTCAAGGCCCCGCCCCCTTTTGCACAAGGCCATAGTGGCAGGCGCTTAACGCTCGATTTAGATGGGAACAAGGCAATGAAAACTTCCTTAACGATCGCAATTTTTTTGACTATCAGGGGAATTGCATCGGCTTACACACCTGCAGAAATCGCGGCGGAATCTAAAAAGGCTAACGACTTTTTCGAGAAATGCTGGGACGAGACGCTTTCACGCCATCCGGTGGACGAATCGTTTTATGGAATCAAGACGCATTACGATCAGCTGGAGGATTTGTCTGACGAGAAAGCCACGGCCGATGAGAAGGTTTGGGAGCGCCAGCTGGCGGATTTGAAAAAGAACGTCAAGGTCGAAGCGCTCGATGCGCAAACGCAGTTGAGTTACAAACTCTTCGAGCGCGAGGCGGCGCGCGAAGCGGAAGAATTCAAATATCGCTTCGACATTTATCCAGTCAGCCAGATGCGTGGCGTCCATGCGCAGATGCCGACTTTCATGATCAACATTCACAAGATCGATGACGTGAAAGACGCGGAGGCGTACATCGCGCGGCTGCGCGCGTTTCCCAAATTGTTCGATCAGTTGCTCGTCAATTTGAAGGCGCGCGAAGAGAAAAGAGTGGTAGTACCTCGCTTCGTTTTTCCGCTTGTGCTCGACGCCTGCCACAAGGTCATCCAGGGGAAACCGTTCGATTCCGGGCCTAACGACAGTCCGCTGCTGGGAGATTTCACGAAGAAAGTGACCGCCTTAAGCAACGCCGACGGCAACACGCGCGAACGGCTGGTGGCCGATGCGACCAAGGCACTGAACGAATCAGTAAAACCTGCCTATGAGAAACTGATCGCTTTCTTGGAGGAGCAAGCCAAGCGCGCCACCGAAGACGACGGTGTCTGGAAGTTCAAGGATGGCGCGGAGTTTTACGAGTCCACGCTGCATCGCACGACCACGACAAACATGAGTGCGAAAGAGATTCATGAAACCGGCCTGAAGGAAGTGGCGCGTATCCAGGATGAGATGAACAAGATCCGGGAGAAAGTCGGTTTCAAAGGCGATCTCCAGGCCTTCTTCAAGTTCATGCGCGAGGACCAGCAGTTTCGCCTGCCGAGCAACGAGCAAGGTCGCGCAAAATATCTGACCATGGCCACCGACATAATCGAAACGATGAAGAAGCGGGTCGACGAGCTTTTCGTAACCAAGCCGAAGGCAGACATTGTGGTAAAAGCAGTGGAGAGTTTTCGAGAAAAATCGGCCGGCAAAGCTTTTTATCAGCAACCGGCGCCGAATGGAACGCGCCCCGGAATGTTTTATGTGAACCTGCGCGACATGCAGGACAATCCAACCTACGAACTGGAAGCGCTGGCCCATCATGAAGGCATTCCTGGCCATCACATGCAGATTGCCATTGCGCAGGAGCTGAACGGGGTTCCGAAGTTTCGGAAATTCTCGCACGCCTACACCGCCTACACGGAAGGCTGGGGTCTTTACAGCGAGCTGACGCCAAAAGAGATCGGGCTCTATGCGGATCCTTACTCCGATTTCGGCCGTCTCTCGCTCGAGCTGTGGCGGGCCGGGCGTCTCGTGGTGGACACGGGGATCCATTCAAAACGTTGGACGCGCGACCAGGCGATCGATTACCTGATCAAGAACACGCCCAATACGGAGGCGGACTGCACCGACTCGATCAATCGTTACATCGTGATGCCGAGCCAGGCGACCGCTTACAAGGTCGGAATGCTGAAGATTCTCGAGCTGCGCGAGAAAGCGAAGAAGTCGTTAGGCGACAAGTTTGATATCCGGCAGTTCCATGAAGTGGTCTTGGGTGATGGCAGCGTGCCGTTGGATGTGCTGGAGGAGCTGGTCGATCGCTGGATTAAGTCGAAGCAGCCTGGCTAGCGCTAAGGGATATGGATTGCGATACCGAACAGCTTAATCTCCTCGCGATTTTTCACTATGTCGTAGCGGGTTTGGCCGCTCTCTTCTCTTTTTTCCCCTGCTCTACACGACAATTGGCGCCATCTTCATATTTGCCGCGCGGCACGGAACAGCCAAACCGGGCGAAGACTTGCCCCCCGAATTTCTTGGCTGGATTTTTGCCGTGCTCGGTTCGCTGTTGTTCTTATCGGAATAGCAATGGCAATCTGTATTCTGATTGCCGGTCGATCTCTTGCGCTCCGCAAACGCTACTCGTACGCTTTCATAATGGCTTGCATCGAATGTCTCTTCATTCCCTTTGGAACAATTCTCGGAGTGTTTACGATTGTTGTGCTTTCACGCGAATCTGTGCGGGCATTATTCTCTACGGCAACCGCGCAAGCGCCGAATTGAAACTCCGTTTTAGATTTTAAAGAGTAGGCGATGGACCTGCTCTGATGTCGGCTTCGACCTAGAGGCACGGCTGATGGCCCTCGGGACGGACTGCTGGGAATATAGACGCAGTCGAGCGCAAGATACTCATTGCTCTGGTGACAGGCGTGTCGCCTGAAACTAGATAATGCAGCCGACACGGCTGCCGCTACAGTTCGCCAATCCGAAGCGTACTGCTCTGCTTACGGATGGGTCCGGGCTTCCCGCTGCAGCTGTTCGGCGTTCGCCTTCTGGACGTTCAAAGCGCCAGGGTCGGCGCTGCCGTTGTCGTCAACTTCCACCCAGCGACCGCCGATGTGGCTGCCTGTTTGCGACGGTACCCAGATCATGTGCTTTCCCTTTTTTACAGGTGCGCTTGCCTGAGATGCAGTCACAGGTTTCAAGTCAAAATTGAGTTGTGTCGACTGATCGGCCTTCGTCTTCGTATTGGTGATCGAAGCCTTAACCGCGCCATTCACTACCAACGTGGTCCGAAAAACGCCTGCCGGCAGACCATCTGCCGTGTAGCGACCATTTTGATCTGTCTTGACGACCTTAAACAACTTGCTGCCGTCTTTCGACTCGATTCGAACGTCGGCGCCTTTTATCGCCTGCCCTTTCGCATCCTTTACCACGCCTTGAATTGCTGAACCTCCAGCCCAGGCAGTCGCAACGGAAAGAACAAATCCAACAAAACCGATGTATGATGATTTAGTAAGCATAATATCCCTTATTTCCTACAGGAAACAGAAGGCGAAGTTCCCAAATAATTTGTTGTTAACGAAAACGGCTGAGCATGCCGAAGTTAGAAAAGTTCGTTTAACCCATCTATTCTTGCCGCCCCTGGCTCATTCGCTGTTCCCTCTTAAAACTTTCACTGCAAAAAAGAATGTCACGCAACTTCGGTGGCGAAGATGGCTTACAGCGGCAAAGGCTCGGGGAATACCGCAGCGGGCTCAGAAACGTTTCTTGAGCGATCACATACCAGATGCGGTCCTTAATACTGGTCGTCGCTTCATCGTAGTCGTTTCAACATCATCAATGACCAACGTTGTATGTCTGAATGTTGGAATCGAAATGCGGGTTTCCCTCGTCGTCGACTTCGACCCAATTACCGCCGATGTGGCTCCCGGTGCGAGCTGGCACCCATACCACGTGCTTTCCGCCTTTTGTAATGCTAGCTGCTTGGGATTTTGGCTTGAAATCGAAATTCAGCTGAGTCGGTTGATCCACCTTGGTCCGAGTATTCGAGATCGACGCCTTAACCGTGCCATTCACAAGCAATGTTATCCGGTACACGCCCGGTTGCAGCCCCTGTGAAATATAGCGGCCCTTTGGATCGGTCGTAGCTGTGCTGAACAACTGTTTGCCGTCTCGCGATTCGATCCGAACGCCTGCGCCCTTAATCGGTTCGCCTTTTGCATCTTTGACAAACCCCTGAAAGGACGCTGGCCCGTCCGCTGTGACTTTGTTCGTTCGCAGACCGGTTTCCGATGCGCGATAAAGCACAGTGGTAGCCACTCCCGTCTTTGGAAGCGCAGGCGTCACCTCCGCTTTAATTTTGTTCGTTCGCGGACCCGCTTCCGATGCGCGATCACGCACACTGGTAGTGACTCCCGTCTCCGCAGGTGCAACGGTCGCCTCTGCCGTAATTTTGTTCGTGCGCGGGCCGGCTTCCAATGCGCGATCACGTACAGTAGTAGCGACTCCCTTCTCTGGAGGTGCAGCGGTCACTCGAGTGTCCGCACTGCGCTGGTCGAAACCTCCCGAAGATGTAGAATCCGGAACTGTGAATGGATTAGATGGATTCTGTAAGGGCACGCTAATGCCGGTACTGCTTATCGGATGAGTTACATCTGTGAAAAGTCGCTGTTGATAAAAGTCGTACGTGCCATTGATGGGTTGTTCTTGGGCGGAAGGTCGAACGGCGAGTTTGTATCGCTGATCTTTGGTCTCGCTAGCGTCGCTGACGGGCAAAACTGCAACAGTCTTATCCGGCGGAGTAAGCTGCGACGCTCGGAAAAATTCAACGTCAAACAACGAGACCGCAGCCGCGCCTAAAAAAAGACCGGCAGTCGCTGCTCCAACCAGTCTGGGATTACGCTGCGACCAGCGCCAGATCCGCGCTGGGAGTGAAACCGGGCGGGCGACGATTGGACGGCCGTTGAGCCAGCGTTCCAGATCGGCTGCTAAGTCTCCAGCCGACTGGTAGCGCGCTTTCGGATCACGTTCGAGACAGCGTGCACAAATCGTCTCCAAATCCCGATCGAGCGATGGCGCCAGCGAGCGTAGTTTGGGCGCCTGCGTTTCAGACGCTTGGCGAACGACGGAAACCGCATTGGAACCCCGGAATGGTGGACGTCCGGCAAGCACGTTGAACAGAACTGCGCCGAGACTGTAAACATCGGCAGCTTGGGTAAGATCGACGGCTGCGTCACTGGCCTGTTCGGGGGCGATAAAACCTGCGGTTCCGAACGTAGTCAGCGACCTTGTAAGATCGTTGTTCCCGTCCAGCAACTTCGCCAAACCGAAATCGCTGACCAGTGGCTCGCCTCGATCGTTGAGCAGAATGTTTCCCGGTTTGATATCGCGATGGAGAACTCCCCGGCTGTGGGCGTATTCGACAGCACGCGCAACTTTTGCCATGAGTTGCACGCACTTCCGCGGTTCATCGCGCAGAGACGCCGCGTTCTCTTGCAAGCTTCCCTTCTCCGCGAACTTCATGCTGAAAAACGGCAGGCCGTCCCCGCTTTCGCTCACTTCATAAATCGGAAGGATGTTTGGATGATCCAGACTGGCCACCGCCTGTGCTTCTCGTCGGAAACGCTGCAGCGCTCCGTGTGAATCAGCGCGATAACTAAGGACGCGCTTTACCGCGACGATGCGCTGGGAATGTCGTTGCCTGGCGCGATAGATCACGCCCATGCCGCCGCAACCGATCTGCTCGAGAATTTCGTAGTTGCCTAAGAACCAAGGCTTGTGCGGCGCGTCCACCTCGTCGAGTACGGTTTCATAAACTGCCTGAGATAGCTCGTCCCCGCCCTCTAATCCCTCGCCCAGGAGGCAACTCACGCAAACTCCGGCGTCGAGTCGCATGGTTGCTCCACACTTCTCGCATTTTGCGTGCTCTTTGGTAGCGCTCGGAAGCGGATCGGAGCGTTGATCTGAATCTTTCATTGCAATTACTCGGTTCCCGTTGCGAGTGACGCACACAGGTAACGGATCTCGTCGTCCACGTCAGCAGGGTCATCGACGGTTTGCGAGACTTCATCGCGCAGCAGACTGCGGTAACGCTGGCGCATGTTATGCAGCTGTTTTTTCACGGCCGTCTCCGCCATTTCCAGTTCCGCAGATAGATTCGCATATGACAGTTCATCGCGTTCGTCAGTAAGATGGGAGCTTAGTGCTTGGAAAAGCCAGAGCTTGCCTTTGCTTTCGCATTCTTCCCGCAGGCGTTGAAACGCGTGTTCCACAACCGTCGTCGCCCAAGTGAGGTCGAAGATGCGCTCCGGCGGCACGGAGTCGAGTGCTTGAATTGGGATGGACAATTGCGACTGCGCTTCCGCCATCCAATCGTCCCAGGAAATAAATTCCGCGCCGCCGCCGCGTTTGTGGGCATGTGCTTTCTCGGCGGCGTTAACAAGAAAATTTTGGAGCGACTTGAGCAAGAGCGAGCGGAACCGACCCCGACTTCGATCGGCGTGGTGCAACCAATTTTCCTTCAGAATGGTTATAAAAAAATCCTGCGTAAGATCCTGCGCGTCCTGTGTGGAATAGCCGCGTCTGCAGACGAACGAGAAAACGGGTCGCCAATAAGTTCGGCAAAGCTCGGCCAGCGCGTCGCGCGCCTTTTGTTCTTCGCTTCCGTTGACGGCGGAAAGAATGAGGCTCCAGCGGGTAGTTACAAACTCGCGAGGTCGGTTTCCACCCCGGTCGCCAGCCTTCCCGTTCACGAGAGAACATTGTGGGTTCTCGCTCTTCTATACAAGCAATAAACGGAGGATATACAGGCGGCCGCAGTTGTTTTGCCTTTGCGTCGATACGCGTTTGTCATGCCGAGTGAAGTCGAGGCATCTCTTGATTTCGCGGGAGGCATACGAATCAACTCAGGTTTTGGAGCAATCAACGCCGAGCTCCCAACTCTCAACATCCAACTCTCAATGAACAAGACTGCCGGCGGAGGGGCTCGAACCCACACGATCTTGCGATCACTGGATTTTGAGTCCAGCGCGTCTGCCAATTCCGCCACGCCGGCGTTGCGGGACCGGAGCGAAAGGATACGAAATTCGCGGGCAAGCTCAACCTCCCTGTGCTGAGCGCGCGCTGCTCTTAACGCACCCTATTTATGCGCAAAGACACAATCCGCTGAGGACAGCGGACACTACAGCAGCTCGAGCATTCGCAAGCCACGCGGTGGCCCGAGAATTTCGCGAAGAACAATTGCGTCGCGCAAACCGGATTTCGATGCCAGCAACATGGCGATGTTTGTTCGTTCCTCGGCTTTACCAATTGGCGGCGTCGCTCCCGCGTAGACTTGCGCGGGCGCTTTGAAGATCGGCGCCGGCGCAATCGGCAACGGTCCTACGTGAACTTCGAAAGCGGCTGGAACCATTTTCTCCTCGCCCCTGACACTCCGCGGCGGAAGAATTTCTTTCGGGATTATCTCGCGCTTGCGCGGTTTTTCTCGCCTCAGTCGCGAAAGCGATGACATCGGCGGCTGCACCGGCGCAAGTGGACGGAGTGGAATATTTGTCCGAGGCACGACTGGCGGCGGTCTTGAGGTTGGCGGCTGGCCAAGCGCTTCCAAGAGTTTGCGAATCCGGTCTTCGCCCGACTCCGTCGGCGCGCGCTGCGGTGACGTAGGCGTTCGCGGAATCGGTGTCGATGTTCGCTTCGTCTGATCTTTGCTTTTTTTGCCTGCTATCTTCGCCAGGAACTGGAACAAGACAGCGACCACGACAAGCAAAAGGAAAAGGAAATTATCGAAATTGGCTGCAATCATTGATTGTCGTTAAATCGTTAAGACGTCGAAGCGTTAAAAGGTTACACTTCTCACTAATCACCGATTACGAATCACGTCCCTTCAGTGCGCGGCCTGTCGCCGCCTGCAATTGATTCGCGCATCGACGTGTCCGCCTGCACATTTTTCATCCGGACGTAATCCATTACGCCAAGATTACCCGAGCGAAATGCATCTGCCATCGCCTGCGGAACGAGCGCTTCTGCTTCCACAACTTTGGCACGCATCTCTTGCGTCTTGGCTCGCATCTCCTGCTCGACTGCTACGGCGGCCGCGCGGCGTACCTCAGCTTTCGCTTGCGCAACGCGCTTGTCGGCCTCTGCCTGCTCGGTCTGCAATTTCGCGCCGATGTTATCGCCGACGTCCACGTCGGCGATGTCGATCGAAAGGATTTCGAACGCGGTGTTGCTATCGAGACCTTTGGCCAGCACTGTCTTGGAAATGCGATCGGGATTCTCCAGCACTTCCTTGTAGGAATGGGCTGAACCAATCGCGCTAACGATGCCTTCGCCGACTCGCGCGATGATCGTTTCTTCAGTCGCGCCGCCGACGAACCGATCGAGATGCGAGCGCACGGTGACCCGCGCTTTGACTTTCACACCGATACCGTCCTGTGCGACACCATCGATCGTTCCGCGGCCCATTGCCGGATTAGGTGCGTCAATCACTTTCGGATTGATGCTCGTGCGCACCGCTTCCAAGACCGTCTTACCTGTTCCTTTTGTGGCAAGGTCGATTGCACAAGCCCGGTTGAAATCGAGCGAGATTCCTGCCTTATCAGCTGCAATTAAAGCAAGGACCACATGGCTCACATCGCCGCCTGCGAGGTAATGCGCTTCCAACGGATCACTGCGAACATCCAGACCTGCTTTCACTGCCGTGATGCGATTGTCCACGATCAAACCGACAGGCACCTTGCGTAGTCGCATTCCCACCATCTTTCCCAGACTCACCGGCGCATTTGCGATTCGTGCCCGCAGCCAGAGACCGAAAAAATTGAAAAGAACAACCGCCAGCACGAACGCAAACAGCGCCAGCACCGCGACGCCGACCAGATAAAGAGATTCCATATTGCGGCGGAGCCTATCGGAACCGAAACAACCCGGAAAGTTCTAATTGGTGGGACGCGTTCCCTGGCACGCCGTAGCGAGTCGAAGGCGGCTCAACGCCTTGGTCCCGCAACTGCGGGACGGCTTTGCCGCCTGATATTAGCGCCCTCGGCCATGGTGCCTGACATCGGTCCGAGCCGGACTGGCATCTCCGGAGAAGCCGATCCACGTGTAGGTTGCCTGGCTCGAGAAGTGGTGAGTTTTTTTGCTCGCATTATGCCGCGCTTTTCGATAAAAGCGCAATTCCCATGATTTCGCCTTGCGATGGGCCTGGTTAGAGAACGCGACATTCACTCCCAATGCACACCCTTGAAGAATGGCAGCAGTGGTACCAATCAGTTAGCATAATAGTGCCCCGCGCTCACACGCCTTATCGACCACCCGAAGATCCTTTACTCGAAGCGTGGGACAACCGGTTAGCCGCGCAGAATGTTTACTTTGATATATGCGTCGCCAAACACATTGGCCACGCGCGTGTTGTTGACGACAAGAGCATCGCGTCCCTTCGAGTCGATCAAGGATTGGCGAAGCCTGCGATAGAAAAGGCCGTCGGCGCGTTCATTCGCGACGGTTCCTGGCCGGCTCTCACACATCGAGAGCATTTGCATTTAATCGTCCGCATCCGGCTAGCCCGAAAAGTAGTAGCAGCTATTCGGGAGGGCACGCCGCAGGGCATGGTTGTTAAGAGCCAAATGCCTGACCTTGGAAATCGTGAGTACGCGATCCGGTGGTTTCTTGTCGATCTTTGGAATTTGGCAGGCAAAGCCTTCCTTGCTGCGATGGCCCGTGATTTCCTGGAAAAGCGAACGGAATCTGAAAGCGATAAAAGCCAGGTCGAACAACTGGCTGGCGAACGAACAAATTGACCGGCAATTTGGTGCTCGGGGCGGGACTTGAACCCGCATGCCTTTCGGCATACGCCCCTCAAACGTACGTGTCTGCCATTCCACCACCCGAGCTTTGAATTTGGAAATGCGCCGAAAATCTTCCGTCAATCTGCGCCTGTTGGCAACCTGTCTTACTCTTGTTCTTCCTCATGATCGTAATCGAACGAAACCAGCACAAATTATGAACGCCGGTGTCCCGACGTGAAATCAACTGATCAGTGGTTAGGTTCCTGAAGCGAGCAGGAGCATGAGCACGATTACGAGTGACGATAAAGAATGGATCAAAATCGACCTGCACATTCATACCCTCGATGATCCCAAAGACGCGGTGGATTACTCCGCGCACCAATTGCTCGAACGCGCGCGCACACTTGGCTTTCGCGTCCTTGCGATCACCTTGCACGACGCAGTCTTTAATCGACCGGAAGTATTCGCTGATGCAGCGGCCATGGGTATTCTGCTTATCCCTGCCGCGGAGATGCGTCTGCACGGCGCGGACGTCATCGTGCTAAATGTGAGCGCCGAAGAAATGGCGGAGCTGAAAAGCTTTGATGATCTACGGCGCCTGCGGGCGCGGCGCGGCGACTCGATTTTTACAATTGCGCCCCACCCGTTTTACAGGTTTGGGGGCTCGATCGGATCGCGATTGTTTCAAGAGATAGATTGCTTCGACGCCATCGAGTTCTGTCATTTTCACATAGGGCTCTTTAATCCGAATCGCCGTGCCAAGAGAGTGGCGTCGCGTTTCGGCAAACCGTTGATCGCCACCTCCGATGCGCATCGGCTGCACGCGTTTGGCCGCCACTACACGAGCATCCCCATGCCTTCTGCGCTGACCCTCGAAAATGTTTTCGCAGCCTTGCGCAGCGGCCCGCTGCGCCTAACGAGTCCTGCGTGCAGTTTCACCGCTCTTGTCAGCGCGATCTATTTTGTTTTCCTTGCACATCCCTTTCGAGTGCGCCGGAAGATCGCCGCCTCTAAGAGACAATCTTCGAGCGGCGAAACCCGGGTCGTCCGTTAGGCTCCTAGCGGGAAGGAGATTCGGGCGTCAGGTCGTAGATTGCGCCCCAGTCGCCCGACGCTATGCGACGCGCCGTCGTTTCCCATGGACGGGAGCAAGAGCGGATGATTGTAGGTCGGGTAAGCGGCGAAGCGAGCCTCAACCGGCAAAGGCCGAACCGCGGTGCCGATTGCATCAAGTCTTGCGCGGTCAATGAGTCCAAAGCCTGGATGCCCGGCAGTCAAGCCGCCTAGCAACGTGACAAATCCAGAAGTGAAAAGTGCAATGCAGGTAATTGCTCGTTCCGGAAACGCCCAGCGCCCAATCAAATCGCTCCACAAAAACGGGAGAATGAGAAAGTACCCCCAAACCATCAGTTTGAGATTGTCCCAGTCCCATGGCGCAGTTTGAACGAAGTACCCAATGGCGAAGATCACAACCGCAGACAGCACAAATGCCATGTCTGCGGGCGGTTTGCTACCCCAGCGCCAGCCGGCTTTCCAAACACGCCAGCCACACAGCCCTACCAATGCCAGCGTAAGCAGGACCCATAAGCCAAAGTTCGTTAGCCAGAACTGAAAGAACGGTGCGATCACGCCGTTCCAAGTCTTTTGCAGCAGTGAGCCGAACCCCGTGGCAGATCCAAAATTCGCAGTGCCACCCAATCGAAAGAAGGGCGCGCCGAAGTCCGCCGAATCCTGCACCCAGCCCGGATGCCATTTCACCAATGATTTCGCATGGAACTGGTCGGTAACCAGCCAAACGAAAAACGTCGCAGGAATTAATGCAGCACTAAACAGCGCAATGGCGTGTCTGCGTATCGGCGCGTCACTGAAAATTTTGGGCCACGCTACCCGCTCGAACAACAGCGCAACAAGCAGCACGATCGTCAGAGCAATAAAGGTATGCACGTGAAAAAGTGGCATCGATGCGTAAAGGGAGACTTCGACCCAAAAGGGTAGAGGTCCCTTTCTATTGCTGTGGGTGCTCACCGCGGTGGCTGGACCGGCGTCATCGGCCGCAACCGGAGGTTGAGCCTCGGAGTCACCCGCTTTCGCCTCGGCGTTCGTAGCCGCTTCAGAAGAGGAGACCTCCTGTGCTGACGAATCCCGGCGAGTCGGAGCCATCGGAGTCTCACGAAAGTATTTCTCCCGCCAATGCCACAGCAGAACCAGCGCCGCAGGAATCGCGTAAAGCCATCCGCGCTGAGTCACGAACATGGAAAGCGGAATGCTTTTCCAGGCGATTTTGTTGCCGCCTTGGTAATCCAAAAACTTCAGCGTCTTCAAAAACTGAAAGCCAGCTATTCCGCCGTTGAACAAAAAACCTGCCACGCCGAAGGTGCCGCCCCATCGGAAAAACGCATAAAAAGTGGCGAGCGAACCAAGCAATCCAGTCCAAACCAGTCCGCGTATTAGATCGACGTGAACGAGGCAAAGCAAAGCGTTAAACAAATCGATCCCGGCCGGATACCTTAGTTTGCTAAAGGCGTAGATCGGGCTGT
>WNGQ01018045.1_pt1 | contig 12463 bp, 12 predicted proteins | sample 5407661 | NCBI WGS metagenome assembly WNGQ01 (sample SAMN13153382, study PRJNA577476) | soil metagenome | isolation source: 60 cm soil or saprolite under Garry oak tree replicate 2 | place: USA:California | collected 2016-06-15
CAGGACGAGGCGCTCGCCCCACTCGATCCGGCCGCCGTACTGCAAGGGGCCTACACCCTGCTCCAAGCCCAGGGCGCCTTGAAGCCCGTGCAGGCCGGGCTCGAAATCGCGCCGGCCGTCCCGCAGATTCTCGGCACCGCCCACATCCTGGAGCAGGCGTTCGTGAACCTGGTACTGAATGCCGTCGATGCGGCCCCGGGCGGGGTCGTCGTGCTGGGCGCGCGCCCCTGGGCGTATGAGCCCGGGCGCGCGGCGCCGAAGCGCGAGACGGACCCGGACCGCGCGTCCTTCCCGCGGGGCCAGGCGCGGCGCCCCACGCGGGTCGAATTCGCGGCGGGCCAGCCCGGGGCGCTCCTCATCGTCGCCGACTCGGGTCCCGGGGTCCCGACGGCGGACCGCGAGAAGATCTTCGAGCCCTTCTATACCACCAAGCCGCCCGGACGCGGCACCGGGTTGGGTCTCGCCATCGTCGCGCGCGCGGTGCACGACATGGGCGGCGTCGTGTGGGTGGACACGGCGCGCGAGGGCGGAGCGGCCTTCAAAATGTTCTTCCCTGCTGTGCCCCCCGATGGTCACGTTCGCTCCCCCTCTCCACAACGTGGAGAGCGGGCCGGGGGGTGAGGATGCCTCGCGTCCTGGTCGTCGACGACGAGCCCGGGCTGCGCCAATCCCTCGGCCTGCTGCTCGCCGACGCCGGCTACGACGTCGCGGCCGAAGGCGACGGGACCAGGGGCCTCGCGCGCGCCCGAGCCGAGGCCTTCGACCTGATCCTGTGCGACGTGCGCATGCCCGACATGGACGGGCTCTCCTTCCTGCGCGCCTACAAGGGCGCCGGCGGTGCCGCCCTCGTCATCATGATGAGCGCCTACGGGGGCGAGGAGGCCGCCCTCGCCGCCATGAAGGAGGGCGCCTACGATTACCTCCCCAAGCCGTTCCGGCCCGACGAGGTGGTACTCACGCTTCGCAAGGCGGAAGAACGGGAGGGACTTGGCCGCACCATCGCGACACTAAGGGCACAGCTCGACAGCAGTCCAGCCGCTCGCGCCCTCATCGCGGAGAGCCCGGCGATGCGACAGGCGTTGGAGATGGTGGCGCGCGTCGCCGAGCACAAGACCACCGTGCTCATCACGGGCGGGCGCGGCACCGGCAAGGAGGTCGTCGCGCAAGCGATCCACCGCGCGAGCCCGCGCGCCGGCCGCCCGTTCGTCGCCGTGAACTGCGCGGCGATTCCCGAGACGCTGCTCGAGTCCGAGTTGTTCGGGTACGTGAAGGGCGCGTTCACCGGCGCTGCCGGAGACCGGCCCGGCCTGTTCGAGCAGGCCGACGGGGGCACCTTGCTGCTCGACGAAATCGGCGAGCTGCCGCTGCCGCTCCAGGCAAAGCTGCTGCGCGTGCTGCAGGAGAGCGAGATCCGCCGCGTCGGCGACCAGCGGACACGGCGCGTGGACGTGCGGCTCCTCGCGGCCACTGCCAAGGACCTCGGCGCGGAGGCCGCGGCCGGTCGGTTCCGCGAGGATCTGTTCGACCGCCTCAACGTGGTCGCCATCCACCTACCACCGCTCGCCGAGCGCCGCGAGGACATCGCCCCTTTGGCGCGCCACTTCGCGCTGCAATTGGCCCGCCGCTTCGGGCATCCGCTCGCCCTGAGCGAAGCGACCGTGGCGTGGCTGGTCGAGCAGCGCTGGCCGGGGAACGCGCGCGAGCTCGAGCACGCGATCGAGCGCGCGGCGGTGCTCTCCGATAAGGAGATCCTGGAGCCGGTGGACCTCAGGCCTCACCCCCCTTCCCCCTCTCCACAACGTGGCGAGGGGGAGCGAGGGGGTGAGGTCACGCTCCGCGAGGCTGTCGAGGCCGCGGAACGCCAGGCGATCCGCTCGGCCCTCGCGGCGGCGGGCGGCAACCGGCGGGAGGCCGCGAAGCGGTTGGGAGTAAGCCTGCGCACGCTGTTTTACAAGATGGATCGGTACGGTTTGGACTAGTGCAGCACTTTGCACTGATGCAGCGCATTGCAGTCCCGCCCCACTGCGTCCTATATCATAACATCAATAAATACAACGTATTACGCTATGGCACGGAGTCTGTACTGACATCTGTCCGGAACGGAGGCGCTCACATGAGACGCTCGGGCTTTACGACGATCGAGATGATCATCGTGATCATCATGATCGGCGTGATTGCGGCAATCGGCTTTCCCACGATTCACCGGACGCTCGACAAGACCAACGTCCGTTCGGCGCGCGTCGCGGTCGGGACGTACGCCGTGATGGCGCGGTCGGCCGCGATTCAGCGCGGCTGCCGGTCCGCCGTGCGCTTTGTCTCCGGCACGGGCTCCAGAGTGTGGGTGACGGCGTGCCGGCCGGGGACACCGGGCACGACGGACACGGTCGGCCCCGTGAAGAACCTGTACGACGACTTCAGCGTGACGCTGAGCGCGAGTCAGGACTCGGTGCGTTTCGACCCGCGCGGCCTGAGCCTCGAGACCGTCAACACGGTCGTGCAGTTCACCGGCAACGTAGCGGCGAACACGGATTCCATCGTCATCAGCATGTTAACCGGCAAGGTGGTGCGGTAATGGAACGGGAACGCGGTTTCACTATCGTGGAGGTCGTGGTCGCGATCATGGTGCTCACGGTCGGTTTGCTCGGCCTCGTCACTTCGGCCGCCCTCGTCACCCGCATGATCGGTCGCGGCCAACGCTCCGCCGTGGCGGCGGCGTATGCGGGGCGGCGGCTCGAGATGCTGCGGGCGACCGCCTGCGGGGCGCGCAGCCCCGGGAGCGAGGTGCTCATGCGGGGCTCCAACCCGGTCGACTCGCTGCAGTGGCGGTTCGACAGCCTCACGGGCGGCAGCCTCAGCTTCAAGGTCGTGGTCTACAACAAGTACGCGACGGCACTCGGCAGCTGGCGCACCGACAGTGTGGAGACGGAGGTCTCATGCCTGCGCTAGCCCGCCGGGGGTTCACCCTCATCGAGCTGATGATCGCGCTCGTACTGCTCGGGATCGTGTCCGGCGCGATCTACCAGGTGCTGGTCAACAACCAGCGCGTCTACCAGGCGCAGACCCAGCAGATCGACCTGCAGCAGAACCTGCGCGCCGCAGCCACGATCCTGCCGGGCGAGTTCCGTGAGCTGGACGCAGCCGACGGGGACATCCAGGGGCCGCTGTCGGCGACGTCGATGACGATCCGCGCCATGCGCAAGCTCGGGTTCATCTGCGTCGCGCCGGTGCTGGGCGGGGGCGTCGGCAACATCTCGATCACGGTGCGCAAGACCCCGATGTTCGGGCGGACGCTGTCGTTCGGGGGGAACGATTCGCTGCTGGTCTTCTTCGAGGGCAAAGCCACGAGCCGCAACGACGATACCTGGCTACCCGCACAGGTCAAGGGAGTGACGGGCGGGACGTGCGTGTTGGATCCCAACCCGCTCAATCAAGGCTTCGTGCTGCAGCTGCAGCCCCAGTGGCTGGGTGCCGTGGACGGCACGGGAAAGGCCGTGTACAACTGGGCTGGGGCGATCCCCCGCGGCTCGCCCGTGCGCCAGTTCGAAACGGTCACGTACCGCGTGTACCAGGCGTCGGACGGCAAGTGGTATCTCGGCTACGAGAGTGTCTACCCGCCCGCGACGATCCAGCCGCTCATCGGCCCGTTGACCGGAAGCGCGGGGGTGGAGTTCGACTACTACGACTCGACCGGGGCCGTCACGACGGTGCCGAACCAGGTCGCCCTGATCGACATTCACCTGCGCGCCCAGACGGCGACGCCGGTGCGGTCGGGCGGAGCCCAGGGAGCCATCGATTACAAGGTCGACAGCCTCACCACTCGGGTGGCGCTGCGGAACAACCCGCGCTGCGGGCCGTGCCAGTGAGCCAAGGAGCGCGGGGCACCATGTCCACAAGGGAGCGGTCTATGAAGCAGGTCCTGAAGAACGAGCGCGGGATGGCGCTCGCCATCGCGATCGTCGCGCTGGTGGTCGTGGGCGCGCTGGTCGCGGGCGCGCTGTTCTCCGGCACGCAGGAGCAGCGCGTGGCTGAGAATACGCGCCGGGTCCAGGCGTCGTTCGGCGTAGCCGAGGAAGGCGTGAACGAGGTCATCCGTGCCTGGCCGAACAGCACGACGACCTTCAACGCCCTGGGCATGTATCCGGGCGCGAACAGCACGCGGACCTGGAGCGCGACCCCGGCCCTGAGCAAGACGGGGAAGTTCAACGGGACGCTGTACAAGCTGAACGACGAGCTCTACTTCATCGATATGACCGGCCAGGATAACCAGAGTTTGGCCGGCGGCCTGCGCGGCGGCGGGGCGAGCCAGCGCATCGGGCTCTTGGGAACGATCCGCCCGCTGCAGATCAACATCGGCGCCGCCGTCACCTCGGGCGGCGACAACATCATGAAGGGAAACTCGAACATCGACGGCAACGACAACGTCCCGTGGGCGTCGTGCCCGCCGCAGGATAGCGCGGTGGCGGGCATCCGGGTCGAGCAGAACGGCAACGTGTCGGATACGACCGGCATCAGCGGGAACCCGAAGGTGTTGAAGGACCCGACGCTGACGGACAGCTCCTTCTCGAGGTACGGGGACGTGACGTACTGGGACCTCGCCTCGCGGGCGAGCATCAACTTTACGAGCCCGGAGAACTTCAATAACTCGATCGCGCCCACGACCGTGAGCGGTAAGTGCGACTATTCGAACAGGTACAACTGGGGCGATCCCGCCAACCCGACCCAGCCGTGCGGGAGTTACTTCCCGATCATTCACATCGGGGGGACCGGCACCAGCATCATCAACGGCAACGAAGGCCAAGGCATCCTGCTGATCGACGGTGACCTGTCGGTTCAGGGCGGGTTCCAGTGGTACGGGATCGTGATCGTGAAAGGGTCGATGAAGACCTCGGGTGGCGGCAGCACCGAAGCGCACTTCTGGGGCGCGGTCCTGGTGCAGGACACCGTGGCCTTCGGGAGCGACACCGTGAACACTTACACCGGTCACGCCAACCTCCTGTACTCTAAGTGCGCTATTATCAAGGCGTTAGACAACACAGGCATCGTGGCGATGATGCGGTCGCGGGGGTGGGTCCAGCTGTTCTAAGTGACCTAACTACGTGCCGGCAAAGTACTTGTTGGTTCGGCCTCAAGTAGGTTCGAGGCTTGACAGGATAAGGGGCGGGGCATACTGTAGTTTGCCCTCGCCCCCTCTTGTCTCTAACCCCTAGGCAACCATGGCGCTTTTCGGGCTGTTGGGCGGCAAGAAAACCTCGGTCGGCTTGGACATCGGCTCCGGGATCATCAAGGTGGCCGTGGTCGACCATTCCGGCAGCGAGCCGGAACTGGTCAAAGTGGCCACGACCGAGGTCGCCGCTGACGCCATCGTCGAAGGCGAGGTCATGGACCCCGGGATCGTCGCCGAGGCGATCCGGGGGCTGTTTGCCACGGCCGGGGTCAAGCAGAGGTCGGTCATGACGGCGGTCGGCGGCCGGGACGTGATCGTCAAGAAGATCCAGATGGACCGGATGAAGGAAGGTGACGCCCGGGAGGTGATTCGCTGGGAGGCGGAGCAGCACGTCCCCTTCGACATGGCGAACGTGGAGCTGGACTTCCAGATCCTCGACCCGGACGCCGAGGGGCTGCAGATGAACGTGATTCTCGTCGCGGCCAAGCGGGAGCTGGTGGAGAGCCGCACGTCGCTGCTCGGCGAGGCGGGGCTCGAGGCGTCGGTCATCGACGTCGACGCGTTCGCGATTCACAACGCGTTCGAGCTGAACCACCCCGACGCGATGCAGGGCGTGGTGGGCCTCGTCAACATCGGTCACGAAGTGACCAACGTGAACATCGTGGAGGACGGCGTGCCGGTGCTGACGCGCGATCTCTCGGTGGGCACCCGGCGCTTTCGGGAGGACTTGCAGCGCGAGAAGGGACTCTCGGCCGAAGACTCCGAACGGTTGATCCAGGGGCAGACGCAGAGCGGGGATCTCGCGCCGTACGTGGAGGCGCGGAGCGAGGAGCTGGCAGTCGGGGTGGAGCGGGCGGCGGCATTCCTCCAGACGGCTTCGCGCTCGGCGGGGGGGCTGGGGCGGGTGTTCACGATCGGCGGCGGGGCGCGCATCCCGGGGCTGAACGAGGCCCTGTCGAGCCGGCTCCGGGTGCCGGTCGAGCTGGCGAGCCCGGTGCAGCGCCTCAAGGTGCGCGACGCCGTATTCGAGACGGTGTCGGTCGATGAGGTGGCGCCGCTCCTGATGCTCGCGGTGGGTCTGGCGCTGAGGCGTGCCGCATGATCGAAATCAACCTGCTCCCCGGGAAGAAGAAGGCGGCGCCGGCGGGGGCTGGCTTCAAGCTCGGCCTGAAGCTTCCCGACTTCCGTGCCATCATCGCGAACATCACGAACCCCTGGCTGCTCGCGGCGAGCGGGGAGATCAACATCATCCGCGGGATCGACGCGGACCGCTACATTTGGCCGCACGTGCTCGACCAGATCACCAAGGCGCTGCCCCCCTACACGTGGCTCACGACCGTCGCCGTGGCGAGCGCGGGGGGGAACGTCGCTCCGGGGACCCCCGGCTCGAGCGCATCCCCTGCGGGCGGGGCGGCAGCGGTGGACTCCCTGGGCGTGACGCAGGTGCGGATCTGGATCACGGGAATCACGGTGGACATCCAGGCCTACACCACGTTCCTGCGGCAGCTCGCGGCGTCGCCGTGGCTCACCGACGTGACGCCGGCGACGTCGTCCACGATTATCGAAGCGGACCGGCCGGTGACGGCGTTCAACGTCGCGGTGCGCTACCGGGTCGCGGACTCGGTCTACATCCGCACCGTCCCCTTCACCCAGCCGGTGAGGTAGCGGCATGGCCCTGCTCCCCCAGGACCGGCAGAGCCAGGTGATGCTGCTCATTACCATGGGCATGGTGGCGCTCGGCTACTTCTTCTGGAGCTACTGGGAGCAGCCCACGAGCCAGCAGATCGCGGCCGTGCAGGCCGAGACCGACAGCCTCCAGGCGATCATCGACAAGGCGAAGCAGGACCTGGCGAGCGGGACGGTGGAGGACCTGCGGCGCAAGGTGGAGGCCTACCGCGCGCTGCTCGGCGTGATGCGCCGGCTGGTGCCCGACAAGAACGAGGTGCCGGCGCTGATCGACGACATCTCGACCAAGGCCAAGGTGCGCGGCGTGACGATCGGCCGCATCGAGCCGCTCCCGGTGGATGCCGGGCAGCCGTTCGACACGTACCGCTACCGGCTGGAGATCCTCGGGCATTTCGACCAGCTGGGGGAGTTCTTGTCCGATATCGCGAGCCTGCCCCGCATCATCGTACCGCAGGACCTGAGCCTGAAAGCGGCGCAGCAGCAGGCCCAGCGGTTTCTGAGCGACACGCTGGGCGCGCTGCTCGAGGCGCAGTTCTACATCCGGACGTTCGTCAAGTCGGCCGCGCCGCCCCCGGCGCCGGCGGGGCAAAAGGCGAAGGCCGGGGCGGGGGCCCGCGAATGAGCGCGAGGCTCACCAGTGTCGTGGTGGCGTTCCTCGTCGCCGGGCCGCTCGCGGCGCAGGCCAAACCGCAGCCCGCCAGGCCGGACTCGGCCAGGGCCGACACGGCGCCGCTGAGGCTGGTGCGCGAGGTGTTTTCCTACGAGGGCGGGGGGCGCGACCCGTTCCTGTCGCTGCTCAAGTCGGGCGACATCCGGCCGCTGCTCTCGGACCTGAAGCTGGTGGGCATCTACTACGACGGGCGATACCCGGCGCGCAGCGTCGCGGTGTTGCGGGACGTGACCAACAACAAGGTGTATCGGGCGAAGCCGGGCGACATCCTGGGGCGCCTCAAGGTCACCACGATCCGGCCGCGGGAGATCGTGTTTACGGTGCAGGAGTTCGGCTTCGAGCGGCAGGAGAGTCTGCAGCTCGCCAAGCAGGAGGTAACGCCATGAAGCGCATCGCAGCCCTCGCCGCGTGGCTGGTGGTCGCGGCGGCACCCCGTGCCCTTGCGGGGTCAGGTGGCGGAGGGGGCGGATGGGGGCGTGACGGCGAAGTCCGGGCCGTCAGCGTCCTGCCGGCGGCCCGCAGCGTGGAGGTCGTGATCGACCTGCAGGGCGCGGTCGACGTGCAGGACTTCACGCTGGCCAATCCCGCCCGGCTCGTGATCGACCTGCAGGGCGCGCGGCTGGCGGCGCCGGCGGTGCTGTACGACGGGCAGAACCGCGGCGGCGTCAAGAACATCCGCTACGCGCAGTTCCGGCCCGGCGTGGTGCGGGTCGTCGTCGACCTCGACGTGCTGAAAGACTACCAGATCGAGCGGCGCGACGACCAGGTGCGCGTGAAGATCGGCTCGGAGCGCACCGCGTTCGCCGCGTGGTCCAGCCAGGCGGTGGCGAAGGACCTCACCCCCGTTCCCCCGCTCCGCGTTGCGGAGAGGGGGAACGGGGGTGAGGTCCTTCGCGACCGCCTGGCTGGACCACGCGGCGAACGCGGTGCGCTCCGAGCCGATCTTCACCCGCACCTGGTTGTCGCGCCGCTCGATCTGGTAGTCTTTCAGCACGTCGAGGGTCACCTGGGACGGCGCGGACCTGCGCGAGGTCGTGGCCGGATTCGCCGCGTTCAGCGGCCGCACCATCATTCTCTCGAAGGACCTGAAGGGCACGGTCAGCGCGGAGATCAAGAACCAGCCGTGGGATCTCGCGTTCAACGCGGTGCTCGAGGCACAGGGGCTGACGTTCAACTTGCTCGAGGGCGGCATCATTCAGATCATCGACAAGAGGGACCTGGCGCGCGCCGATTCCACGGTCCCCGTGGAGACGCGCCTGGTGCGGGTGAACTACGCCCGGGCGACGGCGCTCGTGCCGTCGGTGCAGTCGATTCTCACGAAGCGCGGCGCGGTGGTGGCCGACTCGACGACCAACGCCCTCGTGATCACCGAGATCGCGAGCCGCATCAACCGGGTGGAGGAGTTCGTGAAGGGGCTGGACATCCGCACGCCGCAGGTGTCCATCCAGGCGAAAATCATCTTCGTCGACCGCACCGACGTGGAGGAGCTGGGCGTGAAATACGATCTCGGCTCCCCGACGCAGTTCTTCAACCAGCTCGTGACGCGGCCCGATCCCCGCACCGCCAAGCCCGTGGACACGAACGGCGACGGCGTGCCGGACGCGCTCGTGCCGCAGTCCAACTTCGCCCCCGACCAGGTAATCGTCGACCTGGGCGGCAACTCGCTGTCGGCGATCGGCAACGCGAACCAGGCCGTGGTGAACCCGGCGCTGAGCCTCATCTTCTCGACCGCGTTCGGCAACTTCAATCTGACGACCTTCCTGCAGGCGCTGGAGCGGGTGGACCTGGTCGACGTCCAGGCCGAGCCCTCGATCACCACGCTCGACAACCGACCGGCCGAGATCCTGGTCGGCGACCGGGTGCCGATCCGCGTGATCGACGTGAGCGCAGCCAGCGCGGGCGGCAGCAACGTGCCGCGCGCCACGGTGACCTTCCAGCAGACCGGCATCAACCTGAAGGTCACCCCGCACGTGACAGCGAACCGCCAGGTCCTGATGGAGGTGCACGCCGAGCGGTCCAGCGTGAAGCCGGCGTCGGTGGACATCGGTTTCACGTTCCAGACCCAGCAGGCGGACAACCAGATCCTGGTCAACGATGGCGAAACGGCCGTAATTGGCGGACTTACGGTGACCGAGGTCACGGTAGCAAAGACCGGAATCCCTTTCCTTGTAGACCTACCGATTCTGGGAAAGCTGTTCGGCTTCACGTCCCAGCAGGAGGAGCGGCGTGATCTGCTGATTCTCATCACGCCGCATATCATCGACGACCTGGTGACGCCCAGCACCGGGAAGTGACCAGGAGCGTTCATATGCGGCGGGTTGGCGGGAAGCGGTTCCTCTTAGGGCTGGGTGTGCTCGTGGCCACGGTCTGGGCCTGCGAGACCGCTCGCAATCCGGGCGGGATCCAGCGCGACCTCGTCCCTCCGGCAATCACGCTGACCACGTCGTCCGACACGCAGCAAATCGCCAACGGACTGTCGTTCAGCGTCTCCGCCGGCGACAACCTCGGCCTGAAGGACATCCGGCTGACGTACACGGGCGGCTACATCGCCCAGACCGATACGATCTTCAACACGACGGTCACGACCTTCACGAGCGGCGTGAGCGTGAAGTTCCCGGCCAACTCGGGTGCAGGCGGGCTGATCACGATCGTGGGCCGCGCCACGGACGGCGCGGGCAACTTCACGGAAGACACGCTCGTCATCTTCCTTTCGAACGTCCAGGCCCTCAAGGTCCTGCTCCTGGCGCCGGCGACCGGGGCCGTGGCGTCCACCGGCCGGAACATTCCGGTCGAGGTGGTCGCGGTGCAGTTGTCCGGCATCCGCAAGGTCGGCTTCCTGGTGTCGCCGCCCGGGGCGGTGACGAACCCCACGGTGCCGCCCCGTGACTCGGTCCTGTTCACGCTCCCCTACCCGGATTCGGTGGACTACGTGGACACCCTGACCGTCCTCGCCACCACCGGGACGTTCACCATCGTCGGCTTCGCGGAAGATTCCAGCGGCCGGCGCGGGACCAGCAACACGGTCACGGTGAGCGTGCTCTCCGCGGCCAACGACACGACGCCTCCGTCGGTACGGGACTCGATCGGCGCCCGCGTGGAAGTCACGGACAGCGTCACGGTGCACGCCACCGATCCGAGCGCCATCAGCTGGATCGGGTTCCGCGTCCGCCTGGCGTCCGACAGCTCGGTGCTCGCGTTCGACAGCGTGGCGGTCGGGAGCAGCCTGACCGACGTCGTGCGGCGCTTCAACCTCAACCTCGCGGCGCTCATCACGACGTACCCGACGGCCATCCTGGTGGACGGCTACGCCTGCGATGGCGCGGTCAGGCGCAACTGCACCTTCTCGACCGTCAACGGCATCGTGGGCGGGAGCCTCCAGGCCGACTCGGCCGGCGTCGTGGCGGGCACCACCCACGCCCTGCCGGCCGGTGGCCAGATCGTGGACGCGATCTTCAACACCAACCGGCGGGAGCTGTACCTCACCAACGCGTCGCTGGGCCGCGTCGAGGTGTTCAACCTCGGGACCGGGACGTTCGCCCCGAACGGGATCTCGGCGGCGGGGCCGGTGCCCTGGGGCATCGCGCTCTGGCCGGTGGACACGCTGGGGCATTACGACAACAACCGGATCGTCGTGGCGGACGCGGGCGGCACCGAGCTGTCGATCCTCGACGCGAGCACGCGCCTGCTGCTGTGGCGGCAGGGTCTGCCGAACTACCTCATCGAGGAGTACCACGTCATCACCGGTACCTTCCCTCGGCCGCAGATCATCGTGCACGACGTGTCGGATCGGCCGCAGTACGTCGGGACGGTGTGCCGGGTGACCACCGGGTCGTCCACGTGCGCCGCGGATTCCATTTATGCCATTTACTCGACCACGCCGACGCTGAGTAGCTCCTCGCCGTTCAGCGGCAGGGCCACGCTGCGCATGGAGAAGCTCATCAATACGACGAACCCCGATTCGATGTTCGGCCATCTGTTCTGGGAGATCGGCGCCTTGGGCGCGAACGTCGCGGGAGACACCTTGCGCGTCGAGCTGCTGCGGCCGTCCTTGAACTATCGCCAGGTCACGCTCACGGCCTGCGCCTTGGTCACGATCGACTTCGAGTCGTTCGGCCTCGGCGACCAGACGTTCACCCGGAACTCGGGCAACTTCACCCACGCGTTCGTCGGCGAGGGCGGCAACGTCAGCGCGACGTTCGCGCGCGTGTTCGCCTACTCGGCGAAGCAGCTGTTGAGCAGCGGCCCGGGCACCGATACGACCTGCCAGCTCGTTACGGGCTTCCCCGAAAACGGCCACCGGGATGTGGACTTCGGGATGTCTCCGGGCGTGCACGTCAGCGACTTCATCAGCAACACGGGCGTCCACGTGGTGTCGGTCGCGACGAACTTCAACGGTCTCACCAACCTGGTGCGCGCCGACTCGATCTACTACCTCGACCAGGGTCTGCGGCTCTGGGGCACGTCCGCCATCGGCCCGAGCACGCCGGGAATGGACATGAACTACAGCCACGATTTCCAGCCGGGTGGCACGTGCAGTCCCACGTGCGGCGGCACGGGGAGCCTCAACAACCGGATGGTGTTCGCCGGCTCGCCGGACACGAGCATCATCGCGTTCGACACGTACTTCTTCGACCAGCAGGCGCGGATCCCGATCCGTGACCCGATCATCGGATCCCGATCCGTGACCCGATCATCGGCCCGGTGCGCGTGTCGCTCGATACCACCGGGACGGGGCAACAGTACTTGTTCGCGATCACGACGCGGGGGCTCGTGGTGGTGACGCTCCCGACCATCACGAACGGCCATCCGCAGGCGCCGGTGCGGCGGCCGCTGCTTGGGTCGAGCTCTGTCACGCCGCTCAAGCGTGCAGCGCCCAAACCGGCCCCGCAGTCCCCCGTGCCGCGGCGATGAGGCTGAGCGGCGACACAGCAGGACGCGAGCCC
>WNGQ01003117.1_pt2 | contig 12460 bp, 11 predicted proteins | sample 5407661 | NCBI WGS metagenome assembly WNGQ01 (sample SAMN13153382, study PRJNA577476) | soil metagenome | isolation source: 60 cm soil or saprolite under Garry oak tree replicate 2 | place: USA:California | collected 2016-06-15
ATGCGTTCGGTCGCTCCCAAGGCGACAAAAGAAACGCTCAAGAAAGGCGATGCTGCCGGCGTGCTGGCGTCCACAGCGAAAAAAGTGCAGGCCAGCTACGAAGTACCCTTTCAATCGCACGCGACGATGGGGCCGGGATGCGCTGTGGCCGACATTCATACCGATGGCCTATCCACGATTTGGTCGGGCGGTCAGAAACCCCATGCCCTTCAGAAAGGTTTCGCCGAATTGCTGCGCGTGCCCCTCGACAAAGTCCGCGTGATTTGGGTGGAAGATGCCGGCTCCTACGGCCGTCCCGGTTTCGAGGACACCGCAGCCGACGCCGTTCTGCTCTCTCAGGCCGTCGGCAAGCCCGTGCGCGTGCAGTGGTCCCGCGCGGATATGACGGCATGGGGAACCAAAGGCCCCGCCGTAGTCTGCGACCTCGCCGCCGCGATTGATGAGCGGGGAGAAATCGGCGCCGTCGACTTCACCTCGCGTGCTTTTTCAGGCGGCGAGATCATGTTCGTGCCCGCCACGGCGGACAATTATCTCGGCGCGCAACTCACCGGCATTCCCAATACGAGCGGCGTGGACGAATTCGCCCAGTGGGGCGTGCAGGCGCCGGCGTACGTTTTTCCCAATGTCCACGCTGTTTCGCACGTCCTCTCCGGCTTCTACAGCGGGGCCTCGCCACTGCGCTCCACCCATCTGCGCGATCCCGAAGGGCCGCAGACCAGCTTCGCCGTGGAATCATTTATGGATTAACTCGCCGCCGCCACCGGAGCTGATCCCATCGAATTCCGCCTGCGCCATCTCGATAATGCGCGGGCCAAAGCAGTATTAACGGCAGCGGCGGAAAAGGCGGGTTGGGAGCGGCGGCCGTCGCCAAAATCAAACCAAGGCTCGGGCGACATCGTGACCGGGCGCGGCGTCGGATTGAGCACGCGCGGGGGCACTTACGTGGGCACCATCGCGGAAGTGGAAGTGAATCGGCGCACCGGCGCCGCGCGCGTTACGCGCTTCGTCTGCGCCCACGACTGCGGGCTGATCATCAACCCCGAAGCCCTGCGCGGTACCATCGCCGCGAACCTGATTCAATCCATGAGCCGCGGAATGAAGGAAGAGGTCACCTTCGACCGCAGCAACGTCACCAGCGTGGACTGGACCACTTACCCGATCGCTCGCGCTCGAGACATTCCCGCGCAAGTCGATATCGTGCTGATTGATCATCCCGAACTTCCGCCGAGCGGCGCGGGGGAACCTTCCAGCCGCGCCACGGCCGCGGCCATCGCCAATGCTATCTTCGACGCCACAGGCGCTCGCGTGCGCCAGACGCCGCTTACCCCGGCGCGCGTCAAAGCCGCGCTTTCGGGATCACACTCAGCCTGATCGATTGACCGTTATCGGATAGCCTGGTCGCGGGAAGCTGCTTGCTACTCGGCGGGCGGTTCGCTTTCGGAGACCACATCGGAATGCTTGTCCGGCGTGCCGTCGCTCGAAGGCACAGCAGTTTTCTCTGGAGCAACGGATTCGGATGCAGGTGCGGCGATGTCCGGCGGCTCCGAGGAAGCATTCGCGGGCGCAGAGGTCGCTTCCGCTGCCGGCTCAACATTTCCGCGCACATTCGCAGGAGCTTCCTCTGTGGTCGCGGCGCTTTCCGTTGCGGTGGCACTTTCGGTTGCTTCGACTGGCGGCGCCTGCAACCGGGGCGCTAACACATCCACCAGCAAATCGACGACGATCTTCGCCCCGCTTCCATCAGCATCGCGTGTGGGATTGTAACCGGCAAGAACCAGTGCGGCGAGGTTGGGCTGCCGCGCGAAAACGGCCAATGCCTGCCGTACTTCGTCCAGGCTCAATCCGCCCGACCCCGGATAATTCGTCGCCGCAAAATCCTCAGAAGCGACGACATCCAGATCGAGAAGCAGCACAAATTCGTGCCGAGAGCCATGCATGGTTTCGAGCGCTTCCTGTGCCGCCACAGCGGGGCCCCGTTTTTTCAGATCGACAGCCAGATAACGGTGCAGAGGCGAGCGCACCAGCCATCTCTGTTCAGGCTCGTCTATGCGGTCGATCCCAAACACAGCCACGTCCGGCTCGCGCACCAGCGGGGGCTCGCCCCAGAAGCGCAGCAATTCCGGCGCTCCCCGGCCGGTGACGTGGGATATGACCATGCCATCCACGCACCCCGAGGGCGTCATGGCGGGCACGTTCAGCCCGGCGTCGCGATCGACGGAGATCAGGCTGACGTGGCGATAGTACCGGCGGGCTCCGGCAATCGCGGCAAGGACCACCGAATCATCGCCGGACAATATCACTGGCAGCGCGCCCGATTTCACGGCGATCTCCACTTTGGGCCGCAATTCTTCGAGAATCGCCAGCACTTCGTTTACGTTGCGGGCCCTGGGATGTTCGTCATCCGCCTTGTAAACGCGCGGCGCACAGTCGCCGTAATCGGTGACTTGGAATCCCGCGCTGGTGAGGCGGTCGAGAAGACCGGCCGAGCGCAGGGCTGCGGGAGCGCCCTCCTGACCGCTGGCTAATCCGGCCGCACTGGTTGGCGCGCCCAAGAGCGCAATGCTCTTCACCTGACGGACAATCTTGACCGCCAAGATTTCTCCTTGACTATCTTTTGGGGAGCGGCTGATCCCCCGCAGCCGCTTCTGACTGCTAGTACCGTTCCAACTTGTTGCTACGAACTCCAGCTAGCCCGTTATTCGAAATAGTTGGAACGGCACTAGTTGCTCTTGGCCGCTGGCGCGATAACGGCAAGTTCGGGCGGCAATGTAAATCGCACATCCTCGCGAATCAGGTCGAGATCGCTCTGGTCGGTAAAGCCATACTGGGCCAGGCGTTCGCTCACCTGTTCGACCAATACTTCCGGAGCCGAAGCGCCTGCCGTCAGCCCGACGCTTTCAATTCCTTCAAACCAATCTGCGCTAATGGCCGAAGCGTCATCGATCAGCCGTGCCTTTACGCCGCAGCGTTGCGCTACTTCCACCAGGCGATTGGAGTTCGAGCTGTTCGGCGATCCAACAACGAGCATAAGCTGCACTTCGCGCGCCACCTGCTCAACTGCCTCCTGCCGGTTCTGAGTGGCGTAGCAAATATCGTCGGATGCGGGCCCGGCGATCTGGGGAAAGCGTTCCCGCAGCCTGGTCACAATTTCGTTGGTGTCGTAGAGGCTGAGCGTGGTTTGCGTCAAGTAAGCGAGCCGCGTGGGGTCCTCCACCACCAGCCGGTTCACTGCTTCCACGCTGTCCACCACCACGGTCTGCTCCGGAGCCTCACCCGAAGTCCCCACGATCTCCTGGTGATCCTTGTGACCGATCAAAATGATCGTGCGCCCTTCGCGTGCAAAGCGCAGGGCCTCGAGGTGCACTTTGGTCACCAGCGGACAAGTCGCGTCGATCACGCGAAGTTTGCGCAGATGCGCCTCTTCGCGCACGGTTGGGGGGACGCCATGAGCGCTGAAGATGAGCACCGCCCCGATCGGCACGTCCTCGACCGATTCGACAAAGATCGCTCCCCGGCGCCGCAGTTGCTCGACCACGTAACGGTTGTGAACGATCTCATGGTGCACATAAACCGGCGGACCATAGGCTTCCACGGCCAGCTGCACGATATCCACCGCCCGAACCACGCCAGCGCAAAATCCGCGGGGGCGGATTCGCAACAGCTTCTTTCCCTTCGGCAGGACACTATTTGGCAAAGCTACACCTCGCCCGGAGTCCATGAAAACGCACATCATACCTCATTCCAGCTTCGCCCGCCTACGCGACTTTTTGGCCCCGCTCCGCACCACAACGATGCGCGAGAAGCCTTCTTCCCGCGTGGGAGGTTCGATCCGCCGTGCCATCCGGCGCAAAACGTCTTCCGGCACAACGCGCGCGTCCCGGCCTGGGCCGGCTCGTAGGTTCTCCCGCTTGCGGTTTCGTTTCAGGCAAATCTCCAACGGCACATGGAAATAGAGTGCCTCGGCAGCGCAGCCAAATTCCCGTGCGATTTGCAAGAAGGGACGCCGAAAGAATCGGGTGAGATTCGTGGCATCGATGTACGTTGTCTGGGCGCCCGCGGCTAAGCGGCGCCGCAAGAGCTCCCGAAGAGCAGCAAACACCCATTCCGGGTGGCGTTGATCGGCGGCATTGTCATAAAGCAGCTCGCGAATCAAATCGCTCGAGAGCGGCACGATTCCCTTGCGCACAAAGTAGGTGGATTTCCCTGCTCCAGGAAGACCGATCGCCAGCACAATTTTCCTTCGCGCCGCCATACAGCCAGTTTATCGCACGATTTTGCGTCGCGTTGCGCTCGCCCACGGTTTCGAGACGGCTCTGTGCAATGCTATGCTCCTTGCTCGCGAGCTCATCAGCAAGATCCATGCTTCTCGAGGGCAAAGTTGCGGTGGTAACCGGCGGCGGGCGCGGAATCGGCCGCGCGATCGCCAAGCGATTCGCTGCCGAGGGCGCAGCCGTGTTGGTTGCGTCGCGCACGGAAGCGGAACTCCGCGACGTCGCCAGGGAAATCGAACAGGCTCGCGGCAAAGCCGCGTGGATTGCAGCGGATGTTTCGCGCGAAGCGGATTGCGCTCGCATCGTCGCAGCCGCCGAGGATCGGCTGGGAGCCGTGAACCTTCTCGTTAACAATGCCGGTGATTACGGGCCGGTGAAACCTGTCGAGGAGATTTCCCCGGAAGAATGGGATCGCGTGATCGCGGTGCATCTGCGCGGCGCGTTTCTCCTCACGCGGCTCGTTTTGCCGGGTATGTATCAGCGCCGGTCAGGCGCCATTGTGAATATCTCCAGTCTTTCCGCGAAAGCTGCGTTTGCATGGGGAGCGCCGTATGCGGCGGCAAAAGCGGGCATGCTTGGGCTCACACGCGTGACCGCGGCGGAAGCCGCCCGTCGCGGCGTGCGTGTGAACGCGATCTGTCCGGGGCCAGTTACGGAAACCAAGATGTCTCAGGATCTCGGGAATGCGCTGGCGGCTCGCCTGGCAATCAGTCCGGAGGTTCAACTGCGGCAGCTTCTGGAGGGAATTCTGCAAGGCCGGGGACAAACGGCGGATGAAGTCGCCGCCGCGGCCGTGTTTCTCGCTTCCGATCAAGCCAGTGCCATCACCGGGCAATCCCTAAACGTGGATGGCGGAGCTGCGTTCTATTGAGGGAGAGCTGTGCGTTCGTGCGGCTGCCGTCTCGCCGTCAGCGTGGCCACGAAATTCATGCCGCGGCGCGGAGTGCGCAGGATAGCCAGCACGCACAGTTCGGCCCGGGTCAGGGTTCGTGCGCTGGCCCGATCGACCAAGAAGACCAGAAGGCCTGCTCCCGCGACGAGAGCAAACAGCACGCCCAGAACCACGAAAGCCGCGATCACCTCCTGCACGTAATAGAATTGCAGCGCCGCGACAATTGCCAGACCTATCCACATCCACTTGCGAGCTTTCTGCTCTGGAACCGACCAAGGGGAAAACACGGGAATCCTTTCGGGGCCTGAATTCGGACCTCTAAATCTGAGATTGTCCTGGCCCTTCTCGCTATTTTAGATGCGGGACCGGCAAAGAGGGGTTTAAGTGTGGAAAAATCGGAGTGGGCACGTGCCTAATCCAAAAATACAGGAAAGACTGGAGACATCGACAAATTGTTTCCGCGGCTATTTGCGCGCGGTGCGCCTCTTGGATGAGGGATGGGAGAATGCGGTGATCTCGGTGGGCAGCCGGCGCACCAGCGCGCTGCGCACCAGCCAAGCCAGTGTTTCGATGGCGAAATTTCGGGCGTAGTGTTCGGTTCGGCTGGCCGGCCATTGCTGCGTGGGAACATGACGGACCAGCGCGGCCTTTTCTTCGGTGAATAGCTCGAAGCGCGGCGGGTGGTGCGTCAACCAGCGTATATATTCGGCGGTGCGATGCATCAGGCTGTCTGGCTCGCTGACGAGCCGCCGATGCAAGCGGCCGCCGAGCGGCCCAACAAAACAGAAGACCAGAAATTCCGGCGGCGTGGACTTGAGAAAAGGCAGCCCGCGATGGTCCAGCAGATAGCCGATAAAAAATCCCGCTGACGCTTTTTCCGAGGCGGCGGATCGCACTTTTTTGCCGGATGGCGGCGATACAGCGGAACGCTGCGCCAGGAAGTGACAGCCTAAAAGAGAGTCGCCGCTTTCAAAGGTCGACGCGTAGCCGCGAAGGTATGGTTCCGCCAGCGAAGGAATCCAGCCGCAACTCCACTGGGACGACCGAACGTCCGAATTTACGTCTGCAGGAGCTTCCGAGCCAGTGAGAGACCGCCCGCGCTGAGCATTATCTTTTGCAAGTTGCGGCTTCAATGGACTTAGCGTCCCTCGAAGGGATAACCATTCGCATTTATCACCGCATCGGCAACCGTGCGGCGCAGCCCGATTGTGTCCGCCGGTTCGCGCTTGATCATCCGGCGCAGCACCGCCAATTGGGTGCGCAGCATATCGCCCTCGACCGAAGCCGCGAGCGCCGTGCGGGCGCCGGCTTCGATTCGCGCTGCACCATCCTGCAGCAGGACTCGCGCCGCGGCCGCAATGGCGCCGGAGGAATCTTTGCCGCGCGCCGCGACGGCTTTCTGGGCGCGCAGCAGCGCAGATTCCATGGGGTAGATCTCCAGGACGATATCGGCCAGCGCGCCGATGATCTCCTGCTGATCGGCGAGGCGATCCCGATATTTCTGCATGGCCGCTCCGGCGGCGAGCAAAAATACCTTCTTGGCTCCTCGAACGATGCGGCTTTCCTCCGCCCACGGCCCGTCGGGCGAATCTTCCACCGGCGAACCGCTGAGAATTTCCTCCTGAAGTTTTGCGCCGGCTGCCATAAGGGGCAGAGTGCCGGCGAGCGCACGCTTCATCAGCATCTGAATGATGAGCATGCGGTTGATTTCGTTGGTGCCCTCGAAGATGCGGTTCACGCGCGAATCGCGGTAACCCCGCGCGACGGGGTAGTCTTCATGGAAGCCGTAGCCGCCATAGATTTGCACCGCTTCGTCCACGGTGTAGTCGAGGACTTCACTGCCGAATACTTTCGCGATGGAACATTCGATGGCGTATTCCTCGAGAACCTTCATCGTGTGCGTGGCCTTGTTCCCGCCGGTAGCGCCGGCCTTCATGGCTTGATCGATGGTGCCCGCTGTTCGATAGATCATCGATTCCAGCGCAAAAGTCCGAATGGCGATCTCCGCGAGCTTGGCGCGCACCAGCCCAAAATCGCTGATGGAATGACCGAAAGCCGTGCGCTCCTTGGAGTAGCGCGCGGCGGATTCGAGCTCGTTTTTGGAAAATCCCAAGCAGGAGGCGCCGAGCGTAAACCGGCCGACGTTGAGGATGTTGAAAGCGACGATGTGCCCGCGGCCGATTTCGTGCAGCAGGTTTTCGCGGGGCAGGCGGCAATTCTCGAAGAAGATCGGGACGGTGGAACTGCCGCGCAAGCCCATTTTCTTTTCCTCGGCGCCGACCGAAAATCCCGGAAAGCCGCGCTCGACGATAAAGGAGGAAAATTTTTCGCCGTCCACTTTCGCGAAAACCGTGAATACATCCGCGAATCCGCCGTTGGTGATCCACATTTTCTGGCCGTTCAAGATCCAATGGCGGCCGTCCGGAGACAGCACGGCGCGGGTGCGGGAATTCTGCGCGTCGGAGCCTGCCTGAGGCTCGGAGAGACAGTAAGAGGCCAGCCATTCGCCGGTGGCGAGTTTGGGCAGATATTTTTTCTTCTGCTCCTCGGTGCCGAAGTAAACGATGGGCAGCGTGCCGATTCCGGAGTGCGCGCCAACACTCACACTGAAGGAGCCGTAGGAGGAAATCTTCTCCGAGAGGACCGTGGAGGAGATGCGGTCGAGTCCCGAGCCGCCATGCTCTTCCGGCACGCCGCCGCCCAAGAGGCCGATCTCTCCCGCTTTTTTCATCAGCTGGGCCATCAGCCCTTCTTTGTGCTGCTCGAGTTCGGGGATGAGCGGAGCGACTTCCTTGGTAACGAATTCCTCGGCGGCCTGGCCGATCAGTCGATGGTCGTCGGTCAGTTCAGCGGGAGTAAAGACGTCTTCCGCGCGCGGGGATTCCAGGAGAAAGCCGCCTCCGGGTGCGAGGGTTCCGGGTGTCGCCGTAGTAGCCATATCTCCTCCAAAAAATTAAGAGAGGCGCTCGAATATGCCGGCGGCGCCCATGCCGCCGCCGATGCACATGGTAACCATGCCATAGCGCGCCTTGCGACGCTGGAGTTCGCGCACAATCGTGGCGGTGAGCTTCGCTCCGGTGCAGCCGAGCGGATGGCCGAGAGCGATGGCGCCACCATTCGGGTTGACGCGCGCGGGATCAAGACCCGCGAGGCGAATCACGGAAAGCGACTGCGCGGCGAAGGCCTCGTTCAGCTCGATAACGTCGATCTGATCGAGCTTCAAACCGGCCAGGCGCAGCGCCTTGGGAATGGCAAACACCGGTCCCACGCCCATCTCTTCCGGGGCGCAGCCGGCTGTGGCGAAGGAGACGAACCGAGCCAGAGGCTTCACGCCGAGGGCGCGGGCGCGGTCGGCGCTCATGACCACGGAGATCGCGGCGCCATCGCTCATCTGCGAGCTATTCCCGGCAGTAACGGTTCCGTGCGCATGAAATGCAGGCTTGAGCCGCGCGAGCGCATCGAGCGACGTATCGGCGCGTGGTCCCTCGTCGGTGTCGAAGACCTTGGTGCCCGTTTTGGCGCGGCCTCCGCGGCCGTCTCCATTAGCGACGATTGTGCTGCGGACTTCGACGGGCACGATTTCATCCTTGAATTTTCCCGCAGCGATTGCGGCGAGGGCCTTTTGGTGGCTGCAATAGGAAAACTCGTCGGCTTTCTCGCGCGTGATTTGATACTTGCGGGCCAGATTTTCCGCGGTGAGCCCCATGCCCAAATAGGTGTCCGGATAATGATCCATCAACCAGGGATTCGGGGACGTTTTATTGCCGCCCATGGGCACCATGCTCATTGACTCCGCGCCGCCGGCGATCACCACTTCGGCATTGCCGAGCATGATGCGTTCCGCAGCCATGGCGATGGCTTGCAAGCCCGAAGAACAGAAGCGATTTACGGTAATGGCGGAACACTCCACGGGCAGACCGGCGCGCAAGGAGGCGATACGCGCGATATTCATGCCCTGTTCGCCCTCGGGCATGGCGCAACCCAGAACAACGTCTTCAATTTCCTTGGGGTCGAGCCCAGGGACACGCCCGATCGCATTGGTGATAGCTAGCGCGGCCAGGTCGTCGGGGCGGGTGGCGTGGAGCGTGCCCTTATAGGCTTTACCGACGGCGGTACGTACGGAACTCGCGATCACAGCTTCTTTCATGGTTTAGACTCCCGACAACTGAGTGCTTAGATGCGCTTCAGTGGGCTGGGTACCCCCCTCCCCTGTTTTAGATAAGTGCGCATTCTAAAGGGGTTTAAGCAGCTCTGTTTTCAACATTTTTGCAAATGTTGAAAACAGAGAGCTTGGAACGTAACCATAATTCCGGGGCCGTATCCGCATCTCCAAGTTCCATTCGTTCCTCTCTGAATCCCTCTTGAAGTCGCCGACCTGACGGGAGACGAGCAAAGCGGCACCTCCTCGCCAGGACCTTCGGCTCCTGAAGGCCCAGCTGTTCGCGAGAAGCCGGACGTAAAGATCCCAAGGTCCCGCGCCCACGCGCCGCGACTACCCACTGCAGTGACCGTTGCTAGCAGCGTCGCCCTCTATTTTAGCACCGGGTGCAAAGGGGCAGGGCTGGAAGACGAGTGACGCGTGTTCTATGATCTTCTCTTCTGATTGACGGAGGGAGGCACAATGGCGGAACCATCGTATGAAGAGCTCCGGGCGCGCGTGGCGGAACTGGAAAAGCAAAAAACAGGACGCCGGGGAGGACAACTTGAATTCCGGGTCGGGGAGAAAGGCGGCGTGAGCGTTTACGGGCTGGGGCGCTTCCCGGTGACACTTTACTACGAACAATGGGTTCGCCTGCTCGACGCCGCCGGCGATTTGCGGAAGTTTCTAGAAGAGAACAAGGCAGAGGGCAAGCTCAAGCTCAAAGAGAAATAGACCGAGTTGGCAGGGTCGACTGTAGCCCGATCGTCAATTGCGCAGCGGTTTGCCGGTTTTCAGGGTGTGGGCGATGCGTTCCTGAGTTTTGCGTTCGCCGCACAGACTGACGAAAGTTTCGCGCTCAAGGTCCAGCAGATATTGTTCGCTGACGACCTGAGATTCGGTTAACGGCCCACCAGCAAGAACATTCGCGAGCTTGCGCGCCACGTGGGCGTCATATTCGGAGATGTATTCGCCGCGCAGCATCATGTGAATGGCAAGCTTTGCGCCCGCGAGTAATTCTTCGCCCAAGACGCGGATAGAGGGCTCGTTGGGCGGCGGGAGACTCGGGCGGTAATCCTCGCGAACGAGGGCGAGCGCCGTGGCCTTGGCATCGGCGACGAGGCGATCGCCATTCATGGAGATGAAATCGGCGGGACGAAGAAATCCCAAGCCGCGGGCATCTTCGGCGCTCGTGGAAACTTTGGCCATGGCCAGTGTTTCGAAGACGGGCTTGAAAGCGTGGAACAGATCGAGGGATTCGGCCCCTGCGGCGTGTTCATTGGCGCGGATCATCATTTCTTTGGAGCCGCCGCCCGCGGGAATCAGGCCGACGCCGGTCTCGACGAGGCCCATATAGGCTTCGGCTGAAGCTTGAATGCGAGCCCCATGCAGGCAAATCTCGCAGCCGCCGCCCAGGGCCATTCCCTGCGGAGCGATGACGACGGGCTTCGGGGCGTGCTTCAGGGCCAGATTGGCGTTCTGGAAACGGCGCACGGCATCGTGGATGTCGTCCCATTCCTGTTCCTGCGCGGCGACGAGGAGAAGCATTAAATTGGCGCCCACCGAAAAATTGGACGCCTGATTGGCCACCACCAGCGCATCGAAATCGGTGTTCAAGCGCTTCAAACCAGTCTGCACCATGGCGGTGATGTCGTCGCCGATGGCGTTCATTTTGGAATGAAATTCGCAGCACAAGACTCCCTGGCCAAGATCCATCAGGCTGGCGCCGGAATTGCTGGCGATTTCTTTCGAACGTTCCTTGAGCGATTTGAGAAGGATGATGCCTGGCGGTTCGGGAACTTTGACGGAGGTTCCGGCACCCGGATCGAATACGGAGAGTTCGCCGTCGGACGATTCGTAGAATGATTTGCGGCCGGAGGAGAGCAGGCGCGTGAACCAGGGAGGCAAGTCGCGGCCGTCGGCGGTCCAGCGGCGCGTCAGGGCCTCGATGCCGAGCGCATCGCATATTTCGAATGGGCCGAGGTCCCAGCCGAAGCCCCAGCGCATGGCACGGTCAATGTCAACAATGGAATCGGCAATTTCAGGGACACGGCGGGCGGCGTAGAGCGACGTCTCCGAGATGAGCTCCCAAAGGAATTGCTGCGCCTTATCGCCCGGCTGGCCGGCGATTACGGGAGCCAGAATGGCCTGAAGACGCGCGCGCGAATCTTCGATGGTGCGCGCCGTTTCGAGCGAGCCGAAGCGCGCTTTCTGCCGGGGACGATATTCCATGGTGCGGGGATCGAGAGCCAGGATTTCACTATCTCCACCTTTATCGGGGCCCTTTTTGACGCGCTGGTAGAAGCCGCGGCCGGATTTTTCGCCGAGCCAGCCGCGGCGCGTCATTTCTTCGACGAGCGGCGGAACGCGGTAAAGCTCGCGCGATTCGTCTTCTGGCGCGTTCTCATAGATATTGCGAACGACGTTGGTAAGGACGTCCAGGCCCACGATATCGGCGGTGCGGAAAGTGGCGGATTTGGGCCAGCCGATGGCCGGGCCGGTGCAGGCGTCGACTTCCTCGATGCTCATAGCGAAACGGGCCATGAGAGACAGCGAAGTGAGCATGGAAAACGTGCCGATGCGATTGGCGATGAAATTGGGGGTGTCTTTGGCGCGGACTACACCTTTGCCCAGACGCCGATCGCAGAAATTGGCGAGCGCGTCGAGGACTTCCGGGGAAGTTGCGGGGCCGGGGATGAGCTCGACGAGCTTCATGTAACGCGGGGGATTGAAGAAATGCGTGCCGGCCCAGTGGCGCTGGAAATCGTCATCGAAGCCCTGGGCGATCTGGTGGATCGGAAGGCCGGAGGTGTTCGTGGTTACGATCGTGCCAGGCCGGCGATGCGGTGCGAGCTTTTGCAGCAGGCTCCGCTTGATGGCGAGGTTTTCGGCCACGGCCTCGATGATCCAATCGGCTTGGGCACACCAGGCGAGATTGTCTTCGAAATTGCCGATGGTGATGCGACTAGCCGCTGCCGGGGTAAAAAACGCGGCCGGCCGTGCCTTTTGTGCGGCTTCCAGGCCGGCGCGGACGACGCGGTTGCGGACGCGAGGATCCGTTAGCATTAGACCGCGCGCTTTTTCCTCCGGGGCGAGCTCGGACGGCGCGGCGTCAAGCAGAAAGCAATGCACGCCGGCGTTGGCCAGATGAGCGGCGAT